>Ga0247727_10004777_pt1 | contig 28298 bp, 23 predicted proteins | sample WisWelCaveWW1625_FD_202498 | JGI IMG/M metagenome (GOLD analysis project Ga0247727, IMG submission 202498) | Biofilm microbial communities from Wishing Well Cave, Virginia, United States - WW16-25 | ecosystem: Environmental > Aquatic > Deep subsurface > Groundwater > Cave microbial mat | place...
AGGTGGTCGACCCGCGCACGCTGCGCCCGCTCGACGAGGACGTCATCTTCGAGTCGGTCCGCAAGACGAACCGCTGCGTCGTGGTCGAGGAAGGCTGGCGCTACGCCGGCTTCGGCGCCGAGATCGCCGACCGCGTGCAGCGCGAGTGCTTCGACGACCTCGATGCGCCGATCGTCCGCGTGACCGCGGCCGACGTGCCGATGCCCTACTCGAAGATCCTCGAGAAGGCCTTCCTGCCTCAGCCCGAGAAGGTCGTCGAGGCCGTGCACCGGGTGCTCTACCGGTGATCACGCGGGTCGTCCTCGCCAAGCTCTCCCCCACCATGGAGGAGGGCACCATCGTCAAATGGGGCAAGCAGGAGGGCGACAAGATCAAGGTCGGCGACGTGCTCGCCGAGATCGAGACCGACAAGGCCAACATGGAGATGGAGGCGCTCGGCGCGGGCGTGCTCCGCAAAGTGCTCGTGCCGGCCGGGGGCAAGGCGCCCGTCGGGGCCCTGATCGGCGTCATCGCGGACGCCTCGGAGGACATCACGGCGATGCTGGCCGAGGCGGCCAAGGCCGCGGCGGCAGCGGTGGCCGCTCCCGACGCCCCGGCGAAGGCCAAAGCCGCCCCTGCACTGGCTGCCGCACCCGGAGCCGCTGCCGTTCCGGCTCCCGCGGCCCAGCCAGCGCGCAGCACGCCGGCGCAGGCCCCGGCCGTTGCCACGGCCGCGGCTTCGAGTGGCCGCCTCAAGTCCAGCCCCCTCGCGCGCGCGATCGCGGTGCAGAGAAACGTGCCGCTCGCCGCCGTCGCGGGCAGCGGCCCCGGTGGCCGAATCATCAAGCGCGACGTCGAGGGCTACGTCGCGGCGCCCGCCACGGCGCGGGCCGCCGCTGGCGTGGCGCGGCCGGCCGTTCCCGTACCCTCGGTGACGCCCGGCACGGCGATCCCGCTCTCCGGCATGCGGCGCACGATCGCGAAGCGGCTCTCGGAGAGCGCCTTCAGCGCGCCGCACTTCTACGTCACGGTCGAGATCGACATGGACGCGGCGATGTCACTGCGCGAGCAGCTGCTGCGGGCCGAAGAGCTGAAGCTCTCGTTCAACGACCTCGTGGTGAAGGCCTGCGCGAAGGCCCTCACCCGCTTCCCCACCGTGAACGCCTCCTGGACGGGCGAGGCGATCCAGACCCACGCCGAGGTCCACGTGGGTGTCGCGGTGTCGATCCCCGACGGGCTCATCACGCCGGTCGTCCGGAACGCCGACCGCAAGCACGTGGTCGAGATCGCGGCCGAGATCAAGGACCTGGCCGCGCGGGCGCGCGACAGGAAGCTGAAGCCCGAGGAGTTCACGGGCTCGACCTTCACGATCTCGAACCTCGGCATGTTCGACGTCACCGAGTTCACCGCCATCATCAACCCTCCCGAAAGCTGCATCCTGGCAGTGGGCGCCGTCCGCAAGCAGCCGGTCGTCAAGAACGACCAGGTCACGGTCGGCCACCGCATGAAGCTGACGCTCGGCTCCGACCACCGCGTGGTCGACGGCGCCCTCGCCGCGCAGTTCCTGGCAGAGGTGCGCCGCCTGCTCGAGAACCCCGTCAGCCTGTTGATCTAGTCCGCGGACCGCAGGCTGGTCCGCGACCTCGTCAGTCCCCCGCTTGGCGCGCCAGGTAGTCGGCGACGATCTGCTCGATGCGGGAGCGCGCGTCGTCGGAGAGGCCGCGGAAGGCGACACCGAAGCCCGGCGGCAGGCTGTGTACGGGATGATCCTGCTGCGGGTTGGTCCAGGCGACGACGCCGTCGGCCACCACCTCGCGCTCGCTGCCGGGGACCTGGAAGCGGAACACCAGCGCGCGTCCGAGCGCGGGCATCGTCTCGTGCGCCACGTAGGCGCCGTGAACGTTGATGTTCACGATGAACGCGCTGTCCTGCCCGCCGCCGTAGTCGAGCTGGCAACGCCGAACGAACGGGACGCGGATCGCGCCCCCGGCTCGCCGCTTCTCGTCAGCCTTCGCCGCTGCCATGGCGCCTGCATTCTACAGGCGCAGCCCGAAAGGACAAGCAGCGGGCTGCGCGCGGAGGTGAATTCACTTCACCGGAGCGCGCCGGGGGTCTGGGGGGTGCGACGCAGCACCCCCCAGAAAACTAAAGCACGACTCGGTCGGCGCCAACGCGCCGCGTCACGCGCTCACGGTCGAGGTACTCGAGCAGCGGGATCACGTACTTGCGCGTGAGGCCGGTCAGCTCCTTGAACGCCCCGACCTCGATCTTCGACCCGGAAGGCCACCTCTCACGCACTCGGGCCTTCAGCGCCTCCAGTTCCGCGCGATCGACCAGCAGGCCGTCCCCTACCCGGGCCAGGACCTTCTCGCCCACGAGAACGCGCGCCACGCGCTCGAGCAGGCGTGCGTCGGTTCGCGCCTGCTCCGCGAGCAGCGCGACTTCGACCCCCGCGAGGCCGCCCGCCCGAGCCGCTTCGGTGAGCATGCGACGCGCCTGCTCTTCCCCGGCACTGAGGCGCACCTCGTGTCGCGCCAGCGCGACCGCGTCGGGCGAGAGCCGGACGCGCCCGGCGGCGGCGAGGTCGGCAAGGACGCGATCGAAGGCGAAGCCACGCGCTTCCCCGAAGACCCGCTCGCGCAGCTCCTCGCGGGGCATCGCTCTGCGCAGCGGCTGCTCGCGGTGGTAGGCCTGAAGCGCGTCGACAGCCGCCGCGCCGAGCCGCTCGAGAGCGCTCGTCGCGAAGACCACCGCGGGTTCCTGCCCGAGAGCGACCAGCTCGGTGCACGACGCCAGCGTCGCCACTAGCAAAGGCTGTGGCACGGTCAGGCGGGCGGCGAGCCGCGGCGCTTCGATCCCGCCGGTGCCGGCCTGGCCGACGAGCGCCACGGCGGCTTCAGCCAGAGCGGCCGCGTCGCGCAGCCGCTCCACGGCGGGCCGGTCCACGATCCGGCGCCGTGGCGGCAGTGGGTCGATCACGATGGCACCGCCGATCGTGACGGCCGGCGAGTAGGATCGGATCACCAGACGGTCCTGGCGTCCGGCCGTGACGGCTGCCTCGAGACGCAGCTGAGCGAGCGTGCTTCGCCCGGGCTCGAGCGGCCCTGCATCGAGCAGCCGTACGCGCGCCAGGACCTCGGCGCTCGCCGCGTGCACGCGGACGCGCGCGCCGTCCTTGAGCGGCTTCGCCTGGGACAGCAGCTGGAGCTCGACGTCGAGCATCGAAGTCGCGAGAAGCGTTCCCGGGTGGACGAGCACCTGGCCGCGAGCGAGCTCCTCGGTCTCGATGCCCGCCAGGTTGACCGCGGTCCGCGTGCCGGCCACGGCAGCTTCGACCGGCTCGCCGTGGACCTGAAGCCCTCTCACGCGCGCCCTTTGCCCAGACGGCAGGACCTCAACCTCGTCGCCCACCGAAAGCGCGCCCGCCACGAGCGTGCCCGTCACGACCGTGCCGAAGCCCTGCATCGAGAAGACCCGGTCGATCGGCAGCCGCAGCAGCCCCTGCGCCGGCCGCGGTTCCGACTCCTGCGCCAGCGCGAGCAGTGCCGCCCGCAGCTCGGGGAGCCCTTCACCGGTGCGCGCCGACACGCGAAGCACCGGGCGCCCGGCCAGGAACGAGCCGGCCACGAGCTCGGCCGTCTCCAGCGCCGCGACCGCCTGGGCCGAGGCAAGAGCCGCGTCGCACTTGGTGAGCGCCACCAGGCCGCGCGGCACGCCCAGCAGCCGGCAGATCTGGAAGTGCTCGCGGGTCTGCGGCATCACCGACTCGTCCGCGGCCACCACCAGCACCACCGCGTCGATCCCGTGCGCCCCGGCCAACATGTGCCGCACGAAGCGCTCGTGGCCCGGCACGTCGACGAACGAGGCCACCACGCCGTCCCCGAGCTCCGCGTGCGCGAAGCCCAGCTCGATCGTGATGCCGCGCTGCTTCTCTTGCTTCAGCCGGTCGGGGTCGGTGCCGGTGAGCGCGTGCACGAGCGCGCTCTTGCCGTGGTCGATGTGCCCCGCCGTCCCGACGACGAAGGAGCGCAGGAGCGCGTCAGTCCTCGCGGGTGGTCACGCCGAAGACCGACTCCGCGGTCTTGTGCAGCTTGGCGGCGAGCGCGAGCCGGGCCTCCTTCTCCGCCCGGGCGATGAAGGAGTAGTTCTCGCGCGCGACCTTGATCAGGAACAGCAGCTCGTCGCGGCTCAGGTTCAGCACCACGCGCCCACGCTCCTGGTCGAAGGCCGCCTCGACGAGCTTGTCGCGCAGCTTGAGCCGCGCCTCCTGCTCGTCGTCGGTGATGAAGTGGTACTCCTGTCGGGTCACCTTCTGCAGGAACACCAGCTCCTTGGCGGACAGGTTGAGCGCCACCATGCGGACTTCGGAACTGCGCGCGGGGACGGGCGGCTTCTGGGCACCAGTAGTCACGATCGGCTCCGTTTCGGCACAAGCGGCGGTTTCGGGGCGGTTATTCTAGACACTCGCGGCCCCAAGTCCAACTGTCATTTTGTACGGGTTCTCCGCGAGTGCGGGCCGGGCCTGCCCCGCCCTGCCCGAGCGCCAGGTTTTCCCGGCCCCGGCACGCACTCGCGCGGACCGCGGGGCGTTTTGGAGGCTGCACGCTGGGAGGCCCCGCGCGGGGGCGCTCCTCGCGCGGCCCCTCCACGCGGGGGGGCGCCACGGCCCGCACCGGCCCGCTCGAGCACAGAGGTGAGCGCGAAGTCGATCTGCCGGCGCTCGAGGTCGACACGCCCCACCTGCACCTCCACCCGGTCGCCCAGGCGGTAGGTCTTCTGCGTGTTCTCGCCCTTGAGCAGGTGCGCCTTCTCGTTGAAGCGGTAGTAGTCGTCGGTCATCGAGGAGACGTGCACCAGCCCCTGGACGTAGACCTCCTCGAGCTCGACGAACAGCCCGAACGCCTGGACCCCGGTGACGTAGCCCGAGAAGACGTCCCCCAACTTGCCCGCCATGAAGCGGACCTTTTTCCACTCGATGAGCTCGCGCTCCGCCTCCGACGCGCGGCGCTCCATCTCGGAGAGGTGAAGCCCCATCTCGGGCAGCTTCTCGCGCAGCCACGCCTCGCGCGCCGCGTCCTTGCCCTGCCGCAGCGCGCGCAGCGCCCGGTGCACGACCAGGTCCGGGTAGCGCCTGATCGGGCTCGTGAAGTGGGCGTACATCTCGGTCGCGAGGCCGAAGTGCCCGAGGTTCTCCTCGTGGTAGCGCGCGAGCTTCATCGTCCGCAGCAGCAGGTAGGAGACGAGCTTCTCCTCGGGCTTCCCCTCGATCTGGCGCAGGATCAGCTGGAAGTGCTCGTGACGGACCTCTTCTAGGTTCGTCGGCATGCGGTAGCCGAGCGATGCCACCAGCTCCACGAACTCCTCGATCCGTCCCGGGTCGGGCTGCTCGTGGATGCGGTAGAGCGCGCCCGCGCCCGCGCGATGGAGCGCCTCGGCCACGGCCTCGTTCGCCGCGAGCATGAACTCCTCGACGAGCCGCATGCTGTCGAGCCGCTCGTGGCGCACGATCCCGGCCATCTCGCCCGAGACATCGAGCACGAGCTTGGGCTCGGGCAGGTCGAAGTCGAGCGAGCCGCGCTCGTAGCGCCGAGCGCGCATCAGCTTCGCAAGCTCGTCCATGGTGAGGAGCGGCGCCACCAGGGGAGCGAAGCGCTCGCGCGCCGCGGCGTCGCCGGCCACGATCGCCTGGGCCTGCTGGTACGACAGGCGGGCCGCGCTGCGGATGATCCCGTCGTGGAAGGCGGTTCGCTCGACGCGGCCGCGCCCGTCCAGGTCGATCACGACCGTCTGGGTGAGCCGGTCCTGGCCTTCCACCAGGCTGCACACGTCGCTCGACAGCGCGTGCGGCAGCATCGGCACGACGCGGTCCGGGAAGTAGACCGACGTGCCGCGCAGGTAGGCTTCCTCGTCGAGCGCCCCGCCCTCGCGCACGAAGTGCGCCACGTCGGCGATGTGGACGGCGAGCCGGAAGCCGGCGTCGGGTCGGCGCTCGATACCCACGGCGTCGTCGTGGTCGCGCGCCGTTTCGGGATCGATCGTGACGGTGAGCCACCCGCGGAAGTCGGTCCTGAAGGCGGTGTCGGCCGCCGTCGCTGGCCGCGCCACCCGCTCCGCTTCGCTCTCGACTTCGGGCGGAAAGGCATCCGGCAGGCCGTACTTGGCGACGATCACCTTGAGATCGACACCGGGGTCGCTGAGCAGGCCGAGCACGGCCGTGACGCGGCCCACGGGGTTGCGGGTGGCGGTCGGCGGCCGCGTGATCTCGGCCGCGACCATTTGCCCCGCGACGGCGGTACCCTCGTCGCCCGCTGGGACGAAGATCTCGTGCAGCACGCGGCGGTCGAACGGCACGACCCGCCCGCCGAAGCGGCCGTCGCTCTCGAAGCGGCCGACGATGCGCTGGTTCGCGCGCTCGAGGACGCGGATGATGCGCCCTTCGAGGCCCTTGGGGCCCTGCCGCTCGACGCGCGCCACCACCCGGTCGCCGTGGAGGGCCTCGCGGATGTTCGCGGCCGCCACGAACAGATCGGCCTGCCCTTCGCGCCGCGGCTCGGGCACCACGAAGCCGTGGCCCACGGGGCTGCAGGACAGCCGGCCCACGACCAGGTTCATGCGGTCCGGCAGCCCGACCCGCGCGCCGCGGATCTTCACGAGCGCGCCGGCTTCGATGAGCCGGCGCAGCACGGACTTGAGCTCCCGCCGCGCGGGAGGCTCGAGCGAAAGGCCGCGCACGAGCTCGCGCACGGAGACGGGCTTGCCGAGGCTCGACACGCTGTCGAGCACCCGGCGTTCGAGGTTGTCTGCGTTGTCTATCGGGGATTCCGTTTATTGAGGATGGTGCCGGAGGTGGGACTTGAACCCACACTAGCCGAAGCCAACACGGCCCTGAACCGTGCGCGTCTGCCAATTCCGCCACTCCGGCAGCGGACGAAGAGAACATACTACAAGGGCGTACGGGAGGGAGCAAGTCGCGGGCTTCTTCGACTGCTCTCGCGCGAGGACGCCGCTGGCCTCGGAGCGGGACAGGCGCGTGGGCCACGGATGCGGCCAATGCGATTGTCGTCAGTCACTTGGCGGCGCGGGTCGGCGGCACAGCGTTTGCTCTTGCACGGGATGGAGCGAATCCGCTCCCCTGGAGAACACGCCATGCGGTTTCGAGCCCTCGTCGTCGCCGCGGGGTTGCTGCTTGCCCTGGCCTCTTTGCTTGCCACGTCGGCGTACGCCGAGGAGGGCTACCGCCACGGCCGGGTCCGCTTCGTCGAGCCGGGGGTGACGCTCCACCGGGCGACCGAGGTGAGCGCGGAGGAGGCCCTCGCCAACCTGCCCTTCCTGCCGGGTGACCGGGTCTGGACGGACGGCTACGGCCGGGCCGAGTTCCAGTTCCCCGACGGGACGGTGCTGCGGCTCGACGCCCGCAGCAAGCTCGACTATGCGGGCCACGAGGAGGCGCGCGACGAGCGGATCGTGCTGCGGCTCTGGTCGGGAAGCCTCGTCGTCCGCGTGCGCACGCGGAACGCGGCGCGTTTCGAGATCGAGACGCCGGCCGGCACGGTCGAGGCCCTGGATCAGGCGATGGTCCGCGTCGACGTCGGGGCGGGAGAGACGCGCGTGAGCGCCTACCGCGGCGAGGCCCTGTTCGACGACGGCCGCGAGCGTGTCCGCCTGTCCGCGGGAGAGCGTGCGTTCTCGCGCGGGGGTGAGGAGCCCGAGGAGCCCCGGCCGTTCGACCTGGGGGAGCAGGACGACTTCGCGCGCTGGGACGAGGAACGCGAGTCGCAGGAGCGCTGGGCCGCACGCTCATCGGAGTATCTGCCGGCTGAGCTCGATCCCTACGCAGGCGAGTTCGAGAGCCACGGGAGCTGGCGCTTCGAGGCCGCGGTGGGGTACGTGTGGACGCCGCGCGTGAGCGTGGGCTGGAGCCCCTACACGAACGGCCACTGGAGCTGGACATCCTATGGCTGGACCTGGGTCCCCTACGAGACCTGGGGTTGGGCCCCCTTCCACTACGGGCGCTGGGGCTTCTCGGTCGGCGTCGGCTGGTACTGGGCGCCGGGGCGCGTCTGGGGCCCGGGCTGGGTGAGCTGGGGCGTGGGAGGCGGCTACGTCGGCTGGTGCCCGCTCGGGTATCGCGACCGGCCCGTCTATGCGTGGGGCGGACACAACCGCGGCCACGCGGTCCCGCGCCACGGCGGACACGGGGGCTGGAACGTGGTCCGCGAGGGCGACTTCGGGCACCGCGACGTCGCGCGGCGGCGCATGCCCCTCGCCGGCATCGACCCCGGCGCGCTCCAGGTCGCCGAGTCTCCGAGCCTGCGACCCACCCGCAACGGTCGTTCGCTCGTCGCGGCCAACCCCACGGCGCGGGCCAGCCGGCGTCCGACGCCTGGCGACTTCGTCCGCGAGCTGTCCGTCGACAACAAGACCACGATCCCCTCGCCCTGGCGGCAGCGCGGACGAGCGATGCGGGACGGCGCGGGCGCGCGGGAGACGCGCGAGCCAGCGGCCCGAGCCCGGCCCCGGGGCGGCGTGCGCGACACGACCGCGGAAGGGCGAGCTGCGCCGGACGGCGGCGCCGCGAGCGAGTCAAAGGAGCGCTTCGCCGCGCGGCCGCGCGCCTCGCGCCCGGCGCCGTGGAATGCGCCTCGTAGCGACGTTCGGCCCCGCCGCGAGGACGCCGAGCGCTCGTCCGGGGCTTCGCCGCCCGGGGCGAACGCCGCGCCCAGAGCGTACCGCTTCACGCGCCCACGGCGGGACGACGGCGAGGCGCAGCGCCCTCGGCGGGACGACGGTGAGGCGCAGCGGCCACGGCGCGAGCACGGCGAGCGCCCGAGCTATCGTCGCGAGGCCCCGCGGGACGTCGAGCGCGCCGAGCCGCGGGGAGGCGCCTACCGCAACCAAGACGACAGCCCTCGCTCGCGACCCGAGGCGGGCGGCCAGCGCGCACGGCCCGAAGCGGGGGCCTCCCGAGCGCCACGTGAGACGGCGAGCCCGCGGACGAGCGGCGACGGTGGCCGCTCCCGAGGCGGCGGAGGCGACGGCGGGGGCGGCGGTGCGGTCCGCAGCGCCCCACGGCCGCCCCGCGAGCGACGCTAGCCGGGTTGGGGCACCCCCCGGAGGGAGCGCGAGCGCGACCGACGCGAAACCCTCGGCTGCGGATCGCGACTGGCGACGTGCCGTGGTGAGGAGTCATAATCGTCGCTGATGGCGCCCCCCGCGGCTCGGCCGCGTGTCTTGACCCTGCGCCGCGTGGTCGTGACCGCGCTCTTCGCCGCCGCGATCCTGGGGGGTGCTCTGCTCGGCGTCTTCCTGGCCTTCGAGAGCGACCTGCCCCAGGTCACCTCGCTCGAGGACTTCCAGCCGAACATCATCACCCAGGTGTTCGCGAGCGACGGCAGCGTGATCGGCGAGTTCGCGATCGAGAAGCGCGTGGTGGTGGCGTTCCGCGACATCCCGCCCGTGCTGCGCAACGCCATCATCGCGGTCGAGGACGAGGACTTCTGGAAGCACATCGGCATCAACCCGTGGAGCATCCCGCGCGCGGCGCTCGCCAACCTGCGCTCCGGCCGGCGCGGGCAGGGCTTCTCGACGCTCACGATGCAGCTCACGCGCCTGCTGTTCCTGACCCCCGAGAAGACCTACGAGCGCAAGATCAAGGAGGTGATCCTCGCCTTCCAGATCGAGAAGAACTTCACCAAGGAGGAGATCCTCACGCTCTACTGCAACCAGGTCTACTTCGGCCACGGCAACTACGGGGTCGAGGCGGCGAGCCGCTTCCTGTTCGGCAAGCCGGTGAAGGACCTGACGCTGCCCGAGGCGGCGCTCGTGGCGGGCATCGCGCAGAGCCCCGCGCGGCAGAGCCCGATCGAGAACCCCGAGCGCGCGATCCAGCGCCGCAACCACGTGCTCGAGCGGATGGCGGAAGAGAAGTACGTCAGCAGCGAGGAAGCCGAGGCGGCCAAGCGCGAGCCGATCGCGCTCCACTCCCGCCGCGAGCCGCCCTCGATCGCGCCCCACTTCCTGGAGGAGGTCAGGAAGCACCTCGAGAAGGAGTACGGCAGCCAGCGCATCTACCAGGGCGGCCTGCGCGTCTACACGACGCTCGATCCCGCGGCGCAGCGGGCCGCGGTGCGCTCGCTGCGCGACGGCCTCAGGACGCTCGACCGGCGCGCGCGCGGCTTCGTGAAGCCGGAGGTGAGCGTGCTGCTCCCCGACGGCCGGCTCCCCGAGCCGCTGCACCTCGACGAGTGGGACTGGCCCTTCGCGGCGGGCGACGTCGTGCGCGGCGTCGTGGTGGCCTCGGACCGCGCCAGCGCGGTCGTGCAGATCGGCGACTACCGCGGCCGGCTCCTGGCCGCCGACGTCGCCTGGACGCGGCGCACCAGCCTCGCCGACGTGCTGCCCCGCGGCGTGCTGGCCCCCTTCCGCATCGTCGCGCTCTCCGACAGCGACGGGCGCCGCGAGGCGCGCCTGCAGCTCGAGCAGGAGCCGAAGGTCGAGGGGGCGCTCATAGCACTCGACGTGCGGACCGGCGCCGTGCGCGCCATGGTGGGCGGCTACGACTTCGAGCGCAGCAAGTTCAACCGGGCGACCCAGGCGCTGCGCCAGGTGGGATCGGCGTTCAAGCCGATCGTGTACGCGGCCGCGCTCGAGACGCTTGGCTACACGGCCGCCACGATCCTGGTCGACTCCCCGCTGAGCTTCCCGAACCCGTGGGACGGCTCGGTTTGGTCGCCCCAGAACTACGACGGCGCCTTCATGGGGCCGATCCCGTTGCGGCGCGCGGTCGAGCAGAGCCGCAACATCCCGGCGGTGCGCACGCTGCAGGCGGTCGGCCTCGAGAAGGGGATCGAGTACGCGCGGCGGCTGGGGCTGTCGGGCGAGCTGCCGCCCTACCTGCCGATCGCGCTCGGCGCCGGCGAGGCGACGCTGGTCGAGATGACGGCCGCGTTCGCCACCTTCGCCAACCAGGGCCTGCGCATGAAGCCGTTCCTGATCGAGCGCATCACGGACCGCGACGGCAACGTGATCGAGCAGGGGCTGCCGCGTGCCACGGACGCGCTGCGCGCCGACACGGCGTTCATTCTCACGTCGCTGCTGCGCGGTGTCGCGGAGCACGGCACCGCCGCCCGCGCGCGGCGCCTGCGCCGGCCGGTGGCGGGCAAGACCGGCACCACCAACGACTTCACCGATGCCTGGTTCGTCGGCTACGAGCCCTCGCTCGCCGCCGGGGTGTGGGTGGGCTTCGACGAGAAGAAGGACTCGCTCGGCCATGGCGCCGACGGCGGCACGGTGGCGCTCCCGATCTGGATGGACTTCTGGGCGGCGGTGACGGCGGCGCGACCGATCGAGGAGTTCCCGATCCCGGGCAACGTGGTGTTCGTGCCGGTCGACGCGATGGGCCAGCCGGGCGCGCCCGGCGCGCCCGGCGTCCACATGGAGGCTTTCGTGGCCGGCAGCGAGCCGCGCGTCCAGGAACTACCCTCCGAATCGGGCGGCCCCGCGCGGGAGAGCGCTTCGACTCCGCTCACCGCCCCGGGCGGTAGTCGGGATAGCGAGCCAGGCCCGGTCCGAAGGTGACGCGCCAGGCCCGGCCGTCCGAGAGCCGCTGCCGGTAGACGGCGTACTCGCCGGTGATGTTCGACGCGAAGGCGAGCTCGCTGCCGTCGGGTGAGTACACCGGGTCGTAGTTGAGCGCCGGCCACGACACGAGCGCGCGTTCCTTTCCGGTCGCGAGCTCGTGCTCGACGAGCCGCGACTCGTCTACGAGGTGGCGCCGGCTGACGTAGACGACCCTCTGTCCGTCGCGGCTGAAGCGCGGCTCGCAGCCGCCGCTCGTCAGGCCGGAGATGCGGCGCTCCTTCCCCGTGGCCACCTCGACCACGTAGATGTGGTGGCCGATCCGCCAGTTGGAGGAGTAGCTGATGAACAGTCCGTCCGGGCTCCAGTGGGGGTTGCCGAAAATCGTGTCCGTGCCGTGGCGCACGCGCTCGCGCAGCTCGCCGCTCGCGAGGTCCTGCAGCAGCAGCCGCTCCGGCCCGTCGAGGTTGGACAGGAACGCGAGTCTTCGACCGTCCGGAGAGATGTCCGCCTGGTACTCGGTGGCCGCGTTCGGTCGGATGCGGCGCGGCTCACCACCCGCCACGGGAATCTCGTAGAGCTGGTAGTTCCCGGTGCGGAGTGACGTGAACACGATGCGCTGCCCGTCGGGGCTGAAGCGCGCGAGGCCGTCCTCCGCCGGATGGTCGGTCAGGCGGCGTTCCTGTCCGCCACCCGCCGGAATCAGGTAGAGGTCGAGGTTGCCCGCGACCTCGCGCTCGAAGACGAGCTCCCCGACACGCGGCACCGCCTCGCCGGACACCGGGGCAGGCCGCGGTCTGGGCCTGCGGTCGCAGGCCCAGGCGGCGGTCGCCGCGAGCAGCAGCACGCACAGCAGCGCCTCGCGCGGCGCGCCTGCTGCGGGTTCAGGCCGCACCGCCATGGACCACGGGCGCTGGGCCGAATCCCGCGACATGTGTCCGGAGCGAGACCCCGCGGGTCTCGACCTAGTCCTCGGCCGCGGCCGCTGCCTGGCCGAGCGTCCCCTTCGCCTTGGCCGCGAGCGTCGCCTTGACGAAGTCGTCGATGTCGCCGTCGAGCACGCGGTCGGGGTTGCCGGTCTCGTGCTTGGTGCGATGGTCCTTCACCATGCGGTAAGGGTGCAGTACGTAGGAGCGGATCTGGCTGCCGAAAGCGATGTCTTTCTTGGCCGCCTCGACGGCGTCCAGCTTCTCGCGCCGCTTCGATAGCTCGAGCTCGTAGAGCCGGGCCTTGAGGATCTTCATCCCCACCTCGCGGTTGCGGATCTGGCTGCGCTCGTTCTGGCACGCGACCACGATCCCGCTCGGCAGGTGTGTGATGCGCACCGCCGAGTCGGTCACGTTCACGTGCTGCCCACCCGCTCCGCTCGAGCGGTAGGTGTCGATGCGCAGGTCCTTGTCCTGTACCTCGATCTCGATCGCGTCGTCGATCTCCGGCCAGGCGAACACCGAGGCGAACGACGTCTGGCGCCGCGCGTTCGAATCGAACGGGCTGATCCGCACCAGGCGATGGACGCCCGCCTCCGCCGCGAGGTACCCGAACGCGTACTCGCCCGCGATCATCACCGTGGCGCTCTTGATCCCCGCCTCCTCGCCCGCCTGGATGTCCGTGATGTCCCGCTTGTAGCCGCGCCGGTCGCACCAGCGCAGGTACATGCGCAGCAGCATCTCGGCCCAGTCCTGGCTGTCCGTGCCTCCGGCGCCGGCGTTGATCGTCAGGATCGCGTTCGACCGGTCGTGGTCGCCCCCGAGCATCTTCTGGAACTCGCAGGTCAGGACGGTCGCCTCGAGCGCGTCGAGCGCGGCGGTCGTATCCTTCGCCACGTCCTCGCCGCCCGCGAGCCAGTCCGCGAGGACCTGGGCGTCGTCCTGCTGGCCCTTGAGCCGCTTCAGCAGCTCGAGGTCGGCCTCCACGCGTTTGCGGCGCTGCATGAGCTTCTGGGCGGCCTTCTGGTCGCTCCAGAAGGCGCCGTCGGCCATGCGCGCTTCGAGCGCTTCGAGCTCGGCACGCAGCTTGGCTTCCTCAAAGATAGCCGCGGATGTCCGCGGCCCTCGCTCGCAGCGACTCGAGCCGCTGCCTCAGGTCTGCGCTCAAGGCTCGTTCCTCGCTCTCGCTATTCTATCTAGTCCCGCTCTCATCGAGGCCAGCCGAAGCTCGCCGCCAGGAGCGCGAGCGCGATCGCGGCGCACGTGCGTGCGAACACGTCGCCATGCCGCGTGTAGAAGCTCGTCTCGGCCACGAACGGCACCTCGCGCACGAGCAGCGTCCGATCGAAAAGAGCCGTTTCGTCGTGGACGCGGCCCCACGGGTCCACCACGGCCGTGATGCCGGTGTTCGCCGCGCGCACCAGGTAGCGCCGGTTCTCGACCGCGCGGAAGGCGGCCATCGCCAGGTGCTGGTAGGGCGCCGACGTGCGTCCGTACCAGGCGTCGTTGGTGACGTTCACCAGCAGCTCGGCCCCCTGCGCAGCGAAGCGCCGCACCAGGCCCGGGAAGATCGCCTCGTAGCAGATATAGCCGCCGATGCGGTGCCCGCCCACGTCACCGGTGACGGCCTCGATCCCCGGGCTGAAATCGGCGACCTCCTGCACCAGCTTCGCCACGACGCGCCCGCCGAGCGTGAAGAGCGGCTTCAGCGGCACATACTCGCCGAACGGCACGAGCTGGATCTTGCGATAGCGGGCGGTGACCTGGCCCTGCGGGTGGAGGAGCTTCGCGCCGACGTAGATGCGTTGCGCGTCCCCGGGCCCCGGCTCGCGGTCGTCGTTGCCGAAGTAAAGGTAGATCGCGTCGCGCCGGACCGCCTCCTGGAGCCGCGCCCTGAGCGCCGGCTCGGCGTCGTACAGAAAGGGCACGGCGGACTCGGGCCACACAACGAGCCGCGCCCCGCGCGCCGCCGCCTCGCGTGTGAGCTCCAGGTGCCGGCCCACGTTGCTCCAGGCGTTCTCGGGCAGCCACTTGTCCTCCTGGCGGATGCCGCCCTGCACGAGGCCTACCTTGATCCGCCCGGTTTCCGGCAGCGGCCGGGAGAGCGCCCAGCCGCCGAGCCCCCAGGTGAGCGCCACGAGCCCGCCGAAGGCGGCCAGCGAGACGCGGCGAAAGCGCGCCTCGACGAGAGCGATCGCGAGGAGCGCCGCGCTCGTGACGAGCAGGAACGACACGCCGTACACCGCGGTGACCGAGGCGACCTGGATCACGGGCAGGAATGGCTGCTGGCTGTAGCCCAGCAGGCACCAGGGGAACTCGAAGAACGTGTGGACCCGCAGCAGCTCCGTGGCCACCCATAGGAAGGGCGCACCTAGAAGACCCGCGGTCCCGAAGCGTGCCACGACCCGGCCCGTCGCCCATCCGAAGAGAAGCGGGAAGAGCGCTACCGCCAGGCACAGCGCCATCATGATCAGGGCCCCGGCGGCGAGCGGCATTCCGCCGTACTGGACGACCACGAGCGCGGTCCAATAGAGCAGGCCCAGCGCCGAGACGGCCCCGCTCAGATAACCGAGGCGCGCCGCGCGCCAGCCGGTCGTCCCGTGGAGGGCGACGAGCAGCGGGACGACCGCGACCCACGCGACCGCCGCGTGCCCGAACTTCGGGAACGACAGGACGAGGAGCAGGCCCGACAGGGCCGCGAGGCCCTCGCGACGCAGGCCGTCGCTCAGCGCGCGCTCCCCGAGTGGAACACCTCGAACGCGTTGAACGAGGAGCGCACGAAGACGCCCGAGTACACCGTCGGGAAGCCGAGCGAGCGCGCCTCTTCTGCCAGCCTCTCGAAGGCCTCGGGCGGAAGGTAGCGGTCGACCGGCTCGTGCTGCCGGGTCGGCTGCAGGTACTGGCCGATCGTGACGATTTCGACACCCCGATCCCGCAGGTCCCGCAGCACCGTGAGGATCTCGGCGTCCTCCTCGCCCAGCCCGACCATGAGCCCGCTCTTGGTGGGCGCGCCGGGCCGGATCTCCCGCGCGGCCGCGAGCACGTCGAGGCTCTGCGGGTAACTCCCCTGCGGGCGCAGGTGCTTGAAGAGACGCGGCACGGTCTCGATGTTGTGATTGAACACCGTGGGCTCGGCCGCCAGCACGGTCGCGAGCGCGCCTCTGTCGCCCTTGAAGTCCGGGGTCAGCACCTCGATCCCGACGCCCCGCAGCGCGCGACGAACGGCACTGATGGTCGCGGCGAAGTGCGCGGCCCCGCCGTCCGCGAGGTCGTCGCGGTTGACGGACGTGAGCACGACGTAACGCAGCCCCAGGCGGGCGGCGGCCTCGGCCACCCGCTCGGGCTCGCCCGGATCGGGCGGGAGCGGCTTGGCCGTCCCCACCGCGCAGTAGCCGCAGCGGCGCGTGCAGTGGTCACCGAGCAGCATGAAAGTGGCCGTGCCGCGGCTGAAGCACTCGCCCAGGTTCGGGCAGCGCGCCTCCTCGCACACGGTGTTGAGCGAGGTCTCGCGCAGCAGCACGCGCATGGCGCGCGCGCCCGGGGCGAGCGGGCCGCTCTTGCGGGCCCAGCGCGGGAGCCGCGCGCTACCGGGTTCGGCCGCTCGGTCCGCGGCCGCGCGGGAAAAGGGTGCGGCGGATGCGGCGCTCACGCTACTGCTTGAGGATGTACGGCTTGAACTTGTCGTCGTTCAGGCGGCCCTGGACCGCCTCGGCGTCGGCGCGATCGCGGTAGATACCCACGCGCACGGTGAAGAGGCCACCGCCCCGCCCCGCGGGCGCCACCGCATAGGCCGGGAACCCACGGGTCTTGAGACTGCGCACGACGGTGTCGGCGCTCGCCCGGTCCTTGAAGGCGCCGACCTGGATCGCGAAGCCCGCCGCGGCCTGTGGCTGCGCCTTCGGCAGCGGGCCCGCTGGGCGAGTGGTGGCCGAGGAAGGCGCGGGAGTTGGCGTCGCAGCCGCGGCGGGAGCGGCGCTCGCGGTCGGTCGAGGCGTCGGGACCGGGGGCAGCACCGGCGTCGCGCTCCGAGTGGCGGCGGGCGAAGGGCTCGCGCCCCCGCGCGGCCGCTCCAGGCCTTCCTCGGGCCGATCGGACTCGAGCCGCTGCGGGTAGCTGAAATCGCCGGGTGCCGGCGTCGCGGATGCCGGGGCGGGCGACTGCTCGGCGACCACCCGCTCTTCGCTCACCGGGCGCGTCTCGACGGCGCCCATCGCGCTGCCCTCGACGCCCCGCCCGACCATCACGCCGGCGAGGAAGCTCAGGACCAGCCCGGCCGCGCCCGCCATGAAGTAGAAGACGAGCTGCTTGTTGGTGAGCTGGATCTCGTAGTAGTAGTCGTCCTGCGCCACGCCGCCTCTTCTCTCCGCGCGGCCCCGCGGCCGCCTCAGCCTACCCCGAGCTTACGGTACGCCTCCTTGATTATGCCCGAGACGACGGCGATCTCCTGCGTCCCGAGCCGCTCCCGGACCCCGAGCTGGATCGAGGTCACCAGCTCGTTGAGGCCCGCCAGCATCAGCCGCCGCCTCTCGTCGGGCGGTAGGTCCGCCACGTTGGCGAGCAGCTGGTCGTAGTCGGCGCGGCCGTACTGCTTCAGGTCCACATCGTAGAAGAGCAACCCGTACTGCCCCGCGATGCGCGCGAGCGCCTCGTCCATGAAGGCGTCGACGTCGCTCCCGATGCGCCCCTGCAGGAACGAGTGGGTCCGGTTCAGCATCTGGTTGAAGCGCTCGACGATGCTCTCGAGGTCGAGCTCCCGCTCGTGCAGCGCCACGACCTCCTCGCGGGCCGCGGCCTCGCCCGGTTGGCCGCGCCGTAACACCCCGAGTACCATCATCGCCCACAGCAGCCGGCAGGTCTCGAGGTTCGACAGGTAGGAGACCTGGCAGATCTGCTCGATCGACGCCCGGCCGTTGACCTGCCCGACGAGCTCCTGCTCCTCCTCGCTCAGCTCGACCTTCATCAGCGCTTCCTGGTTCCCGGTGGGCATCGGGACCCCGTCGATGTCCCCACCGATGCCGCGGGAGATGGCGCTCCACGAGCGCGTGCGCCGCATCCCTTCCAGGATCAGCGCCTCGGTCGGCAGGTTGAGGGAGATCACGTCGTCCTTGCCGGGCTCGGTCATCACGAGCTCGTACTCGCCCCGCGACCAGGTGAAGACGTCGAGCAAGATCTCCTTGACGTGGTGCTCGATCGCCCCGATCAGGTCCTCGGGCTCGAGCGCCCCGAGCTCGATCAGGATCGTGCCGAGCCTTCGCCCGGGGGCGATCAGCCGGCTCGCCTCGAGGTACTGCCGCACGCTGATCTTGCCGCGCAGCAGCAGGTCCTCGCCCAGCCGCTCGTCCGGGTTGCTGCTGCGGGCGTAGACGACGCGCCCCATGTGCAGGTGCACGTACTTGGTGACGTCGCCCTTGCGGAACGTCAGGACCCCCGTCTCGCCGCTGCCCAGCACCGATTTCAAGAGCTCGGGCACCGAGGTGTCCTCGATGCTGCCGTGCAGCGTGAGGCCTTCGTCGTCCAGCGGGTTCCTTCCGGCCTCGCCCATCTACGGCTTCCTCCCGTCCCCGCCCATGAGCGCCTTCAGCCAGTCGATCGGCACCGGGAAGACGATCGTCGAGTTCTTCTCGGCCGCGATCTCGACGAGCGTTTGCAGGTAGCGCAGGTGCAGCGACACCGGTTCCGCGTTGAGCTGGCCCGCCGCCTCGGCGAGCTGCTTGCTCGCCTCGAGCTCGCCCGAGGCGTGGATGATCTTGGCGCGCTTCTCGCGCTCCGACTCGGCCTGCTTCGCCATCGCGCGCTGCATCTCCTGCGGCAGGTCGACGGCCTTCACCGCCACCTGGGTCACCTTCACGCCCCACGGGTCGGTGTGCTGGTCGATCACCTCCTGCAGCCGGAGTGCGAGCCGCTCGCGCTCGGAGAGCAGCTCGTCGAGGTGCGCCTGGCCGAGGATGCTGCGCAGCGTCGTCTGCGCCTCCTGGCTGGTGGCGTAGAGGAAGTTCTCGACCTGGATCACCGCCCGAAGCGGGTCTATCACGCGGAAGTAGACGACCGCGTTCACCTTGACGGTCACGTTGTCCCGCGTGATGACGTCCTGGGGCGGCACGTCGAGGACCACCGTCCGCAGGCTCACCCGTACCATGCGGTCGATGGGCCAAGCCACGAGGATGAGCCCGGGGCCCTTCGGCAGCGGCAGCACCTTGCCGAGCCGGAACACGACGCCGCGCTCGTACTCGTTCAGCACCTTGACCGAGAGCATGAGCCAGAACACCAGCATGCCGAGCACGAAGACCACGGGTGACATCACGCCCCCTTTCGGACCCGCAACAGGAGCCCCTCGACCGCCTCGACCACGACCGTCTCACCTTCGGCCACGCGCTCCGCCGCGCGGGCGCGCCAGCGCTCGCCTTGCACGACCACCCAGCCTTCGGGGGCGAGCTCGCTCGCCGCCTGTCCGCGTTGTGCGACGAGGCCCTCGCGCCCCGTCTGCGCGCGGCGCCGCTGCGCCTGGAGCACGAGCCGGACGAGGCCGATCGTGAAGCCCGCGAAGACGAGGATCACCGGCAAGAGCGTCCACGGGTCGACGCGCAGCTCCGGCAGCTCGGAGTCCACCAGCATCATCGCGCCGAGGATCATCGCCACGAGCCCCGCCAGCGTCAACAGCCCGTACGAGACGACCTTCACGTCGGCCACGAACAGCGCGATCGCGAGCACGATCAACAGCACGCCTGCCCCGCTCACGGGGATGATCTGGCTCGCGAACAGGAACAGGATCAGGCACAGCGTGCCGATCACCCCCGGGAAGATCAAGCCGGGATGGCTGATCTCGGCCCCGAGTCCGGCGAGCGCGCCGAGCAGCAACAGGAACAGAATCTCGGGCCGCGCGATCGCGGACAGGATCGCTTGGCGCCAGTCCATGCGCACGTCGCTGGTCTTTTGGCCGGCGAGGCGCAGCGTCACGCTCGTCCCGTCGAAGCGGCGCACCTCGCGCCCCTCGAGCTTCGCGAGCAGGTCCTTGACGTCGCTCGCGACGAGGTCGATCAGGCGCTGCTCGAGCGCTTCTTTTTCCGTGAAGGACTTGCTCTCCACCACAGCTTTCTCGGCCATCTCCACGTTGCGCCCGCGCCGCTCGGCCTTGCCACGGATGTAGGCGGCCACATCCGAGGTGACTTTCTTCGACATCACCTCGTCCATCTGGCCGATCCCGGCCACCGGATGCGCGGCGCCGATGTTGGTGCCGGGGGCCATCGCGGCCACGTCGGCGGCGATCGCGATGACGAAGCCCGCCGAGGCGGCGCGCGCGCCCGAGGGCCCCACGAACACCGCGACCGGCGTGCGGCAGTTGAGCATCTTGTCGACGATCTGCCGCATCGAGCTGTCGAGGCCGCCGGGCGTGTCGATCCGGATGATCAGGAGCGGCGCTCCCGCGGCGTCGGCGCGCTCGATCGCCTGGACGACGTGCGCCGCGCTGACCGCGTGCACGACACCGTCGAGCTCGACCACGGGGATCTCGGCCCGGCCCGGGCCGGCGGCACCGAGGAGAAGGGCAAGGCCAGCGGCGGCGCCGAGCCACCTCTCGCGCATACCGCAACTCTAGCACGCGCGGTGATAAGATCCCTGGACAAGAGCCATGTTCGGAACGCTGGGCGGACCGGAGCTGTTCCTGATCTTCGTGGTGGCGCTGATCGTGTTCGGGCCGCGCAAGCTGCCCGAGATCGGCAAGAGCCTCGGAAAGATGATGGGCGAGTTCCGGCGCGCCTCGAACGAGTTTCGCAGCACGATCGAGAGCGAGGTCGAGGCCGAGAAAATCCGCGACTCGCTCCGGATCGAGCCGCCCTCGGTCGAGCCTGTCTCGCCGGCACGGGCGCTTGCCGCCGACACCAGCTCCGCCCTTCCGGAGGCGCCGGTCAAAGCACCCGTCGCCGAGGCCGTGAGCCGCGAGAGTGGGCCTTCCTCGCCGGAACGCCAGTAGTCGAAAAGCCGCCGCTTCATGGCCCGTCCCCATCCCGACAAGATGACGTTCCTCGAGCATCTCGAGGAGCTGCGCCAGCGGCTGGTGCGCACGTGCGTCTACCTGGCCCTCGGCTTCGCCGCGTGCTGGGGCTTTCGCCATGCGATCTTCCACTTCATGGTGGAGCCGATGCGCAAGGCCGGCTTCAGCGAGAAGTTCATCTTCACGGGGCCCGCCGAGGCGCTGATGCTCTACATGAAGATGGCCTTCTTCGTGGGCATCTTCCTGGCGGCGCCGCTCGTGCTGTGGGAGATCTGGGGCTTCATCTCGCCGGGCCTCTACAAGAACGAAAAGGCCTGGGCGGTGCCGTTCATCGGGATGGGCACGCTCTTCTTCGCGGGCGGCGCCCTCTTCGGGCACTACTTCCTGTTTCCCCTGACGTTCCAGTTCCTCTACACGTTCGGCGGCGCGGACATGCAGTTCATGCCCCGGATCGGCGAGTACTGGTCGTTCTACTCCTGGTTCCTGCTCGGCCTCGGGCTCGTGTTCCAGATCCCGGTCGTGATCTTCGTGCTGGCACGGCTCGGCCTCGTGAACGCGCCGTTCCTGTTGCGCATGTGGAAGTGGGCGATCCTCGGCTCGTTCGTGCTCTCGGCCGTCATCACCCCGACGCCCGACGCCGTCACCCAGACGGCGCTCGCCGGACCGATGATCGGCCTCTACGGCCTGGGCGTCCTCGTGGCCTGGATCTTCGGGAAGGACCGCAGCACGGACGACTGAGGCGCGCCAGGAGCCTGCCACAGAGCGGGTGGAGTCGCCGGAGAGTGCGACTGAGGAGCTCATTCTTGGCGCGGATCGGGGACGAACGATCGTAAGAGGACTCTCGTGCTGACGATGCAAGAACGCTGGACTGAGCCGTCGGGGGGCTCCGCGCCCCCCGGGCCCCCGCTAGCGAGGCAGCGTGAAGCCGAGCGTCGCGCCCACGACCGCCTTCTCGCGGCGCGCCTGGCCGGTGTTCAGCTCCACGACGTAGGCGGCCCTGCGCAGCGGGTTGTAGACCGGGCAGGGCTCCGCCTTGCACGGGGGCACGCCTTGGGCCACGTGCACGATCTTCCGCTCCTCGTCGAGCCAGACGATGTCGATCGGGAAGCGGCAGTTCTTCATCCAGATGCCGTGGAAGCCGGACCGCTCGAACACGAACAGCATGCCGCGGTCGCGCCGCAGCGACGGGCGGAACATCAGGCCCATCGCGCGATCCTCGTGCTTGACCATCACCTCGACCTGCAGCACCGTGCCCGAGGGCAGCGTCAGCGGCACGACCGCCGGCGTGGCGGTTGCGCTCGTGGCCGCGAGCGCGACAAGCAGAGCTAACGGACGTGAGGCGAGCGAGCGGCTCATTGACGGACCTTTCCCGTCATCGGGACGAACCTGACCGGCAGCACCCGCTTCTCCTCGAAGCGCTGGCCGCGGCGCGTGACGACCACGAGCTCCTGCCATTCGTCGCCCACGGGCACCACCAGGCGTCCCCCATCCTTGAGCTGCTGCTTGAGCGGTTCCGGGATCCGGGGAGCGGCCGCCGTGACCACGATCGCGTCGAACGGGGCGGACTCGGGCCAGCCCTGGTAGCCGTCGCCGGCGCGCACCGAGACGTGGGCGTAGCCGAGCTTCGCGAGCAGCGCGGCGGCGGATTCGGCGAGCGGCGTCACGATCTCGATCGTGTAGACGTGCGCGGCGATCTCGGCCAGCACTGCCGCCTGGTAGCCGGAGCCGGTGCCGACCTCGAGCACGGTCTCGCCGCCTCGCAGCCCGAGCGCCTCGGTCATGAACGCGACGATGTAGGGCTGCGAGATCGTCTGGCCGTGTCCGATCGAAAGCGGATGGTCTTGGTAGGCCTGCGCCCGCGAAGCCTCGGGCACGAACAGGTGCCTCGGCACCTTGCGGAGTGCCGCGAGCGTGTTGGGGTCGCGCACGCCCCGAGCGGCGATCTGGGACGAAACCATCGCGTCCCGCGCCCGCGCCAGTGCCGTGTCGTCGGCGTCGCGCGCGCTGCTGCAGGCGAGAGCGGTCAGAGCCATCAGCCGAAGCATGAGCATAGACCTGGGACCGCCTCAAGTGTAGCGCTTCAGCGCGGCTCTTGATCGCCCGTGTCGCGGGGATAGCGTTGCAGGATCCCGGTCTCTCGCATCACCCACTCGATCGCCTCGATGTCCATGGGGAGCCACTGGGAGACCACCTCGGCCTTCGTCTCGCCGATCACGATCAGATCCTCGAGGCGCCAGTACCCCTTTTCCTCCGGCACGCGGAATTGCGGCTCGATCGTGAACACCATGCCCGGGCGCAGCACCGCGTCCTGTCCCACGTCGTGGGTCGACAGGCCCACCCAGTGCCCGAGCCCGCCGCGCTTCGCCTGTTCGTGGTAGGCCGCGACGAATGCCTTCGCGGCCTTCTCGTGGGTCGGCTTCGCGAAGCGGGTCACGGCCAGGATCCGGTCCATCTCCGAAGCCGCCTCCTCCATCACCGCCTGTTTCGTGGCGCCGGGCCGGATCGCCCTCAAGATCGCGCGGTAAGTGGCGAGGTAGAAGCCGTAGAGCTCGCGCTGCTCGGGCGAGAAGCGCCCGTTCACGGGCCACATGCGCGTGATGTCGCTCATGTAGTAGCCGAAGTCGGGGGCGTGGTCCATGAGCAGCATCTCGCCGTCCTGCACGCGGCGCTTGCCCGCCGCGTAGTGCGGGTACCACGCGTTCTCTCCGCTCGCGACGAGCGAGTAGTAGGCCTCGCCCTGGGCCCCGTGGCGGTAGAACACGAAGCGCGAGATGCCGTCGAGCTCGTGCTCGTAGAGGCCCGGCTCGGTGGAGCGCATCGCCTCGAGCAGGGCCAGGCACGCGAGCCGGCTGGAGCGCTTGATGAGCGTGATCTCGCGCGGGCTCTTGATGAGCCGCGCGGCATCGAGCGTCGGCGTGAGGTTGCGGATCTCGAGCCAGGGGAAGCGGTCGCGCAGCGAACGCACGAGCGCCCCCTCGCGCGAGGGCCGCCCGTCGAAAGGGTCGGCCGCGGCCTGCCCCAGCGCCTGGAGCGGCCCGGAACGGCTCACCGATAGCCCCTCGGCGGGAGCCAGCGGCGTGAAGAGCGCCCGCGTCGCGCCCGAGCCCCCGTAACGCGCGAGCTGCTCGCCCAGGAGGTCGAGGCCCGCTACGGCGTCGATGCCGGTGAGCTTGACGACGAGCTCCGCGTCCTCGGCGGAGAGCACTTTGCCGTCCGATCGCTCCCGGCGCTCGTTGCGGTGCGGCAGGTAGAGCGTGGAGCGGCGGCTCTGGCCGTCGATCAGCAGGTACGCGCTCGGCGTCTCGACGCCGCACAGGTAGTAGAACTCGTTCGACTGCCGGAAGCGCGTGTAGCCCTCCTGCAGACCCGCTCCCTGGACGAGCGCGAGCCCGTCCTTGCCGATCGCGTCCATCACCTTCGCGCGGCGCGCGGCGAACTCCTCGGGCGGGAAGTCGGAGGTGAAGAGCGGCGCGTCCTGGGCGAGGGCGAGAGGTGCCGCGGCCGCGAGGGCGGCGAAAACTACGAGAGCAGAGACTCGAGCGCGCATGGGTGACCTCCAGGGTCGTTGCTACGCCGCGGATTGGAGGCCGCGCAGCGGCCCACGTCAAGCGCCGCCGTCCCGCCTGACGTCCACGCGGCGTCAGCCTAGCCCGTGCGGGCGAATAGCACCTCGAACTCGGTGCCGCCGCCTTCGCGGGCCAGGCAGCGGGCCTCGCCGCCGTGGGCGCGGGCGATCTGGCGCACGAGCGCGAGGCCGAGGCCGTAGCCGGTGCCGGTCTCCGGCACGCCAGGGGGCCGGTAGAAGGGCTCGAAGATGCGCTCGCGCTCGTTCTCGGGGACCCCCGGGCCGCGATCGGCCACCACCAGCCGCGCCCCCACTGTCGTCTTCTCCACGCGGGCGGTGACCTCCGCACCGGCTGCGTGGCGAGCGGCGTTGTCGAGCAGGTTGCGCACCAGGCGTCGCAGCAGACGCGCGTCGCCGCGCAGCTCCACCGGTTCACCCGAGACGGCGGCCTCGGTGCGGGCTGCCTCCTCGGCGACGAGGCCGAGCAGGTCCACGGCTTCCGTCAGGTCGGCCCTACCCACCGCCTCGAGCCGGCTCGCCTCGAGCAGCTCGCCGATAAGCGCGTCGAGCTCCCCCACGTCGCGCTCGGCGCCGCTGCGCACGGCCGCGTCGCCCGTCATCATCTCGAGCGCCACCCGCAGCCGCGCGAGCGGCGAGCGCAGCTCGTGCGAGGCAAACGCCAGCTGGCGCCGCTGGGCTTCCACGAGCCCCTGGATGCGCTCGGCCGCGCGGTTGAAGCTTCGCGCCAGGTCGGCCACCTCGTCGCGGCCCTCGACGGGGGCCCGCGCCCCGAGATCGCCGCGGCCGAGGTCCTCGACCCGTCCCCTCAGGCGCTCGAGCCTGCGCGTCAGCCGGCGCACGAAGGGCCACGCTCCCAGCCCGACCGCGAGGGCGAGTAGCGCGACCGTGGTCACGGCGCCCCCCAGGTGGCGCCTGTCGGGCCGCGGTCGCGAGGCCACCAGCTGGCGCCCGTCGGGCAGCCTGACCGCGAACAGCAGGCGGCCCCGCGCGTGCGCCCAATGAGCGCGAGCGCCGTGCCCGGGAGGCAGCTCGAGCGATGCTCCAACCCAGGCCAGCCGCACGCCTGACGGCGAAAAGACGGCCGCATCGACGTCGAAGCGGGGAGCGAACCGGTCGAGTGCCGACTGCAGCTCGTGCGCGGGCTGCTCGGGACCGGGCAGCATCTCGCCCGCCGTCTGCGCCACGGCTTCGGCCAGGCGTGCCTCCTGGCGCGCGCCGGGGCCATGCCACCAGGCGGCGGCAACCAGCACGGCGAACAGCAGCAGCACGGCGACGACGGTGAAGTGGATCTGGGTCGCCAGCCGGCGCATCAGTCCTCGTCCTGCTTCTTCGCGAACACGTACCCCGTGCCACGTACCGTGAGCAGGCGTCGGGGCCGCTTCGGTTCGTCCTCGATCGCCGCCCGGATGCGCGACACGTGCACGTCGATCGAGCGGTCGAAGGCCTCGCTCGCGTCATGCCCTGCGCGCGCCATGAGCGTCTCGCGCCCGAGCACGCGGCCCGCCGACTCGGCGAGCGCCGTGAGCAGGTCGAACTGGTAGCCCGTGATGGGTCGCTCATCGCCGTCCACCCGCACGACGCGGGCGTCGCGATCGATCTCGAGCCGGCCGAAGCGCAAGCGAGCCGAGCGCGGCTCGGCGGACCGTCGGCGGCGCAGCACGGCGCGCAGCCGCGCCAGCAGCTCGCGCGGGTTGAACGGCTTGGGCAGGTAGTCGTCGGCCCCGATCTCGAGGCCCACGATGCGGTCTTCGTCCTGTCCGCGCGCCGTCAGCATCAGCACCGGCACGTCCGAGCCGGCCCGGATCCGGCGGCACACCTCGAAGCCGTCGAGATCGGGGAGCATGACGTCGAGCAGGACGGCGTCGTATCCCTCGGGGACGAGGCGCATGCCCTCAGCCGCCGTAGCGGCGGCCGTAACGTCGTAGCCGAGCGGCTTCAGGTAGTCGCGGACGAGGGCGGCGAGCGCCGCGTCGTCCTCGATCATCAGCACGCGCTCGAGCATGCTCCGAATCGTAGCAGTGTGGATGCGACGGAGGACTCGCAGGACGGACGGGAACAGCCGAAGGAACGGCTGGAGCGGCCGAAGGAACGGCTGGAGAGAACTGGGGGGCTATTCGCCCCCCAGACCCCCCAAGACATCAGTGCGTCGCCTCTCCGCCGTGGAAGCGGTGGGCGAAGTCGATCAGCTCCTGGCGCTGCTGCTGCGTCAGCACATCGGCCAGGTCGGCGAACGAGTCGACCGCGAGCTTCGACGCCTGGTCGGCGAGCGTCAGCTCCTGCCGCCGCAGCCGCTCGAGGGCCTCGCGGTCGATCTCGGGCTTCGCGAGCTCACGAGCCATGGCCTCGTGGTGCTCGCGGTGTGTCCCGGCCAGCGGGCCGAGCTCGTCGACCAGCCGCTCGGCGATGCGCTTCGCCTGCTGCTTCTGCTCGTCGGTCGCGTCCACCCCGCGCAACACCCACTCGACCGCCATCCCGGCGTGCTGCTTCGCCGCCACGGGGTCCTTCAGGATCTGGGCCCCGAAGCCGTGGCGGCCGTGGCGCCCGAAGCCGGCCCCCCCCATGCCATGCAGCGCCCACGCCCGCGGCGCCAGCGTGACGAGCGCGGCGAGCCCAGCCAGCACCCCGCCGCCCAACCAGAAGCTGCGCCGCTTCCAGAGCGGCGTACCGCTTCCTTGCGCTCCCTGATTCGTGTCGGCCATCGCGCTTTCTCCCTCTCCCCGGGGCGTTCTCTCCGCCCGTCACAGGGAAGGATGCGGCGGCCGGCTTTCGCCGGTGTGTGGGGCAGATGAAGAAGTGTGAAGCCAGCGCGACACGCCGCGCGCGGGCCGGAGGGAACGGCTGGAGGAAACGGGCCGACAGCACGGCTCAGAGAGGGTCCCGTCTCGCCCAGCAACGAACCCTGGCGAGACGGAACACTAGTAGGCCTGCGCAAACACCACTTCTCGGCCCTTCTGGCCCGTGACCACGCAGGGGGCATCGACCGGCTCGCCCAGCGGGATCACGCGGATCGTGGCCTTCGTCTCTTCCTTGATGCGCGCCTCGACCGCGGGGTCGCCGTTCCAGCCGGCCACGATGAAGCCGCGCTTGTCGGCCATCACCTGCTTGAACTCGTCGTAGCTCGCGACCCGCGTGGTGCTCGCCGCGACCCTGGCGCGCGCCTGCTCCAGCAGCTCCTGCTGGATGGTGTCGAGCAAGCCCGCGAGGCGGCTCGCGACGCCTGAGAGCGGGACGAACTCCTTGGCCCGGTTCTCGCGGCGCACCAGCACGCAACTGTCCTTCTCGATGTCCTTCGGCCCGAGCTCGAGCCGCACCGGCACCCCGCGCATCTCCCAGTCGGCGTACTTGTAGCCGGGCTGGAACTGGTCGCGCTCGTCGAGGTGCACGCGCACGCCCGCGCCGCGCAGCACGCGCAGGACCTCGCGCGCCTTCGGCAGAACGGCCTCGCGCACGTCGCCCTTCTTGGGCGGGATCGGGACGATCACGACCTGGTAGGGCGCCACCTTCGGCGGCAGGATCAGGCCGGCGTCGTCGCCGTGGCTCATGATGAGGCCGCCGATCATGCGTGTGGAGGTGCCCCAGGAGGTCGACCAGGGCTTGGCGCGCTGCTGCGTGCGGTCGAGGAACTCGATCCCGTAGGCGTCGGAGAAGTGCTGGCCCAGGTTGTGGCTGGTGCCCGCCTGCAGCGCGCGGCCGTCGCCCATGAGCGCCTCGATCGCGTAGGTGCGCAAAGCACCCGCGAACTTCTCGCTCTCGGTCTTGCGCCCGTAGAGCACGGGCATCGCGAGCATCTCCTCGGAGAAGGCACGGTACACCTCGAGCATCCGCAACGTCTCCTCCTCGGCCTCGGCTTCGGTCTCGTGCAGCGTGTGGCCCTCTTGCCACAGGAACTCGGTCGTGCGCAGAAACGGGCGCGTGACCTTCTCCCAGCGCACCACGTTGGCCCACTGGTTGATCAGCACCGGCAGGTCGCGCCACGAGCGCACCCACTTCGCGTAGGTTGAGCAGATGATGGCCTCGGAGGTCGGCCGAATGGCGAGCGGCTCCTCGAGCTCGGCCCCGCCGCCGATCGTGACCCAGGCGCACTCGGGGGAGAAGCCTTCCACGTGCTCCTTCTCACGCTCGAGCAGGCTCTTCGGGATGAACAGCGGGAAGTAGGCGTTGACGTGGCCGGTCTCCTTGATGCGCCGGTCCATGTCGCGCTGCATGTTCTCCCACACGGCGTAGCCGTAGGGCTTGATGATCA
>Ga0247727_10004778_pt1 | contig 28291 bp, 24 predicted proteins | sample WisWelCaveWW1625_FD_202498 | JGI IMG/M metagenome (GOLD analysis project Ga0247727, IMG submission 202498) | Biofilm microbial communities from Wishing Well Cave, Virginia, United States - WW16-25 | ecosystem: Environmental > Aquatic > Deep subsurface > Groundwater > Cave microbial mat | place...
GGAGCATTTCCTGACCGATGATCGCTCCGACGCTCTCCGCGCCCAGCTTGGTGAACTTTGCATCGGGAAAATCCTGCTGGAGAGCCATGACGACTTTATCACCCGTATTCTCCGGCAATCGGAGGGAAAGCACTTCGTTCGCCGTGGCGCGTTGGTATTGGATAAATCGTTCGGCGATTCCGGCTTTGTCGAGCGCGCGTCCAACGGCCTCCGAATCCACTTTGTTCTCGAAAGCCAGCGTCACTTCGTCGCCGCCTTTGAAATCAATGCCGTACACCGCGCCCTTGCCGACCTCGAGTCCGCCGCGCTTGATGAAGGAGAACATCCCGGCCCCGATGAGCACCCACGAGAGCAGGAAGGCAATCTTCCAGAAGCCGAGGAAATTGATGTGCGGGACGTGCCGGAAGACGTGCAGCATGTTGAACGACTTCATCCACCCTTTCTGCACGAGCCACTCGAACGTCCAGCGCGTGACGAACACGGCGGCGAACATGTTGGCGAGCAAACCGATGGTCAGCGTGATGCCGAAACCCTTGACCGGGCCGCTGCCGAGCCACATCAAGATGATCGCCGTCAGGATCGTCGTGAAGTTCGAGTCGAAGATGACGATGAACGCCCGCGTGTACCCGGCGGCGATGGCCGAGCCCAGCGGTTTGTTCGCGGCCAACTCCTCCCGGATACGTTCGTAGATGAGCACGTTCGCGTCCACGGCCATGCCGATGGTCAACACGATGCCCGCGATGCCCGGCAGCGTGAGCGTGAACTGGAACGCCGCCAGTACGCCGACGAGAATGACGATGTTGAGGATCAACGCGATGTTTGCCACGACGCCGGCGAACAAATAGTAGACGGCCATGAACACCACCACCGCCACCGCGCCGATCAGCGCCGCCCGAATGCCGCTCTGGATCGAGTCGCGCCCCAACGAGGGATCGACGCCGCGTTCTTCGATGATCTTGACGGGCGCTTCGAGCGGGTTCTCCAGAATGTTGGCGAGTTGCTGCGCCTCTTGCACCGTGAACTGGCCTTCGATGATGCCTCGACCCGAAATTGGACCACGGATGAACGGCGCGGAGTACAACTCGCCGTCGAGCACGATGGCCAGCTGGCGGTCCACATTGGCGGAAGTCACCCGTTCGAAGATCACCGCGCCTTCCTGGTTCATCTCAAACGAAATGAATGGCCGCCCCAGGTCATCGAATGACGGAAAGGCGCGCACGACGTACTTCCCGGTCAACTCGGGCTTCACCTTCACAAAGTATGTCTGCTCCGATTCGCGACCCTGACGCGTTTCCTTGTACGTCAGTTTTTTGTACCCGACCGGCGCAGTGAAGCCGGGATCAGTCAGTGACTGCGCGACATAGCGATCGTTGTCCGGGTGCACGAGCCGAAATTCGAGGTACGCCGTCTTGGCAATCGCCTGCCGGGCATCGATGCGGCGCTGTTCTTCCAAGCCCGGCAACTGCACCAGAATGCGACTACCGGCGACCGGCTGGATGATCGGTTCCGCCACGCCGAATTTGTCGATGCGTTTGCGGATGATCTCGATGGCTTGACGCTGCGCCTGGGCCTGACCGGTGGCATCGATCTTCGACAGGTCCATCTGCAAGAGAAACGACGTGCCGCCCTTGAGGTCGAGGCCGAGCTGAATCTTCTTGTCCGGCGGCCACAACGAATACAACGAAGCCAGCGCGACGACGAGAATGATACCGAACTTCCAGGTGAATTGTTTGTTCATGACGAAACCGAATCTACTTCTGCTTCGGCTCCGCGCCGGCTGCGTCGCCGTCGTCCGATTTCTGCACGACAGAGGTCACGGCAGTCTTGATGACTTCCACCTTCACGTTGTCGGCGATCTTGACCATCAAGGTTTTCTCTTTGACGTTGGCGACGATGCCGTACATGCCGCTGTTGAGGAGGATCTTGTCGCCGGTCTTGACGTTTTTGAGCAGGTTGTCCTGCGCTTTGCGCTGCTTCTGCTGCGGACGAATCAGCAGGAAGTAGAACATCACGCCGAGGACGACGAACATCCCGACGGTCTGCAGCAACTGGCCTTTGGGGTTCGCCTCCGTGCCGGCCGGCGGCTGTGGCGCCATTGCTAGTAACTCAAACAGTTTCATTCTTCTCGGTTCTTTCTTGGTAATGCGCGACAAACTCGCGCCGAAATTCATCAAACCCGCCGGCCACAATCGTCTGCCGGGCCCGTCGCAACAGATTCACGTACATATGCAGGTTATGCCACGTCGTCAGCCGCAATCCCAAAATCTCGTTCGCCCACAACAGATGCCGGACGTACGCGCGTGTGAATTGCCGGCATGCATAGCACTCACAACCCTCCTCCAGCGGCCCAAAGTCCTCCCGGTATTGCGCGTTCTTGATTGCGTACGTGCCACGCGCCGTAAAAATCGTCCCGTTCCGCGCCACGCGCGTCGGCAACACGCAATCAAACATATCCACGCCCCGTGCAATCATCTCCAGCATCTGCGGCGGCGTGCCGACCCCCATCACGTATCGCGGCTTGCCCACCGGCAAATGCGGCGCGCTCATCTCGACCTGCCCCGACATCAGATGTCGGGGCTCGCCGACGCTCACGCCGCCAATCGCGTAGCCGTCGAAGTCCATCGCCGACAACTCCCGCGCCGCGCGTTCGCGCAAATCCGCGTACACACTTCCCTGCACGATTCCAAAGAGCAATTGATGGCCGGGACGCGATTGTTCCCGGCAACGAGCCGCCCACTCTAGGGTCAGCTCCAGGCTTCTGCAAGCGTATTCTCGGTCACACGGCCACGGCGGACATTCGTCAAACGCCATCGCAATATCGCTGCCTAACGTCGCTTGCGCTGCCATCGCCTCGCGCGGGCCGAGGAACAACGTCGCGCCATCAATGTGCGATTGAAACTCCACGCCGTCCGCCGAAATCTTGCGAAGCTTCGCCAGCGAGAACACCTGATACCCGCCGCTGTCCGTCAGAATCGGCCCGTCCCAGCCGTTGAACTTGTGCAGCCCACCGGCCTTGCGGATGACCTCCAAGCCGGGACGCAACATGAGATGGTATGTGTTGCCGAGAATGATTTGCGCGCCGAGTTCGCGCAGCTCGGCCGGCGTCATGCACTTCACCGTCGCCTGCGTGCCGACCGGCATGAACACCGGCGTCTCAATCACGCCGCGTGACGTGTGCAGTCGTCCGGCCCGCGCCGCCGTCGCCGCGTCGTGAACTTCCATCTCGAATCTCCCCGGCATCATGCCACGACTTGATAGCAGATGCCGGGAAGATTGTCAGCGCTCGTTCCGGCGCTTCTCCCACCACTTCTTCATCGACGCGGAGAGCTTCGCTCGGTGATCGGACTGAAGCGAACGCTGCGGGGCACGCGCCGTCTTCTTGGCCGGCGGCTTACTCTCGCGCAGAATGTTGTACTGCCATGCCTCGTAATGTTTCTGGCACCATTCCCGGACCGCGCGCTCCCAACCGATGTCCTCGTTGCGCCGCTCGCTCTCGATCCATTTGAACTTCTCGATCTCGTCCTGCTGCGTCCAAATCAACTCGACAATCGGATGCGCGATGCCTTGCGCGCGAATCCACGTGCGCCAGGCGCTGGCATGTCGCCGCCGCCATTCCCTCTCCGCGCGTTCCGCGCCGATGTCGTACCCCAATCGTTCCCCCTCACACCACCGGTACTTTGCAATCTCCGCCCGCCGCGAGCGCATCATCGCGGCGAGAGGATCTTTCGTTTCATGTCGTAGTTTCATCGCTGCCCACCTCCTCGCGGGCATTGACTCCGCGTCTCCTACCAACAGACCGCGTGCCGGCGACGTTCTGGTGCGGGGACAGTCGCGTTTCAGTGTCGATTCTTGTCCACGCTGCGCGATTCCCGCTCGTAATCGGTCCGGTCATCGATGTCGATCAAGACGCCATCATCTTCGACGACCAGACGTGCGAGATCGCCGGGATGATTCGCCAGAAAATGCTTCAACGTCAGCGACGCGTCCATCGCCAGAATTTCCGGCACATAGCGCGCGGACAACAGCAACGGATGCCCTTGCCGGCCATTGAACGACGGGACGAGTATCTTGCCGGTAAACTTGTCGAGAAGCGTTTGCACCGTGGCCGGCTGAAGTTTCGGCTGGTCGCCGACCGCGATCATCACGACCTTCGTTTTCGCCGGTAACTCCCTCAGCCCGGCTTGCACGGACGTGAACATGCCGGCCGCGTAATTCGGATTTCGAACGACTTTCGCGCCGTGGATTTTGCCGGCAATTTCGTCAGCCCGGTACCCCAACACGACAATCTTCTCGTCCACAGCGACCGCATCAATCACGCATTGGAGCATCGTCTTGCCGGCGAACGGAAGGAGTTGCTTGGCTTCGCCCATCCGCCTCGACTCGCCGGCGGCGAGAATGACGGCGACGTTCATCGCGCGAGTTTGTCGGCGATGGCGTTGGTGACGGAAAGCGAATTCGGATTCAGCGCGCCGCGCCGGACGGCGACGAGCTCGGCAACGACGCTGACCGCGATCTCCTCGACGCTGATGGAATGAATCGCCACGCCCATCGGCGACCGGATGCGCCGGAAATCCTCGGCCGTGCAAACGCCATCGGCGATGAAACCTTCCATAACCGTCCGCACTTTGCGTTTGCTGCCGATCATGCCGATGTAGGCGGCTGGGCTGTGGATGATCTCCTTGAGCACGACCGCATCATGCCGGTGACCGCGCGTGACAATGCAGACGAACGTGTCCGCATCCATCGTCAGCGTTTTGATCGCTTTCGCTGGGTCGTCCACGATGATGCGTGACGCGTCCGGGAACCGTTCCTTGTTCGCGAACGAGGCCCGGTCGTCAATCGCCACCACATCGAAACCGGTCCACGCGGCGAGTTTGCCGACCGCCGCGCCGATGTGGCCGCCGCCGCAGATGACGAGCACCGGCTTGGGCAGAATCGGCTCGAAGTACGCGTCGCCGTACGTGGCCGGCTCGGGCTCCGGCTCTTTCAACAGCTCCGCGCATTTTTCGGCGAACCGCTCGAAGCCCGGCTCGTCCGCGGCGATGATTCCAGAGCCGGCCATCAACGCTCGTTTGCCGGAGCTGAGGACGGTGACGAGCATCCGGCGCTCACGAGTCTCCGGCCACAAGTTTTTGAAGACTTGCCGGCTGGTCGGATTTGGCTGCACGAATGTCGTCACGGCGCCGCCGCAGATCAGGCCGTCGTCCCAACCGAAATCATCGTCGAGCACGGCGCGAAACGTAAAGGACTCGCCGGTCTCGAGCGCGCGCAGCGCCTTTTGTCGCGTCTCGGCTTCAAGGCAACCGCCGCCGAGCGTGCCGAGGATACGTCCGTCCGGCAAGAAGATGGCTTTCGCGCCGCATTTCTGCGGCGTGGAACCTTTCGTCTCGACGAGCACGGCGAAGGCAAGCGGTTCCTGCCGGTCGAGCAGGTCGGTGAGTTGCCGGTAAATCGGGTCCACACCGGTAGGCTAAGGGCGGCACCGCGCCAAATCAAGTGCTCAGACCGAGGCGCGTTCGCGGAGGATGGACTGGATGCGGTCGAGGAATGCGACGGCGGTGAACGGCTTGTCGAGCACGCCGATGACGCTCAAGGTGCGTAGCCGCGACGTCACTTCGCCGCGCGCGAGGCCGCTGACGACCAGGATCGGCACGCCCGCCGACAGTTTGCGGATCTCGGTAATCATCTGGTCGCCGCGCATCTTCGGCATGGCGATATCGGTGACAACGAGGTCCACTTCGCCGGCCTGAGCGCGGTACAACGCGAGGCCCTCTTCCCCGTCGCCCGCCGCCAGGCACCGGATGCCAGCCATTTCGAGCGCTTGCTGCTGAAGGTTGCGATTCAGATCGTCGTCCTCCACCAACAGAACGCAATGCTGGCGCGCCGGCGGTTCGATATTACGCGAGATGCCAACCAGCCCGATAATGGCGCCGGCGTGATCCTTGATGGGGACTTTTGTGGCGGACATCCGGCGCACGCGACCATCGCGCAGCTTCACGTCCTCGATTTTACCGACGAGCGGTTCGCCGGTACGAAGAATGTGTTGTTCGTCTGTCAACGTTTGCGCAGCGAATTCAGGCGCGAAAAAATCGGCGTCGGTTTTGCCGACGGCTTGTCGCGGATCAGAAAGACCGAGCATGGCCGCTTGCGCGGTGTTCACGCGCGTGAACCGGGAATCGACATCCTTGAAATAAATGGTGTCCGGCATCTGGTTCATCAGCGCGCGCAGCAAATCGTACTCGCGGACGAGAGCGCGCTCGACGAGTTTGTGTTTGGTGATGTCGCGCATGACGACTTGCACGTGCGTCCGTCCGTCGTAGGTCACCGGCCCGCTCGTAACCTCCACGTCCACCGACCGGCCGTCCAGGCGCAGCAGCTTCTTTTCCGCTAGTGGCGCCTGTCGTCCCTCGAGAAGAACCCGCCGGGTTCGTTCCACAACAGACGCCCGGTATTCCGGCGCGACGAAATCGAGGATGTTGCGTCCGATCAGTTGGGCCGGATCCGTGACGCCGAGCAGTCGCGCCGCGGCCGGATTGGTGTAGGAGAATTTCTCGCCGTCGTGCAGCACGATGGCCTCGGGACACATCTCGACCAGATGCCGGTAGCGCTCTTCGCTCTCACGTAACGCCACTTCCGTGCGTTTGCGTTCGGAGATGTCCATCGCGACGCCGGCCACGGCGGTGACCTGACCGGTGGCATCGCGCAACGGGAACTTCACGACGTGGAATGTGCGCGGCCCGTCGGGCGTCTGGACGATCTCCTCCGCAGTGACCGGGGCTTTGGATTCGAATACCCGGCGGTTCTTCTCGCGAAAGCTCGCCGCTTCCTTCGGGAAGACTTCTTGCACCGTGCAGCCGAGAACGTTTTCGCGGCTCCGCCCGGTCAACTTCTCCCATCCGTCATTGACCATCAACATCCGCTCGTCCGACGAGACGACAAAGATGGCGGCCGGCGTGTGTTCCAGCAAGGAGACGAGCAGTTCCTGCGTGGCGCGCAGGCCGTTCTCGGCTTTCCTGGCCTTCGTGACATCATGGCCGATGCCGACGGCGGCCAGCGGCGCGCCGCGCTCATCGCGAATCACCGTGCTGGTGAGCTGAACCGGAAATTCTTTGCCGTCCTTCGCCACATCAAGCAACTCGCCCGACCAGTGTCCGCGCAGCGTTTGCTCGTGGGCTTCCCGGCAGTAGTGGCGTGGGTTATTCGGCGATTGGAGGATCGCGACCGGCTGACCCAGAAGCTCCTCTTCCCGGTAGCCGTGACGCTCGAGGCAGGTTTGATTGGCGTAGAGAATCCGGCCGGCCACGTCGGTGATCACAATGGAGTCGGGCGCACTGCTGAGAGCTAGTTCGAGCAATTGCTCGCGTGCGGATCGAGAAGCAGCCTGACCATCTGGTGAATCAACCCCGGCCATCGAACCGCGAATACTGCCGAGGACCGCCGCCAGTGTCAAGGGTTTTACCACGGCGCGGCCGGCGAAATCGACTCGCCGGCCACCGCGTCTCGTGCTATCAAAACGACATGCGACGGCTGTGGACCTTCTCGGGCGCGACGATGTTGGCCATCTTGCTCGCGTGGCCTGCCGGCGCGCAGAACTCGGGCGTGAATCTCACCGTCAACGAGGCCAGCAAGACTCCGAAGGCCGACGACTCCGGCACGAAGAAGCGCAACACCGCCGAAAGCCGGGCGCAGCACGTCGAGGAGAAGGAACTTCAAGTCACGCTGCGCAACTTCAGCCAGCGCACGTACACCGGCGTCGTGCTGCGCTACTACGTGTTCGCGAAAGACCTTCAAACCAAAGAGACCGTGATCGCCGGCACCGGCGAGGAGATGGTCACGCTCACACCGGGGTTGGTCAAACCGGTCGCGACGAAAACTGTCCGATTCACCTACTCGCAGGCCTACACGAAGAAAAAAGGCGGCAAGATCACGGCCGTCGATCCCGAGGGTTTGAAGTATCAGGGCTACGGCGTGCAAGCCTGGCTCGGGGACTCGTTGCTGGCCGAGAAGTTCAATCCGCTGGAAATGAAGACCGCGCTGGGCACCGCCTGGGTGCAACTGCAAGATCCGAAGAAGAAGCGGCCGAAGAAGGACCCTCAGTGAATCGCGCATTGTCCATCGGCCTTTCTCTCGCGGCCACACTGCTGATCGCCGCCAGCCCGCCGCTGGGTCGTCGCGTGCACGTCACCGTGACGGAAAGCGGCAAGGCCGACTACATGAAGAGAATCACCAAGAAAAACAAGGACCCGGAAATCAAGAGCGCCCGGTTCCTCGCCATTGCGGTGCGAGACGGCGGCGGCCACGCGCGCAACGGACTCGTGGTGCGGCATTACATCTTCGCTACCGACATGGCCCAGAACGAAACGGTCATCGTCGCGAAAGGCGAAGACACGGTCACCCTCCCGGCTCTCGGCACCGTCGAGATCGAGACCAAGCCCGTCCGACTCTCTTACTCGCCTGAGCACTCCGTCGCCTCGAAGAAGAAATCCACGCAAGTGGACGATGCCGGCCTCAAGTACCTCGGCTACGCCGTGCAAGTCTTCGAGGCCGCCGAGCTCGTCGGCGAAAGCTACGATCCGCTGGCGTTGAAGTCGCAGATCAACACTGCCAACTTCGAGAAGCCGGTCACCAAGAAGAAATCCTCCAAGAAGTCCTCGAATTGAGTCCGGCCCGGTCGGGCAATTAGCGTTGAATCCAGAGCGTTCCCGGTGTATAAGCTCCGCCCGCGATGACTAAGCCAACGCACACGCCCAACAAGCGGCAGGAACTGGTCGCCGAAGCCGCTTCCACGGAAAGCGCCCCGATGCGCGGCGCGGACATCGTCATCCGCTGCCTCGAACTCGAAGGCGTGGACGTCGTGTTCGCCTATCCCGGCGGCGCGAGCATGGAATTGCACCAATCGCTCACGCGCTCCAAACAGATTCGCACCATTTTACCGCGCCACGAACAAGGCGAGGCATTCGCCGCCGAAGGGTATGCGCGCGCGACCGGTAAAGCAGGCGTCTGCGTCGCCACCAGCGGGCCCGGCGCGACGAATTTGGTCACGGGCATCGCGGACGCGTTCATGGATTCGGTGCCAGTCGTCGTCATTACCGGCCAAGTGCCAAAGGGAATGATTGGCAAGGGCGCGTTTCAAGAGACTGACGTGTTCGGACTCGCGCTCCCGATCGTGAAGCATAGTTACCTGGTCATGAACGTCGAGGACATCCCCCGCGTGGTGAAGGAAGCGTTTCACATCGCGACGACGGGACGACCGGGACCGGTGTGGATTGATATTCCGAAGGACGTGCAGCAAGGCAATTGCAAACCGGTCTTCCCGGACCAGATTCATCTGCGCGGTTACAATCCCGACAAACGCATCAGCGACATCGCGGTGCAGGAGATTGCCGGGCTCATCGAGAAGAGCGAGCGGCCGGTCATCTACTGCGGCGGCGGCATCATCAGCGCCAACGCCAGCAAAGAACTTATCGCGTTCGCCGAGAAGACAAACATCCCGGTCACGACGACCATCATGGGCATCGGCGCCATCCCGGCCGAGCACGAGCTGTCCATGCGTTGGCTGGGCATGCACGGCACCGTAACCGCGAACTACGCCGTGGACAAAGCCGACTTGCTGCTTGCGCTCGGCGTGCGTTTCGACGACCGCGTGACCGGCAAGGTCAGTGAATTCGCCAAGCACGGCACGATCGTCCACATCGACATCGACCCGAGCGAGATCAACAAGAACAAGGTCGCTCACCTGCCGGTCGTCAGCGACATCAAGTACGCGCTCCAGCAATTGACGAAGGCGAGCAAGGGCAAAGAATTCAAAGACTGGCACGCGCAGATCGCCGCGTGGAAGAAGGAATTTCCATTCCGGTATCGCGTGACCGATGAGGTATTGAAGTCGGAATACTTCCGCGAGTTTCTGCACGGCGACACGAACGAAATCATCATGCCGCAATACGTCATCGAGTTGCTCAGCGAGATGACCGACGGCGAAGCCATCGTCACGACCGGCGTCGGCCAACATCAAATGTGGGCCGCGCAGTATTACAAGTTCAAGCACCCGCGCACGTTCCTCACTTCGGCCGGCCTCGGTGCGATGGGCTACGGCTACCCGGCCGCACTCGGCGCGAAGGTCGCGTGCCCGGACAAACAGGTCGTGGACGTGGACGGCGACGGTTCCTTCTTGATGAACGTGCAAGAACTCGGCACCGCGCACATCGAGCGCATCGCCGCGAAGGCACTGGTGATCAATAATCAGCACCTCGGCATGGTCGTGCAATGGGAAGACCGGTTCTACAAGTCCAATCGCGGCCACACGTATCTCGGTGACCCTCAAAACCCGCACAAGGTCTATCCCGACTTCGTCACGATCGCCAAAGGCTTCAACGTGCCGGCCGAGCGCGCGTTCAAGAAGAGCGAGCTGCGCGCCGCGTTGCAACGGATGCTCGACTCGAAAGAGCCCTACGTCCTCGATGTCATCGTGCCATACACCGAACACGTGTTGCCGATGATCCCGTCCGGCAAAACCGTCCGCGACATCATCATCGACTCCAACGACACCAGCAAACTCGGCCAGATGGGCGGGCTGTAACCGCCGATGCGCACGGCGCACTGGGCGGCGGCGCGTTCATCGACATCGGCATCCCGGAAGATTATGCGCGCACACAGACGTTGCTGCGTGGGCTAATCGGCCGTGGGTAGCGCACAATTGTTCGAGCGATTCTGTGTGCTGTGTGGATGACGGGCTGGCCCTCCCCTATTGAATGTATACACGCAGTCGTGCCGCCTTCCGCTCATCCTTGATCGATTTCAACCTTTCCTGTATGTAAGCGCTTCTCACTGACTGGCCTAGAATTCTCAGCGTCGTAACATTAGCAAGGTAGACCCTTTGTTCGCTATCCTCCGTCGCCAAAACCTCCAAGAGGGCGTCAATTGACGGTAGGCCTATTTCAATGAGCGCCGCCACGGCAGGATTCACAATGGATACATTTGGCGGGTACCTTTTCCAACTCGTGGGCTCCTCTCGATCAATCATAGAATCAAGGTGCCGTACGAGGAAAGGAACTGCTTCCACAGCCCGATATTTCCCAAGGGCGCGCATAGCAAGGGCAACATCCTCTTTTCCGGTAGCTGTTGATTCTATGACCGAGATAAGTTTTTGCACGTTGGCTTGGCGCACCCTAACCATGTCACTAATCTCTTGCGTCTGGCTTGAAGCGCCATTTTCTCCCCATCCAACGGTGGCGGCAAAACCTGCCGCCAAACTCATAATGAATCCCAGATACCAACCATGTCTTTGCACTTTCATAGCCTCCCTTCAAGGATCGAGCGCTGTCTGTGCATTGTTTTGCGAATCCTTATTCCCGTTGTTCAGCACCTGCCACTCAGGAGTCGCCAATTGTCTTTCCAAGTCGAACTTCACGTAGTACTCAAAATTCCGAGAGCATTTGGAGTTGCCGTACCGGGCCCACGCGCGGAAATTATTCCTAGTCCGCAATACATCTCCAGAGGACAACCCATAGACGTTCGCCCAAGGCGGTCCGGGCGAGTCCAGAAAGTATATCTTCCCGGCAGCGGATGGAGTTACATCTTGCCAAAAGATGGGTCCGGGCCCATCGTTTGAAATCACTGACCCACTATTAGTGTAAGTCCCCGAATCGACGACATTCGTGCCTTTGTAGTTTTTGTACTCGATATCTTGCTCTAGCGACAGGTCCGGAAACTTACTTGGATCCAAATTGTTCGGGTGCACGACCGCTTCGACCTCAAACATCCATCCCATGTGTGGCCCAGTCATGTCCTTGTTGAGACCGAGATGAGCAAGGTCCGGATAGGTATGTTGGTCATTGTGGTCTTGTTTCTTATCGTTGTCGTCAGAAACAACATCATCTCCGGCATAGTCGGCTGCGTTAACGCTGCCGTACTGCGGAGTGGCGTCGGCAAACCTTCGGTTGAAAGAATCCACCCACAGCACAGTAAACTTCACTTTATCTCGCGAACCGCCGGCTCCTTCGATGTTCACCACAAGGTTAGCATCAGCCATTTTCGAACTCGCCGTCGAACCCTCTACCCACAGATTTGTCGGTAGATTTGCGTAGCTGAAAGTTGTTCCTGTCGAAACTTGGGTCCCGCCTGTGCCGGCTGTGTAGACCTTCAGCTTGCCGGAAATGGTAATCTTGACGTTCTTGTTCACACTAAGCTTCTGGATGATGATCTTCTGCCGCGACGGGGCGTTGTTGTCGCAGTTGCAGACAACAAGCCCCCTTGATCATCGGCAACGCCATCAATATCGATGTCGGGAAGAATCTGCTGATTGTGAAACCCCCTGAATTGAAACCAATCGCCGGTGTAGCTTGATGTAAACCACCAATTCCCATCGGGGTAGTTCCAAGTCTTGCTCACCGCCCCCGGCCAACTGAAGCTCGAAGCGTCAATTGTGTAGGTTTGTCCGCCGGTAACCGAAATCAGGTAGCTGCCCGGCGCGAACGGTGGCTGCCCTTGGAACGTCACCTGCGTCCAATCTGCCGGCACGTTGTAATTATCTCGCGCGTAATTGATGTTGTCAAACTGCAACCGCACCAAGGTATCTGCGGGGTAGTGCATCGGTGCTGTGAAAGTGATGCTGCCGTTCCACCGCCGATGAACCAGAGAACTGTCTTGGGTGTTTTCAGAATGCCCGCTACTCTGATCAATCTCCTGCCCGCACTTTAATTCCGCCTCCGGTTGCGCCACCCAACCATTGCTCGTTGAACTTTCTTGAATGTTTGTTGCCATGCAGCCGACATACATTTTATCGGTAGAAAACGCGTACTCACTGCTGGTCATGGTGTTGCCACAGAAAAATGAGAAAGTTGCGTGCTGCGTCCACTCAGCCCACCCATCATCGCCGCAAATCCAAAGGCCCGATGCTTCCGCATGTCCTTCTTCATCATAGCTGGTTTCTTTGTGGGTAACCAAATAACCCTCCATCTCCGCGACCGGATCGGTCGTGCCATCGGCCCACTCCGCCACCACATTCAACACCACCGGCGACCCATCGCCCGGCACCGGCAAGGCACTGGTCGTCGTGAAGCTCCGATTCCCGTTACCGTCAACGCTCCCCAACGTCGTGGCCACGCCGTTGACAGTCACAGCCACCACGTTCGTTGCCGTTGGCAAACCCTCGTCCTTGAGTGCGCTTACGTAACCGCTGACGACCACGTTGGAGAAGTTTACAAACGATCCGAACGCAGGCGATGTGATGGCCAGCCGATACCGGTCGCTGCGAACGACAGTAAACGCGTTGGAGGTTGTATTACCGGCTGCATCCGAACCGATGACAGTAACCGTGTTCGTGCCCCATTCCAGCGGCAGTAGATAGCCGAATTGATTGCTCCGCACGTTCATGGTGATCGTGTCTTCACCATTCACGGTCGTCGTCATTATCGCATTGAGGTCGTCCACCTGTCCAGACACCCAAACCTCCGCCATTTCCGGCAGCACCGTGACTGCATTCGTTGGATAGCCGGTGATGGAAAACGTCGGCCCATTGGTGTCGGTGCTCGGATCGCAGTATACGGTCGCTGAGGCCGCGCTGCGGTTTCCCGCCCGGTCTTCCACGGTCACGGTGATCACGTTGTTTGTATTCGGGATCACCGGGTAACGGGGGATATCAATCTGCGATCCGTGCTTGTTCCAGTACGACGCGCCGTTAATCCAAACCTTGATCGGACGAAATGCCCCCGGTGAATCAGGATGCTGTGGGTCAGGGTCAAACACTGTAGCACGCAAATGCACGAACGCCTGATCCGTCACGTTGTTCGTCGGACTCTTGACCTCGACCCAAGGGGCAATCGTGTCCAAACCCAGAAACTTCCCGATTACATGGCCAATGGCGTTGGTCGTAGCCGACAAATACTGGAAATACAGCACTTGCTCCGTGGCGTTCGTAAATGGCATCGCGGCGCTGAATGCATGGCCCGGATTTGCCAACAAAACTGCGTTGGTCATCAAAGCAGACAAGGCGACCTTGATATATGGATACGTAAACGTTAGTGGATCCAATGTGACTGTTGAGTTCGTTGTCCATTGGTTTCCGCTGTTGAGGACAATGTCTGGCACGGTCGCGACGGTCGGGTTCGTGCCGTATTGATACTCTTGCAGGTTCGTCAGTTCGTCGTCGTCCGGATCGGCGTCGGCTCCGTTGTCGCCGGTGGCATCGAAAGCATTCATTCCATGGGCGGCTTCCCAGCCGTCGGGCATGCCGTCGCCATCGGTGTCGGTCGTAGCGGGGTCGGAATCGTAGATGGTTACGCTGCCGTTCGGGATGAGCGTCACGCTGCTGCCAGTCGGGTCCCACGTGAATTCTTGATAGAAGCCGGTTGCTGCGGAGATCGTGTCGTTGCTCGCGGCGACGGAGACCCCAGCGGACACGTTGCGTTTCGGGCCATGGCCGTTGGTCGTGACGACACTGCTGACGCCGTCGTATGCGTTGCTTCCCCACCAACCGTCCACATAGATGGTTTCGCCGTGCACGCCGGCAATCGAAAGGAAACCGGCACTCCACAGAAAGGCCACAAACGTCAACCGGCGCATCCTCGGGACGGAGCGCATGACGTTACCTCAACTCCAGTGCCTGCTCCTGTGTTACAGCCACGGGCGGCGCGTTGCTGGAGGTGATTTGGAAAAACTCTCCGCTCTTCTTGTCGAACTGGTAGCCTAACTTCAATTGCCAGCGGGGCGCCTGCACTTTCTCTTGGGTCACGACAGCACCGGTCGCGGGATCGACCCGATATGTTTGAGTCACAACCGCCCCGGCCACCTTCGGCACCGCAATGGCCTCGACCAGTTTGCCGCTCAGATTGTAGAATGAACCTTCACTGGCAACGTAAACCTCCACTTGCTTGCTCGTGCTGTTCCAAAACAGCGCGGCGCCCGTCTGCTTGCTCGGCGGCACTTCGCGAGCCACTCGCTGGGCGACGCTGTCCCGCGTCTCGGCATCCAATAACACATACGGCGGATCCATGCCGCCGTTGACGTTGAGCTTGCCTTCAATCGTCACGTCTTGAGCGAATACCGCGTTGGTTCCGACATTGAATCCATCACTGTTGTAGATGGAGGCAATACTGACTTGACCTCCGTTGCAGTTCAGGGATAGCTCGGTCGGTGTCCCGCTGTCGTCGGCCATCGCCAGTAACGCCGTGAGATTCCCCCAGCCGATGGCGACGGAAAGATAGGCGTCGCCGGCTCGATGGAACGCCGTCCCATACCCCAGATCTTCCGCGTTATACCGCCCCACCGTCATCTCGCCACCGCCAAAATCAAAACGCTGGTAGGCCGAATTGAGTTTGGCGTCTCCATAAAATGTCACATTGCTGGCCACGTTCAGATTACCCAAAATATTCAGTTCACCGCCGCGAACACCGACGCCAACCAATGCCAGTAGACCTATCGTGGCGCATACAGTTCTAGCGACAGTCTTCATGTTCTTCTCCGTTCTTCTGGTTACCTTGCTTTCTTTTCAAATACTCACTATGGCTGCACAGTCACACCAATCCCGTAGTCGTTCCGGACGTACCGGCGGGGATACTGGCGCACTTCGGGTTTGCCGGCCCAAGAAGTAACTGTCCCGGCCGAAGAAGAGACTCCGCGAATCTAGGAGAACAAGGAGGAACGTCGTGTCGTGTCGTGTCGTTGTCATCATGGCACCCACACTCGCAGTCGCACACAAACTCACTCGACAATGCGCCCTTTACTCCCGGCACTGTTGTCTCGTCAAAAGAATTCTTCGACACTGTTCGGCAGAGCCGAAAACTTCTGCCACGCCCGCCCGAAAAATCTTTCATGCCAACCGGCCTAAAATTCTCAAGATGGCCGGCATCGTGTCTGCTGGACAAAGTCCAATTCGGGTGTTGAATTTTGTCGAACACGCCGGCGCGACGTGTGAGTGACAATTCCGTCCGGCGGTTGACAAAGCGCGAGGGTTGCGTTAGATGGTGCCCGCCACAGTGAAGTTCATTCTCACCGGGCAGGAGACGTGCTATTACCTCATGACGTTGGGTATGTGCGAGGGAGATTTCAAATGAGGTTCTGGAAGAAGAATAAGAAACGGGTCATGATCATCGGGCTGGATTGTGCCGCGCCCGAGTTGGTGTTCGATCAATGGCTCGATGAATTGCCGAACATCCGGTCGCTGGTGCAGGCCGGCGCGTGGGGACCGTTGCGCTCGTGCGATCCGCCCATCACCGTGCCGGCGTGGTCGTGCATGATGTCGTCGAAGAGTCCCGGCACGCTGGGCGTGTACGGATTTCGCAACCGCGCGGATTACTCCTACGACAAACTCTCGATCGCCAACTCGACGGCGATCAAGGCGGACCGGGTGTGGGACATTCTCTCGCGGGCCGGTAAGAATTGCCTCGTCATCGGCGTGCCGCAGACGTATCCGATCCGGCCGATCAACGGCAAACTGGTGAGCTGCTTCCTGACGCCGGACACGAAGGTGCAGTACACGTATCCGCCGGAGTTCCGCGACGAGGTCGAGAAGGTCGTCGGCGAATACATCATCGACTGCCGCGATTTCCGGTCGGACAATCGCGACAAGATTCTGGCGGACATTTACGAGATGACGGAGAAGCGATTCAAGCTTGCCCGGCATCTGCTCGACCGGGAGGACTGGGATTTTTTCATGATGGTGGAGATGGGGACGGACCGGATCCACCATGCCTTTTGGCAGTACATGGACAAGACGCACCGCAAGCACGAACCCGGTCACAAGTTCGCGCGCGCGATTCACGATTATTACCTGTACCTCGACAAAGAGATCGGCTCGTTGTTGAAATTCGCGGACGAGAACACCACCGTGCTCATCGTGTCCGATCACGGCGCCAAGAAGATGGACGGCGGCGTTTGCGTGAACGAGTGGTTGATGCGCGAGGGGTATCTGACGTTGGCGGAGAAGCCCGCGAGCCCGGTGCCGCTCGGCAAGGCGAAGGTGGATTGGACGAAGACGAAAGTCTGGGGCGACGGCGGCTACTACGCGCGCGTGTTCTTGAACGTCAAGGGCCGCGAACCGCAAGGCACCGTGGACCCGAAAGATTATGAGGCGTTGCGAGACGAGCTCATCCGCAAGATCGAGGCGATTCCCGACGACACCGGCAAGCCGATGGGCACGAAGGTGTTCAAGCCCCAGCAACTTTACAAACAAATCAACAATGTCGCGCCGGACTTGCTCGTGTATTTCGGCGATCTATTGTGGCGATCCGTCGGCAGCGTCGGGCTCAACTCCATCTACACCTTCGAGAACGATACCGGCCCCGATGACGCGAACCACGCGCAGTACGGGATGTTCATTGTGCGTCCGCCGAACGGCGGCTTTGCCGGGCAGAAGCTGGACGGGGTGCGGCTGTTTGACGTGGCGCCGACGGTGCTGAGGATTCTCGACCTGCCGATACCGGCCGACATGGAAGGCAACGTGTTCCCCGTCTACCGGTAAGAGACCCATGATCCGAGCCCGCACACCATTGCGCATCAGTTTTGCCGGCGGCGGCACCGACGTGTCGCCCTTCCCCGAAGAAAAGGGCGGCTGCGTTCTCAACGCCACGATCGACATGTACGTGTACGCGACGTTGGCGCCGAACGAGAACACGTCCATCAATATCCGCAGCCTCGACTACGATTTCGTCGTCAGCTACACGAAAACGGCCGACCTCGATCTCAACGGCCAGATGGACCTCGCGAAGTGCGTCATCAAACGTTTCGCGGCCGGTAACTTCGAGCAGAAGGGCTTCGATCTGTTTATCCACAGCGACGCGCCGCCGGGATCGGGGTTGGGGAGTTCGTCCACGTTCGTCGTGACGCTGATCGGGCTGTTCAAGGAGTTGCGCGGCGTGGCACTCACGCCTTACGAGATGGCCGAGATGGCGTTTGACATCGAACGCCGGGAAGTGGCCATCAAAGGCGGCCGGCAGGATCAGTACGCGGCGGCGTTCGGCGGCTTCAATTTCATCGAATTCTTCAAGGATCAAACGATCGTCACGCCGCTGAAGCTTAACCAATCGCTCGTCAACGAACTCGAATACAGCCTGTTGCTTTGCTACACCGGCGGCGTGCGCGAATCGCAGCGCATCATCGACAAGCAGATGCAGAATTACCGGGAGAAGAGCCAGGCGACGCTCGACGCTTTTGATCACACGAAGCAACTGGCCGTCGAAATGAAGAAAGTGTTGTTGCTCGGCAAGCTGAACGATTTTGGCGATCTGCTGCATCAAGGTTGGGAATTCAAGAAGCAGTTCGCGGACACGATCAGCACTTCGTACATTGATGAACTGTACGCCGAGGCGCGCAAAGCCGGCGCCATCGGCGGCAAAATTGCCGGCGCAGGCGGCGGCGGTTACATGATGCTGTATTGCCCCTTTGACAAGAAACATAAGGTCTCCGAGCGATTGACCCAGCTTGGCGGCAAGGTCATCAACTTCCGCTTCGACCCACTCGGCTTGCAGACGTGGCACACGGCCGGCCGCTGAGCGCGCAAAAGGCGTTTGTTTTTGGCGCAAATCCTTCTATAAACGTCCTCAAGGAGATACGGTGAGCGTTGGTAAACCCAAAATCCTGATTGTCGGCCTGGATGCGGCCACATGGGACCTGATCGGCCCGTGGACGCAACGCGGCCTTTTGCCCAACCTGGCAAAAGTGACACAGGCCGGCGCCTCGGGAAAACTCGAATCCGTCCTGCCCCCGATCACGCCGCCGGCCTGGACGGCGTTCACCACCGGCAAGAACCCCGGCAAGCACGGCATCTTCCACTTCGTCGAGCCCACGCCCGGCAGCTACGCGATGCGCTACGTCAACGCCAGCTCACGGCGCACGAAAACAATCTTCCGGCTGCTCTCCGATGCCGGCTTCAAGGTCGGCGCGATGAACATCCCGTTCACCTACCCGCCCGAGATTCTCAACGGCTTCCAGATTTCCGGCATGGACACGCCGTCGGTCGAGAGCGCGTTCGTCGCGCCGGTATCGTTGCGTCCCGAGTTGGAGAAACTCGTCGGCAAGCTCAGCCTCGATGTCCGGTATCTCGGCTTCATGACGACGGACGAGCGCCGCGACGCGGTGCTCGCGGAAATGAAGAAGCTCGACAACCAATGGACGAAGATCGCGCTCCATTTGGTCGAGAAACATTCGTGCGACGTGATGCAGTTCGTGTTCATGTCCATCGACACCGTGCAACACTATTTCTGGCAGTACATGGATCCCGGCCATTTCATGCACGATGCGCCGCGCTTCGGCCGGTACGGCGACGCGATCCTCCACGTCTATCAACGTCTCGATAACTCGCTGGGCCAGCTCCTCGCAAAAGCCGGCCCCGAAACGACCGTGTTCGTCGTCTCCGATCACGGCGGCGGACCGGTTTCCGACCGCACGGTCTATCTGAACCGGTATCTCCACCAACTCGGCTTGCTGAAATACAAACCGAAAAAATTCTCTGCGAAGACGCTGATCAAGCCGCTGTACGAATTGATCCGCGGCTCACTCAGCTCGAAACACAAGAGCGCGCTGGCGCAGATGTTCCCGGCCTTGCGCACGAAATTCGAGACCACCTACACGTCGTTTGCCGACATTGATTGGACGCAGACGGAGGCCTACTGCAGCGAAGTGCTCGCGTCGCCGCCGAGTGTGACCATCAACCTGAAAGGCGAGAAGCCGTCCGGTATCGTGGACCCGAGCGAGTACGAAGCGTTGCGGGATTTGCTGATCGCAAAGATCACCGAACTCAAGGACCCGCGTACCGGCGACGCGGTGATCAAGAAAGTGTTCCGGCGCGAAGAGATTTTCCACGGCCCGTTCGTGAAGGAAGCGCCCGACCTCATTCTCGATTGGTGGGGCGCGAGTCTGTTTGCGACGGCGCCGAGTTTCCCCGAGGAATCCGACAAACCCCCGGTCGTCATCCGCGAACGCAAGCCATCCACCGAATCCGAGTGGGGCGGCACGCATCGGCTGCATGGCATCCTGATCGCGACCGGCCCGCAGTGCCGGAAAGGCGCGAAGATCGAGGGAGCCCGGCTCATCGACGTCGCTCCGACGATTCTTTACCTGATGGGTCAGCGCGTGCCGGAAGACATGGACGGCAAGGTGCTCACGGATTTGTTCGATGCCGGGTATGTCGCGTCCCACCCGGTTCAGTATGACAAAGCCGGTGACGCGGCCGACGCGAACGAGCAGGGCAAATACTCGACGGAAGAAGCCGCGCAGGTGGAGGAACGGTTGAAGGCTCTCGGTTACATCGAATAACACGACAGGTGCATGATGAAAGATGAATACACATACGACCCGATCCGGGGATTCTACTCGAAGGCCACGCCGGCGCGCGCCGAGGTCAACGGCCTCGATTTCAATAAGATCCCCTCGTTGCTACGCACGTTGCTCGTCACCGACGGGACGGTGACGAAGCTGCTCGAGGCCTATTGCTGGGAGCCGATCAAGGTCGAGACGCTCTTCCAAGGCGAGGTCGTCTTGGATACTGACCTCCCGGAACTCGACACCCCCGTCGGCACGGCGGTGTTGAAACGCCAGGTCGTCTTGCATGGACTGCGCTCCAATAAGATTTACATTTACGCCGAAAGTTTCATCCGCACCGACCGGCTGTGGAAAGGTGTGCGCGAGGAGTTGTTGACGGGCCGGCTCGGGATTGGCGAGTTGCTGCACGACCGGCGGCTCGAAACGTACCGGGAAGTCCTTCGCGTCGGCCGCGAAGAAGTCGGCGATCTGGCGTCGGTGCTCAATCTCAAGAAGATGTATGCGAAAGAGCCGATGTTGTTCCGCTCGTACCGGATTTTTCACGGGCAGCAGCCGATTATGCTCATCACGGAGAAGTTCCCGGTCAGCCAGTTCATGAAGTAACCGGTGCCATGTTCGAGAACATCAGAGCTGATTTCGCACGCAAACGCGATTTGTACCATGCCCACGGCAGTTGGTTTGTCCGGTACATCAAGAACTGCATTGATCTCGGCGCAATCTCGCTCGTCGTGTACCGGTTCGGCCACTGGTGCGTGAACCTGAAGATCCCGGTCGTGAAACACATCTTGCTGTTGTTTTACCTGTTGATGAAGTTTCCGGTCATCGCGGTGGCCGGCATCTACATTCCGGCGCGCGCGAAGATCGGCAAGGGATTCGTCATCCATAATTTCTCCGGCATCTTCATCTCGACCGGCGTGATCGGCGAGAATTGCACCGTGCAACAAGGCGTCACCATCGGCGCCATCCGGCCGAACCGCTGGGCCGGCAAGCCGCGCCCGCCGCGTATCGGCAACAATGTGTACGTCGGCTCGGGCGCAAAGATTCTCGGCGATATCGATATCGGCGATGGGGCCGTCATCGGCGCGAACTCGGTGGTGATGAACAACGTGCCGGCCAACTGCACCGTCATGGGCGTGCCGGCGCGCATTGTCTCGCGCAACGAATCCGGCGACCAGCCCTACGGGATGCCGGCGAAGAAGGCAGAAAATGTTTGAGAACATCAAAGGCGATCTAGTCCGCAAGCGGATGGCGTTTGTCGTGCGGCCGGAAGATCAGACGTTCTGGAAGAAGCACGTTAAGATTCACCTCCAAATGGGGACGCAGGCGGTGGTGATTTACCGGTTCGGCAGGTGGGCGCGCGACATCAAGATCCCGGTTGTGCGCGAGTTGCTGTTCGCGATGTACTGGGTGCTCAACATGTTCTCGATGGTGACCTCCGGCATCAACATCCAGACGCACAGCACCATCGGCAAAGGGTTCGCCATCCACAATTTCTCCGGCATCTTCGTGCTCTGCGAAAAAATGGGCGAGAACTGCACGGTCAACCAAGGCGTCACCATCGGCATGATCCGCGGCGCCAAGCGGCCGCCGATCATCGGCAACAACGTCTATTTCGGCGCGGGCTGCAAAGTTCTCGGTGAACTCACCCTCGGCGACAACGTCGTCGTCGCCGCCAACTCGCTCGTGATGACGGACGTGCCGGACAATTGCACCGTCTGCGGCGTACCGGCCCGCATCGTTTCACGCGACGCGAAGAGCAATTACCTCCAATTCAAGGTATGACCGCGAAGAAGTTCTCCATCGCGATGGTGGCGGCGTGCCCGTTCCCGGCCAATTACGGTTCCCCGGCCAGCATCCGCGAGATGTCCGAGACGCTGGCCGGCTTCGGTCACAACGTTCACATCGTGACGTATCCGCACGGCGACGACTTGCCGGTCGGCGGCGCGCATATTCACCGCGTCGAACCCACCGGCGGCGACCACCAAGTGCGCGTCGGCCCGTCGTCGGACAAGCCGGTATTGGATTGGCGGTTGTTGAGACTTTTGGTTCGCGTCATCCGAGAACACGACATTCAAGTCATTCACGCCCACAATTACGAGGCCGCACTCATCGGTTTGGCCGCAAAAGTCATCACCGGCAAGCCGCTGCTCTACAACGCGGTCAACACGATGGTGGATGAGCTTCCCGGCTACGGATTCATCAAGCCGGCCTTCGTCGCGCGTGGGTTGGCGAAGGCACTCGACTGGTTTGTGCCGTTGTTTCCGGATCACATCACGGCGGTCTCGGAGCTGTTGCTGGCCGGGTTGATCCAACAAGGCGTGTCGCCCGACCGGGCCACGTACGTTCCGGCGGGTATCTTGCCGGAGATGTTCGACAACGCGGATGCCGGCAAGTTCCGCCGACACTACAATCTTGGTTCGCGCAAAGTGGTGATGTACACCGGCACGCTCGGCGCGTTTCAGCGGATGGAGAATTTGTTCAACGCCTACCGGGTCGTCGCACGCGAGGAGCCGTCGGCGGTGTTGATGGTGGTGGACTCGATTCCCGAGCCGGCGTTGATTGAGAAGTACAAGGCGATGGCAAACGCGCTCGGTTACGCGGACAAGGTGATTTGGGTCGAGCAACATCCGCTGGGAGATCTGCCGCATTATCTGGCGTCGGCGGACGCGACGGTGGTGCCGCGACCGGATTGTCCCGGCCATCCCGTGAAGCTTCTCAACTACATGATTGCCGCGCGGCCGATCGTGGCGTTCGCCGGTGGCGCGAAAGGTTTGACGGACCGGCACGATGCGTTGGTGGTGCCGGATGGGGACTGCGAGGCGATGGGCCAGGCCATTGTAAAATTGTTGCGCGACAGCGAGTTCGCGAATAGACTGGGGGCCAACGCGAGGAGGACGGTGTTGAGTCAGTTCGATTGGCGGCTGCTTTGCCGCAAGATCGAAGTCATCTATGAAGGGCTTGTCGAACACGCCGGTCGTGTGGATCGAGAGGTCTGTCGTAATGGCGTCAGGATGGACAAAAGCGTTCAGTGACCTCTCACACTTTTGGTCGAGCCGGGCCGTCACGATTGGCGTCCGCGAAACCTGAGGTGGGCGGCTTACGAAGTGCTGATAACCGGAAGGGGTCTGAAGTGCCGGGGGCGCGGCAACCAAAAACGGAGTAGCGAATCATGGATACAGTCAAATCAAGTTCACCCAAGGGCCTGTTGAAGGGACTCTTGATCATCGTGATCGGCGTGGCCGTCGCGGGGGGATTGATCACCGCGCTGCGGACCGCGGTGCGCACGGACCCGAAGAAAGCCCGGCTGGTCAACGCGCCGATACCGGTCGAAACCGCCAGCGCCAAGACCGCGTCGCTCGACGAAATCATCGGCGCCAGTGGCGAGATTCAACAGCTCGACTCAATCACGCTCACCGCGCGCATTGCCAGCCGCATCACCAAGGTGCCGGTCGATCTCGGTCACATCGTACATCAAGGGGACGTGCTCGTGCAGTGGGATGATCGGATCATTCTGGCCGCCCTTTCCAGCGCGAAGGAAAACGTCGCGATGACCAAGGCCCAACTGGATCACTCGACGGAGCAACTCCGCCGCATGGAATCGATCTATCAGCAAGGCGTCGGCTCGGTCGTGGACGTCGAGCAGGCGAAGATCGATCTCGCCACCGCGCGGCATAATCACGCGTCCGCCGCCGAGGCTCTTATGCAAGCCCAGCTCGACAGCGAAGGCACGAAACTCAAGGCACCGGCCACCGGCGTCGTCCTGGAGCGCCTCGTCAATCCCGAAGAGAACACCAAGCGCGATCAAGAAGTGCTGAAGCTCGGCACCCTCGATTCGGTCATGATGGTCGCCCGCGTCAGTGAAGAAAAAATCGGCTCGGTCTATATCGGCCAGAACGCCGAAGTGACGTACGACGCGTTTCCGGGCGAAAAGTTTACCGGCGAGATCGTGAAGATCGACCCGAAGACCGATCCCACGACCCGGTCGTTCTCGGCGTACATCAAGATCGCCAACGCGGATCTGAAACTCAAACCCGGTCTGACCGGGTTCGCGCGCATTTTCCGAATGAAGAAGGCCGCCGTCGCCGTCCCGAGCACGTCGCTGATGAATTCCGTCAACGACCGGACGACGGTGTTTGTGGTGGACCAGAACAATCGCGCCGCGTTGCGGCAGGTCACGCCCGGCGTTTCGGCGCAGGGCATGACGGAGGTCGTGAGCGGTCTGAAAGAAGGCGACAAGGTCGTGGCCGTGGGCCAATTGAATGTGAAGGAGAACGATGAAGTCAGCTCAGTTTCCCAATCGTCGAGCCGCAAGTAACGTGTTTCGCGCCGCGCTAGTGTCACTGGCCGTCGCCGTCGCTCCGGCGACCGCGCAGCAGGTCCCGACCGACCGGCCCCTGACGGTGGCCGATTGTGTCAACGCCGCGCTCGGCATCAACCCCGAGTTGAAGGCGAGCCAGTACGACTTGAAGGCGGCGGACGCGGCCGTCTGGGCCGAGCGCTCGGCGCTGTTGCCCAAGCTGACCGGCTCGGCGCAAGTGTTCCTGCTCGATGGCGAGCCGGTCACCCCGTTCGGCATCGTCGGGATTACGGAACCCGAACTCATCGCCCGCAATGTGGACAACAAGACCGGCTGGCTCGCCAGCCTCGGTGTCAGCTATCCGCTGTTTCAGGATGGCAGCATCCTGGGCATCAACAACGCCCCCGCCATCGCGTCGGCCCGCGCCGCACGTCAGCAGCAGGAATGGACGCGCACACTCGCCTCCGAGAACGCCATTGATATCGTGACCGAGAGTTACTTCAACGCCGTCACGGCGCAGAGCAAGGCCGGCTTGTACGAGCGCATGGCGGAGGTCGCCCGGCAACGCGTCGTGATTTTCCAGACGAAGGCGCAAAACGAGCTGGCCCTGACGCAGGACGTGCAAATCGCCGAGGCCCGGCTGCGCGCGAACGAAGAGTCGCTGCGCTCGGTGCGGCTGCGCGCGCAGGAAGGCAACGCCCAGTTGGCGCAGTTGCTCGGCGTGACCGGTCCCGCGCAACTGCAACTCGCCGGGGCGCCCGCGCTCCCGGTGATTCCCCCGCTCGACGAGTTGTTGGCGAAAGTGACGGCGGAACATCCGTCGCTCGGCATTCAAAGCTCCGCCGTGGAAAAGGCCCGGCAGGACGTGCGCCTCAACAAGAGCCGGATGTTGCCGGCCGTGCGGTTGGCCGGCAGCTACAGCGTCGGCGAAGATTTCACCGGGCAGGGGCCGGATCTGCTCACCGCGGCAGTTGTTGCCGAGATGCCACTCTTTGATTTCGGTCACGGCTGGGCGGCGTTGCGTGAATCGAAGAACAGACTGCGCGCCGAAGAAGCGCGCGTGGATCTCGCCCAATATGATTTGCGTCGGAGTGTGCTGAATGTGTTGAGCGAACTGCGCGATATCGAGGAATCCTGCGCCGGATTCGAGGAGCAGGTCCTCAAGCTGGAATTGGAGCTGCGCGCCAACAAGGCAAAACAGGCTGCCGGGTTGGTCACTCCGCTGGCCGTGGTCGAAGCTGAGGTCACCCTGCTCCAGCAGAAAGTGCTGCTGCAGGATGCCCGCCTCAAGCAATGGATCAAGTACGCCCAATTGCAGAAGGCGGCTGGCGGAGCCTGGAAGTGGATTCCTTAAAGCAATCGCAGCGCATCGTCAAGAATGCGGTCTCGGGCGCGGTCTCGGCGGTTGTCGGCGGCGGGCTGCAACTGTTCACGACCCTGCTCATTGCCCGGATGTTTGACCTCACCCACTTCGGCACGTTCAACTTCGTGCTCGCGTTCGCCGGCGTGTTTCAACTCCTGGCCGATTGCGGCCTGAGCAACGTGCTGGTGCGTGAGTTGGCGACGCAGAAGAGCCACGCCGCCGAGTTGATGGGCGCGGCGAAGTCGCTGATCTGGTTGTTGTCGGCCGGTTCGCTGGTGGTGATGCTCATCATCGTCGCGCTGATGCGGGCGCCGGCGGAGACGAAACTGTTGCTGATTATCATGGGGCTGGCGACGCTCGCGCAATTTCACTCGGCCGGCTACACGGCGGTCTTTCGCGCATACGAGGACATGGAACTGAACGCGTTGGGATACGTCGTGCACAAGGTGATCCTGCTGGCGTTGGTGTTTGGTTGCGTCCAGTTGAAGCAAGGACTGTGGGGCGTCGTCGTCGTCCATTTTGTCGCCAACCTCGCCCTCTGGGCATTTTATTATCTCGTCGTCTCCCGCCGGTATCTGCGGCCGAAGCTCATCGCCAACCCGCTGTTGTGGAAGGCGCTGCTTTGGACGGCGATTCCCCTGGGCGGCGGAATGATTCTCCGGCAACTGGCGTGGCAATTCGATATTCTCGTCTTGAATCGCATGTCCACGCCGGCCGACGTCGGCCTGTTCAGCGGCCCGTACCGGATCGTGATGGCGCTCAATCTCATCCCGCTCATCTTCGCGCTGCCGGTGTTCCCGGTGTTCGCGCGGCTGGCGCGGGATTCCCGGGCGGGCTTGCACGACGCGTACGTGCGCACTGTGAAATATTTTTGCCTCGCGAGCCTGCCGTTGGCGGCCCTGTTCGTCGTGTGGTCGGGTCCGCTGATCCGGCTGCTTCTCGGGGAGAAATTCGCGCCGTCCACTTACGCGTTGCAGGTCTTCGGTCTGGCCATCGTGCCCCTGTTCGTCACGACGTTGTTTCCGTATCTGTTCACCGCGTTGAATCAGCAAAAGCTGTTTCTCGTGACGACAATGCTGGTGCTGGTGCTCCGCGTGGTGTTGAATTTCCTTCTCATCCCCTATTACGGGTACCTCGGTCCGTGTATCGCCGTGGTGGTGAGTGAGGTTTTTGTGCTGGCGATGTGGGTCCACGAACTCGGTCGGCTGCGGTTGACGCTGGAACTCAAAGACACCGTGTTGCGCCCGCTACTGGCCACGGCGGCGATGGCGGCGGTGCTGTATTTCGCCAAAGATTGGCCGGTCGCGCTGGCGGCCGGTGGTTGCGTGGTGGCGGTGCTCGTGTACGCCGCCGCTCTGGTGGCGCTGCGAACATTTTCTCCCGATGAAGTTCGCCTGGCAAAGGAAGGATTTCGTTTCTTCCGGCTGCCAAGTTTGACGCGCGTGGGGGCGCTCTAATCGTGAAGACACTGTGTTTCATTCTTGGAATCGTGTTGGTGGTGGCAAGCTTGTTTGCCCCGTGGCTGGATTCGCCGGTCGGTCGAGATGTGAACGGCCTCCGGTTGTCCGCACTGGGAGACGCGACCGCTGCGAGCGGTGTCGGCGCCTACGGGGTGGTGACCGGTATCCTCGTCGTGTTGGCGATTGTTGTCCGCCGGCAACCGGCGGATCGGTTGCTGTGTTGGCTGGGGTTGGCGTTGCTGATGGTGGCGTTGTGCGTCCCGCTCGGCATCGCGTTCGGCAATCCGGAGCGACTGCGCACGCTGACGCTGGAAAACGAGCAGTACCGGAAGATCGTCGAATTCTCCACGGCCTACCTCCCTCTGAATCGCGGCACCGAACCAACGTTCTGGCCGAAACTCGATTTGAGCACGGTGTGGAATCGGTTTGTCAGCGCGTGGTATTTTGTGTCGGTTGGCTGGTACGGGTTGGCGGTCGGCGCGGCCGCGGTGTTCGGAGTCGGATTGACCTATTTGTCCCGCGCCAGGAGCCGGTGGGCGATTGTCGCGCAAGGTGTGGTGGCCGCCGCGATTTTCACCACCCTGTTTGTCAGCGCGCCGCTGCGCGCTCAGCGTTCCATCAATCGCGCGCTGGTGTTGCGCGCGGAGGGTAAACTGCCGGAGGCGATTGCCGGCTTCGAGGAGGCGATGGCGCGCGACGCGTGGTGGCAAGTGGGGCCGGAAGTGCCGCGTCAGATCGGCGAGTTGCACGAAGTGCTCGGTCGCAGGAATACCGGCGAGTTTCAGATGTACAACGGCTATCAACTGGAGCGGCAGAATCGCGTGCCGGCCGCGTTGTTCGCCTACCAGCAAGCGGCCCAGGAGCCGGCCACTCGCAAGATCGGCCAGCGCGAAGCGGCGCGGCTGAAGGTCGAAGAGG
>Ga0247727_10004780_pt1 | contig 28281 bp, 33 predicted proteins | sample WisWelCaveWW1625_FD_202498 | JGI IMG/M metagenome (GOLD analysis project Ga0247727, IMG submission 202498) | Biofilm microbial communities from Wishing Well Cave, Virginia, United States - WW16-25 | ecosystem: Environmental > Aquatic > Deep subsurface > Groundwater > Cave microbial mat | place...
TCCAACCCGCGCGTCGTGAAACGCAAAATGTCAAAGTTCAAATTAAAACGCGAGCAACATCTTCATTGGCCTCAGCCTACCAAGCATATTTCCGATGCCATTGTGTTGCTTATCTAAACAGTATTGGTGCTAAACCCATTTTTCAAAATCCGTATACAATCAGCACATGCCCAAACACCCACTTGCTGAAGTATTCGGATTCCCGCCTACCAGTTTTACACCGGAAGCCAAACGCGCTCGCAAAAACAGGCTTTGCCCTTATAACAATCGTGTCCCATCATGCACGAAAGATAAAGCCAACGACCCACTTGGTGTTTGTACGATTTATGATGGCAACGGGTTAGCAGTCACTTGCCCTATCCGCTTTCGGCAGGATTGGCTAATTGCTGAACACGCAGCCGCTTTCTTTTTCCCCGAAGATAGTCGTTGGACAACGCTTACTGAAGTGCGACTCAATGACCGGAACGGGAAGTCAGCTGGCAACATTGACGTGGTTATGGTTTCATACGATGACCGAGGCCGTCTGCTTGACTTTGGGGCGCTGGAAGTTCAGGCAGTATATATCTCAGGCAATATCCGCCAGCCTTTCGAGCGTTATATGAATGCACCAGAACAAATTGGGAGCCTTGATTGGTCAAGCAACAAGCTTTATCCGCGTGCTGATTATCTCTCTTCATCCCGAAAGCGTCTCGCACCGCAATTGATTTACAAAGGCGGCATCTTGCATTCATGGAGAAAAAAGCAGGCGATTGCCCTGCACAGTGGCTTTTACAAGACACTGCCCAAACTACCTGAAGTCCAACCGGACAAGGCAGACGTGGCTTGGCTTATCTACGACTTGCAACTTGATCCGACTCGTCAGAGATTTAACTTGACCCTCTCAGACACGATTTATACTCAGTTTAAGCCCGCGCTGGATAAGATTACAATGTCCGAACCCGGCCAGATAGAAGCCTTCATAGAGCATCTACAAGACAGACTTGATGAAAAGTTGGACGATAATAATCCGCCTGACGCGCCTACTCTCACAGATTTGGTTGGGTCATAATGAATCAGATGGAATTAGAATTTAGAGAAGATATAAGCAAAGTAATTAATGTTGCCTCTGTGCCGCAACGAAGCCCGTTTAGGTATCCTGGAGGCAAGACATGGCTTGTTCCTCGCGTGCGGCAATGGCTATCCTATTTACCCGTTAAGCCTAAAAAGTTTGTCGAGCCTTTCGCAGGTGGGGCAATTGTTGGCTTAACAGTTGCTTTTGAGCGTTTAGCGGATGTAGTTGTTTTGGTGGAACGCGATGAGCAAGTAGCGGCTGTCTGGCAGACAGTTCTTAATACCCAGGACGGCGCGGAATGGTTAGCAGAAAGAATCGTAACCTTCAATTTAACGTTAGACACCGCCAACACATTGCTTGCTTCGCATTCACGCGCTATCAGAGAAAAGGCCTTTAGGACGATTGTTCAGAATCGAATAAGTCACGGAGGTATTCTTGCTAACGGAGCTGGCAAAATCAAGAATGGCGAAAATGGAAAAGGTATTCTCTCTCGATGGTATCCAGAAACATTGAAAAAGCGACTTATTGATATAGGCAAAATAAGGGAGAGAATAAAATTTATAAGCGGTGACGGCCTTCAGATAATTCAAAAATATAGAGACATGCCTAATGTGGTCTTTTTTATAGACCCACCTTATACAGCCTCAATTAAAAAAGCAGGCGCTCGTCTCTATAAATATCATCAGGTTGACCACGAAGGCTTATTTCAGAAAATGAGCAGAGTTAGTGGAGATTTCCTGATGACTTACGATGACGCCGAAGAGGTGAGGGCGTTAGCCGTAAAGTATAGATTTGAGACACGTTTAGTTGCGATGAACAACACACATAATACAACAATGAATGAATTACTTATAGGACGCAATTTAGACTGGATAGACATCACAAGATAAAAGCCGCCCAACCATCGCTTGCATCTAACCGGAGACTGGGACTCCGCACAATTTCCAACTATTTTCCAAGCTTCATCAGAATCCTGCATCCAACCCTCCCCCCGCCAATGCAAACTTTTAGGCGGCATTGGAGATTGTTCATGAGTGAGCAAACAATCAGCATGAGGCCCATTGAAATCAACCTATCACCTGACGCCTTCCATCTGTGGGCGACGCACTATTACAAATGCAAACAGGATTTCCAATCGCCCGATTCCTTTTCGCCAGTCCCTTACTTCCTGCTCTGCCGCGCTATTGAGCTGGAAATCAAGGCGAGGCACCTAAAGGCTAAGAGACAAAGCCAGGTCAAAGCCCAATATTGGCATAACATAATACGCGCCTACGAAGACTTGAACCACGCTGATAAGATTCTGTCTGAAAACGAACTCGATGTGCTAAAACGCGCCAACGAGATCTATTCATCGAAGGGTTTTGAATACTTCATGCCAATCGACGCCCTCACAGGCTATTCGCGATATCCTGATCTGCATGCTCTGGATGCGATCACGTTCAAGCTCATTAGCGATGCAGCCTGACATAGACATTCAACACACCGTAGGGGTCTACAGCATTTTCAAACAGTTTCCGCACCCCCGTGCCATCCATCCTCAAAATCGAAAAACCCCGCAACAATAGCGCTCAGAAGGATCACATGACCACCCAACACGGTTATCTCGTCCTCGCAGACATTTCCGGATACACGGCCTACCTCGCCGGCTCGGAATTCGATCACGCACACGACATCCTCACCGACCTGCTGGAGGGCATCGTCCAGCGTTTTCGCACCGCCCTGACGATTGCCAAGCTGGAAGGGGATGCGGCGCACCTGGGCACACTTGACGGAGCTCATCATAGAAGAAGCAGCACAAACGAAAAGCGAAGCCGGGGAAACCATCTGCTATGCCAGCAAGCATGAACGCCGAACAATTTATTGACAGGCTCTACGCCCTCCGTTCACCAGACGAGCTCAGGAAATATCATCATTATTTCAAATTCGATGAGGATGCGTCTGGCGACCGGGGACCGCTTTATCGGCGTGCGGATGGGGCAGGTCCTTGCGCTGGCAAAAGAGTTCATCGGGATGCCGCCGGGGGAGATTGAAAAGCTACTCGAAAGCGCCATCCGCGAGTTCCGGGCGGGCGGGTGCAGCATCATGGACAAACAGGCGCGCAGCAAAAAACATCCAGGGCGCGCAGAAGGAACTGTACGTGCTGTACCTGCGACGCCATGACCGGATCAACCATTGGGATCTGGTTGATCTGTGTTGCATCCACGACATCGGCGGCTACCTTGCCGATAAACCGCGCGGCATCTTGTACGAGCTGGCGCGCTCCCATAATATCTGGGAGCGCCGGGCGGCCATTGTGAGTACAACCTATTTTATGAGGCAGGGCCAGGTGGATGACGCCCTCCAGATCGCCGAAATCCTCCGGCACGACGAGGAAGACCTAATCCACAAAGCCACCGGCTGGATGCTCCGTTTTGTCGGCGACACAGAGCGCCAGCGGCTGCTCAGTTTTTTGGATCAACACGCGGCCGCCATGCCGCGCGTTGCCCTGCGCTATGCGATTGAGCACCTCGACAAAGAACCGCGTGACCATTACCTGGGCATGAAAAAAGCCAGGTAGCAATAAGCCAGGAGCAAACCATGTATGGAATGGTTGGAAAATTTATCACAAAGGCAGGCAAACGCGGCGCTTGCGCTGAAATCCTGACCCGCGCCGCGGGCATCGTCGGGCAGTTCCCCGGATGTTCCCTCTATATCGTCAACGAAGACCTCGCCGATGAAAACGCCATCTGGGTATTTGAGGCCTGGGATGACAAAGAATCTCACGATGAGTCACTCAAGGATGATCGGGTAAGATCACTCATCGCGGAAGCCATCCCCCTCATGGGCGGGCCGCCTGAAGGGACCCGCCTAAATGTCATTGGCGGCTACGGCCTCGCGAACTGACAGCAAAACGACAGGAGCAAAACATGGACCCCTACCCCAAATCTGCATTCGAGTCCCTCCAATCCAGCAACGGCGAAGAGCGCTACCAGGCTTACCACTATATTATGCTGATCACCGAACATCGCGTGAGCTGGGCTTACGATGTCTGGGATCGGCTGGTGGAGATGCTCAGCGATCCGGGCAACCACCAGCGCGCCATCGCTGGGCAACTCCTCAGCAACCTGGCGCGCAGCGACCCCGAGGGGCGCATGCTCCGCGACTTCCCCGCCCTGCTCAACGGCACGCGCGACGAGCGCTTTGTCACCGCCCGCCACACCCTGCAAAATATCTGGAAGGTGGGGCTGGCCGGGGAGGCTCAGCGGCAAATGCTCCTCGACGGGCTGAAACAGCGCTACGACGAGTGCATCACCGAAAAGCAAAGCACGATCATCCGGTATGACATTATTGAGGGCCTCAAGAAACTATATGATCAGGTGCAGGATGAGCGTGTAAAGGAAAAGGCGCTGGCCTGGATTGAACTCGAAGGGGACGAAAAATATCGCAAAAAATACGCCGGGGCGTGGAAGACCCGCCGGGGGCCGACCTCCTGAGAGGGTCACAGCCCCTCATGAACCCCGTACCCCATCCGGTCAACCGGGAGGTTCCATTGAACACATCCAAATCCAATCCCCTCGCCGCGATTTTCAAATTCGCCAAAGAGTTCATCGCCATCTTTATCGCTGTGACCTCCTGCCTGCTCTCCACGGCCACGCTCTACGTCAACAACCTGACGGCCCCCAACATCAACATCGTCACCGCGCCCTACATCAAACACGTCGTGGATAACCAGAGTTTTAATGAGGCCTTCTTTGTCCCGCTGACGCTGATCAACCGCGGAGCCAGGCCGGGGACGGTGCTCTCGTTTGAACTGACCGTGACCTACGCGGCCACCGGGGGGCAGGAAACCTATTTCGGCCAGTATTTCACCGAGCCAAATTCGCAACAGAATATCGGCCCGTTCTTCACGCCCATCACGCTCAACGGGCACAGTTCCCAGTCGCAAACCGTGTGCTTCTACCCGGTCGGCGAGGACAGCGGCAACTTTTTTGACCTGCCGGGTGCGTACAGCTTTGCCGTGACCGGCACGGTTGCCAACGTGCGCGGCGGGGAAACGGAGACCATCGCCAGCGCCTTCACCGTCCGCGTGGACGAGGCCATGACCGCCGCGATGGATGCCCAGCCGGATGGCGAATACATTTTCCCGTTGCCCATTGAAACCGCGCCGTGACGCCGTCCCTCCCTGCCTCTTTTGACCTCATCCTCATCGGCGGCGGCGTGATGGGCTGCGCCATCGCCACGTATCTCCTGCGCGCCGAACCGCGCCTCAAGGTGGCCCTGATCGAACGGGATGCCAGCTACACGCGCGCCTCCACCACCCTCTCGGACGGCAACACCCGCCTGCAATTCAATCTCCGCGAAAATATCCTCATGTCCCAGTACGGGCTGGAAGCGCTGGCAACCTTTGCCGAAGACCTGGCTGTGGACGGGGACAAGCCCGACGCCGCCTTCCGCCAGCAGGGCAACCTGTTCATCATTGACGAAGAGAGCCGGGCGGGCGCGCTCGAGGGGTTGGCCCTCCAGCAAGCGCTCGGCTGCCCCGTGGACTGGCTGACCCCCGCGCAAGTGGCGGAAGCCTACCCGCTCTACAACCTGAAGGATTGCGTGGGCGGCACGCTGGGGCGGCTGGATGGCACCATGTCCCCGCTGGCCGTACTGCTGGCCTACAAGAACAAGGCGCTGGCCCTCGGCGCGCACTGGGTGAACGGCGAGGCCGCGGAAATCCTCCGCGGTGCGGACCGTGTGCGCGGGGTCAGGCTGGCGGATGGGGCCGCGTTGAACGCCGGGGCGGTGGTGAACGCGGCGGGCGCGTGGGCCTCCGGGGTCGCACAAACCTGCGGGGTCAGCCTCCCCGTTGAACCCGTTAAACGCCAGGTGACCATAATCGAGACGGAGGCCCGGCCCGTAGGCATCTTGCCGGCGCTTTTCCTGCCGTCAGGGTTGTATGTCATGCACGAGGGCGGCGGGCGTTTCATGGCTGGGCGCTCGTTTGCGGATGATCCCGTGGGCTCGGAGGATTTTGCCTGGGAGCGGCGGCGGTTTGAAGAGCGGCTCTGGCCGGAACTGGTGGAGTACCTGCCCGGGTTTGACCGGCTCAAAATCACCGGCGGCTGGGCCGGGCTGTACGAAGTCAACACGCTGGACGGCAACGCCATTCTCGGCGAGTGGCCGGGGCTGGGCGGGTTCTTCCTCGCCAACGGGTTCTCCGGGCACGGCTTCCAACACTGCCACGCCGTCGGGCGAACGTTAGCCGAGCTGATTCTGGGGCGCACGCCGACGCTGGATTTGTCCATTTTCTCGCCGCAGCGGATATTGGATGGCAAGCCGGTGTTTGAGGGGCGGGGGAAAATTATTTGACATGGGATGTGCGACGCACTTTAATAGTGCGTCGCACCTTTATTATGGAGTAAAAAGATGAAAGACTTGACCAACTATCCTTTTGAAGTTCGTCCATTGGCAAACGAAGACGGGGGCGGCTACCTGATTGCCTACCCGGATTTTTCGGAGTGTATTGCGGACGGGGAAACCCCGGAGGAAGCGATCCAACATGGCCTGGACGCCTTGCAGGAAACGATTCTTGCGTTGGAAAGTATGGGACTGCCCGTTCCCCAACCGGAAAGCGGCGGCAGTTACAGCGGCAAATTTATTCAACGCATCCCCAAGAGCCTGCACGCACGCCTGGCTGTGCGTGCAAAGCAGGAAGGCGTAAGTATGAACACGCTTGTCACCACGTTCCTGGCTGAAAGTTTGGGGAAGCGGGAAACGGCGGAAGAATCCCGTTTGGTGGCGGGGCGGTAAAAGCATTCAGGCCTGCACCGCGGCGGCGGTGTAGATGAGGGCGGGTGAGTAGGGGGAATGGCAGAAGACGGATAGCTATACGGTTTCGGTACATGGGAGGGAGGGCGTGGGATAATTCCGACTCCGCCTTCTCTCAAAAAAAGGAGACAGTCGCTTATACAACTGTCTCCTTCACTACATATTCAACAAACAATCCAGCTATACATGGACGATCACATGCTCAAGCGTCAACTCTACAAAGCGATTTTCTGTCAACGCGGAAATCAATTGATCGAAGTTTGCTACCAATAGCTTTTCCAACTCAGCGTTCCTGATATTGCCTGTGGAAACCAAGAGTAGTTTGTTAGGGCGGTTTTGCAGCCAGAAGGCTGTGCTGAAATCAGAATCCTTCGTTGTAATGACGCAGTTATTTTGCTCGGAATAATCCAGAAGCGCGGCATCTACGGTGGCATTGCCTTTGGGCAAATCCAGCGTGTGTACAGCAAAATGACCGCGCTCCTGAAAAATGTAGATCAAACGACGCGGTAAATGGGCGTCAATAAGAAAATTCATGCACCGACCAGACTCATCCGCTTGACCTGGCTCAGCCGTGCCGCGTAAAGCAGAACCGCCTGAATATCGGCAGGTTCAAGGTCCGCGTAATCTGCAAGGATTTCATCATTCGTCATTCCCGAACTGAGCGTTTCCAGGAGCCACTCCACAGAGTAGCGCAGACCGCGAATGGTGGGTTTGCCAAACGCCGTGCCGGGATTAACGGTGATCCGACTGAGAAGTTCTTGATTGGTCATAACAAATTCTCCTGCCCCAATGATACACGATTTCCCCGCTGACGATGCGCTGGCAGAAGACGCCGGACTATCCTGCCTCGCCCGCTGGGCGACGTGGGAACAGGGGGAATGGCGGGAGGGGGATAGTTATGCGGTTTCGGTGTGTGGGAGGGAGCAAAAAACCTTTGACTGAGATCTAACAACTTAAAAATTTGATGTAAATGGATCAAAAAGGTAGCCCTATATTTGAACTATTTTTTCATTTCACTAACTATCGATGAAAACTTGTTCTTATATTCCAGAATCGTTTGCCTTAAACTTAAGCTGACATCATCGTTGAATTTATACTCTTGGCCTCTGTGGATGATCAGATGCCCGTCGTCCCCTTCTTTGATGGATTTACCATGCGCCAAAATATTTCTGGGCTTCAATACATCTGTGTCATAACCTCCTATTCCAGTCATAAAAGCGGATAAAGCGGGATTGGCTCGAAGTCGGTTGAAATTAATCCATAGAACAAAACTACTTTCCTTGCTCATTTCCACCAATTCATCAACTGATGCCCCTCCAATGAAATTGGCGTACTTTTTTTGAGTATTTTCTGCGTTTTTTATGCCAGCATCAGAAAAACTCTTAAATATTTTTCCTTGTTCAGCTTCTGATAATTTACTCAATCCAAGCGTCAATATCTCACCTAAAATACGATCTATTTCCCCTACTTCAGCCATAACAATACCGCGCATATTTTCTAAATCAAGAACTTTGCTTACTGACTGCTTCCCCACGCTGACTATTTTTGAAATAACATTGTCCCGGGAAGTTACAAATATCCCTTCAAGGCGTTTCTCGTAAATACCATCCCACAATTCTGATATTTCTGCGTTAGTGTAGAAAATTACCTCGGTGTAGACAGAGTGTTCTCTAATCCGCTCGATGAAATCCTGACCATCTTCGGAGGACTGTAGGTTCTTATCAACAACAATTAAATCGAAGATTCGAAAAGGCGCACGACTCAAGAATTTTTCTGGAGTGGTCACAAATTCAATAGTTGGCGAAAATCCCCACGATGCTATTTCCCGTTTGAGATCATCAACAGGCAGCGACTTAATATAAGCTTCACTGTCATCAAACCACAGTATGGAAAATTCCAGCTTCACCTTTTCACCTCAATTCTGATCTCCATGCCTTTGGGAATTCTCGGCAGAGCCTCAATCTTGCCGTTCAATCTCCCCACGATATTTTTAACGTGATAAAGCCCCAAACCCGACCCTCCTATAGTTGTGCTAATTCCTATTTCAAACATCGCTTCTATACTAGGAAGTTTTTTGTCTAATCCTTTACCATCATCAACGAAAGTAATCCTTATGGAATTCTCAGAAATTTTTAGTATCTGTATTGTCAAATTCTTTGCTAAAGCCTTAGACGAATTACTGATTAAGTTATCCACTAAGATTGATAATTCAATTCTGCTCACATCCATCTCGAATAATTCACTTACCGAATTTAATACCTGAATGTTCAAATCCGAAGGATTAAAAACTTTAGCAACTCGAAGCACATACTGCTCAATATAAGCTGGAACATCTGTTAATTCTTTATTAGTTCCAGCCTTAAAGTTCGCCTTGGTCGCGTATTGCGCAATTGACGCTATTATCTTGTTAGCAAACGATGCGCTTTCTAGGTCATCCAGTGTTTTCTTGTTATCAGGAAGTTTTTGTACTTCATGAAGTATCATCCCTAAGTGATTGTCCAGTATATGTGATTGAAGTTTGATTTCATGATGATACAAGGTAAGCTGTTCTAAATCTAGCGAGACCACCTGTTGCAAAAACAGGGTTTGCGCCCTATACGTTTCTGTATCTGCCAACAACTTTTCTATTTTCTCGCCCTGCTCGGATATACGAGTTTCTTGACCTGCAACTTCAGCCCTCAAATCAGCTGCCTCAGCTTCAGCTTCTTCCTTTGCTTTCCGGAGAAATTCTGCTTGGCTTTCTGCCCGGGTAATTTCCTCATACAATTCGGGCCTGTTTTGCTGTGCAACAATCCTCTTAAGATTCCCCAAATGGGTTTCAACGCTATCGGCTGATTGGCTCTCCAAAATGTTCAAAACATTCGGATCATATCTAAGATCTATAACATCATTCGATTGTGTTAACTTCACAACCAGATCAAAGGCCAATTCGCGTTGCCGACTAGTGTTAGGGTCTGATAATTCAGGGAAATCCCCCTTCATGCCAAGTTCTTTGGCCCCGAATTTTGCAAGATCTACCACATATTTTTCAAGGCGCATTAAAGCGTGATTGATAAATAAAGTCTTTAAGCCATCCCACGCCCTATTACGAATTAACCCTTCATTGCGGCTACTACTTTCTGTGAATGCAAGATCAGGGTCTTTCTCGGCTTGCTGGATTATCTCTATCCGACCGGAGAGATCACGCGAGCCAAGAAATCGGTAAAGGCCCTGTTGTTTCCTTCGGTCAATCCCCAAAGAATCGTCACCATAATCGCCAAAAGGGTGAACGCGGAAGCCATTCTTATAGAGAAATACGGAGCCATACTGAACTGGGCGCAAGCCCATAAGTTTTGAGAAGGCTAATTTGGCAGCCCTGTTAAGAAAAAACAAATTGATTCTTATATCTTTTAGAATCCCTCTATAAGGGTTTTTCTCCAGTAACTCGTAAACTAATGTTCCCCTGTCATTTAGTTTAGTGATTAAGGTTTCGCCGTCTTTATCAATTTCTAATTGGATTTGCGTAGTTTTCAGGTCAAGGGTTTCAAAAAGAAAATTCCTGATGGGGCCATTAACAATTTGCCAAGGTTCATCCGGCTTTTCCTTCTCAATTTTCTGATCTTCTCTTCTTTCTTCTAAGACTGACAAGATAACCGAAAACGGTTCAGAGTCACCTACTTGGTGGGGATTTATAAGCCGTTCCAGCGAGCGTCGCAATTTGAGTAATTTGTCCCTATTCCAATCACTATTGCGCAATTCAGAAATTTCAAGGATAGTCCCGTGATCTATTTCTACATACTCAGTTGATTTTTCGCTGGATAATTCCGCTGGGATATTTTGGAATTCGCTTTGCGCATCTAGCTCAAAGCGATTCCAATCTACATTCAAGATACTCCATACATCCCTGTGGCTCTTTCTTGTAATAAGCCGAAGCTTTGCGCCAAGTCGGTCACAAGAAAACCTGCCAATCCCCTTATATCCGGCAATAACCCGGTTTGTCTTAATTTGGTCCCGGTAATCCTCCCCTGATTTTTTTGCGGAATATGCCAGGAATAGCCACTTATTCAAGATGTCATCTTCCCCCATCCCAACACCATTATCTTGGATAATGATCCGCGGTGTATCAAATTTCAAGTCTTCAAAAATGATTTTCACTTCGCTGGCATTGGCATCGAATGAATTCTTTACCAACTCGAACACAGCAATAAAATCATCAGTGATCAACTCCTTCCCGATGATGGTCTTTAGAGCTGAACTAATTTTGAAGGTTACGTTCGTCATTTTCCCAATACACTTTTGATTGCAATCCCAACTTGCTCCGCAAAGAGGGGGGGGACGGCGTTTCCCACTTGGGTATAGCGCGGGGTCATTTTTGTCCGCGCTTTTCCGCCAGTCGTATAAGGGCCTTTGAACTCAAACCAATCCGGGAAAGTTTGCAGGCGGGCGCATTCACGTACAGTCATCACCCTTGGCTCCGAGTAGTGAACGAAATCGTCCGGGATGGTGGTGATCGTCGAAGCAGGTTCGCTTGGGTCAAGGACAGTCAGGTTGCGTTTCTTGATTCCATAGACCGCCCGCTCTTCCCCCATGATTAGCTTGTTGCGCGGGGCTTCCTGGAGCAGGTACTTAAATACCCCTTCAACCGTCTGCGTGTGATTTACGAACCGATGGCTGTCAGGTATATAGTTGCTTTTGCCGGGAACGCGAAGATATTGTTGCAAGTTGCTGTTTGATTCTGATGAAATGCCCGACATAAACCCATTCTTGTCCGGGCAGTCAGCCGTTCCATGTTTACGTTCCAAGTCTGATAACGCGCCTTGGGTTGTGGCTTTTTCTTGAAGTCCCCTCGATGCCAGGAATGCCTTGCGCCCTTCAATAAGCTTGTCAAAAATGCTGTCTGCAAAACCACCCCTTGTTGCAATCACGATAAAACGTTTCCTGCGTTGCGGCACCCCATATTTCGACATATCAATCATTTCACCGCGGGCATCGGTATAGCCTAATTCATGTAGCCTATTGATTACGATGTCTGAATAAGCGATCTTTTTGTGGTTTTTGGAATTTGAATACTTGAGGGTGAAGCCGTATACGTTTTCAAACATGATGACGCCCGGTTGGACAATCTCAACAAACTTCAGGTATGAATGCACCAGCTTATTACGGCCATCGGCGGCACGCCGCTCCCCTGCCATCGAGAAGCCTTGGCAAGGTGGACCGCCCACTACTAAATCAACCTTCCCACGCAAATCCATCAATTGGGCATTCCTGTTCCTGAGCAGGTTATCTATATTCCAGTTTTTAACAGGAAGCCATTCAGGCCACTTGAAATGCTTGTGGGTATCAATAAGGTTGTATTTAAGGGTAGAAAAGGCATCAGGGTTTTTTTCCACAGCAAACAACCCCTCTAACCCTGCTTTATGCAGGCCAAGGCTAATCCCACCACACCCGGCAAATAAATCGATATAAGTTAGTGGCATTACCAGATTTTATCTCATTCAAGGAATCCAAAAACGCGAGTTTCAAGAAAAATTGTGCCGGGAATTTCTCCTTACCCCCCAACTCCCTCCTCCCCCAAACCGCCAGCAACACCCGCCCAGCGCCAGCAGCATTCCAGCGGGAACACGCGCAGGCCCTCGCAGTCTCCGCGGTATTGTTTGCCAGCGTTTTGGATGGAGAGGTGCAAGGGGGTTCCTTTGGGCAGGAAACCTGGTTTTTTCATTGTTGGAAGAAGGCGATTTGGGTTGAAGGGAAAAAACCTGGTTTCTAATGAGTACGCAAAGCCACCATGAAAATTCAGAGTTGGACTCCGAGAGTTCACGGTGATTTGTATTTTTACGGCTTCAAATACCCGCGGAACAAATCAGCATTCACATCGCAGGTAATCGGGCGAAAGATTTACAACTTCCCAAACCGGCGATTTCGCCCGATGACCTGGCATGGATTGGGCTGAAAATACCCCATTGGAGGGGTATGCCCACCCATCCAAACTGTATATAATGTTGCTCCCTCACCCACCCAAGAGGGAATTTCGCAGTACAGGAGAATCACATGGATCAATATAAGGAACTCAAGGCCCTGGTGGATCAAATGGAAGATGACTTTTCAAAATTTTACGAAAAGGGCAATCAGGCCGCCGGGACCCGCATTCGCAAAGGGATGCAGGACTTGAAAAACCTGGCACAGAAAATTCGCACCGAAGTTCAGGATATGAAGAACAACAGTTAAGCTTCAACTGGCGAATGATAAAAAGACCGCGTAGCTCTACGCGGTCTTTTTTTTCGGGAGGGGACGCCGCCCCACCGGGGGCCGCGCGCCCTCTCATTCAACCTGACCCCCGTGGGGTGCGGGAATCCTTTGTATAATGGGGCTTCCCCGGTCATATTGAAACAACTGGCTGGAATGGAGGAAGCATGCCCATCCACGGCACCCACAACGCAATCGAAGACCCGCGCAACGAACACGTCCTGATCTCGATCAACGGGGAACTCTTCCCACGCCATGAAGCCAAAATCTCCGTCTTTGACAGCGGCTATCTCGTCGGCGATGGCATCTGGGAGGCGCTGCGCCTGCACGAGGGCGTGCTGGTTTTCCTCGACGAGCACCTTGACCGGCTGTGGCAAGGCGCGGCCACGATTGGGATGCAGGTCGGGATGACCCGTGAGGAGCTGACCGCCAGACTCTGGGATGTGCTGCGCGCCAACGATATGCGCGATGCCGTCCACGTCCGTTTTATGCTGACGCGCGGGATCAAGAAGACGCCTTCGCAAGACCCCCGCCTCGTGATCAGCGGCCCCAATCTCGTCATCATCGCCGAGCACAAACAGGCGAGCGACGAGACCCGCACGCGCGGCGTGACGCTGTTCACAAGCACGATCCGGCGCGGCTCACCCGATTATCTCGACCCGCGCCTCAATTGCCACAGCAAACTCCATGAGGTGATGGCGCTCGTGCAAGCCATCGAAGCGGGCGCGGATGAAGCGCTCATGCTCGACATCCACGGCTTTGTCGCCACCTGCAATGCGACCAATTTCTTTATCGTGAGGAACGGGGAAGTGTGGACCTCCACCGGGCAGTATTGCATGAATGGGATCACGCGCGGCAAAATCATCAAAGCCTGCCGGGAGTACGGCATCCCCGTTTTCGAGAAGAACTTTTCCCTCTTCGATGTGTACGGCGCGGACGAAGCCTTCGTCACCGGCACCTTTGGCGGGCTGACGCCAGTCGTCAAGGTGGACGGGCGCGTCATCGGCGACGGCCAGCCAGGCCCGATGCTGGCGCGGTTGACGGGGTTGTATCGCGAGGAAATACGGCGGGCGGTGGAGGTGGTGAAGCGTAAAGCGTGAAACGTGAAGCGTGAAGCGTGAAACGTGAAGCGTGAAACGTATTTCGGGGGCGAACCGGACTTCCTTTACTTCCCATGCAACGAAACCGCATAACTGTCCGTGTTCATCCACTCCCCCTGCTCCCACGTCGCCCAGCGGGCCATGAGGGATAGCCCGGCGTCTGCCGCCAGCGCATCGTATAACGGGAGGGTCAGCGCGCCCCACGGTTTGGGGGTCAGTTCAAAGGCGGCAATGACCAGCCCGCCGGGGCGCAGCTGGTTTGCCAGGTTCTTTAGCGTCGGCGCTTCCGTGCCGGGGGTCAGGAAAATCATGACATTCCCAGCGAGCACGATTGCATCAAACGATTCATCAAACGCCAACGTGGACAGGTCGCCCAGCCGCCAGTCGAGATGGGGGGCTTTGTGCCGCGCCTGTGCCAGCATGACCTCGTCTAGATCGGCCCCGGTCACGTCAAGGCCGCGGCGCGCCAGTTCAATCGCTACGCGTCCGGTTCCGCACCCGGCATCCAGCACGCGGTAGGGTTCGCTTGAACCTGTCCGGTTCAGGTCAGAGCGTAATAATTTTTCGATGAGGGCGGCTTCGCCGTGGACGTCCTGCCCGGCGGCGGCTTTTGCTGCGTAGGGGGCGTCGTATTCTGCGCCGGTGCGGTTGCGGGTGGCGAGCCAGGGATTCGGTTGTATTTGGTCTGCCAAAGAGGGCCTCTGCATGTTGGGGAGTCGGGCTATCATAGCAGACAATGAACGGGGCGCGGGCAAATTTGCGGGGTCAGGGGGCTTGATGAAACCGGTCATTTTGCTGTATGCTTTAGAACCAATCCAAATAAGAATAAGGAATCCAGGAACGATCCCGTTTTCAGCATTTTTCCTGCATTCCTGGTTTCCTCATAAAGCATACGGAGGCGTGCGTGTCCAATTCAATCCAACTGGTCATCAAAAAGGGTCCCGGCCCGGGGCAGTCCTTTGAACTGGAGAAGGATGAAATCGTTATCGGGCGGGATATCCACAGCGATATTGCGATCATTGACTCGCAAATTTCGCGCGGGCATGCAAAGCTCACGAAACACGGGGAGACGTATTCGCTTGAGGACCTCGGCTCGACCAATCATACTTTCCTCAACAAGGTCAAACTCACCAAGCCGCAGCTGCTCAAAGATGGCGACCTGATCGGGCTGGGGGGTAACGTCGTGCTGGCCTTTGAGGTGTTTGCCAATGTGGAAGAGGCTTCCGCCCAGATGTCGCGGGCTGTCCTCTCCACTTCGGTGAACCTACCCACCGGCTTGCAGTCCCAACTCTTTATCTCCTATTCCCGCAAGGACAAGGAATTTGTCCAAAAGTTGCATGCCAGCCTGATCCGCAGCGGGGCCAAAGCCTGGGTGGACTGGGAGGGCATCCCGCTCTCCGCAGACTGGTGGGCGGAGATACAAACCGCCATTGAGGGTTCCGATGCGTTTGTGTACGTCATCAGCCCGGATTCGCTCAACTCCGAGGTCTGCGGGCGTGAACTCGAGGCCGCCGTCAAACATAATAAACGCCTGATCCCCGTGCTTTTTCGTGACCCCAACAAGGGCGACAAGATGCACGAGAAGGTCTCGTCGCACAACTGGATTTATATGCGGGATGATGGCGAGTACCGGAAAAACCTGTCGCCCATGCTCCATACCATCAACACTGATCTGGAGTGGGTGCGCGCCCACACCCGCCTGCTGGAGCGCGCCGTTGAATGGGACCGGGCCGCGCGCGATGCCAGCTTCCTCCTGCGCGGCACCGACCTTGGCCATGCCGGCAGGATGATCGCCCAGGTGGAAAAAGCGCCCGCCCTGACCGGCCTCCAACTCGAATACATCCAGGCCGGGCAAAAACTCCAGGGGGAGGAACGCCAAAAGGAACTGGAGATCGCCCAGACCCTCAAGGAACAGGCTGAGGCCCGCGAGCGCGCCGAAAAAGAGCGCATCGCCACTTTCTGGCGCTCCGTCACCCGCATCACCCTCCTGATCGGCTTTTTTGCCTGCGGCTATACCTTCAATATCATTGCCGGCATCAGCTATAAGTTGACGTCCGGCTCCCTCTCCACCGCGACGGAAGAACTCGCCATTGAAATCTATACCACCGTCATCCTTGCCACGGTCGCCCCCGGCTTGATCGGTGCCATCGGGGCCTGGCATGGTTTCAGGCTGTACCAGTGGCGGAACAAGAAAAAGCAGGAGATTGAGTCCCTGCAATATATACCCGCGGATCAACTGGGGGCGGCTGCGGAGGGCGTCCGCACCGGCATGCGCCGCCCGTTTGTCGCGGGCGTCCTGTTCCTGGGATTCTTCCTCCTTTGTTCTGCAATTTCCAGCGTCGTCTCTTCCTACGCAATCTATGCTGCGGGCGGGGTGTTCCTGTCGATCATCTTTCTGTCTGCCTTGCTGGGGTCGGCGGTGGCAGGGTTTGTTCTGTGGTGGACGCGGCGTGGTGAACGGAAGGAAGTACGCGCCAGGCAGCGGGCCCAAACCAACGAAGATACCCGGACTTCCGCGCCCCAGGTCGCCAAACTTTTCCTTGAACTCCAAAACAGCAGCGCCGTGCTGGCCATGCTGGGCATGGCAACCATCCTCACTTATTTTGGCATCACCTTGTACAGCCACACCCGCGATGCCGCCACCAGCCTCTTCCTCCCCATCCTGATGGCCGGGCCGGGCGCGCTTGGATTGCTCGCCGCCAGGGTGGTCTTGTGGGCGTTGGGGAAAGCCCTGCCCGCCATGAAAAAAGCAGAGTTGGAGCAGCCCACGGACACCCTCCCCGGAGCAGATGCCAGCCTTGCCCGCTATAAAACGCGCGCTTACCTCTACGCTGGTTTCTTCATCGGTGTGCTCGCCATCAGCATCCTTATCCCGTACCCACTGACGGTTTTGGAAGTTGCAAAATATCTCGGGGTGATGTTTATTGGCCTGGCGCTTGGCGTCTTCCTGGCAGCCGTTCTCAACACCTCACGCCGGCTGAACAACGGCAGGACGCGCGGCTCAACCGAAAGGACGCCCGTGGACAAAGCCCAGGCCAAAGCGACCACCGCATTCTGGGCATCCCTGATGGGCGTAGTCGCCCTGGCGGCCATACTGGCCTATGAGGACTCCGGCACCATCTGGCAGCTTGCTCTCCTGATCCTGCCCGGAACGATTGGCGCGGGGACTGGCTGGCTGGTTGATAAAATGGTGAACTGATCCTGCCCCCGTTGGGCTGGCGGCCCTCACCGGGGGCCGCGCCCCCCGGGGAACGGTGGCGGCCCTTTGGGGATGATTGACCCCCTGCCGCTTGTGTATAATTTCCATGCCATGAAAACCCTCGAAGAGATTAAACAAATCCTGCGGGAACAGCAGCCCCACCTGCGCCAGCGCTACGGCATCCAAATTGTCGGCGTCTTTGGCTCCTACGTACGCGGCGAGCAAACGGCGGAAAGTGACGTGGATGTACTGATTGATTTGACAACGGAATCCAATCTCAGTCTGATTGGCTTGATCGAGCTTGAAGATCAGTTGGGGGGGCTATTTGGCAGGAAAGCGGATATTGTTATCCGCGAAAACCTGCGCAAGAGAATTGGTCAGCGCATCCTGGCTGAGGTGGTTCCAGTATGAACCGGGAGTTTCTCGACTTCATCGAAGATATTCTCGATGAAATGGATCATGCCGAACAATTTTTGGCTGGCGTGGGTTATGACGAGTTCATCGCGGACCGAAAGATTAACTATGCGGTGGTACGCACACTCGAAATCATCGGGGAGGCGACAAAGCGTCTCCCCATGAGTCTGCGGGACAATTATCCTGACATACCGTGGAAGGGCATGGCGGGAATGCGTGATCGGATTATTCACGGCTACGACATCGTGAATTTGCAGGCCGTCTGGGACGTTGTAAAAGATGATATTCCGCACCTCAGGCCCCAGGTAAGGAAAATTCTTGAGGACTACAGTGACAAATGAGCGGCCCGCGGGCCGTATGTTGTTTGGCACGAAACTTCCAAAAGCAAAGAGCGCCGCCCCAACCGGAGCGGCGCTCTTTTGTTTTCACCCCTACCGCAAATACTCATCCGGCAGGGCCTGCACCTGCACCTCAAACAGCCTGCCATCCTCAAAATGCCCGCTGAAACGCCAGATGGGCTGGACGTAGAGGAAGGGCGAAAAGTCCGGGTTGGTGAGGAAGAGCTGGTAACAGTCGGTGAGGGTGGAGGCTGAGTACATGAGTTCGACATTTTCGATGGTCACGTGGCCGGCAGCGGTGAGGGCGGGGTCGGGATATTCGGGGTATTCACGGTCATCATTAATGCTGGGCTGGTTGGCCTGGATCACGTAATCATCCAGGCTGGTGCGCCCGGTTTCAGGGCTTCCGCTGAGCATGTGAATGACGGGATAGCCGCCAAAGGTTTTATCGGCCAGGACGTACCCTTCAATCAAGACCGTATCGCCGGGCAAGCCCATGAGTCCGCCATCCGCCCCCCATTCAATCGAATCGTTTAGCACGTATGGGTTGCCATCCTGGGCGGTCAGTATGACCACCTCCCGGCCTTCGAGCGTGACGAGCTGTTGCGTCCCCAGCCACGCCTCAATCCGCGTACCCGGATAGGCTTCTTCGTAGCGTTCCACGGTGATCACGGCCTGCCCGGTGGCGTCCAGCGCGGCCACCGTCCCCCAGACCTTGATCGGCAAATTCATCAGCTCCACCGTCCCGGCGAGCGCCTCCCCCTCCAGTGTTGCCGTCCAGCCCTCGGTGGTTTCATCCCCGGCAAACCAGAAGGTGTAAAGGTTCTCCTCGCTTCCGTCGGTGCGAATGTGGCGAATGATGTAGAGTGTGCCCTGCACGCCCTCCACCACATCACCGGGCTGGATCGGGCTAACGTACTCATTTTGCGGGCCGGGATCATCCGGGTCGAGCGTGACCGTGGCAAAACTGCCGCCGCCGAAGCTGGGGTTCACAAAATAACCGCCCCCGCCGCCGCCGCCGCAGTAGGAATTGCTGGCCCCATACGTGTTATACAGGAGGGTCATTTCCGTCCAGGCCAGAACATCACCGGCCACCGTGCCGTGAATTTCCAGCGAGGCATATTGCGGCATATCGGCGGGGATGTCGGCGAGGGTCAGGATGCGCCCATCGTCGGCGTAGAACGTGGTGCCGCCATTCTCGTTGTTGAGGTAGCCGGTGATGGTTTCGGCGGGTTCCGCGGCGGCGCGCGTCCAGACTGAGGGGGGCGCGAGGACGGCATATTGGTTGCGCAGGGCGGCGTTTGGGCCGGACAGACGCGCCCAGGCTTGCTCTGCCGTCAGGAGCGGCAGGCTGGTGACGGGCTGGAAGTTGTGCGGGCTGTGGAACAGGCTGTGCACGCGGCGCTCTGCGTCCACGCTGACCGTGATCCATTCGATCAGGCCGGGGGTTTCGCCGATGCCATAGCTGAGGGCGAGATGATCCATGACTTGAACAAAGCGCACGCCATGCGGGTCACTGGTGGATTCTTCGGTGCGGTAAGGGAAGGTCAGCAGGCCGTGGGCGCTGAGGAAATCCTCGGCGATCGCGACGCGCTCTTTGAAGGGGAGCGGGTCGGCGTGGGGGGCCGATGTGTTGATGAAGTAGCTGAATTGATCGGGGAAGCCGAAGAAGACCATCTGCGCGTCGCCATCGGTCACGTTGTAGATGACATCCCCGCCTTCGCCGGGGTAGCTGGTCACATCACCCGCCAGGCCCATTTGGTTTGCCATTTCCCGGACGGCGTCTTCGGTGAGGGCGTCGCCGAGTTGCTGGCGGTAGAGGGTGAGTGCCGCCGGGGAGGTTGGGAGCGGGCTGGCAAAGCTAAAGGTGACGCCGGGGAGGGAGCTGAACCCACTGGCCGGGAGGGTGGGGAGCTGGGTCGCCGGGGGTTGCGGTTCCTCAGGGGTCGCGGCCCCCGGCGGGGTGGGGGTTTCGCTGGGGTTTTCCCCTCCGGTCGGGGTGGGTTGTTCCACCGCCGGGCTGACCGGGATCGAGCCAAAGATCCAGGAGAGGGCGATGACGAGGAAGGCGAGCGCGCCGATGAAGGCGGCGGAACGCAGGGCGCTGGAGAGGCGGGTGGGCATGATGGGTTTCCTTTGGGGGGTGAGTTGCGCCAGGAGGGCTTGCACCTGGCGGTCGGTGGCCGCGCGTTCGGGCCAGCGCGTTTGGAGGGACTCGGCGAGGGTGTCTTCAAATGGGTCGGGGGTCTGGTCGGTCATGGGATGGTTCCTGTATTTTGTAGTGACGACTTTAGTCGTCGGAACGGCTGAAGCTTGCACTAAGCTACGTTGAAGTGTCGATACTACCGGCGAGCGCAAGTTTGAGCCGGGCGCGGGCGTGGTGGAGGCGGGAGTGGATGGTGCCCTCGGGGAGGCCGAGCGCCGCGGCGATTTCAGCGGTCGGCAGTTCGTGGGCGTAGCGCAGGAGGAGGGGCAGGCGGTGTTTTTCGTCGAGGGCGTCCACGGCGGCCCAGAGGCGGTGGTCGGCGTCGGAGGCAAGGGCGGAGTCTTCGGGGGAGGGGGAATGGGCAGTTCGTAATTGGAGATTGGAGATTAGAGATTGCAGGCGTTGACGCGTGCGGCGTTTGCGCAGGCGGCCGCGGCACTGGTTGACGGCGATGGCGGTGAGCCAGGTTTTGAGGCTGGCTTCGCCGCGGAAACCGGGCAGGGCGCGGCTGGCGGCGATGAAGGTCTCCTGCGCGGCGTCATCGGCTTCGGCCTGGGCGTCCGCGCTGCCATTGTCGAGGATGGTGAGGGCGAGGCGCTGGATATACGGGTAATGCTCGCGGACGAGGCACTCGATGTTCGGCGGGCCGGGCGGGGCGGTTTCAGGATATCTGGTCATGTCGGGGGATTGGACGCGGGCGGAGGGCGTTGGCTTCATTTTTGGATGAATTTTGGTGCGGGGTGGATCGTACTGCAAGAGGGGTTGGAGTGGAGCGCGGGGTAACTTTTTGGGCCGGGTCGGGTTTCCCTCATCACGGTTCCCCGCACAATTGCGAGGCAGACAATCGAAGGAGGGCTTTCTTCCGGGGCGCGATGTTGGTATACGATTTCCGGGAGTTGAAAATTATGGCGGGTTTTGGCAGTTTTTGATCTTGGTTTGGCGGTTCATCAATGCAATACTTGACATCACCCACTCCTATCGGGAGGGGCTCCACAATGGCTTTCCAGGCGCTACAACCCCGCGGGCATCGGTGACGATAGCCGAGGCAATAGCATGGCGCAGCGGAGCCTCCATCACGGCCATAGGCCGGCGTATCTCCCGCGAGATGGGAGCGCGTAGCCCACAGCGCGCGAATGCGGGCAAAGATAATCAAGCAGCCTGAGAGGAGAATTTACGATGAACAACAAAAAGCTTTACCAGAAATTGATGCTGATGGGTGTGATGCTGATATTCAATGCATGCACCCTGCTTCCGGGCGGTTCAACGGACGTCCCACCAGTCCTAACCGACATCCCGCAAGCCCCAACCGACGCCCCGGCCTTCCCGACGGCACTGGCCGCGACGACAACTCTTGAACCCGCCGCGACGCTCGCACCCACGGATTTCCCTGCCCCTACGGCGACCACAGCGCCTACCGAGCCACCGCCCCCCACTGCCACCGAGGCCCCGGCGACCCCAGTAGATGTGACCACCCAAATCGAAACCGCCAACATCTTGGTTTATGAGGACACCTTCTTCATCGGCCTGTACATCCAGGAAACGCTGGACGGGATGGAACTGTCCTACACCCACGTTGGCGACCAGGTCGGCGACCTGCTTACTGAACTAAATTCCGGTACCGAGTGGGACCTGATCATCATTGGTGGCGAAGGTCGCGCCGGTGTGCAGGGCGAATTTTGGGACGTGATCATTCCCTTTGTCGTCGAACATGACACGGCCCTAATCCTTGAGACCTGGACCCTGAATTTCAATGGCAATGGCAAAGTACGCCAATTATTGGCTCCCTGCGGAGTTACCTTCCAAAAAAACTTCGATCTCGCAGTACCTCTGTATGCCGTTGATCCCGCGCATCCCGTCTTTAATACTCCCAATGTCGGTGTCTCCCTCGAAAGATACATACGTTTTTGGAACAGCGAGGCAGGCGACCTCCTCGAACTTACGACGAACAGCACCGCCGAGATGTTGCTCACGACAGTGGCAGGTGAGGATCAAAGGAATGGTGTGGCGGCCAGCTGCTTTGATGGCCGCGTCATCATCCAGACCTTCAGCAACCACGATTATCGCAAGCAAGATGTGATGTTGTTATGGGAAAACTACATCATTTACACGCTTACCAATCACTTCAATGCTGCCCCCTAAAATACCATCCCGGGCACCGGCCCAGCAGGGTCCCTGACCCCCCAAAAAATGAGCGGCCCACGCGCCGCTCATTTTCTATTCTGCGTCTTTTCCGCTTTCTTCATCTGGTACAAGCCGTGCTGAAATTTGGGCCAGGGCCCATTCCAAATCCGCCAGCATATCCCCCGTCAGCGGCGATGCGCTCACCTGGTTGGCTTCATCGTGAAAATGGTGAGGGGCAGTGGGGCTGGCCGGGTAATGCGGCGCGTTATCCCAACGCTAGAGGGGACGATTGGTAAACAACTGGAAGGCATAATCCTGAAAACCGGCCTCATGGTGCAGCCAGATTTGCAGGTGATGGTTCCTGATCAATTGGCAGCGTATTTTGGCTTCCAGCTTCCCCGCTGGCGTTTCATCGTAATTGATAATCCGGACTTTCTGAGCCAGAGGCTCAGCTTGGAGTCTCTCAATGACCTCGTCAATGAGGCCGGGCATGGAGCAAATCCTGATACGATTGCTGCCAATCCACCAGCATATTTTGGGCGGAGCGCCACGCCAGCCAATCGTCCTCCCTCGCCGGGTCGGCATTATTTTTTAGGAGCAGGGTGAACTGATCGAAATCCAGCCCATACTTGTTTTCCAACCCCCGTATCCGCCGCCTGTAGTAACTCGTTTTGCCGCGGATGGCAGATAACGCCATTTCCCACAAGGCGTGCTCCACCGAGTCGAAGCGTTCCGTGGCAACGAGGGAGCGGGCGACTTTATTGAGAATGGCGGTGGGGGAGGAGTTGGGAATCATTGAAACGATCCATGTAAAAATTCCATATCAAGCTTCCAATGTACTCTCAAAGCGATTATAACATGTGGCACAAGCCCCTCATGCCCGCCACCCTCCTCTACAACCACACCTCCCGCCGCTGGCTTGCTTGTGGCGAACCCCTGCTTCCATCCGTGTATAATCAGCACGAGGTTACTAGCTTTGCGTACCGACACCATCAATTGGATCGCATCAAGCGATTATGATATCGAAACCGCGCGGCATATGTTTGCCACCAAGCGTTTTCTATATGTCATATTCCTGTGTCACCTGGCGCTGGAAAAATTGCTCAAAGCCCATATTACTGAGGTAACTGAAACCATCCCGAATAAATCCCATGATCTCATCTACCTGATTTCCAAAAGCACACTCCGGTTGCCTCAGAACTTTCTTGATTTCATCGGAAAAATAAACACCGCCAGCATCCCCACCCGATATCCAGAGGACTTGTCCCGGGCAGTGAAGGAATACCCGAAGGACGTTGCACACCGATACCTTGATCAACCACCAAACTCCTAGCATGGCTCAAACAACACCCAAACTTGAACAAATAATCCGCCGCTACGAGGTCCAGCTTGCAGAGATGGGCATCCGCGCCGCGCGTGTACTCCTATACGGTTCCCAAGCGGCTGGTACGGCGGAAGATGGTAGTGACATTGACCTGATAGTCATCTCCAGGGACTGGGGTAGCACCACGCATCGGGAGCGCCTCGAATTGCTGGGGATTGCCGCAGCGCGAATTATGGAGCCGGTGCAGGCGCGCGGTTTTACGCCGGATGAAATCGAGGGGCACGAACTTTTGCCCTTCTGGGAACAAGTCATTCACGAACAGGCTATCCCAGTCTAATCGGAGCTGCAACGCTCCGATTTTTATTTCAAGTTGGCGGTAATTTCCCCTCATGTCTTCCTCGTTCCTCTACAACCACGCCTCCCGTCGCTGGCTCACCTTCCCCGAACCCCTCGCCACCCTCGAAGCCCACACCCTCGCGGACGTGCTGCCCCTCCTCACCGAAGTGGATGCCGCCGTCAACCAGCGCGGCCTCTGGGCAGTGGGCTTCCTCGCCTACGAAGCCGCGCCCGCCTTTGACCCAGCCCTCACTGCGCACCCGCCGATGGTCGGCCTCCCCCTTGTCCGTTTCACCTTGCACCCTGCCCCAATCACAAATTACCAATTCCCCCCCGCCCCTCCGCCCCTCTTCCCCTCCGCCCCTTTTCTCCCCAACATTCCGGAGTCCGCCTACCAGGCCGCCCTCGCCCGCATCAAAGACCACATCGCTGCCGGAGACACCTACCAAGTTAACTATACCCTCCGCCTGCGCGCCCCCTTTGACGACGACCCGCTTTCGCTCTTCCACACCCTCACCGCCGCCCAGCCCGGCGGCTACCCGGCCTACATCCATACCGGCCGCCACGCCATCTGCTCCGCCTCCCCCGAACTCTTCTTTACCCTCGACGGCGAAACGCTCACCTCCCAACCGATGAAAGGCACTGCCCCGCGCGGCCGCACCACCGCCGAAGACCGCCTCCACGCCGAGGCCCTCTCGCGCTCCGCAAAAGACCGCGCCGAAAACGTCATGATCGTGGACATGATCCGCAACGACATGGGGCGCATCGCCCGCACCGGCTCCGTCCACGTCCCCCGCCTCTTCGAGGTCGAGCGTCACCCCACCCTCCACCAGATGACCTCCACCGTCGCCTGCCGCACCACCACCCCCTTCCCCGAAATTCTGCGCGCCCTCTTCCCCTGCGCCTCCATCACCGGCGCACCCAAAGTCCGCACCATGCAGATCATCCGCGCCCTCGAGCCGGATCCCCGCGGCGTCTACACCGGCGCAATTGGCTACCTCGCGCCCGGTCGAAAAGCTCAATTCAACGTCGCCATTCGCACCCTCGTCCTCGACACGCACACCGGGCAGTCCGAATACGGCACAGGCTCCGGCGTCACCTGGGACTCCGGCCCCGCCGCAGAGTACGCCGAGACCCTGCTCAAAGCCCGCATCCTCACCGCCCGCCGCCCGGCATTTACCCTGCTCGAAAGCCTGCGCTGGACGCCCGGTGAGGGCTGGTACCTATTGGAACGCCATCTTTCCCGGATGAAGGATTCTGCCGAATATTTTGACTATCCGTTTGATGAAGATTTGATCCGCGCCCGCGTGGAGGATGCGCTCACCAAACTGGAACCCACCCCCCATAAACTCCGGATTCTCCTGGGTTCACGGGGGGAGGTGACCCTTGAAGGCGAGCCGTTGGCTGTGAGCTCTAAGCTATCAGCCGGGCTGGCGCGTGCGCCTGTTTCCTCGCAGGATATTTTCCTCTTCCATAAAACCACCCAGCGCGGCGTTTATGACTCTGCCCGGCTGCCCGGCGTTGACGAGACGCTCCTGTACAACGAGCGCGGCGAGGTCACGGAGTTCCTTGCATCCAACGTGGTGGTACAGCTTGGCGGACGGAAATACACGCCGCCGGTGGCGTGCGGCTTGCTGGCTGGCACGTTCCGCGCGGAACTGCTGGCGCAGGGGGAGATTGAAGAACGTGTGATCACGCTGGCAGAGCTGGGGGGTGCGGAAGCGCTTTGGGCAGTGAACTCCGTCCGGGGGTGGCGGCTCGTGGAACTCATTGACTAAATAAAGCGAAGATGGAATGTGTCATTCCCAACACAGCGAGGAATCCCTGCAATGAACCGTTGAAAATCAACGCTGCGGGGATTTCTCCCTCCGGTCGAAATGACATGATTGTATGAGTTTGAATTGTTCGCTCAATCAGGCATTAAAAATCCCCGGGGCGCGGTGCTGCTCCGGGGATCGGAATTACTCAAGGGGAGGTTAACCATTCTTCGGGCGGTTGATCCAATAGATCAGCCCCATTCCCGACAGGATTGCCAGTCCCCCGTACCCCGCCCATTCGATTTGCCCGCTCATTCCGCTGCCCGGCAGGACGCCGATGCCTTGCAGGAACCAGACGAGGCCGGAGAGGATGAGCATCAGCCCGATGGCAATGCGTACGGTTTTGCGGTTCATCGGCGGCGTCCGCCGCTGCGGCGGTTGCCGCCGCGCCCCTCGCCGGGCGGGCGGTTCTGCGCGGGGGGGCGGGCCGGGGCGTCACCGGGCTGGGCGAGCGGGGTGTGCAGGAGCTTCTGGTAATAGTCATCGAGGAGCATGGCGATAATGGCGGACTCGTCCTCATTCTCGGCAAGGGTGGCGGCCAGCGGGAGGAAGCGGCGGCTGCGTTCGGTTTCCAGCGGGTCGCGCTCGCGCAGGCGGGCTTCGAGCAGGGCGGTGAGCCGCTCGGCCACGATGGCGGCTACATCTTCGTCAGTGGGGAGGGGGCGTTCCTGCATCTCGATGGTGTAATGGCGGGCGATCCGGTCAATCATCTGCCGCTCGATTACGCTGGCAAGAGTGATGGCGACGCCGGAGGCCCCGGCGCGGCCGGTGCGCCCGGCGCGGTGGATGTAGCTTTCGATGTCCTGCGGCGGGTCGTACTGGATGACGTGGGTGAGTTCGGGGATGTCGAGGCCGCGCCCGGCCACGTCGGTGGCGACGAGGAAGCGCAGAGAGCCGCCGCGTACGCGGTTGAGTACCTGCTCGCGGGCCGCCTGCGTGAGGTCGGCGCTGAGTTCATCGGCGTCGTAACCAAAGCGCTGGAGGACGACGGTGACGAAATGCACGTCGGCTTTCGTGTTGCAGAAGATGATGGCCGAGGCCGGGTTCTCGGCCTCGATGATGCGAACGAGGCTGCGCTCCCGGGCCATGCGCGGGACTTCGTAAAAGATGTGGTCGGTATCCGTGACGTGGACGTGGTCGCGGCTGAGCGAGATAAATTCGGGCGTGCCCATAAACTCGCGGGCGGTGCGCATGACGTAGACGGGGAAGGTGGCGGAGAACATGCAGGTATGCACCGTGCGCTTGGGCAGGTGGCGCTGCATTTGCTTCATGTCCGGGTAAAAGCCCATGGAGAGCATCCGGTCAGCCTCGTCGAAGATGAGCATCTTGAGGGCTTCCAGCGTGACATTGCGTTTGATGAGGTGGTCGAGGACGCGCCCCGGTGTGCCAACGACGATCTGTGCGCCGGCGCGCAACGCGTCCAACTGGGGACCATAGGCGACACCGCCATAGAGGGCGACGGCATTGAGGCCGGAGCCAGCAAAGAGCATTTTCGCTTCGCCGTAGACTTGCTGGGCCAGTTCGCGGGTGGGGACGAGGATCAGCGCCTGGCACTGGTTGTCCCGCGGGTTGAGGCGCGCCAGCATGGGGAGCAGGAAAGCCCCCGTTTTACCGCTCCCCGTGCGGGCCTGGATCATCATGTTGCGGGAGGCCATCAGGTAGGGGATGGCGCGCGCCTGGACGGGCATCAAGTCCGGCCAGCCCGCGTGGGCGGCGGCGGTGCGCAGTTTTTCGGGCAATTCCTGGATGGTGAGATCGGGGAGCGGGTTTTGGAGTTCGTTGGTTTGAGAAAAGCCTGATTCGGTCAAAAGGGCCTCGGGGGGTGGGGTATGCGAGAGGGCGGACGCGTATGGAAAATTGATTTAGCGCATGGGTGCTCGTGGGAACTCATGGGAACTCGCGGAGTTCCTACGAGTTCCTTGAGTTCCCATGAGATTAAGTGCCAATCGTTTCAATCATCAATGATGATGTTCGTGCCCGGCATGGTCGTGGTCGTGCCCGGCGTGGATGTATTTTTCCGGTTCCTTGTCAAACGTGCGCTTGCAGCCGGGGCCGCAAAAATAGTACGTTTTTCCCTGGTACTCGGACTTCCATTCGGCAGTCTCGGTATCCACTTCCATCTGGCAAACGAGGTCAATGGCGATCATGTGTAACTCCTTGAAATTGGGTGATCGTACTTTTGTGTGTTTTGCAAAAAAATCATCATCGCAAAGAGCGCGAAGGCTTCGCAAAGGGCGCAAAGGTTTTTTGCAAAAATATTTCTTTCTATGCTTTGCGCCCCTTCGCGTGCTTTGCGGTTTGAAAAATCATCATCGCAAAGAGCGCGAAGGCTTCGCAAAGGGCGCAAAGGTTTTTTG
>Ga0247727_10004781_pt1 | contig 28277 bp, 9 predicted proteins | sample WisWelCaveWW1625_FD_202498 | JGI IMG/M metagenome (GOLD analysis project Ga0247727, IMG submission 202498) | Biofilm microbial communities from Wishing Well Cave, Virginia, United States - WW16-25 | ecosystem: Environmental > Aquatic > Deep subsurface > Groundwater > Cave microbial mat | place...
CGCCCATGATCCGGGATTCTCATTTCGTGCACGCGGTGTGGGAACTCGCTCGCGCGCGTTCCGAAAACGCGATCCAGTCCAAAATGGCCGAGATCGAACGCCGCTACAAGCGATCGGAACGGTTTTTCGATCGGTCGGACGAACAGATCCTCGACATGGCCGCGCTTAAATGGGGCAGCACGCATGCGGACATTCACGCGCTCGCGCACGTCGAAGGCATCATTGATGTTCATCTGCTTCAGCCGAACCCGTATGCGGGAGCGAAGACCTGGACCGACTCGGAACGGCGGCTCATCGAGCACTCTTACAAGATCGAGCCGTACGTCGTTTACGGCTATCCGAAGCTCCGGACGCAGCTCGCCGCGCTGCTTGAGACCGGCGCGGCGGCGGAGGATCTCTCGGGCATCTACGAGGGGGTCGATGTCGAGATCTGGAACGACAACTGCCATGTGAACACCGTGGGAATAAAGCGCGTGCTCGACCGCGCGGCCGAATGGATCAGGGCCTCCTCGTGAAAGTCAACCTTCTCACGTTCACAACTTCGATCTTTCTGAACGCGGCCATGATAGGCGCGTTCGACCGCGCGACGACGCGTTATGATTCCCAACTCATCGCCCAAAAAGAAAAAGAAGAGAAGCTCGAGAAGCTCGGCGGGCTCCAATTCGAGTTCGTGGAGGCTCCCGCCAAGACCAGTCCCCGAAAGCCTGAAAAAACCCATAAGATCTCCGACCGCGATTCTGTCGCTCAAGACACCACCCAGGAAAAAGAGAGCGCCGCGCCCCAGGCCCCTCCAAAAATAGAGAATAACGGCCCCGCGGACCAGCTGGAACAACGCCGGTTCGAACCATCTCAAGCACCTTCACCCGCTTCCAGACCTTCTCTGAGTCAGCTTCCCTCAGTCTCGCGAACCGAATCGGATCCCGCTGAGACGCAGGCTCAAATGACAAGCGTTACCCAGACACCCAGCTTGCCATCCCCGGCGTCCGCGCCGCAAACGCCTGTTCAGGGACTCACGGGCGCGGATCGTATCAACACACAGGCCGTTAGCCGCGCCAATTCTCATGGGGCCCAGCTTTATGGAGCGACCTCTTTCGAGGCCACCGGTTCCGGAATGGGACAGTACATGAAGAACATGAAGGACAAGATATGGCTCGCTTGGTTCCCGTACCTGGCGTTCCATTACCCGAAGGATTTCCGCTCCGCCGATGCCGTGGTCCAATTCACGTTGAACTCGCGAGGCGAAGTTAGAATGGTGAAGATCGCGGACAGTCAGGGGAGCCCCATGTTCGCCGCGTTCTGCGTCGAGGCAGTCCAACGTGCGGGGATCTTCGGCCCCCTGCCTGAAGAGATCCTGGATCTTATGGGGAAAGATGAGTTGGAGGTGAAGTTCGCTTTCCATTTTTGGTAAGTAAATCGAAGAAGCCTGGCTATGCGAAAACGCAAAAAGATCCTAATTGTCGACGACGAATTAGGCATCCGCGAGCTCCTCACGGAAGGTTTAAGCCAAAGGGGTTATGAAACGTCCACGGCCATGGACGGCTGGGAGGGGCTCGAGGAGACCGAGCGTTTTCAGCCCGATCTGATTCTTCTGGATGTGATGATGCCCATCATGGACGGCTGGAAAATGCTCACCCAGCTTCGGAGCGCGGAGAGGACTCGGAACATTCCCGTGGTCATGCTCACGGCAAAAAGCGACACCGAAGCGCTTTTCAAATCCGTCCAACAGCGGGCCGCCGACTACTTTATCAAACCGATCAACATGGACGAACTCCTCACCTTCATCAAGCGTTACATCGACCTGAAAGAGTAGCGCTTACTGGTAGATCTCTAGGCCGGAGTTTTTGAATTCTTCGGATTTTTCTTTGAGGCCTTCTTGGAGGGCTTCGGAGTCGGTCAGGCCGTGTTTCTCGGCGTATTCGCGGACGTCTTGGGTGACCTTCATGCTGCAGAACTGTGGTCCGCACATGGAGCAGAAATGGGCGACCTTGGCCGCGTCCTGGGGGAGCGTCTCGTCATGGAACTCTTTGGCGGTCGCGGGGTCGAGAGATAGGTTGAACTGATCTTTCCAGCGGAACTCAAAACGCGCTTTCGATAAAGCGTTGTCTCTGACTTGAGCGCCGGGGTGGCCTTTGGCCAAGTCCGCCGCGTGCGCCGCGATCTTGTAGGTGATCACCCCGGTCTTCACGTCGTCCTTGTCGGGGAGGCCCAGATGTTCCTTCGGGGTCACGTAGCAAAGCATGGCACAGCCGAACCAGCCGATCATCGCGGCCCCGATGCCGGAAGTGATGTGGTCGTATCCCGGCGCGATATCCGTGGTCAAAGGCCCCAGCGTGTAAAACGGAGCCTCGCCGCATTCCTTCAGCTGTTTATCCATGTTGATCTTGACCAAATGCATCGGAACATGTCCCGGTCCCTCGATCATGGTCTGGACGTCATGCTTCCAGGCGATCTTCGTGAGCTGACCCAATGTCTCAAGTTCCGCGAACTGGGCCCGGTCATTGGCGTCCGCGATGGAGCCGGGACGAAGACCGTCGCCCAGGGAGAACGACACATCGTACGCTTTCATGATCTCGCAGATATCCTCGAAATGCTCGTACGTAAAATTTTCCTTATGATGCGCTAGGCACCATTTGGCGTGGATAGAGCCGCCTCTGGAGACGATGCCCGTGACGCGTTTAGCCGTCAGCGGAACGTACCGCAATAGGACGCCCGCGTGGATGGTGAAATAGCTGACGCCCTGTTCCGCCTGTTCGATGAGCGTTTCGCGGTAAAGTTCCCAGGTCAATTCCTCAGCTTTTCCGTCCACTTTTTCGAGCGCCTGGTAGATGGGGACCGTGCCGATGGGGACGGGGGAGTTCCGGAGTATCCATTCGCGCGTTTCATGGATGTTTTTCCCCGTCGAGAGGTCCATCACGGTGTCGGCCCCCCAAAGCGTCGCCCAGGTCATCTTTTCGATCTCCTCCTCAATGGAGGAGGAGATCGCGCTGTTGCCGATATTGGCGTTGATCTTGACGAGGAAATTCCGCCCGATGATCATGGGCTCGAGCTCCGGGTGATTGATGTTCGCCGGGATGATGGCACGGCCGCGAGCCACTTCGTCACGCACGAATTCAGGCGTCACGGCCGCGGGGATCGAGGCGCCGAAACTTTGGCCCGGATGCTGTGCCCTTTGCGCTTCAGACAGCTTATCCAGCAAAAGATTCTCGCGGAGGGCGATGTATTCCATCTCATGCGTGATGATACCTTTTTTCGCGTAATGCATCTGGGAGACGTTGCGGCCCGGCCTTGCGACACGGAACTTTCCTCGCGATCCTGTGTCTTCCCGACTTTCTATCCACGGTCTCCGGATCGGGTCTAGGCCTTTTTTGAGATCGATCGTTACTTCGGGATCGGTGTACGGCCCGCTCGTGTCATAAACATGGACCGGGGCATTCAACCCTTCTTTCGAGCCCGTGTGCGTGGCCGAAAGCGAGATCTCCCGCATCGGGACGCGGATCTCGGGGTGGATCTTTCCCGGGACCTTGATCTTGCGCGACGCGGGGAAGCTCATTTTTTCTTCGGGGCGGTCAGGTATTCGATGAGGTCTCTCGTGGAGACGACGCCGATGGGGATGCCGTTGTCCAAGACGGGCACATGGCGGAACTTTCCGATGAACATTTTATGGAGCGCATAAGAAAGGGGCGCGGTTTTCTCGAGACATTCCGGTTTCGTGGTCATGATGTTCTTGACGGGTACTTTGGCCGGATTTTTGATGAGACCCGCCACTTTTAAAAGGATATCCCGGATCGAAACGATCCCGACCAGTTTTTTATCCTCACCGCAGATCAGGACGCAGCCCTTGGTCGGGAACTCATGCATCTTGTCGATCACCTCTGCGACGGAGACTTCGGGGCTCACGATGATGGGGGGGATCTTGGAGATGAAATTCTGGAGTTCTTCGCTCATGATGAGTTTTTGGAGTTTGTCCTTGTTGGGTTTGGCGTCGGAACCTTTCACGAGTGAGGAATATTCCTCCTCATGCCAGTAATTTTTCTCAGGCGTTGCGGATTCGAGAACCTTTTTCTCGGAGACCGGTTTGATGCCGTCCTTGGCTTTCGCTGCCACTTTCCAGACCTCGCTTGTGTAAAGGAGGTCTTTTAAATTGCCCGCGCCCTTTTTTTGCGTCACGGCTTTCACTTGCTCGGAGAGCATCTCCTCGTAGCTTGGTTTTTGGATATCGCGGAAGATGCCGAAAGGAACGGGCATATCGGGATATTCGAGCTGGGTCAAAAGATAGGAATAGTTCGGAGAAAGATCTTTTGCGTTATGCACAAGAAGGTTCTTGGTCTCCTCAGGGTTCGCGGCCAGATCCACGACCTGGGGCAGAAGACCGTTCAGTTTGATGCCCTTATCTTTATTTTTTCCAAAGATAATAGGTTTTCCGTTCTCGAGGTATATCGCCCGGTCCTCGCGCGTTTCGCGGCCCACGATAGGCAGATGCGTGTCCTTGTTGAAAATGACGCAATTCTGGAATACTTCGATGAAGGCGACGCCCTTGTGGTTCATGGCCGCTTGGAAGACCTGGCCCATATGGCGCGGGTCCGAATCGAAAGTGCGCGCAACGAAGGTGGCCTCAGCCGCGATCGCGATGCAAAGCGGGTTGATGGGGTAATCGATGGAGCCTTCAGGGGTCGATTTCGCGACCTTACCCATTCTGGAAGTGGGGGAGTATTGGCCTTTGGTCAATCCGTAGATCTCGTTGTTCACGAGAATGATCTTCAAGTCCACATTCCGGCGCAGACAATGGATGAGATGGTTGCCGCCGATAGAAAGGCCGTCGCCGTCTCCTGTGACCACCCACACGGTGAGGTCCGGACGCACGAGTTTGAGTCCCGTCGCGATGGCCGGCGCGCGGCCGTGGATGGTGTGGAAGCCGTAGGTGTTCATGTAGTAGGGGAAACGGGATGAACAGCCGATGCCGGAGATGAACACATGATTTTCGCGGGCCGTGGTCGTGAAATCCGCGAGCGTTTTTTGCATCACGGAAAGGATGGCGTAATCGCCGCAGCCGGGGCACCAGCGCACGTCCTGACCCGAGACAAAATCATCCTTGATGTAATGTGGCTTATCCGGAACCAGCGTGGAGGGGGTCATAGCAAAGCCTCGATCTCACGTTTCAACTCACGTATCTTGAACGGCTGTCCGGTGACCCGGTTATAACCCACCGCGCGTACGCCTTCGAACTGGGCACGGACGAGGAAGAGGAGATTTCCAAGATTGATCTCCGGGATCAGGACCCTTTCAAAATTTTTCAAGAGTTCCCCGAGGTTCCTGGGGAAGGGGTTGATATAATTCAAGTGACAATGGGAGACTTTTTTCCCATCGGCGCGCAGTTCTTCCACGGCCGCCCGGATGGCGCCGTAGGGGCTGCCCCAGCCCAGCACGAGAAGCTTGCCCTTTTTTTCGCCGAACACTTCCGCCGGAGGGATATCGTTCGCGATCCCGCGGACCTTGTCACGGCGGATCTCGGTCATCTTATGGTGGTTCTCGGGGTCGTAGCTGATCCGGCCCGTCAAGTCCGCTTTTTCAATGCCGCCGATGCGGTGTTCGAGACCGACCGTTCCGGGGACCGCCCAGGGGCGCGCCAACGTTTTAGGGTCGCGCAGGTAAGGCATGAAGGGTTCCGAGTTCGCGGCCGGGTGCTTGATCTGGATGGGTTTTAGGCTCGCGATCTCCGGAAGTTTCCACGGCTCAGAACCATTGGCGATGTAGCCGTCCGAAAGGAAGAACACTGGCGTCATGTATTTTGTCGCGATCCTTACGGCCTCCAGGATCATCTCGAAACAGCTGGAGGGCGTGGACGGGGCCAGAACCGGAATGGGAGAGTCGCCGTTCCGGCCGAACATCACTTGCAGGAGGTCCGACTGTTCAGTCTTGGTCGGAAGGCCGGTGGAAGGGCCGCCGCGCTGGATATCTAAAATAAGCAGCGGCAACTCCACCATCACGGCGAGATTGATCATTTCGGACTTAAGGCAGATGCCCGGGCCGCTGGTGCCGGTGACGCCTATATGCCCGCCGAAAGAGGCGCCCAGCGCCGCGCCGCAAGCGGCGATCTCATCCTCCGCCTGGAAAGTTTTGACGTTAAAATTCTTACGATAGGACAACTGATGGAGGATATCGCTCGCGGGAGTGATGGGGTAACCCGCGTACAAGACCTCTTTGCCGGACAGCTGCGCCGCCGCGATGATGCCCAGGGCCGCCGCCTCGTTGCCCGTGATCTTGCGGTAGGACCCGGGATCCATGTCCGCTTTTTTGATGAGGTACTGGGTCGGCGCCACTTCGGTGATATCTCCAAAATTGTAGCCGGCTTTGAGCGCCATGATATTGGCGTCGGCGACCTCTGGTTTCTTGGCGAACTTGTCTTTCGTCCATTCGATCGTGTGGTCCAGACGCCGTCCGTACATCCAAAAAAGAAGTCCCAGCGCGAAATAATTCTTGCAGCGTTCGACCTCGGACAATTTGATCTTCGACTCGGTGAGCGCGTTCTTCGTGAGAGAGGAGAAAGGGATCTTGAGCAGGGAATAGTCCCGCAGGGAGTCATCCGTGAGTGGGTTCGATCTCCATCCCGCTTTCTTCAGATTATCCTCGTTGAAAGAATCGGAATTGACGATGAGAAGGCCGCCCTTCACGAGGTCGTTCACATTCACCTTCAGCGCGGCGGGGTTCATCACGACCAGCACATCCGGCGCGTCGCCGGCCGTGTAAATGTCCTTTTGGCTGAATTGGATCTGGAAGCTCGAGACGCCGGGCAAAGTGCCCTGCGGAGCGCGGATCTCGGCGGGAAAGTCGGGAAGGGTGGCGAACTCGTTCCCCATGATCGCCGAGGTATCCGTGAGCTGGTCGCCGGTCAACTGCATGCCGTCGCCGGAGTCGCCGGCGATGCGGATGATGACGGATTCGACCTCTTTGATCATTTTTTCAGCCATGTTTAGCCGCCCTCGACCGTGTCATGGATCTGTCCCGCTTCCGGAGGCAGGTTGAAAACGCCCGTTGGGAAGAGTTCGGCCAAAAAGGAGACGATGGTGCGTATGGAAAGGATCCCAGCGACCTGCTCAAAGTCGTCCAGAAGCGGCACGTGGCGGATGCTGAAACGGGCCATGAAATCCAACGCCTGACCTACGGTGTCCGTTTTTTTTAGGGGATGAACGTCCTTCCGCATGTATTTTTCGACGGGGTCGTCCATAGAGACCCCGGGCCGCAGGGCGTTCATGAGTACCTCGCGTTCGGTGAACATCCCCACAAGCTTCGAATGCTCATCCGCGATGACAATGTACCCGGACCTTTCGCTGTGCATGAGGTCCAGAGCCTCCTGGAGGGATATGGAGGGAAGCGCCATGACGAGCTTTGGGCGCAGGATCTGGTGGATCTTGGTTTCTTTTAGAATGTCTTCGATGCTTTTTGCCGCGGGCATTTCTCTAAGTCCTTGAAAGGAGTCATTATAGCATAATTCCCTTTTTTCAAGTAAAATACTCAGGACTATGCCGAAGAACATCATCAAGAAGCTCAGTGAGTTCGGGGAAGGCTTCAAACATCACCATGAGAACTACTCCGCCGGGGCCATTTCCGCCATCCGGGAGACGGGAGGGGTGTGGGAACTGGAAGGGCTTTCCTTCCATTTTCCGGAGCACTTCGGTTTTTGCTACGGGGTGGACAAGGCCATCGACATGGTTTTTGAGACCATGGAACGTTTTTCCGCCGCGGAGCATGGCGGACAGGCACGGCGTATCTTTCTCACCGACCAGCTCATCCATAACCCCTACATCAACGGCAAGTTAAAAGAAAAAGGCGTCCATTACCTGAAACGGGACTCGCGGGACCTTCTGCTTTGTGAGGAGCTTGTTCCCGACGACGTCGTGGTGGTGTCGGCGTTCGGTACGGATTTCCGGGACATCGAGCGATTGAAGGAAAGGTCCGTCACCATCGTCGACTCGACCTGCGGGGCCATCATCAACGTCTGGAAGCGCGTGGAAGGCTACGCGAAGAACGGTTTCATCACGATCGTCCACGGAAAGCGAAATCACGAGGAGACGCGGGCCACCGTGTCCCAGGCCGTAAAAGAAGGCGGCGATTACGTCATCATTGAAAATCAGCAAGAGGCCCAAGACTTGGCGGCGGTGATACGCGGCGAGCTGGGCGAGAAGGAATTTATAAAAAAAATACCCGAAGCATTGTCGGCTGGACTACGCGAACGGTGTAAAGTCGGCTCCGCCGCGCTTTATGGCGGAAAGATGGGCATGGCCAACCAAACGACGATGTTGAAAGGGGAGTCCCTCAAGATCCAGGAAATATTGAAGATGGCTTTCACCGGCCGGTTCGGCGAGGAAGGGCTGCGCGAAAGGTTCCGGAGCTTCGACACGATCTGCGGGGCGACCCAGGACAGGCAGGACGCGCTGCGCAATCTTTTGAAAAAACCGCTCGACCTTCTTTTGATCGTGGGCGGTTTCAACAGCTCCAACACGACGCATCTGGCCGAGATCGCCGACGGCCGTTTGCCGTTCTTTCACATCGAAAGCGCGGAAGATATTCTGTCCCTCGACCGGATACGCTCGCGTCAACCGCAAAGCGGTAAAACCCAGATACAAGAAGACTGGTTCTCGCCCGGAACGAAAAATGTCGGCGTCACGTCCGGCGCCTCGACACCTGATGTTACACTATTTGAGATCATCCAGAAGATATTGTCATTGCGACCTTCCTCCACAGAACCCACGCTAGGAAGGTCGCTTCAAAGATAAGAAAATAAACGATCCACTCCGTGCCGCCGGCCCCGGCGCCGTAACTGTGCAGGCCGCGGCCCAGTACGAAATTCACGCCGTACCAGGTCATCAGGACCAGCAGGAATCCGAACACCGAAGAAAGCGCGAGGATGAAGCTCGATATCTTTTTCGCGTATTTCAAATGAACGACGAGAAGGTATCCGAGGAAAGTGATGAGTGCCCAGGTTTCTTTGGGGTCCCAGCCCCAAAAACGCCCCCAAGACTCGTTGGCCCACACGCCGCCGAGAAATGTGCCCGTGCCGACGAGCAGGGTGCCGAGTTGGATGACGCGGAAAATGAGCTCCGCCGACCCTTCCTCGGCCTTCTTGGAGAATCCGCGCGTGGCATCCAGAAAAAGATGCCGGTGGCCGAGCCCGAGAGCCAGGCCGAACGCGCCGTAGCTTGAGACGATGGTGAGGACGTGGATGGTCAGCCAATAATTCGAGCGCAGGACCGCGACGACCACGTCCAGGCTCGAGTCGATGGGAAGCAGGTTCGCGTACAGCATCACGAACCCGCTCATCGCGCATCCGGCCTGGATCGCCGTGAGAGACCGCCTAAGGGCCGAAAAAATAAGCGCGAAAACGAGTAATGCCCAGTTCATGAATATCATCGACTCGTACATGTTCGACACGGGAGGACGCGAGAGGATGGTGACCCTCGCGGCCAGACCGAAAGTGTGAAAAGAAAGCGCCAAGACCGCGAGCCAAAAACCCGCTCCGCCGAAAACGCGGTTTTTCCCGGCAAAAAGAAGAAAAAGAAAAGCCAGAAAGTAGAACACCGCGGCCAATTCGAAAGGTTTGACGCTGTTGTACAAGATCTCTAAATGGATCTTAAATCCTGTGCCCAATGACACGTACACCGGGATCTCTCCGAAAACCAATCCCTGAACGGTTTGGGTCTTCACGTAGAGCTGTTCCGCCTTTTGTTCCAGTTTCGAGGGCCGCAGGTCTTTGGCGCGTTTTTCTTTGGCGCTTTGGACGAGAGATCCCACCTCGCTCACGGACGGAGATATTTCATTCAGGGAAAAAAAGTGTTCGCTGCCATTCAACCCGAGCTTTTGTTTCAACTCCAAGTAATCGACGCGTATCCACTTTAGGTCCGCGATCCGGGAGCGGTCTGGCAGGAGCCCGCCAAAAAGATCGTTGGCGGACAGGCCCCGCCAAATTTCTTTTCCGGACACGAGTTTCAGCGTCTGTCTCGCGAAAGAGTCAAAGGGTTTGACGCGTCCGTTGTGCTGGACCGGAACGGCTCTTCTGTCTTCCGGGGAGGCGGACGCTGAAAAAGATAAAGTAAAAAGTAAAAAGTAAAAAGTAAAAAGTAGTGACGCTGCGCGTCTTTTATAAAGGCCGCGAAGCGACGCCGTATTTTGAATTTTACTTTTTTCTTTTTGCTTTAAGAGAGTCATTTTTTGATGGTTTCTCATTATACCCATTCCCGTTGAAAAAAGGATGAAAGTAGAAAAGAAGGATGACGCCGATGAAACTGAGGGCAGCGCCTCCATAAATGAGAGGCATGCCCGGGTTTTTGGCGATGGTAAAAACCGACGCTTCCCCGAGAGCCTCATCCTGGATGAACGAGGATTGGAACACGCGGTATCCCTGATAGTCGAGAGGCTTGTTCATTCGGATGGCGCGTTCGAGCGTGACGCCGTTCTTGGAGTCACGCAGCGTGACGTCGCTCTCAAAGGAGGCCGGAGTGGAGGTGCCGGGGTAATCGACCTTGCGGAAATCGCGGAGCCACAGCGAAAAGGGGAGTTCCTTGGCTTTGGGTTCGGAAGAGATACGTACGCTTGACTTGTCCTCGCCTATCAATAGGGAACGGCCGAGGAGTAGTCTCCGTGTTTCCGGGGTCCCGTCTTTTCTCAAGATGACCAGATCCACGGCGGGAACTCCGGAACTTCCTTGCGGGTCTTCCTTGATGTTCCTCGATACCTTCGCGTGATCGAAGATCTTTTCGACCGTGACGATCATATCCATCCAGCCGGTCTGGATAGGCTGTCCCGGTTTCAAGGGACGCGGTTCGGAGGGACCGTTCTTGGAGGAGGTGACGCGTGTCCTCCATTCGTTCTTTTCGTTCACTAAAAATTGGAAAGAGGGGCCTTGGGTCTCAGGCAGATCATCGTCTTCGGGCCAGTCGAGTTCTACGCGCAGGTCGAAGCTGTTGTTCGCCCGGCCTCCGCGCAGGGAATTGAATTCGGGAAAAAGTGAGAAGCGGGTGTGATGTTCGCGTTTCCCCAAATCGTTCGAAACCTCGAACTCGACCGCGGGATTCGGGTGGGAGGCGTTCTCCAGATCTAAAAGTTCATTGTTCTCCACGCGCGCGTTTTTAAAATACCGGAGGTCTGAGATCACAAGGCCCGTCTCTTTCCATTCCGCGCGCGTGAGTTCGCCTGTCACAGGCAGTTCAAAGGATCTTCCCGTGTTTTCTTGGAACAGGCGAAGCGTGGGGGTCTTTTTGACCGTGGGTGCCGAAGTCTCGGTTTTTAGAACAAAGGTCGCCGGTCCGATGGTTTTCGAGGAAGCGCCGCTCTTGGTCGGGTCGTTCTCGATGAGCACGAGATCTTCTTTGAATCCCAGCATTTCTGAGGAGATCCCGGCCCGGAGCGCGTGATTAGACGGAACGAGTTCCGGGTCTTCCTCGATGGATTTCACCTCGAGGGCATGCGGGATGATCCTGGTGAGCTCAATTTTGAACGGGAGCCCGGATAGTGGCAAAGAGACGTTCCGCGAGATCGGTTTGGGTTCGAGGTCCACAGTTTCCTCGCCGCGGGCCGGACTCGACACGCGCAGCGTGAAGCCGGGTTGGAGCATGCGGTTTTTGGCCTCGTCTTCAAAGACCGTCATTTGACCTTCCTCGCCCAAAAGACGCGTTAGAAGCGATCCGATGAGAAGGATGAGGATCCCCAGATGCGTGATGACGTAACCGATATGTTTCTTTTTGAAGGGATAGCGCGTCAGCGTGGCGCAGAAGATATTCACCCAGACGAGAGACAGGAAAATATCGAACCAGTGCGCTTGGTAGAAATTTTCCTGCGCGAACGGCGTGCCATGGACGGATTCAAGGATGGTCGAAGCGGTCAAAACAACCGTGAGCAACGCGATGAGAAAAATAGCGAAACCGAGGGATCCTAAGGTCTTGATGAGCGGCATAGTTGCAGCATTATAGCATTGTGGCCCACTTCCTTATTGAACTTATGGTGAACTTGGACAAATTTGGTGAAATAATTTGTTATTTTTGTTAAGAATTTATTACTAAATGTAAGACGAAAAACCCTCCATTTCCTTGTTATTTTGAGCTCCGTGAGGCACACTTCCTTTAAGTCTTAAGTCCTCGTTTTAACACGCGTTACGTATGTTTTAAAAAACATAACGGGAGTTTTGTTTTGAGTTCCAATAGGCTTTTAAAAATCGTTTCATCGACATTGATTTTGGCGATGCTGATCCAGGATCTGTCGTGGGCGAACCCTGAGATAAAACTTGCGTTTGATGTAGGGGCGCGGCATGCCGCGCCCCTACACAACATTCCTGAATCTGTTGCGAAGATTGAGGATCGTTTCTTGGACGGTGGTAAAACCGTTTACCTCATCCAGGATGCCCACACCAACCCCTCCGCTCAGGGCAACATCGCCAAGGCCCTCGCCATCCTGCTCGAAAAAGAGAAAATCCGCACGGTGTATCTCGAAGGCGGCTTCGGCGATGTCTCGCTTTCTTCATTCAAGCCGAAAGCCGACGATAAAAAGCGTGAACGCGTGGGCATGCGTTATCTGCGCCAAGGGGAGTTATCCGGCGCCGAGTTTTTGAACCTGACATCGGCGCAGGACTTCCAATTGTGGGGCGTGGAGGATGAGTCGCTTTATTGGAGATCGATCGAAGCCTATCGCGCGGTGACCAAGAACCGCGATCATTTTAAAGCGTATCTTGAGAATGTCGAGCGCACCGTCAAAGAACTGAAGCCCGAAACGCTCAACCCGCTCCTGCGTACCTTTGACGGCATCCGGAATGATCTTCTTGACCAGAAACTCTCTTACACCGAATACTTCGAGAAGCTGCGCCTGCGCGCCGGATGGTTCGGTGTGCCGCTGGCGGATTATCCGGAGCTTGAGAAGATCCGCCGGCTGAGGGAAAAAGAAGCCTCGATCGATTTTACGAAAGCGAATGAAGAAGCGCAGCGCGCGATCCGCTCGTTGCCGGAAAAAGACCGAACCGAACTGCTGGCTCTGGCGTTGGGACAGCATGCCACGGCTAGGCTTGGCGAAGCCAAATACCGGAACGAAGAAGCGTTTTATTCAACGCTGGAAACGTTATTAAAAAATAACCGTCATTCTGAGGTGCGAAGCGCACATCGTCATCCTGAGACGCCGCAGGCGTCGAAGGATCTAGATTCTTCGCTCGCTGCGCTCGCTCAGAATGACGATGCGGCTACGTTGCCTCAGGATGACGGTTTACGTCCAGATCTACTCAAATATTTTACCTATCTGCGCGAATCCCGCCAGCTCGACCTCCCTAAACTGCTCGACCAGCAAAAAGCGCTGGAAGAGGCGCTGATCCGTAAACTCACCGAAAACGAAGAAGAAACCCGCCTCATCCGCATCGGCGACGCGGTGCGCCGCCTCAAAGCGTTGCTCGATCTCACAGCCACTTCTGACGAATTCCGCAAGATCGAAGGGGAACCTGATTTTCACGAGCTCAAAGAATTCACGCGCTTTTTGAACGGAAAGATCATGGAGCTGGAAGACCATTACGACCGCGTGATATTTTTGGATCCCGAATTTGAAAAAACGATTGACGCGGCAAAAACGTTTTACCGCCTCACGCTTGAGCGCGATGAGGCGTTTCTGAGAAAAATCCTGTCGCACATGGCCGAGCGCGGGGAAGAGAAGGCCGTGTTCGTCGCGGGCGGCTATCACGCGGACCACCTGAAATCGCTGTTCAAGGAAAAAGGAATTTCGTTCGTTTCCGTGATGCCGCAGGTGTTGAACGAGACGAACACGGAGCGGTATGAAAAATTGTTGTTGGGCCAACAGGAATCAAATGTCATTGCGAGTTCGCCGAAGGCGGACGAAGCAATCTATGCGAATAAAATTCCCCTATTGGCGGTCGCCAGCCGTCTGCCCGACAGCCCAATGCTGACTGGCCCCCGTTTGGCGGCGGAATTGACCGAGGTTGCCCCTACGGCGATCAAAACATCCGGCTCCCGGCTGGCTGTCCGGCGCCAGCAAGGTGTCAGTTCCCATGGTGACCTCGTTTTCATAAGTCAAAAAACGGATCTCGTCTCGTTGGGCACTTTTCTGGTGGGCCCGCGAGGGGAGGAGACGGTCGAGAAGGCGTGGCGGCGTATGGATCCGGGTCGAAAGCTCGATCTCAACGGGGTCTTTTATTTCAAAGGCGATATTCATCATCTCCAAAGCCCCGATCCGAACGGATATTTATTCGATCACTTCGGGACGCCGGAATACACGAAGGCCGTGTTCGATCTTTTGGAGGAAATGAAGGACAAAAGAACACCTCGCTCCGTTTTCGATGTCTATCTTCTGCCCTATGAGATCCGAGGGAACCTTGAGCGGCAGGGGATCATGATCGCCGTGCACATCCGGGAACAGGCGGCCTTGGGTCCGCCGCAGCGGATAGAGACGGTTTCCGTGAGAGAGTCCCAAACCTACATGTCCGGCCGCGAGCCGGTCACGATCCGCGGCACCCGGCTGGCGTTGAATAAAAAATGGGAAACCACGCGCCGCTGGTTCGTGGGAACGACCTCGCTGGCTGGGGCAGCGGCCCTGGGGTGGGGGGGTTTTCGGTGGCTCTCAAAAATCGGCGAGATTGAATTTTCGGGCGGACTCTTCGAGGAAATAGAAGGGCGTTATTTTACGATCGTGCCTTTTAAGGTCCGACAGCATATTCAAAAGGGGCAGTCGATCCGCATTGTTCTCGAGGGCTTCGAGGGGTATGAGAACGAGGTCTTTCGAGCGGACTTTGTTTTGGGTGCCGGTGAAGATGGGCCGGAGGCGATAGCCAGATGGCCTCTGGACGAAGGCGGCGCGTTGCATCTGCCAGGAACAGGCGAATTATTGGAGGCGGATGTGCTGATTCTGTCCGTTCCGGTTCGGAAGAACCCAGCGAGTAAAATTCCGATGCGCGTTAAGCGGATTATCATCGGACCTTCGTCATCAGGAGCCGATTCATCGACGACGCTTGCCGGGTCCTGGGCTGTCCGCCCAAGAGCCGTTCGGAATGACGGCGCACGGCTGGGGCTTTTGGATTGGGCGCGCAGCTCAAAAACGGTGCGATTCGACGGATTGAAGGTGGCTGCCACCGTGTCCGGCCAGAAACAGATTCAAAGGGTTAACTCTCTATTGGCGGCCCTTGTCCGGTCTAAACCGATGCATATCGTTCCAGCTCTGCCCGATAATTTTTATATTCCCGAACCGGGCATTAAAGTGGATCTTTCGAAGTACAACAGCGTGATCGCCAGGCGGGAAATTCGTTCCATCGAGATTTACAGGGATTTCCAGGAAGCGGGTGGATACCGCCGCGACGAATTTTTTTACATGGAGGGTGAAAAAAAACTCGTGTTCACTTACACGGAAAAATTGGCCAGACGTTCATCGTTGCTGTTCCGTCTTTTCCTGCATTTGGACGGAGACGAATTGGAGACGTCATCCAAAGCGTATGGCAAAACGCCGAACCTGGAGGATGGCTATTGGGACGGCTGGCCTTCGGGAAAAGACTATGCGATTTATGGGCTTCAAATCGATCCGGTCGTGATCGAAGCCGCACTGGCTGTGCTGCGCCGCAGACCGGTTTCCAACTCCAGCGTGGCGGTGGTCGATCTTTTAGGCGGGAATGGCCGTCTTGTCCGCTCCCTGCGTGAGCGCCTCCATGGCGATAGGAGCGTTTCGGGCGTATCCGTGCGCTACGCCGTGGTGGACCGCAACGCCGCAAATATAGAAGCGGCCAAGCGCGCGCTGCCGAGCGACGTCATTGTCCGCCAGGCGGATTTAAAAAAACAGGAACAATTTGAAATTTTGGCCGATCTTCATCCGGATCTCGTGATTATCGAGGGCGGCATCAACTACCAGGTATTTTCGCAGTGGCATTCGATGCAGCTTGTGAGAAAAGTTTACGAGGTGCTGCCGGAAGGGGGAATTTTGATCGTGTCGGGGCTCACGTCATCGACGTTGGATGCGGATGACTTCCGAGCGATCGGTTTCAAAGTCCGCAACATGAGCGTTCCCAAAAGAGTCGCGCAGTACGGAGATCCGCAGCAGCTTTACATTCTTGAGAAAACCGGCTCGCGGCTGGCGGCACAGCGGTGGCATGAAAACCGTCCATCGGCCAGTATGGACGTCCAAGCCGTGAAATCGAATCTACACGAGATCCAGCAGATGATCCCTCGTATCAACCGGGAACTCAATCTGGACGCGTCCTCTCGGCTTCAACGAGAGGACCTGACCGATCAGGCGATCGAGCAATACGGCGACGCCGTCGAAAAGCTAAACAGGGCACTCGAAGTACCCATGACCGAAAAGAAGATGGAAGAGATCTATCTCAGTTTCCACCAGGCGCTCGGTCGTCGGGGAGTTGTGGATCCGGCCGGCCGATTCACGGACGAATCGGATCTCCGGAAGGTTCGGCCGTTGTTTGAGGACCTTTTTACCAATAGATGGAACCGAGCCGTTCGCAGGGGTCCCGTCGCGGTCGCCGCCCGCGTGTTTGCGCATCTGGTGAATACGCAGGGCTTTCATGACGGCAACAAGCGCACCGCGAGTCTGATCATGAATTATATCCTGCTTAAAGCCGGTTATACGGCGTTTGTTCTCACACCGGAGAACGTGTTCCGGTACACGGAGATCGTAAAAACGTTTGACGACGAGGTGAACATTTCGGAGCAAGACTTCCGGGAGTTTCTCTCAGAGCAGGTTTTTCCGGCCGGCTCCCGGCTGGCAAAAAAGTCCCCGCAACAGGTTATTGTCGAAGGATCGGGCTACATAGAGTTCCTGCGGCAGTATTATTTTTTCCCGAGGGATATTGCGAATTTTCTTTTAGGCAAAACCATCCAGGTGGTGCCGTCAGGTTTGCGGGGGTTTTATGATGTGAATTTTGAAGGACGGCAGATCGGTGTCTTGGATATAGGACGCAGTCAAATTGACGTGATGGTGACTTTGGCGGATTTAAAAATGGATCCTGCGGCCAAAGTTGAGACCTGGCATGAAAGAGCAGTAAAGGCCAGGCTTGATCCTGAGACGGTTATGGAGAATATGCGGCTCATTCAGAAAATGGTCCCAGAGATCAATCAGCGGCTCGGATTAAGCGAAGCGTGGAAAATCAAAAGTGGGCATATTACCGATCGGCATATTCAGCAATACGGCCAGGCCATTGAGGAGCTCAATAGATCATTAAACAATCCGGCAACCGCCCAATCCCTCACCACGTTGTTTTTCCGCCTTCACGGAATTATAAGTGATGGAATTTTAAGTACTGATGAGCAAGGAAAATACACTGAGGATGGGCAAATTGGCCGCCAGCTGAGGCCCTTAATGGATTTTTTGTTCTCAGACCAATCGAACAAAAAGTTTCAAAAAGAGCCTCTAAAGATTATCGCGCATGCCTTTGTCGAGCTAGTGAATATACAGGGCTATGTGGATATTAATAAGAGAACTTCGAGTCTGCTATTGAATTATTTTTTAATGAAGACAGGGTACACGCCCTTTATTTTAATGCCCGACAACGTCTTGGATTATACGCGGATCACAAAAACGATGAACGAGGCGGGAGATATCCAGGAAACAGATTTTTATAAATATTTAAAACGTCAGGTTCACAAAGATTCCGGCTCGCGGCTGGCGGGCGCTTCCGGCAAGCCTTCGCCGCCGGGACTTTGGCGGATCTATCTGCGTCAAGGGTTGTGGGGCCTGGGCGCACTGGCAACTTCCGCCGGAATGATTTATGGGGGTTTGACCGGCGATAACGTAGTTCTCGTCGTATCCTCGGTTTTGGCCTTGATTCAAACGGCGTATTACTATACCCGTTCAAATGAGCTTTCTTTGGACTTGAATCTTTCAAAGCTCAGCCGAACCTCGTCAGATAATTTTAGAAGAGTAAGGGACAAATTTATCCGGTCAGTCCGGCCAGGCGACTTACCTCGTATCGTCAGATATTTTGAGATGGACCGGCCGTGGGAGGGCTCGGAGGCCCAGGTTCGCGGGGAACATGTATTGAGCCGGCTTCTTTTGCTCCGCGCCGGAGACACCCGCTTTCGCTCTGCCTGGGAGAGGACTGCCGTTTCTTTCGATGCCCGGAGGCATGTGGAATCAAAGCTCCCAGAAGCGTTCGACGAGATCAGACACACCTACCGGTCGGAACTGACTCTATACATGGATGAATTGGCCCACCGGGGAGTACGGCCCAGCCCGAAGAAAGTTGAGGACATCGTTAGAATGATACCGAATCTACCGCGTCTCGACCAGTTGCGGAGGACAGCAGGTGCTCTCGGAACGCTCTTTAGTTGGACGCCCCGCGTCGAAAAACAGCGGGCCGCTCTACTTTTGGCTTTGGATGATGCCCGTTGGCGATCGCAAAGAGAGGCGGTTCTGTGGCTGCGGAATCAGGATGTTTTAAAACTGGGTGATGCCTTGCTTGCGCTCGAGGAGTCGACCTGGAATTTACAGAAGCCCCACGATGAGCGGGACCGCGCTGTCCACTTAAAGCTTGGAACGATCGCCCGCTGGCTTGAAGAGCATCCCGGTTTTCCGTCGCTTCGTGGGGTGATCCATCCGTGGGTGACGGAGTTTTTAAAAACAAGCCAGTCGTTTCAGGAAGATTTCGAAGAGAACCCCGCGCTTCACCGTGCCATTTTCGGAGAAACGGGGCCGGCAGGCGCGCGGCTGGCAGAGATCGGAGGAAAGAAAAATATTTCATTCAGAGACTTCGAAAAAGAAGTGAAGGCATTGCTTCTTTTATTCAGAAAACATCGACAGGAAGTGGAGGATCTTGTGGCTACGGCGCCCGAGACAGTCCCGGCGTGGATGGAAACGAACCTTCACTTGCCGCCGCGTTTGCTGAGCGTTCCCAGGGAGCGTGGTGTCAGAAACACCTTGATCGATGTGCTGGGAGCTTGGGTTGTCGGCATCGCTACTCATGTTGGAGCGGGCAGCATTGACCGTACGACCATCGTTTATGCCATTACCCGGTTCTATGAAGTGGTCGATCTCATTGAAATTCTTCTTAACAAAGGGGAATTGAAGAATATAGAACGCTATTGGCTGAGCAGCGGTGAATTGGATGGCGCGGCTATCCGGGCGCTCGACGGCGCGCGGCTCGCCGCTATCGGCTCGATCGGCAATCTTGTGCTGGATCAAATCATTTTCCTGAATGAGGGAGAGCTAGAGTTATTGAAGTCCAAAGTTCCGAATTTACGTGTCGGCCAGTCCGCGCGCGTGGAACCGGGATTCTTGGGTATTTTTTTGGAAGCGAACCCCGATTGGGTTTCCCGATCGAAAATATTGCTAGGAGGATCGATCAGTACGGCCCGTGTATTGGCGGCTCTGGGGGATAGGAACGTGCGGGTCGAGGGTTTTCTTGGACAAGGTCCGCTAGCCGATCTGTTTCTGGGGCAGCTTCGGAAAGAAGGCGTTTCGACCGAAGGCCTGCAAAGGTCTACGCACTCCACGTCTCGAGCCCTTGTTTTCGTCGAGCCGAGCGGGAGACGTTCCATCCTTAGTGAGGCGGGCGCAAGCGAGTTTTTGGACGCCGGAAATTTTGAGCGTCTGTCGGATTCCTTGTCAGCAGATGCCGAACCCATCTTGCACGTGGGTTACGAGGCGGCTTACACCGACGATTATTTCAAAAGTTTAGCTGACCGGCTCGAACGCTTGAAGCAGCGCGTCCCGAAGCTTCGCGTGGTGCTCGATACCTCGTTCGACTCGAAGGGCCGCTGGAAGAAATTTCCCGAGGCCGGGCTTCGGATCCTTAAAGCTGTCGATGTGTTCGTGACCAACCTTCGCGAGGGCTCGGCGATATCCGGGAAAACCGATCCCAAAGACATCACGGCATGGTTGCTTGAGCGCATGGATCACGGGAGCGTGTTTCTCAAAGCGGACCAGGAAGGGAGTTACGTGGCCTCGGCGCGATGGCCGGTCACGGGGAAAGAACAAAGCGTGTCGTTCCTGCACGTGCCGGCGATGGATGAAGGAACCGTGGGTCTCTTCGCGGCGCGGGATCCTCTTGGTAGGATCATCCGGGACGGCACGGGCACCGGCGACGCGTACGTTGCGGGGGTCCTTTATTCACTGCGGCGAAACCGTGGACCCATCGAGGCGGCTGCGTTCGGCACGGTGCTTGGCGGTTTGAGTTTCGGACAGTTCGGCGGCGGTGTGATTGCGCGTGACTCCTCCGAAATCCTAAAGATATACGAAGACTATCTCCGCACGCATCCGGAATTTGGCCTGTCCGTCGCCCAAACCGGCGCGCCTACCCCGCCGGCAGGCGGGCGGCTGGCGGCGCGGGATTTGAAGTTCGATCCGAAGGCCATTCTTACGAGCCACCTTAGCGATCGGTTGGTCTCAAGGCGGAACCAGGGCACCGAACCGGACACTCTTGAAAATGGTATCGCCGGTCGCTATCGGGTTGAGCTCGTTTCCTCAGAAGGGGACAGTCAATGGCTTCTGAAATTTTATCCACGTGACGCGCGAGAGTTCAACCGGGAAAATATCGGATCTCAGAAATTCCAGGCGCTCAGAGACGCAAAAGCCTATCTTGGGCACGTTGAGCGACTTTATCCGGCGATTTGGGTTTATTGGAAAATTCCGGATCACCGCGAGAGAATATTCATCCGCGACAAAAGGACTAAAGAGCTGTATTTCCAGATTCCCGTTTCAATCATTCCTCGACCGCCTGGTGAAGATCCGGCTCGCCAAGGGTCGGACAGTCCCCGCGCCGCCGGCTCGCGGCTGGCGACGGAAATGATCGCCCAAAAGACGCAAGTCCTGCGCGGGGAGCCTTTGGGTGTCTCCTCGGACGTTCTCGTTCCCGCCGGAGTCTATCGGCCGGACACCTTTGCTTCGCAGCAGTACCGAAGCGGGATCATCCCCCGGCCAGGAGCGGACGTGCTTTTGATCGGAGCCGGCTCGGGAGCCGAGGTGATCGCGGCCTTGGACCGCGGTGCGGCCAGCGCTGTCGCTACGGATCTTTGGGAGGAGGAACTCGGCGCCATCCGGGAAAATGTTTCTCGTGCGGGGTACGGCGATAAGGTTGAAGTGGTCCGGGCGGATCTCCTCGATCTGCCAAGCGCATTCTCGGGAAGGAAATTCGACCACATCTATGCGGATCCTCCCCTCGAGGTATCCAAAAACAGCAATTTCGCTTCCCAAGATCCGAAACGCCAGCTGGTCGATCCGGGAGGAGAGCTGCTCGATCGCCTGTTGTCCCGGGCAGGCGAGCGCTTAAAAGCGGACGGGAGTCTCGAAGTGGCCTATGTTGAGAGCCCGGAATTGTTCGAGAAAGTTTACAAACACGGCTGGGAACCGGCCCTGGTCAAAGGCCATCGTTATTGGCGCTCCGAGGACTCTCGCCTGCGCACTCCGTACCTGTACTTTGTGTTGGTAAGGCAAAGCGGGGACAGGTCCACGCGCGGGCTCGAGTTCGCCCGTCTGGCGGATGATTGGAAGTTCCTTGCCGATCTCAAGCGCCGTCGTGAGAGTTCGACGACCGGGAGGGATTTCTTGTCGGACGATGACATCGACCGTTTGAGCGAAATGGAGACCCGCTACGCCCATGCCTCCCCAAAAGACCTCGACCGGTATTTGATTCGGAGGCGGATTCACATGATCCGCGAAGGGTCCGTGCCCCGCGCTCCGGATCTTTGGATGAAACCCGAATTCAGGGAGAGATTTCATTATCGTTACGCGGCAGGGGACAGGCAAACTAAAGACGAGAAATCCGGCTTGCGACTTGCCGCGAGTGCGCAGGAAGCTATGGGGACTCTGAACCCGCAACTGGAGGGCTCTGTTCCGCCGAACTGGACTCGGAGGCAGGGTGAAGTGTCGGCCGGTGAATCAGCGCTGATTGATCGAGTCAACGCACGCCTGGAAAGCATTCTTGCCGGAAGATTCAGCTTAAATTTTGACCGTGATCACGACGAGTGGGCAGAACTTTTTGCGGACGGCTGGCAGGGTTGGAAAGCGTTCCATTTTGAGTTATTGAGCCATGACGGTGAGGAGGCCGGAGGAATTTTGTGGGTGGATCCTTTCGGCAAACCGCATTTCGACAAAATGGGGTTTGAAATTTATGAGCCCGGCCGGTATTCCGCATTTATTGAGGCAGACGCCTTGTCCTCATTGACCGAGGATAGACGAGGACAGATCGAGACGTTATTACGAAGCAAAATAGTGGATTCTCCGTCATTTGACCGGGCGTTTGGGGAGCAGTCGTCGTACGTCATCGCGGTAAGTAAGAACACCCGGGCAGCGCTCTGGCTCATAAAGCCTAAGTTTAGTCCGGATCCAAGGAGGGTCGAGGTTGACCCCAGGACCGGTATTGAGTATGAGCTCGCCGGCTCGCGGCTGGCGGCGCATGCGCCGGCGCGGGAATATCCGGTTTCGGTACGTTTCATGCTCATGAGACCGGATCCGTCTATGGCTCGATCGTTGTGGGAATATCTGGAGGTCTATCCTCCGATCGTTGAATTCAGCTCGCTGGATTCGAACCATGTTTTCCGAGCGCCCGTCCGACTTATCCAGAAACCCGGCGACGAGCGGTTGGAGCGAACGATGGATGAACTGCTTTCCTTGGGAAATGCTTTTATTCCGCTCGTCCTGGAATGGACGGGTAATGAGTTGAACAGGGGGGAGCGGTATTTGTACCGTCTTTACCACGAGGGGTACGACGAGGGGCCGCTTGTTCTTTCGCCGGCCGAGCTTGGCGAAAGAGCAGAGGATGCATTCGAAAGTGATTTCCCGGATCACCACCGATTTGTCTTTCTCATGAGATCGAAAACTGTTCGCCAGAAAACCTCAACGCAATGGTGGCTTCAAAACCTGAATCCCTTCGGCGTGGCCGACCGACGGACCGGTGAAGCGCAGCTTTTGCTGGATCTGAGGCCGAAATACCGCGAAGGCGTGCGTGATTTCGAGGAGTTCGCGGCGCCAGCCGCGCGCGAAGAACTTCGCAAAGAATTATTGAATGGGAAGGAGCTGGCGCCGGGGGCTTCTATGAGTTACCAGCAGGCCGCCGAGATCCTCGAATCCGCGCGCAAAACTTTTATCAGGAACTTTTCATGGGTCGAGGGAGAGGAGCGGAATGCGTTGGCCCGTTCGATCGGAAAGTTGTATCAGCGCGGGACGGCGGATGGGATGGGTTCCTGGGGCGGACACATGATAGACGATCTCGAGTTTCTGCATAATTTTTTCAGAATGCCCGCCAATTTTCTGGGAGACACCGCTTTGGCCGTCCGCAAAAAGAAGCTCGCGCTGACCTCCGAGGAACTAGAGCGGATCCTTAAAATGGCGGTGGACGCCCAGCTATTCCTTCATCTTTCAATGTTGTCGCTTCGGATCTGGGACGAAGGGGACCCAAATGAAAATTTCAGGGAATTAGAGCGGCTTTTGGTCCTTTTACACGAAGGTGAGGGCGCTAGCGGACAGAAATACGCCCACGACGGCGCCGATCTTTTGGACCACGCGGTCTCCATGCCCACGATCGTCGACGCGGAGCCCGCCTATTTTCGATTTTACCAGAAGATCGAGTCCCTGGCTCCGGCGGCGCGCCGCGCGTTCTATCGGCGGCTTCTCGAATCCAACGGCCGCCATTTGCGGGCGTTCGTCTATGACCACGGAATGTTTGGATACGAATTTTCTCCGGACACGCGCGATCTGAACGTTTTGGATTATCCGAACGTCGTCTTTTTGACCAATCGCCTGCTTCAAGAAAGCGCGGCAGCCGAAACTTCGGCCGAAGAAAGAGCCAAAGATATCCGCTCTATCCGTGCGGGGCTTTCCGGCGACCCGACAGGTCTTGCGAATCGATCCCTTTTGGAAGACTTTTCTTCCCACCGGAACTACGAGCACTTTGGAATACGCGCCGAGATCGGCCGGTATCTTTCGAATCTTTTGTCGATCCGCGTGGAGATCCTCGACCAGATCTCCCGCGACAAGGAAGCAACTGTTACGACCCTGGATGTCCGCAGTCCCTATCCGACCGATTTTATGAGGACGGTGCTTTTGACGTCGGCGCTCGATCCGCGATTTGGCGGATTCTACCCCAATGCCTATGAAGAGGACGCCTTTTTAGATGACGAGCTGATCGGCCTGCGGCGGCCATGGTTGGAAGCGTTGGATGCCAATTACATCGCTTATCAAGGATACTTCACCGCGGCCGGTGACGCACTCGTTCATCTGTTCGATTCGGGCCTGAGGCAGAATCTAATCGAATTATTGAAACAAAACCTTGATCACTTGGATCCGGAAAAAGCCGGCACCCGGCTGGCGGCGTTCACCCACGACCGTCGCATTCGGTATGCTCGCAACGCGCTGTCCCGGCTTGAGCCCGGGAACTGGAGGGGCGCCTACTCGATCTACAAGAAAGCATTCGACGGCCTGCGGTTCCGGAGCGGCGGGAAGACCTATCAGCTTCATTTTTCGCACCGGGTTCTGAAAGGGGAACATCACCTGAAATTTGTTGTCGAGCAGGGTCCTATTCGGGAGATTGGCGGTTTTACCCTGCTTTATCGGAGCAACGGGGACGCGTTTGAGATCGAAACGCAGTCGTTTCTATATGAACCGGGGCATGAAGGAATGAGTATTTTCAAAACCCTGCACCGTATTTTGGCGGAGGCCGCCCTCTCAACGAAGCCGATGCGTGTTGTAGGGGAAATCGCGAATGCTTCCACGCTGGTCCAGCTGAATGAATGGCTGCCTGTTTCCGAGCGTCGGGATGCGTTGGCGGCCATCGTCTTGGCCCATTATAAAAAACTAAGCGACATCGAAATAGACAACGACGAAAATCAACATCGATGGGCTCCTCTTTCGGAGAACCTGTTGAGGGCTTACCGGGAGCATCCTGAATTCATGGCCGAATTGACGCCCGAGAGACTTGCCCAGACGAAAGTCGGAAAGATCATGGCGGCGTTCTCTCCAAATCTTCGCGTCGAAATCGCGGACATGCCGAATCGGGGAAAGAAGGTTGTTTTTGTCAGCACATTAGAATCCGGCGCCCGGCTGGCCGTTCGACGCGGCGGCGAAGAACACGCCGACTTGCTCACGGCAAGCGGCAACTTGGCGGGTGCTGGTAGCCGGCGAATCCTGAGCGGAGCCGGCGAAGTCGAAGGAGCGCGGCTGTCTCTTAAGGATGCCGCTGAACAATTCTATTCTATTTCGGGAAAGCGAGAATCGCTTTTGCCCGGAGAGCAGTCCAGCGTTGATTTGGGCGGGTTTATCGTCCAACGGAGACTCGGCACGATGTGGGAAGGAAAGGGCGTGCCTCTTTGGGATGACGAGAAAAAGTATATGAAGATCGCTTGGATCCGGGGCACGACACTCTATCGGATCAACCTGGTCATCCGGGTGGCCACTCCCGAAGGCATTATCGCGAGCCTTATTTATGGAAAGCGCGAGGTTGTCTTTCAATTGGATCGCACCAGTCAGATCGTGGTCGACGGCCTGATGAAAATACGGTTTGACCTGTCCCATTCTCCGGGAATTTCCGTCTCGTCGCCTTTGGAGTACGTCATCGGAAAAAGTGACGGGCCATGGGTTGATCCGCCCCCCGGCGCGGAAACGCAGGAGGCGCCGACCTTGAAATTGGAGGCCGGCGGCTCGATCCAGTACGATCCTGGTGATATTGTGAGCCTTCCGGAGCATGGCCGGGGAACGGTCGTGCGCTGGACGACGGAAGGACCTGCCGCCGCGAGCCGCACAATGATTCTAGCCCGTTTTGGAAGCGTGAATGTCATTGTAGATCCCTTGAGACTCGAGCTGGTTGAGAAGGGAAGGGGCATGCCGGTGGAAACGGCGCAGTCTTCTCCGGCTCGCGTCAAGTTTTCGATGAGCTTCGTTCTAGGCGCCGCTTTGGACCGCCCGAAAACCCATCCAAAGTCGCCGTCCGTTACACCTCGAATTTTGGGGGTCTTGACGGGCAACGAAGCACCGTACTTTTTGGGGTTCAAGAGTCCGCTTGCGGAGCTGGCCCGGCTGGGGATTCTTGGGCGGGATGGCGATCGATATCAGCCGACCGCGGATTTCATGAGAGATCTTCAAAGAATCCCCGATCTCCGCGAGGCTTTAGAAAACTTGCCCGAGCTGGCCGCGGTGAGGTTTGAGGACGAGAGCGCGTTTCAGTCCGCGCTGGAAAAAGTCAAGAAGCTTCGAAGCGGCTCCCGGCTGGCAAACAAAGTGAGTCTTCCTGAGAAAATCCGTTCATTCAACGCGCCCGTGAGAGAAATATTCTCCTTATTGAGTTTGGAAAACGGAAAAGTTGTCGACCGTTTTTTTGATTCTGAAAGCCGCTTCTGGGTTTATGAGGTTGAATTTCCGGAGTTAGACGTCAAGTCCCCGATAGTCCAAGGGGCCAGTTCTTTGCGCGAGCTATTTCATTTTAATTTACAGCATCTGGAAAAACGCCCTGTACGTTTTTATGTGATCTACGATGAGGCGGAGATCCCGGTTGCGGTTGTTCCGTCGCCCAACCAAGCTCCGGATGCGGTTAAAAAGGAATTTCGCGAGATGGAGTTTATTAGCTACTCCCTCTATGATTTTTTGGCGTATCAAGCTTCTTATGAGCTTATTCGCTCATTTGGCCACCCAAATAATAGAGAAAAGTGGATGAATTTTGCGGCGGAATGGAAAGGTAAGAATGAAAGGTTGAATTTATTTGTTAAGGGGTATTTAAAGCGGCAATTGGACTCCGCCGGCGAGAGTTCAGTGGTCGATAGGACCTCCACCGGTTTCAACCCTTATGTTTATACCGAGTTTGATGAGAAGCGCCAAAGTATTCAGACAGCCAATTTCGGACCGGATATGTTTTTTAAAGATCGAGAGCACATACATGGATCTAGTGGTTTTGCGGTTGAAATAAAAAATCCTCATGACCGAATTTTTCTTCCGGCAGACCTCCCAAGAGCGATTTTTATACGACAACCTTTTGTTTATGATTTCTCCCAAAAAACATATTCGGATGGCCCATTTCGACGAAATGTTTTTCAAGAAACTCTTGGCCATGTGGACACGCTGCGCGATGGTGATCGGTTGGGCGATCTGGGCACCGGCGCGGGTATCACCCTGTGGGTTATGTGGCTCGCCGCCAAGCGATCAGGCAAGAATCTTCATTATTATGCTTCGGATGTGAATCCATGGGCGCTTGCAAATGCGGAGGCTAATTTAAAGCATATTGCCGGGGTGGAGAATCTATCTCTTAAGCGGGCTGACGGCTTGGTTTCACCTGACGGGACTCCTACCTTTCCGGGAAAATTGCAAATGCTTGTTTCTAATGGCCCTTCTTATTCCTCGACCTACGAAGATTTGAAGGCCAATCCGAGTGCCACAGACTTCTATGATGGCGGCAGGGCTGGGAAAAATTTTTCGGAAAATATCACTTCTCATCTGACAAATACAATGGATCCGGATCGTGGACTATTTTTGGCATGGAATTTTACGGGGATAATCGATATCGAGCGAGACCCCGTGTACCTCATGCTAACAAAATCGGCCTCATCGGCGGACATAAATTGGTTTACGCCCGGTGATGACGAAACACAAGCGCATCATACATACCGCGTGCGCTTTGGCACCGGCGCCAGGCTTGCCACCCGCAATCAAAACATCAGCGGACTTCTCCTCGGCGCTGACGCGCCTCGGGGAGCCCGGCTGGCGGCGCCGGCACGACGTCTCATCGGAAATGTGCCAAGTTCTGTGATCGACGAAATTCTTCGTGAGAAGGATACCCTTCGAAAAGCACAGCTTTTAAGGGAATTATTGAACGGTCTGCCCAGGTTCCGTCGGTTGATCGATGAAGCGAAAACGTGGAGCGAAACCATAGACCCGAACCCCTACTACGATATTTTAGTGGAGGACAAGATCGTCCTAGGCGTCAGTTTTCACAATGGCACGATCGTTGACGGCCGCGAGGGAAATATCTATACGTTTAAAAATAACCGTTCGGAGGCCATGAGCCAGAAGGAATTTTTCGAAGCGGATCTTTTTTTGGATGACAAACCCGCAGAGATCAAAGTCAGAGACCTTTTTGAAGCGCATGGCCTAGGGCAAGTGATCCAGGACGGGTTACCCCTCGCAAGAGACCTGCGTTTTTACTACGAGCGCGAGTACGGAGTTCTATGGACGTACGAAGGTTTTGTGTTTGACGCTATGCCCTCTATCGCCATTCACTATAAAAAAGACGGGCACATTGCGGGGGAATCTTTTGGGACGCTTTTCGGTGCCGAATTCGACGCCGCCGGTATTCGCATGCAGCCGATCAAAGGGCATGAGCATCTATTCAA
>Ga0247727_10004782_pt1 | contig 28274 bp, 31 predicted proteins | sample WisWelCaveWW1625_FD_202498 | JGI IMG/M metagenome (GOLD analysis project Ga0247727, IMG submission 202498) | Biofilm microbial communities from Wishing Well Cave, Virginia, United States - WW16-25 | ecosystem: Environmental > Aquatic > Deep subsurface > Groundwater > Cave microbial mat | place...
TAAGATTTTGGCATAAAGACAAACTCGTCGATGTTCAGACTTTCAAGAATAGCGACCTTAGGGGGGTGTCCACTTTTCAGTCTTAAATCCCTTTAAAACTGTCCACTTTTGAATCTTAACTGACATTAAAGACAATTTTTCTTGCATCTTTTGAGAAGGTTGATATCCTAACGGCCTATTCTGTAACCTAACTCAACCGAAAAAAAGGGCAGGGACGAAACAGTGGAAGTATTACAGGATTTTTTCTCGCGGCTTTATCATTTTGAAGATCTCATCCGCTGGGGCGGATATTTTGTTTTAGTCTTAATCGTATTTAGTGAAACCGGTCTCTTAGCCGGATTTTTTTTGCCCGGAGACTCTCTTCTTGTAACTGCGGGCCTTTTGTGCGCGCTGGACGGGGTCATGAATATCTGGATTCTTAATCTTGTCCTCTGTGCGGCGGCGATTGCCGGTGATACCGTAGGGTACTGGATCGGGTATCATTTTGGACCCCGGATTTTTAATCGTGAAAGCTCTTTTTTCTTCCACAAGGATCATCTTCTCCGGACCCAAAAATTTTATGAAAAATACGGCAATAAGACCATTGTGATTGCCCGTTTTGTCCCGATTGTCCGTACCTTCGCGCCGACCGTGGCGGGTGTGGGGCGTATGGACTATAAGAAATTCCTTACCTACAATATCGCGGGCGGTATTGGATGGGTGATGAGCATGACCCTGGGAGGCTATTTTCTGGGACGTTTGGTACCCAATATCGAAAAGAAAATTCATTGGGTCATCTTGGTTGTGATCGTGCTTTCGTTTATCCCGATCATTAAAGAGTGGCTTGCGGTGCGCCGCGAACACAAGGAGGCAGCGCATCATGAAAAAAACGCATCTTAATCTCATTCCCTTTTTTATTCTGGGCTTAATCTTTCAAGGCTGTGAAGGAAGCGGATCTCAGAATTCTGTCGTTAAAATTGGTTGTGCCGGTCCGCTTACTGGCGATCAGGCACAACTCGGTCTTGGCATGTGCCGGGGGGTGGAGCTAGCTGTTCAGCAAGTCAATACCAACGGGGATGTCATTAAAGGTTATAAACTGGAAGTGCTTGAATTCGATGATCAGCACAATCCCGCGCAGGCCGTGAATGGAGCGAAAAAATTTGTGGCGGATCGGGATGTGGTCGGAGTGATTGGGCATTTTAACTCAAGCTGCACCAAGCCGGCCTCGGCCATTTATCATGAGGCCGGTATGGTCAGCATGACTCCTGCCTCGACGAATCCCGAGCTTTCGCGCCAGGGTTTTCAGACTTTTTTCCGTGTGGCTGCCACGGATGATGTTCAAGGACCCAAGGGCGCAAGCTATGCGGCCAAAGCCTTAGGCATCAAGAATGTTTTTATTATTGATGACAAGACAACCTACGGAAAAGGTTTGGCTGATGAATTTGAGAAAGAAGCGGTTAAACAGGGTCTTAATGTGCTTGGGCATGAGGGAATTACCCAAGGGGATAAAGACTTCACGCCGCTTTTAACCAAGATACGCCCTCTTAACCCTGAGCTGATTTATTTCGGAGGGATTTACCCGGAAGGAGCCCTTTTACTGCGTCAAGCCCGGTCGCTGGAGATGAAATCTTTTTTTATGGGAGGCGACGGCATTGCGACTTCGATTTTCAGTGAACTTGCAACCGCGGAAATTGCCGAAGGCGCTTATGCCACCATGGTGGGCGGCGATATTAAGAAAGTTCCGAGCGCGGCGCAGTTTATCAAAGATTATGAAACCAAATACGGTGAAGTGGGGCAGTGGTCGGCTTACGGTTTTGACGCTGCCAATATTTTGATCGAAGCCATCCGTAAAGCCGGAGCCAAAGACCGTGCCGCGGTTTTGCGCGCGATGAGAGAGATCCCAAAATTTGACGGTATTACGGGCGAGGTGGTTTTTGACGAAAAGGGCGACAATAAAAACCAGTTTATCGGCGTCTTTAAATTCGAACACGGCAAGCTCGCCTATATTGGCCCTGCAGAGTAGAACAGGCAATGCCAGATACCCTTCGCTCAACGGCTCCGGATTCCTTGAGCTCTCCTGGAAGAACAAGGCGGAAATCTCTTCGCGTTAGTTTGTCCTAATCCTAATGAGCGAACTGGATATTTTCCTTCAGCAGGTCGTGAATGGGCTCACGATCGGGATGATTTATGCCCTGATCGCCCTTGGCTACACGATGGTTTACGGCATTGTGCAGCTCATCAATTTTGCTCACGGTGAAATTTTTGTCGTGGGCGCTTACCTGGGCCTCTTAGCGTACAGCCTCCTTTCACGGATTCCACAGCTTGCTTCCGGCGGTGCCTTGATTTTACTCCCTCCCGTACTTATCTTTTCAATGGGCTTTACCGCTCTTCTTGGAATGACGATTGAGCGGTTTGCCTACCGGCCTTTGCGGGATGCACCGCGCCTTGCCCCGCTTACGACCGCGATCGGAGTTTCTTTCCTTTTGCAAAATGCAATTATGATCATTGCGGGTCCGCAGGACAAAAGTTTCCCCTACCTTATGACAGTTAAAAAAGTTTCGTCCGGGCCTGTGACTATCACGAACCTGCAGATTTTAATCGCGGTCCTTTCGCTGGGGCTGATGTTCGCGCTTCACGGGTTTATTAAAAATACGAAGACCGGCAAGGCGATGCGCGCTTTGGCCGATGACCGGCAGGCTGCAAGCCTTATGGGGATCAATGTGAATCACGTGATTTCCATCGCTTTTTTGATCGGGTCGGGCCTTGCCGGGGCAGGCGGGGTGATGTTCGGGATGTATTACAACACGATTAATTTTCACGACGGGTATATGGTGGGTCTGAAAGCTTTTACCGCGGCGGTGCTTGGCGGAATCGGCAATATTCCCGGAGCCATGGTCGGAGGCGTTTTAATGGGAGTGCTGGAAGGGTTGGGCGCGGGTTATCTTTCCTCGGCGTGGAAAAACGTTTTTGCTTTTTTTATCCTTATCCTGATTTTACTCTTTAGGCCTTCCGGACTTTTGGGCGCGCGGGTCGTTAAAAAAGTATGATTACGGACTTAAAGCCTTTGAGTAAACTTTGGTTGCCCTTAATGCTGCTCGCTATTTTTGCTTTTCCTTTCGTGGATACAAATCCCTACCATATCGATATCATGGTCACCACGGGAATTTTCATGCTGCTCGCCCTCGGCCTTAATGTCATTGTGGGATATTCAGGAATATTAAACCTCGGGTTTGCCGCGCTTTTTGCGTTTGGGGCGTACACCTATGCCCTTGTTAATATCCACTGGCATGTTCCGTTCTGGATTGGCTTGTGGATCAGCGGTTTCGCCACGGCTCTTTTCGGGATCTTGCTTGCCTGCCCGGCGCTGCGTCTTTCGGGAGATTACATTGCCATTGTGACGCTCGGGGCCGGTGAAATTGTGCGCATTACTTTGAATAATCTCGATACCATTACAGGCGGCCCCAATGGTCTTCTCGGGATTGACCACCCAAGCCTCTGGTTCCCGAAATATCAGTTTGGAGTCAAGTCCGAGCCCTATTATTTTCTCGTGTTTGCTCTGGTCCTTGGGGTCATTTTCTTCCTTAAGCGGCTTGAATCTTCAAGGCTTGGACGCGCCTGGTGCGCGCTCAGGGAAGATGAACTCGCGGCCTGTTTTATGGGCGTCAGTCCTGTCTGGGCCAAGCTTTCGGCGTTTGCGATCGGCGGGTTTATCGCGGGACTTGCCGGATGTGTTTTTGCCGCAAAGCAAGGCACGGTTTCGCCGGATAGTTTCGATTTTGTCGTTTCCGTGATGGTGCTTGCAATGGTAGTGTTGGGAGGGATCGGCAATATCGGCGGAGTGCTTTTGGGCGCGTTATGCTTAACTCTATTACCTGAGTTTTTACGCGGGTTTGAAAGTTACCGTATGCTTCTTTTTGGTCTCGCCATGATTTTAATGATGCTTTTCCGTCCCCAGGGCATTGCCGGTTTAGTCCGCCCGCAAGAAAAATACACTCCGAAAAAATGACTGCTTCGAAAATGAAATCCGGCAAAAGCCTTTCCGAGTATCCCATTTTAACGTTAAAAAATGTGACCAAGCGTTTCGGCGGGGTTACGGCGGTGGACCACGTGACTTTTACCGTCAAGCACGGGCATGTGCTGGGGCTTATCGGCCCCAATGGGGCAGGCAAGACGACGCTGTTTAACTGTATCACAGGACTCAGTAGCCCCAATGAAGGCACGCTCTATTTCGGGGATTCCCAAGTGCTACTTAACCGGCTTTACCCCTACCAGATTACGACGAAGGGGATCGCCCGGACCTTCCAGACGATCCGGCTTTTTAAAAATATGACGGTTCTTGAAAATGTGATGGTGGGTGCGCACACGCGAATGCGGACAGGATTTTGGGGAGCTTTGTTTCAGCCGCGCTGGGTGATGATTGAAGAGAAAAAAATTACTGCGCATGCTTACCGCCTGCTTCATTTTTTCGGGTTGAGTTCAAAAGCGCAGATTCTGGCCGGAAATCTTCCGTACGGGTACCAGCGTAAGCTCGAGATTGCCCGGGCCCTGGCCGCAGATCCTAAATTGCTTTTGCTGGATGAACCGGCAGCGGGGATGAACCCGACAGAAAAGGAAGAACTGCTTGATCTGATCCGGGCCATTCGCGACCGGGGTGTGACGGTGCTTTTGATTGAGCACGATATGAAAGTGGTGATGCCGATTTCGGATCATATTGTGGTGCTTGATTACGGAAAAAAGATTGCGGAAGGCGCGCCTAAGGATATCCAGAATAATCCCCACGTGATCGAAGCTTATTTAGGCAAAGGGGCCCGACAGTGACCGCTGACACATTGCCAATGATCCCCGGGGACAAGAAACCATTTCTGAGTGCCTATGCTTGAAATTGCGAATCTGCATTCAGGGTACGGGAAAATTGAGATTTTGAAAGGACTCAAAATCAGGGTCGAGCCGGGAAAGATTGTATCCTTAATCGGCTCCAACGGCGCGGGCAAAACCACGTTCCTCATGACTCTCTCAGGCATTGTCCGTGCCAGCAAGGGGAGTATCCAGTTTGAAGGCAAGGCCGTTGAAAAACTTCCGCCGGATGTGATCGTCCGGGAAGGGATTGTCCACGTTCCTGAGGGCAGACGGATTTTTCATCACCTGACAGTCGGAGAAAATCTTGATTTGGGGGGCTATATCCGCACGGACCATAGGGAACTTGAAAAGGACCGGAAGGAACTTTTGTCTTTATTCCCAATATTAAAGGACCGCCTTAAAGCCCTTGCCGGGAACTTAAGCGGCGGGGAACAGCAGATGCTTGCGATGGCACGCGCACTTATGGCGCGTCCGAAACTTTTACTGCTTGATGAACCGAGCCTGGGGCTCGCACCCAAAATGGTGGAAACTGTATTTTCGCTGATTCGCCGGATCAACGAACGGGGGATTACGGTTTTGCTTGTCGAGCAAAACGCGCTAATGGCTCTTGAGCTTGCGCATTACGCGTATGTCCTTGAGAGCGGAAAAGTAAAGATCGAAGGAACCGGCGCGGAACTTCTCACCAACCCAATGGTTAAACAATCCTATTTAGGCGGATAAAAAAAGTGCCGCAAAAAGGGGACAAGATGAGAAAACAGGTGAGGGCCTTATTTAGCGGAAGCGTTCAGGGCGTGGGTTTTAGGTTCACGGCTGAAAGAATCGCCCGGCATTTTGACGTGACGGGCTTTGTGCGCAACCTTCCGGATGGAAAGGTGGAGATTGTGGCCGAAGGAGACGAAACAGTGGTGAAGGATTTCGTGAAGGCGGTTGAAGAAGCGATGTCCAACTGCGTGCGCCAAGCGCAGACCTCCTGGTCGGACGCTGACGGACAATATTTTGATTTTGGGATTGCGTATTAACCCTCACCCTGCCCTCTCCCTCAAGGGAGAGGGTTGGGGTGAGGGTGGTTTCCAAATTTATAATTTAGGTGATGATCAATGCGATACGCGGTGTTGTCCGATATTCATTCCAACTTGGAAGCGCTTGAGAAGGCGGTCAGTTTCGCCGAAGCTCAAAAGGTCGACGCATGGATCGTGCTCGGCGATACCGTGGGATACGGAGCCAACCCTAATGAGTGTTTTGAATGGGCGACAAAGACTGCCTTGGTTCATGTGGTGGGTAATCACGAAAAGGCAGTTGTCGATAAGGAACTCCTTGAATGGTTCAATGACGATCCCCGCAAGGCGATTGACTGGACCGCCGAGGTCATGAAAGAAGAGCTTAAAACTATTGTTTCAACACTGCCTTATGTGCGGGTCGAAAAGGGATTTACTTGTGTTCACAGCAGCCTGGATGAGCCTGAAAAATTCCATTATCTTATGAATTTTCACGAGGCGATTCATACGTTCGTCAAAATGGAAAATAGCATTTGTTTCATCGGGCATACTCACATTTCCTCTTATTTCTGTGCCGAGGACCGGACGGCGAAGTATTTAAAATCAGGTGTGATTAATCTTGAAGAGGGGAAGCGTTATATTTTAAATCCGGGAAGCGTGGGGCAGCCGCGGGACCGCGATACGCGCCTTTCGTTCGCGATATTTGACGATGACCAGCGCACGTTTGAGATTATTCGCCTCGCCTATGATAATAAGAAGGCGGCAGAGAAAATCCGCAGCGCCGGCCTGCCGCGCTACTTCGCCGACCGGTTACTATGAAAATGAATCAGTATAAAGCGGTGGGCAGAGCTATCCTCCGGCACCGGCGGTTCGTCCGTTCCTGCGACGGACGCCCGCCTGAGGCTCTCGCCATTCGGACCCGCCAAAAACCTTGGCGGGACCAAGCTCCGAATGGCTCCGAGATCTGCCTCCAGATAGCTCGGCCCACCGCGATGCTGTTTCCCCTCTCCCTCATAAAGGGAGAGGGATAGGGTGAGGGTGTGGATCATTTCGCACGTAAGCTAAGAAGAAATCAGACGGATGCAGAAAGAAGACTGTGGAATCATTTAAGAAATCGCCGGATTATGGGTTGTAAGTTTCGGCGTCAACACCAAATAGGCTCTTATGTTGTTGATTTTTGTTGTATTGAGAAAAATTTAATTGTTGAAATAGATGGTGGGCAGCATGCTGAGCAGAAAGTTTATGATACCGAAAGGACTCTAAGGTTAGCCTCCGAAGGGTACCGAGTCATTAGATTTTGGAACCATGAAGTCTTAAATCTTACTGAATCGGTATTAGAAAAGATTCGATTGGTATTAGACCCTCACCCCAACCCTCTCCCTGCGAGGGAGAGGGGGAAGCAATAGGATGACTAAAAAAGAAGCGGAGCAGAAGATCAGGAAATTGCGGGAAGAGCTAGAGCGCCACAACCGCAAATACTATCTTGAAGCCAAACCCGAGATCAGCGACTTTGAGTTTGACAAACTCATGCGCCAGCTGATCGATCTTGAAAAAGCATTTCCGGAACTCCTCACGCCCGATTCTCCCTCCCTGCGCGTGGGCGGAGCGCCTCTTGAAAGTTTTCGTGCCGTAGAGCACCGTGTTCCTATGCTTTCCCTGGATAACACTTATTCTTTTGAAGAACTTGAGGAATTTGACAAGCGGGTTAAGAAACTTTTGGGAAAAAGCGTCGTGGAGTATTTTGTCGAAGAAAAAATTGACGGGGTTTCAATCTCGCTTCTTTATGAGAACGGTTTACTTGTGCTTGCGGCCACACGAGGTGACGGCAAAAAAGGGGATGATATTACGGAAAACATTAAAACGATTGCCTCAATACCGCTTAAGGTCCCTCTGCCCGAGGCCCATTTTAAAGGCAAGATCCCGCACCGGCTTGAAGTGCGCGGCGAGGCTTTTTTGCCCTTAAAACAGTTTGAAAAAATCAATCAGGAAAAGGAAAAATCAGGGGAAGAGCTTTTTGCCAATCCGCGCAATGCCTGTGCCGGGACCTTAAAGCTTCTTGATCCCAAGCTTGTGGCCCGGCGAAGGCTCGACGCCTTTATTCACGGGCTTGCCGAATACGAAGGGCCGGGTGCGCCTAAAAGCCAGAGTGACATGTTTGAGCTTTTACGGTCCTTAGGTTTTAAAACGATTCAGCACACCAAGCGATGCCCGGATATCCACGCGGTCGATCAGGTGATCACGGCGTTTCGGGACCAAAAAAATAAACTCAATTATGAAATCGACGGCATGGTTGTGAAAGTCAATTCGTTTCATGACCAGAAAGCGTTGGGCATGACGACAAAATCTCCGCGCTGGATGATTGCCTACAAATACCCGGCCGAGAGGGCTGAAACGGTTTTGGAAGATATCAAAATCCAGGTGGGGCGGACCGGTGTTCTAACGCCTGTGGCAATGCTGACGCCTGTTCGGTTGTCCGGTACGACAGTTTCCAGGGCAAGCCTGCATAATCAGGATGAAATCGAAAGGCTTGACGCAAGGATCGGTGACCGCGTGCTTGTGGAAAAGAGCGGTGAAATCATCCCCAAAGTGGTTGAAGTCCTCAAAGATAAACGCAAAAGTCCGTTGCGAAAATTTGTGTATCCTGACCGCTGCCCGGCTTGTCACGGGAAGGTTGAGCAAATAGGGGATGAAGTGGCGGTCCGCTGCATCAACCTCGCCTGTCCCGCGCAGCTTAAAGGAAGGATCCGCCATTTTACGATGCGGGATGCTATGGATATCGAGGGGCTTGGGGTCGTTTGGGTGGAGCAGTTTGTAGACAAGGGACTGATTAAAGATCTCGCGGATATTTATGATCTTAACTTTGACGAAGTGATGCGCCTTGAACGCATGGGAAAAAAATCGACGGAAAATTTATTTAAGGGAATCGAGGACAGCAAGAAGCGTCCGCTTGAGCGGTTGATCTTTGGGTTTGGAATTCCCGATGCCGGAGAGCGGGCGGCGCATATTCTGGCCCAAAAATTTAAAACTTTGGACCGTCTTGCCAAAGCCTCTGAAGAGGAGCTCGAGGTGATTCGCGAAATCGGGCCCGTGACAGCCCATTCGATTTACGAATTTTTTCAAGCCGCGGGCGCGAAAAAAGTCATTGAAAAGCTCCGCAAAGCCGGTGTGCGCTTTGATATTGTAGAAGAAATCAAAACCGCAACTTCTTTCAGCGGCAAAACCTGTGTAATCACGGGAACGCTTGAAAAGCTTGAGCGGTCTGAGGCAGAGACGCTGATCCGACGCTTCGGCGGTCATCCTACCGGGAGTATCAGCAAAAAGACGGATTTTGTGATTGTAGGGGAGAACCCGGGATCTAAGGCCGATAAAGCTAAAGAACTGGGCATTAAGATTCTAAGCGAAAAAGAGTTTGTTCAGATGCTCAAAACAAGCGGCTGGAGAGAGGAATAGAATGCGGACGCCGTCCCCAGGGAGAGGTTATCAGGAGATGAGTAGAGATAACCTCTCCCTGGGGACGGCGTCCGGTAACTCGTTTTTGTTTGACGAGTTTTTTAATTATCTTTCCGTTGAAAAGGGGCTGGCGCAGAACACACTTCTTGCCTACCGCGAAGACCTGGGCAGTTATCACCGTTTTCTCGAATCAAAAAAAATTGCGGATTGGTCCAAAGTCAACCGTGAGCACATTCTTTCATTCTTGGTCGCGGAACAAAAGCGGGGCCTTCAAACGCCGTCGATTGCGAGAAGGCTCGTGACCGTAAAGCTATTTCACCGTTTTCTTCTTAAAGAACGTTTTCTGGAAGAAGACGTGACAAGCGTTCTGGAGTCGCCGAAACTTTGGAAAAAATTACCGCAGTATTTAACCAGCCCTGAAATCGACGCTCTTTTGAATTTCCCGTTTTCAAAAAAAGCATTAGGAATCCGGGATAGAGCTATGCTTGAATGTCTTTATGCCACCGGTATTCGCGTCTCCGAGATGACGGGATTAACTTTAAATGATGTGAATCTACGGAATGCATTTATCAAATGCCGCGGCAAAGGCGATAAAGAACGGATTGTTCCGATCGGGAAAAAGGCGATTGAAGCCTGCGGGATTTATCTCCAGAAAGCACGCCCGAAACTGAATCCCAAAACCGATCATTTTTTTATTGGACGTCTGGGGAAAGGGCTCACCCGCCAGTTTATCTGGCAGCTCATTAAAAAATATGCCCGTCTTGCAGGCATTCAAAAGACGATTAAACCCCACACCTTCCGCCATTCGTTTGCCACGCATTTGCTGGAAGGCGGCGCGGATCTCCGGATTGTTCAGGAGCTTCTTGGTCATTCGGATATTTCCACAACCCAAATTTATACGCACGTTTCCCGCGACCGCTTAAAGGGCATCCACGCCAAATTCCATCCGCGGGGGTAAAGGAATTTTTTTATGATCAACCTTGGGATTATTTTGTTATCCAGTATCGGGTTTTGGATCTCAATTTATTTTACCGGAGTTTTTTATAAATGGTTTTCACCGCATGTGTTTTGGATTCCAAAGGTCTGTCAATTGGATAAAAAATCCTGTTTGTCAGTTCTTGAGACGCCCCGGGCCAAGCTGTTCGGGATTCCCAACTCCGCATTCGGAATTCTCGTTTATTCTTATTTAATCACGGACGGGTTGTTCTCTTTTCTGCCTGTGATTGGCGTTACGCTTCTTATTTTTGCACTCTTACGCTCAATCTTTCTTGCGTACAGCCTTCTTTTTATTACCAAAATCCCTTGCCCCCTTTGCTTTACTTCCCACGCTATTAATCTGTGTCTTTTTTTAATCTACAGTAAACTTGTTTTCTTACCCTAATATAATATATCAAAGCTTGAAAGATTAAATAGAAGCGGGTATTCTTTAACCAAGGACATAGTAAGGTGTTATGTTGAAAATAAATGGCAAAAAAAAGTTACTTGTAATCCTTTTATCCGCAAGCCTTCTATTCCATCCCGCCTTGTTACCTTCTCTTTTTGCTGAGGGTGAAACCGGAGTCGTTAAGATTCAGATCACACGTGGCCAAGACGGTATTTTCAGTGCCGACGTGACTGACTCAAAAGGAATTAAGACGTACCACTTCTCTCCTTGCGGCGGACAAGAAACACTAACGACAGCAATGTCTTTACCTATAAGTTCTCCAGGAAACCGGACGCCATCCCCAGGGAGAGGTTACTGACAAACGTATGTAGATAACCCCTCCCTGGGGATGGCGTCCGGTAAGGGGATGGCGTCCGGTAAGTTATTTGCTCTTCTCGTCCTTCCTCAGTGTTTGACAAAGCCAGGGGATTGTATTACGATTAGGGCATCGATCGATAGATCGGGAAACCTGAGGAGGCTGTATGACCGAGGTTGTTATTTCGCCCAAATTTCAAGTCGTCATCCCCAAAGAAATTCGTGATAAATTTCCTCTCCAAAAAGGCCAAAAAATTGCCGTCCTGGCCAAAGGGGATATGATTATTCTGATGCCCCGGGCGCCCTTAAAGCATTACCGCGGTTTTCTGAAAGGAGCGGCGGGAACGGAACCCATTCGTGAAAAAAAGGATCGCTTGTGATTCTAGTCGATTCTGTGGGCTGGATTGAATTTTTTACGGGTGGTCGTCTTGCCGGTATTTACGAAAAACACCTGGAAGAACTTCCCGCAGTTGTTGTCCCAACCATTATCCTTTATGAGGTCTATAAAAAAATTAAAGGAGAACGAAATGAGGAATCAGCGCTTACGGCTGTGTTGCTTATGCAGGGGGGGCACACGGTTCCTTTGACGGAAGAATTGAGCCTGTTGGCGGCTGACGTGAGCCTAAAATATAAGCTTGCAATGGCGGATGCGATTGTTTATGCTTCGGCCCTGCAAGAGAAAGCGCAGCTTGTGACAAGCGATAAGGACTTAAAAGACCTTCCCCACGTTACTTATTATCCTAAAAAAGGGCTTTGAAATTGGGACAAACATTATTCGAGAAAATTTGGGACAGGCACGTCGTGGTAACGTTTCCGGATGGGACAGCGCTTCTCTATATTGACCGCCAGTTGGTGCATGAGGTAACCAGCCCGCAGGCCTTTGAGGGGCTGCGGCTTACGGGGCGCAAGGTCCGCCGGCCGGAGCTGACCTTTGCCACAATGGATCATAATGTTCCCACTGAAGATCGTTTCAATATTAAAGATCCTATCTCCAAAGCCCAAGTGGATGCCTTAAGTCAAAATTGCCGGGAGTTTGGTATTACGCTTTACGATCTGAAAAGCGAGCATCAGGGGATTGTTCATATTATTGGTCCGGAACTCGGATTAACGCTTCCGGGACTCACCATTGTTTGCGGGGATTCGCACACTTCCACCCACGGTGCCTTTGGAACCTTTGCCCTTGGGATTGGAACGTCCGAAGTTGAGCACGTGTTGGCTGCGCAATGCTTGCCGCAGAAAAAACCCAAAACATTTAAAGTGGAGTTTACCGGCCACTTGAATCCGGCTGTCACAGCCAAGGATTTGATTCTCAAATTGATTGGTTTGATCGGCACCGCCGGTGGAACGGGATATGTACTGGAATATTGCGGGGAAGCGATTCGGGCGCTTTCAATGGAAGCGCGAATGACGATTTGCAATATGAGTATTGAAGCCGGCGCCCGCGCAGGGATGGTCGCTCCGGATGAAACGACCTTCCAATATATTGCTTCAGGGAACCGGCCGTTTGCTCCCAAGAGCAAGGATTTTGAAAAAGCGGTTCAATTCTGGAAAACGCTTCCTACGGATTCCGATGCCAAGTTTGACCGCGAAATGACCATCGATGCCTCTAAGATTGCTCCGCAAGTGACCTGGGGAACAAGCCCCGGCATGGTGACCGATGTCACAAACCGTGTTCCTGAGCCTGACAAAGTTCCTGGCTACAGTCGGAAAGATGTGGAACACGCCCTTGAATATATGGGGCTTCGGCCGGGAATGCCTGTGACCGAAATTAAAGTGGATACGGTTTTTATCGGAAGCTGCACCAATGCCAGGATTGAAGATTTGCGCACGGTGGCAAAATATTTTAAAGGACGGCGCGTGGCTTCAAGTGTCCGTGCAATGATTGTGCCGGGGTCTCAACAGGTGAAAAAGCAGGCCGAGGCGGAAGGGCTGCATGAGATTTTTAAGGCGGCCGGATGCGAATGGCGCGAATCGGGGTGCAGTATGTGCCTTGCGATGAATCCGGATCAACTGAAGCCGGGAGAGCGGTGCGCTTCGACTTCCAACCGGAATTTTGAAGGGCGGCAAGGCAAAGGGGGAAGGACGCACCTTGTCAGTCCCGAGATGGCTGCCGGAGCTGCGATTGAGGGGCATTTTGTGGATATTAGGACGTGGGAATAAAATATGGAACCTTTTAAAACTCAACGCGGTTTGATCGCAACGCTTGACCGTGCCAATGTGGATACGGATCAGATCATCCCCAAGCAATTTTTAAAATCCATTGCCCGCACCGGTTTTGGCGAGAGCTTATTTTTCGACTGGCGCTATCTTCCGGATGGAAAACCCAATCCTGAATTTGTCCTCAACCAGCCTCGATTCAAAGGCGCCTCCATTCTGGTCGCGAGAAATAATTTTGGTTGCGGCTCCAGCCGCGAGCATGCGGTTTGGGCGATTCAGCAATACGGATTTCAAGCTGTCATTGCGCCGTGGCAGGAAAACGGGGGATCGCGCATTCCTGCGTTCGCCGATATCTTTAAAAATAATTGCTCCAAAAATGTAGTGCTCACCATTGAACTTTCGGCGCCTGAGGTTGAAGAAATCTTTCTCATGACGGATCGGTACGCAGGCCTTGAAGCAACAATTAATCTGGATGAGCAGAGAGTGACGCTCCATTTGCCTGAAGAAATTTCCTTTCATTTTGAAATCGATCCTGCGATCAAGGCGCGTTTGATTCACGGCCTGGATGATATCGGTTTAACCCTTAAGCACGAAAAAGAAATCCATTCTTTCGAATCACGCCACAATTCTCAACTCTATAAGTAGGAGAGAATTTCTTGCAAAATCAGCCAGAATCAGCCATCTTTGAAATAGAATAGAAAATAACGGAGGATTATTCCCATGAAGGTCTCGGATATTCTCGCGAAAAAGGGAAATCAGGTTTGGTCCATTCAGGAAAGCAGCACCATTCATGATGCGCTTGGAATGTTAGTGGATAAAATGATCGGGGCTTTGGTGGTTTTGGATCAAAAAGGCGAGATCAGCGGGATTGTTTCGGAGCGGGACATTATTCGTGAATGCTTCAAAAACAGTAAGAATATCCATAATATCCCTGTGGGAGATATCATGACGCGCAAGCTTATTGTGGGGAGCCCGGAGGATGAGCTGGATTATATCATGGGGATCATGACAAAAAATCACATCCGGCATGTGCCCGTCGTTGTGAAGGGGAAATTGCAGGGTATCGTTTCCATTGGGGATGTGGTGAAAGCCCTGCTTCAGTCTAAAGAATATGAAAACCACTACCTCAAAGACTATATGTTCGGCACCGGGCCGGGCGGACGATAATTCATTCCCTCCTTTGATTTGCAATCTCAGCAATCATCAGGTAGTTTTTAGTTGGAGGTTTTTAGAGTTCAACTCAAGTAATCAAAGGCCCCATGCGAGGCCGTGCGATGTATGCCTGGTTATTAATTTTGTTGAGTATGACGTTTTTTTCCGGATGCGCCCAGCATATCAGCCGCAAAGGCGTGATGAGCGAAAAGCTGCCGCTCACCGTAGGTGATTTTGCCGAAATCCTCAAAGGAGCAGAAAACCACGAAAAAGTTCTTGAGGAGTACCCGCTTTACAAAAATCCCAAGCTTGAGATCTACCTTAATAAAATTGCCGGCGACTTGGCCGGAGTTTCAATCCGCCCTAAACTTCCGTACCGTGTCTATGTCCTGGATGTGGATCAGGTGAATGTCTTTGGAGGGCCGGGAGGATATATTTACATCACACTGGGATTTCTTAATTTTGTCCGATCGGAGGCAGAGCTTGCGGGCGTGATTGCCCATGAAATCGCCCACATTTCGGTACGCGATTATCTCGACGTTCCCCATTACAAAAAAATGAAACTGGCCTATCAAGGCCTCCTAAAGGGGACCGAATTAGCGAGAAGCAGTATTGGAACTTACGGGACCGCTGCGAATGCTGCCGTGAAGGGGATTGGCCGGGCGGCACCCTATTTCGCAAGGCACTTCAGCAGTGACGCCGAAGTCGTCGCGGATGAGAAGGCTGTCGAGTACTTATGGAAAGCACATTATGACCCGCGGGCATATCAGCAGCTTGTGGAGCGTTTGGCGCAGGTTGAAATGACCGACTTGAGCCGGTTTATGGATTTGATCAATACCCACCCGCCTTTTAAAGAACGCCGCGAAATGCTTCAGGATCAAATCGAGGAGCTTAAGTTTGAGGGGGGGAGTATTGAATTTAGAACCGACACGTTCTATGAAATCCACCAGCCAGATCCCGCTAAACTGCCGCCCAGCTCCATTTTATTTGAACCCCAGCTTGGCGTCCGCCGTATTGACCCGATGGAAATGGGACAACTTCAGCGGGAAAGAGAAGAAAAATTCACCCCCCTCCGTAAACGGATGGAATTGTTTTAAGAAAACCCCGTTTTTAACCGATATTTAGTATTGACTTTCCCTGCGGGGTGCTATAAAAATTAACACTCTTGTTGATTTTATGGACAAAAATCCGCTTGAATTTTGGCCATTTTATTCTAAGTTACCCCACGGAATGAGTTAAGATTAATTTAATGAAAGGAATTTTCTCATGAATGTTAAAACAGCAGTGCTGGGTTACCCGCGAATTGGCTTAAACCGTGAGCTCAAAAAAGCCACCGAGGCTTTTTGGAAAGGCGAGCTGACGCGTGAAGCGCTCGAAGATACGGCCCGCCAAATCCGCAAGAGCAGCTGGGAACTTCAGAAACAGTTTGAAATCGACTTTATTCCTTCCAATGACTTCAGTTTTTATGACCAGATGCTGGATATGACTGCTCTCCTGGGGCTTGTTCCCGAGGGGTTTAATTGGAAAGGCGGCCAGGTGGATCTGGATACCTATTTTGATATGGCGCGCGGCGTCCAGGAAAAAGAGGGGGTAGTTGGAAAAACGGTTTCCGCCATGGAAATGACCAAGTGGTTTGACACCAATTACCATTATATAGTGCCCGAGTTTCATAAAAACCAGCGTTTTCAATTGGCATCAGATAAACCTCTTCGTGAATTTAAAGAAGCCTTAGGGCTAGGAATCAAAACCCGGCCCGTCCTGCCCGGCCCCATTACTTTTTTGAAACTTGGGAAAAAGAAGGAAGAGAACTTTTCTATTTATGACCTTTTAGACCCGCTTCTTGAAGTTTATGTCACCCTGCTTAATGCCTTAAAGGCCGCGGGTGCGGACTGGGTGCAAATCGATGAACCGATCCTTGTGACCGAGCTTGACGCCGCCGCCCAGGCCGCTTTCAAAAAAGCGTATGATGTCATTGCCAGGAAAGTTCCTGGGCTTTCCGTAATGTTGACCACCTATTTTGGCAGTCTCGCCGACAACCTTCCGCTGGCTGTCTCTCTGCCGGTTCAAGGGATTCATGTGGATTTGGTGAGGGGACAGGAACAGTTAGAAGAAATCCTGGAGGTTTTTCCTAAAGATAAATGGCTTTCGCTCGGGGTCGTGAACGGCCGCAATATCTGGAAAAGTAATCTTGCAAAGATTCTGGGGATGATCGAAACCGTTCTTAAGAAACGCGGAGGCGCGCAGCTGATTCTGGCGCCCTCCTGTTCCCTTTTGCACGTTCCCCTGGATCTTGAGATGGAAAAAAAACTCGACCAGGAATTTAAAAGCTGGCTTGCGTATGCAAAGCAGAAGCTCGCAGAACTGAGAGTACTTAAGAAAGCCGTGAATGAAGGAAAGGGATCCGTTTCACAAGAGTTAGCCGATAATCAGCAAGCCGTTTCAAACCGTGAGCAAAGCCCGCGGATTCACAAAGGCTCAGTAAAAATGCGGCTTGGTAAAATCCGGCCTGAAGATTATACCCGGAAAAATGCCTACAAAGTCAGGCGGCAGCTCCAGAGAAGCAAACTGGATATTCCTCTTTATCCCACGACCACGATTGGATCTTTCCCGCAAACACCTGAAGTCAGGCAGGCGCGTGCAAAATTCAAAAAAGGGGAATTGAATCAGGAACAATACTCCCAGTTTGTGAAAGAAAAAATTCAGGATGTCGTTAAGCGCCAGACCGAGATTGGCCTTGATGTGCTTGTGCACGGTGAATTTGAACGAAATGACATGGTGGAATATTTTGGAGAATTGCTTGAAGGGTTTGCTTTTACAGAAAACGGGTGGGTGCAGTCTTACGGTTCCCGGTATGTAAAGCCTCCGGTTATTTTTGGCGATATCGAACGGCTGAAACCGATGACTGTCGATTGGGCTGTCTATGCCCAGTCTTTGACGGAACGGCTAATGAAAGGAATGCTGACCGGCCCTATTACAATTCTTCAGTGGTCCTTTGTCCGGGATGACCAGCCCCGCAGTGAAACGGCGCGCCAAATTGCCCTGGCGATCCGTGATGAAGTCGCGGATCTTGAAAAAGCAGGGATTCGTATTATTCAAATTGATGAACCTGCGTTACGTGAAGGGCTTCCGCTCAGGCGCTCTGAATGGCAGGCCTATTTGAGATGGGCCGTGGAATGTTTTCGTCTTTCGTCTTCATGCGTTCAGGACGAGACGCAAATTCATACCCATATGTGTTACAGCGAATTCAATGACATTATTGAATCCATCGCTGACCTTGATGCGGATGTGATTTCCATTGAAACTTCGCGTTCCCAGATGGAGCTTTTAGATGCCTTTGTCAAATTCCGTTACCCGAATGAGATTGGCCCCGGGGTTTACGACATTCATTCTCCGCGCGTTCCCTCGGTGCAGGAAATCGAAGACCTTTTAAAGAAGGCGAGCGATCTTCTGCCGGTAGAAAATATTTGGGTGAATCCTGACTGCGGTTTAAAAACCCGTGGGTGGAATGAAACCACCTTAGCGCTGAAGGCTATGGTCCAGGCGGCAAAGACCCTGAGGAGTCATGCCTTATCCAAGGCCGCGCGTCATTCTGAATGAAAATCGTAGAGTTTTATAAACGATCCCAACGTACTTTCTCCTTCGAATTTTTCCCGCCGAAAACCCAGGAAGGGGAAGTCAAACTTTTTGAAATCATTGAGCAGCTTAAGAGCCTTGATCCCTCGTTTGTTTCCGTGACCTACGGCGCGATGGGGACCACGCGGGACAACACGATCCGAATTGTCGCTAAAATTAAAAATGAAATAGGCCTGGAAGTCGCAGCGCATCTTACCTGTGTGGGGCACACACGTGACGAGATTGAAAAAGTCCTGGAAGAGCTCGTTCAAAAAGGAATTGAAAATATTGTCGCCCTTCGCGGCGATCCCCCTAAAGGGGAAACGGTTTACAAAGCGCTTTCGAATGGGCTGCAATACGGGGCCGAACTTGTCCGCTTTATCCGCCAGCATCCCCGTTTTAGCCAGGCCTTTTCCCTCGCGGTTGCGGGTTACCCCGAAGGACATATCGAGTGCAAGGATAAGGTCGAGGATCTGGAGCATTTAAAACAAAAATGTGATCAGGGGGCGGATGCGGTGATTACCCAGCTTTTTTTTATCAATGCAGACTACTTTGATTTTGTCGAAAGAGCGCGCAAGATTGGCATTAAACAACCGATTGTCCCAGGCATCATGCCTGTTACGCACGGCCCGCAAATTCAAAAATTTGCCCAAATGTGCGGAGCCGCCATCCCGCAAGAAATGAAAGATGCTATTTTAAAGTATGGGGATGATTCTTCGTCTGTGGAAGCTTTTGGCATTGATTATGCCACAAGGCAGTGTGAAGAGCTTTTGCGCGAAGGCGCGCCGGGCCTGCATTTTTACACGCTGAATAAATCTCGCACCACGATGCGAATCTATTCTCATTTGGGTTTATCCAGCAAAATACCGAAATAATAGGAGCTATGGCCTGGCGAATCGGAGAAATTTTAATCCAGGAAAAGTTAATCAACTGGGATCAGCTCAGCCAATCTCTTGAAGAGCAGGAGAAAACTAAAGAATTTATCGGAGAAATTTTAGTCCGGAAGGGTTTTATTTCAAAGCCTCTTCTTTATGGAGCCTTGGCCAAGCAGCACCAGATGCGGTATGTCGATCTTGACCGCATCCACCTTAACCCTAAGGCCGTCGAATTAATTCCCCGCAGTATCGCTCAGAAATATTCGCTTTTTCCCATTGATATTCAACGGGATGTACTTTTTCTGGGAGTGGCGAGCCCGCTTAAAATTTGGCCTGAAGTGGAGCTTAAGCAGATGGCAAAAGTGCGGCAAATCCAGGCTGTGCTTTGTCTTCCTGAGCAAATTGGAAGGCTGATTCAAGAGCAGTATCCGCTGCCCGTTACCCCCGCAGACAAATCCTTCTAAAATAGTTTGTTTATGATATAATTCAAGTGTCGATAAAGTGATAGATGTTCTTACTGCAGTAATGAAGGGGAGTTAGGTGCAATGTTATGTCTGAATTAAACAAAATAAAAGTCTTTACTGTCGAAGAAGCCAAAGGTGTGATTCCTCGCTTAACCGAACTCCTCCAGGAACTTCAATCCAAACGCGAATCGATCACCGCCCAGGAAGTGGAAATTGATACGCTGGAACTTGTGACAGAACAAAAAGAAGGACAGCCGTCTAACATTTTGGCGGCAAGTGTCGAAAAATACAATCACACCGTGGCGCGTTTTTACGCCATTATTGATGAAGTTCAAGCGACGGGCTGTTTCTTGAAGGATATTGACTTAGGGTTAGTGGATTTTTATACCCTTTATCAGGGGCGGGTGGTTTATCTGTGCTGGAGGTTGGGAGAAAAAGAAATTCAATTCTGGCACGAAGTGGGCCGCGGCTATTCCTATCGACAGCCGATTGAGCCCAATCACGGAGAACGTGAATCTTCGGGCTGAATGTGACATCTAAAAAAGAGAAAGGTATTTAGGCGATGCAAAACGATGTTGTTTTCAAAATAGGCGGTGAAGGCGGAGAAGGTGTGATTAGCTGCGGCGAGATTTTGACGCTTGCCTGCGCGCGGATGGGGAATGAAATTTATACTTTTCGGTCTTATCCTGCGGAAATCAAGGGCGGCTACGCCATGTTTCAAGTCAGGACAAGCCACGAGGCTTTGCTTTCGCAGGGCAGCAGTGCGGATGTGCTTGTCTGTTTTAATCAGGAAGCCTACGACCGTAATATCAAAGATATCCGCAAAGAAGACAGTGTTCTTATTTATGATTCCACTTCCTGTCAGCCCCGGGAAGGCCATCCGGAAATCACTTATCCTGTTCCGGCTTCAGATCTTGCGCGGCTTGAAATGCGCAATTATCTCACTAAAAACGTGATCTTTCTTGGTGTCCTCTCGAAACTTTTTGGAATTGATTATGCGATCCTTGAAATCATTATCAAACAGAAACTGGGTAAAAAAGGGGACGCGATCCTTAATCTCAATTTTCAGGCCTTGAAAAAGGGCTACCAATATGTCGAGCAGAACTTCACGAAAAAAGACTCTTACTTTGTCGTGCCTCAGAAAAGTGAAAACCGCATTGTGCTTTCCGGAAACCAGGCGCTTGCCGCGGGAGCGATTGCGGCCGGATGCCGTTTTTATGCCGGGTATCCGATCACACCCGCGACGGATATTATGGAATTTCTTGCCCGGGAGCTTCCCAAATTCGGGGGTGCGGTGGTCCAGGCTGAAGATGAGATTGCCGCCCTTTCAATGGTGCTGGGTGCCTCTTATACCGGCGCGAAAGCTATGACCGCAAGCTCAGGCCCCGGGATTTCTCTGATGGCAGAACTCATCGGACTTGCCGGGATGGCAGAACTTCCGGCTGTGATTGTGGATTGCCAGCGGGCGGGGCCAAGTACGGGCATGCCGACAAAGACGGAGCAGAGTGACCTGAATCATGCTTTATATGCGGGGCACGGGGAGATCCCGAGGATTGTTATGGCGCTTTCAAGCGTGGAGGATGCTTTTTTTGGAATTATTCGCGCCTTTAATTATGCAGTGCGCTGTCAGGTTCCCGTGATTGTTTTATCCGATCAATATTTAGCGCAGCGGACGGCCACGATTCGCCGGCCGGATTTATCCAAGGTGGTGATTGAAGAACGGGCAAAACCTTCCGCGCAGGATATGGAAAATTATAAGCGCTTCCGTTTTACCGAAACCGGGGTTTCTCCAATGGCGCTTCCGGGCGAAAAAGGAGGCGTTTATACGGCCACAGGCATTGAGCACGACGAAGGCTGTGAACTCAGTTATGAACCTGAAAATCACCAAAGGATGACGGAAAAGCGTTTCAAAAAACTGAATCTGGTTTTGAAAGGCGCCGAGCTTTATCGGCGTCACGGGTCTGAAGATCAAGAAATCGGAATTGTCGGGTGGGGATCTTCCGAGGGCGTGATCCGGGAAGCGGTAGAGAAAGCCAACAAGCAGGGGCTCAAAGTAGCGGCCTTTCATCCGAAAGTCCTTTTCCCCATGCTTCCTGAATTAGAAGTGTTTATCAAGTCCTGCAAGAAAGTGATTGTTGCCGAACTTAATTATACCGGGCAATTTGCCCGGGAAATTCGCGCGCGTTTCGGGGTGAGTGTGATTTCACACACTAAATTAGCAGGACTGCCTTTTACTCCGGATGAAATTTTAAAGAAAATAGAAGAAGTGCATGATCAGATTGCAAGCAAGGTATAATTTAAACGAAGTTCAGGAGGATTGAAAAATGGGTACAGACGCAGAAACAATGCCAAAACCGCCGCAGGGGGGACTCAATATTGCCCCTTACAAAACGGATGTGGATCCCATTTGGTGCCCCGGGTGTGGTGATTTTGGCGTGCTGACTTGCATCTACCGGATGCTTGCTACCAAGCAAATCCGGCCTGAGGAAACGGTGGTTGTGTCCGGGATCGGTTGTTCTTCACGTCTGCCGGCCTATGTCAATGCGTATGGATTTCATACGGTCCACGGTCGTGTGCTTCCCGTGGCAACAGGAGTAAAAACGGCCAATCCAAAATTAGAAGTCATTGCCGTCGGAGGAGACGGTGACGCTTATTCGATTGGCGCGGGACATATTCCGCATGCCGCGCGGCGTAATATCGACGTCTGCTATATCGTGATGGATAACGAAGTTTACGGTCTCACCAAAGGCCAAGGTTCGGCCACGGCCCCGGTTGAAATGGTAAAAGGGACAACGCCCTTTGGACAATTGGATGATCCTTTAAATCCGATAGCCGTTGCGGTGGCATATGATATTTCCTTTGTGGCGCGCGGTTATTCCGGCAAGCCAAAGGAACTGACCGATCTCATTATTCAAGGCGTCGAACACAAGGGGTTTGCGTTAATTGAGGTGCTTAGCCCCTGCACGACTTTTCACGACATTTATAAACCCACCTCGCAGCGCATCCGGTTTGTGGATTCCTCGCACGATCCCTTTGACCGTATCGCGGCCATGAAACTCGCGTTTGAAAAAGACACCATCCCGCTCGGTGTGATTTACAAAAGCCAGCGTACGAGTTTCGACGAAAGAATCGAAGAAACAAAAAAGCGCGCCCAAATTAAGGGAGCGGGCGATTTGAATAAAGTACTCGATGTTTTTCAGTGAGGCTGCCATAAGACGCTTCCTTTTGTTATGAAGACCCGCCTCGAAAAAGATTCTCTGGGAATCAAACCAGTTCCTCGGGATGTTTACTATGGCGCAGAAACGGTACGCGCCCTTGAGAATTTTCCCATTTCAGGCCTTCGGTTTCATCCCGCCTTTATTGGGGCCTTAGCCACGATCAAGAAAGCCTGTGCCCGCGCCAACCTTCTTTTACGCAAATTGGATGCTCGCCGCGCAAAAGCCATCATTCGCGCCTGTGATGAAATGATTGAGGGGAAATGGCATGATCATTTTGTGACGGATGTCATTCAGTCGGGAGCGGGTGTTTCGGCGCATATGAACGCCAATGAAGTCATCACTAACCGTGCGCTTGAGATCCTCGGAAGAGAGAAAGGGGATTATGACTATCTTCATTCTCATGACCATGTCAACATGGGCCAATCTACCAACGATGTGATTCCAACCGCGATACGCCTTGCGGCTTTGAGATTGCTCGAAGGCTTTTACGAATCTTCCCATAAGCTAGAAAAAGCCTTTTCCCGAAAAGCGATCCAATTTAAACGAGTGATTAAATCAGGGCGTACGCATCTTCAGGATGCGGCGCCGATTGCTTTGGGCCAGGAAATAAGCGGCTGGGCCCGGCAACTTGAAAAGGGAAGGCTAAGAATAGAAGTCTTGGCAAAGAATCTGCTAGAGTTGGGAATCGGCGGATCGGCTGTTGGAACGGGGTTAAACACCACCTTAAGCTATCGGCGTCACGTGATCAAATTTCTGAAAGAACAGACAAAAATGCCCGTGCACAGTGCCAAAAACATGTTTGAAGTGATGCAATCCGATGCCGATTTGGCTGCGGTGTCCGGCGGGTTAAGGGACTATGCATTATGCCTTATCCAGATTACCAATGATCTTCGTCTTTTAAGTTCCGGCCCCGAAACAGGTCTTGCCGAAATTAAACTTCCGGCGCGCCAGCCCGGATCTTCGATCATGCCGGGAAAAATTAATCCTGTGATGCCTGAAGTGACTGCTCAAGCGGCGTTTCAAGTGATCGGTAATGACCTTACTATAGCGTTTGCCACAAGCCAGGGGCAGTTAGAACTTAACGTGATGCGCCCTGTCATTGCCCACAACCTGCTTCAATCGATTGAAATCTTGAAAAATACAGTGCGGGTTTTACGAACCCATTGTATCGAAGGAATGACTGTCAATGAGAAAAGGTGTTACGAATATGCGGAGAAAAGTTTCGGGATTGCCGCGGCTTTAAATCCTTATATCGGATACAGTAAAGCCGCTGAATGCGTGAAAGAGGCGTCCCTAAAGGGAAAAACATTGCGTGAGGTTGTGCTTGAGAAAAAACTTTTAACCGCAGCTCAGCTTGACCGCATTTTATCTCCGGAAAATTTGACTCAACCTAAAAGCAAATAGCGAATGAAGGAGATTGTCCATGCCTAGACTTGAAGAAGGAAAGCCTGCTCCGGATTTTTCACTGCCCTCAACCGACGGGAAACCCTTGCGCCTTTCCGATTTAAAGGGAAAGAGCGTGGTTCTCTATTTTTACCCCAAGGATGATACTCCGGGGTGTACGAAAGAGGCCTGTGACTTCCGTGATTCCATTAAAACAATCCAAAAGCAGGATGCCCTTGTTTTAGGGGTCAGTGCCGATTCTCTTGGCTCTCATGAGAAGTTTCAGCAAAAGTTCAAGCTTCCATTTCCGCTTCTAAGTGATGAAAATAAAGAGGTTTTGAAACAATACGGGGTGTGGAAAGAGAAATCCTTTATGGGAAAGTCGTATATGGGCATAGAGCGCACGACCGTGGTCATTGATAAGAAAGGCAATGTTCAAAGGGTTTTTCCCAAGGTCAAGGTGGAGGGGCATTGCCAAGAAGTGCTTGAAACCCTGAAAAGCCTATAACTTTGAAAAAAAGCGAAAAAGTGCTTGTGACGTAGAGGTATTTTGCTATAATAACCGGCTAATTTTAAGCTCTACAAGCAGTTATGAAAAATCGTTTTTAAGATCAGTTAATTTAAGGAGGAGAAAGAACATCTTGACTCAAGTTACCCTTAAGCAACTATTAGAAGCTGGAGTTCATTTTGGGCATCAAACACGCCGTTGGAACCCCAAAATGAAGCGGTTTATTTTTGGAGAACGAAACGGAATTTATATCATCAATCTTGAAAATACCCTCGCTTGTCTGGATAAAGCACTCGCTTATCTCAAGCAGGTCGCGCACGAAGGAAGAGAAATCCTCTGGGTTGGGACCAAAAAGCAGGCGAAGGAACATCTCAAAGAAGCAGCTATCCGTTGCGGCATGCCTTATGTGAATGAGCGTTGGCTGGGCGGAATGCTTACCAATTTTGAAACGGTGCGTAAATCCGTCAACCGGCTTGAAGCGATTGACCAAATGGAGCAAGAAGGAAGTTTCCAGTTTGTAACAAAAAAGGAAGTCTTGAGCCTTAAAAAGGAACGTGAAAAGCTTGAAAAGAATTTATCCGGTATTCGAAACATGCGGAAGCTTCCCGGCGCTGTTTTTGTGATTGATTCAAAGAAAGAGGAAATCGCTGTTTGTGAATCTAAAAAGCTTGGCATTCCCATTGTGGCGATCCTTGATACAAACTGTGATCCGGATATGGTGACTTTCCCCGTGCCTGGAAACGATGATGCCATTCGTGCTATTAAGCTTTTCTGTGACCTCGTGAGTGAAGCCATCCTTGAAGGGAAAGGTCAGTTCGAGCAAAAAATTGTTGAAGAAAAAGCTCGCGTTGCAGCGGAAGAGGCTGAGGCTCAAGCGGCTGAAGAAGCCCGCAAGGTGCCTTCCGGTACTCCGGAGGGAGAAGAAATCGATGCCCTCCCCGCGGATCTCCCGGAAGAAAAACTTGCAGAAAAATTTAAAGTTCCTGAAGTTGTGGATAAGACCGATAAAAGCCGCCCCCGGAAAACTCCGCGTAAAGAATCAAGCCGTACGAGTTAAGGATGTCAGGAGACCGTATGACCCTTCAGAAAGATACCAAAACTGATTTAGTGAAACTTCGAGAACTGACAGGGGCCGGGATGATGGATTGTAAACAGGCCCTTGACGAAGCCCGCGGGGATTTAAAGGAAGCCCAAAATATTTTGCGTAAAAAAGGGCTTGATATTGCAAAAAAGAAGTCTTCCCGTGAAGCCAAGGAAGGGCAGATTATTTCTTATATTCATTCGGGAGGGAAGCTTGGCGTTCTGGTTGAAATCAATTGCGAAAGTGACTTTGTGGCGCGTAACGAGATTTTTCAAACCTTTGCCCGGGACATAGCGATGCAGGTAGCGGCAGCGCACCCCCTTTATGTGAGTTCCGAGAATATCCCTTCAGGGGATTTAACCCGGGAGAAGGTCCAGTTTGAAGAAGAGGTCAAGGGAAAGCCCGCGCCGGTTCAGGAGAAAATTATTCAAGGCAAGCTTGCCAAGCGTTTTGAAGATATTTGCCTTCTTAACCAAAAGTACGTGAAAGATGATTCGCGCACGGTTCAGGATTATCTCAATGAAACGATTGCCAAGCTTGGAGAAAATATTGTGATCCGCCGTTTTGTCCGTTTTGAAGTCGGCGGTTCGAATTAGTTACCCGTTAACTGCACCTAACAACATCCCATTCATCTTCGTATGAAAAAGCCCATCTACAAGCGAGTCGTGCTCAAGCTTTCAGGTGAGGCCCTTCAAGGCGAATCCGGCTACGGCATTGACTATAAAGTGGTCAAATCCATCGCCGATCAAATCAAAGAAGTTCACGCATTTGGAATTGATATTGCCTGTGTTATTGGAGGTGGTAATATTTTCCGGGGAGCCCAGGCCTCGGGGCAGGGTATGGACCGGTCAACCGCCGATTACATCGGCATGCTTGCAACCCTGATTAATTCCATGGTGCTTCAAGACTCTCTTGAAAAGGTCGGAGTGCATACCCGCGTTCAATCGGCCATTGAAATCAAGGAATTGGCAGAACCCTACATTCGCCGGCGTGCGATGCGCCATCTCGAGAAAGGGCGCGTGGTGATTTTTGCTGGCGGCACCGGGAACCCTTACTTTACGACCGATACCGCGGCAGCTCTTCGGGCCATTGAAATCGGCGCCGATGCTATTTTAAAGGGGACCAAAGTGGACGGGGTTTACGACAAGGACCCGGTTAAAAACAAGCGGGCCAAAAAATTTGATCAGCTGCGCTACATCGATGTCCTCAAAAAACGGCTTCAGGTCATGGACGCAACCGCAATTTCGCTTTGTATGGATAATCATCTTCCTATCGTTGTCTTTAATCTTACCCGTGCCGGAAATATCCGGCGAGCGATCCTCGGGGAAAACATTGGAACACGAATCCGTTAAAAAGAGGGAGAACAAAATATGGTTGAAACCGCTGATGTGATCAAACTGCTGGATGAGATGCAGAAAAAGATGGTGAAAACACTTGATATGACAAAAAAGGAATTTCAGAACATCCGCACGGGCCGAGCTTCCATTGCTCTTGTAGAGGGGATTCAAGTGGACTATTACAACACGCCGACTCCCTTGAGAGGACTTTCCAATATCACCACCCCGGACCCGAAGACCATCGCCATTCAACCTTGGGACCCTTCTGTGATTGGGGATATTGAAAGGGCCATTTTAAAATCGGGGTTAGGACTGACGCCCATTAATGACGGAAAAGTGGTCCGGATGCAGATCCCGCATTTAACGGACGAAAGGCGCGAGGAACTGACGAAGCTTGTTAAAAAGGTAGCTGAAGAAGGGCGCGTTGCGATCCGCAATGCTCGGCACGAGGGGATTGAGCACGTTAAAAAGCTTGAAAAGAACAAAGCGATTCCGGAAGACCGGTCCCACTCCGCCCAGAAAGATATCCAGAAAGTCACGGACAAATTGATTGCTCAGGTGGATGAGGCGCTTAAACATAAAGAGGCTGAAATCCACGCGATTTAGCCGAGCCCGTAGCTCAGTTGGTAGAGCACTGCCCTTTTAAGGCAGGTGTCGATGGTTCGAGCCCATCCGGGCTCACACTTTTTCTTATGAAAAAGTGTGACGCTGTCACGACTAGGGAAGTCGTGAACAGCGGACGCCCATTAATTTATGTTCCCTGGATAGCCCTTTAGGGCATCCGGGCTCACACTTTTTCCGATGAAAAAGTGTGACGCTGTCACGACTAGGGAAGTCGTGAACAGCGGACGCCCATTAATTTATGTTCCCTGGATAGCCCTTTAGGGCATCCGGGCTCACACTTTTTCCGATGAAAAAGTGTGACGCTGTCACGACTAGGGAAGTCGTGAACAGCGGACGCCCATTAATTTATGTTCCCTGGATAGCCCTTTAGGGCATCCGGGCTCACATTTTTTCCGATGAAAAAGTGTGACGCCGTACTGCGCGCCTTTTGCGCGAGCACTTTTCAGGAAGAACGTGAAGTTCTTCTCTGAAAGTGTCACGATTAGTTAAGTCGCGAACGGCGGTCGTCCAATCAATGCAATCCTTGGATAGTCCTTTAGGGCATCCGGGCTCAATTTACAACCTTCCTCGAGCAGAATTGAGATTCCCAAAATAAGAGGCATAAATGCAGCAGAGATTCTTATATCAATTAATAATATTATTTAGAACTTTTTTTATATACATAAGTAGCTTGTTAGTAACAGGTTATGATTCGCAATAATAATGAGAGGCTAGGAGGCCTGTCAAGTCATATAAAAGTGTTACCGAAAAGGTGGAAGTTTTTGTCATGGAAGGGGTTGGGAGAAAAAAGTTAGGGATTTGGGGAAACATTTTTAAGGGAGTTAAGAAGTTGATAAATATTTGA
>Ga0247727_10004783_pt1 | contig 28269 bp, 29 predicted proteins | sample WisWelCaveWW1625_FD_202498 | JGI IMG/M metagenome (GOLD analysis project Ga0247727, IMG submission 202498) | Biofilm microbial communities from Wishing Well Cave, Virginia, United States - WW16-25 | ecosystem: Environmental > Aquatic > Deep subsurface > Groundwater > Cave microbial mat | place...
GCTGTGGTTCCTGTGGCAGGCCACCACGCTGGTCACGGCCGACTTCGCCGTCGCCCGGGCCTTCGTCGCCGCGCCCTGGAACGCGACGCTGCTTATGCTGTTCGCGACCACCTTGCTCTACCACTCCTACCTGGGCCTGCAGGTGGTGGTCGAGGATTACGTCGGCGACGGGTTCAAGAAGCTCGCCACGCTGGTGGTGTTGCAGTACCTGCACGTGGTGCTGGCGGTGGTCGCGGTGCTGGCGGTACTGCAGGTCGTCCTGGGAGGGTCGCGCTAGATGTCCGCCTACAGGATCATCGACCACAGCTACGACTGCGTGGTGGTCGGCGCCGGCGGCGCCGGGCTGCGCGCCACGGTCGGCCTGGTCGAGCTCGGCTTCAAGACCGCCAACATCACCAAGGTGTTCCCGACCCGCAGCCACACGGTGGCGGCGCAGGGCGGCATCTCGGCCGCGCTCGGCAACATGGGTCCGGACCACTGGACCTGGCACATGTACGACACGGTCAAGGGCTCCGATTGGCTCGGCGATCAGGACGCCATCGAGTACATGTGCAAGGAAGCGGCGCAGGCGGTGATCGAGCTCGAGCACTACGGTGTGCCGTTCTCGCGCACCGACGATGGCCACATCTACCAAAGGCCGTTCGGCGGCATGACCACCGAGTTCGGCAAGGGCATCGCGCAGCGCACCTGCGCCGCCGCCGACCGCACCGGTCACGCGATGCTGCACGCGCTCTACCAGCAGTCGCTCAAGCGCCAGGCCGAGTTCTTCGTCGAGTACTTCGCGCTCGACCTGATCATGGAGGACGGCGCCTGCCGCGGCGTGATGGCCTGGGACCTGGCGAACGGCACGCTCCACCGCTTCCGGGCACAGATGGTGATCCTGGCGACCGGCGGCTACGGCCGGGCGTTCTTCTCCTGCACCTCGGCCCATACCTGCACCGGCGACGGCAACGCGATGGTGCTGCGCGCCGGCCTGCCGCTCCAGGACATGGAGTTCGTGCAGTTCCACCCGACCGGCATCTACGGCGCGGGCTGCCTGATCACGGAGGGCGTGCGCGGCGAGGGCGGCTACCTCACCAACAGCAAGGGCGAGCGCTTCATGGAGCGCTACGCGCCCAATGCCAAGGATCTGGCCTCGCGCGACGTGGTGTCGCGCTCGATGACCGTCGAGATCCGCGAGGGTCGTGGCGTCGGCGAGCTCCGCGACCACATCCACCTGCACCTCGAGCATCTGGGTCCGGAAGTGATCCACGAACGCCTGCCGGGGATCGCGGAGTCCGCGAGGATCTTCGCGGGCGTCGACGTCACGAAAGAGCCGATCCCGGTGCTGCCGACCGTGCACTACAACATGGGTGGCATCCCGACCCTCTACACCGGCGAGGCGGTCACCAAGCGCGACGGCGACCCCGACAGCGTGGTGCCGGGGCTGATGGCGGTGGGCGAGGCGGCCTGCGTCTCGGTCCACGGCGCCAACCGCCTGGGCTCGAACTCGCTGCTCGACCTGGTGGTGTTCGGCCGGGCCGCCGCCAAGCGCTGTGGCGAGGTCCTCACGCCGGGCGCAGCCCAGAAGCCGCTGAAGGCTGACGCCGGTGACGAGTCAGTGGGGCGCTTCGACCGCTTGCGCAACGCCAAGGGTTCGCGTCGCACCGCCGAGGTCCGCCTCGAGATGCAGCGCACCATGCAGGAGCACGCCGCGGTGTTCCGCGATGGCCCGGTGATGCAGGAGGGCCTGCAGAAGCTGCGCAAGACCTTCGCCTCGTTCGCGGACGTCTCGGTCACCGACCAGGGGATGGTCTGGAACTCCGACCTGGTGGAGACGCTCGAGCTCGACAACCTGCTGCCGCAGGCGATGGTCACGCTGACCGGTGCTGAGAACCGCAAGGAGTCGCGCGGCGCCCAGGCGCGCGAGGACTTCAAGGACCGCAACGACGCGGAGTGGATGAAGCACACGCTGACCTGGTGCGACACCACCATCGGCGGCAGCGGCAAGGTCGCCATCGACTACCGCCCGGTGCACATGCAGACCCACTCCGGCGAGATCGATCCCATCCCGCCCAAGGCGAGGACCTACTGATGCCGCAGCTCACCCTTCCGAAAGGCAGCCAGGTCACGACCGGCAAGACGCACGCCGCGCCCGTCGGCGCCAAGAGCGTGCGTACGGTACGGGTCTATCGCTACGACCCGGACGCGGGCGGCAACCCGCGGCTCGACAGCTTCGAGGTCGAGGTCGACAAGCGCACGCCGATGGTCCTGGACGTGCTGATCAAGATCAAGAACGAGGTCGACCCGACGCTGACCTTCCGCCGCTCGTGCCGCGAGGGCATCTGCGGCTCGTGCGCGATGAACATCGACGGCAAGAACACCCTGGCCTGCACGAAGTCCTGCCAGGACATCAACGGGGACATCAAGGTCTACCCGCTGCCGCACATGCCGGTGGTAAAGGACCTGGTGCCCGACCTGACCCACTTCTACGCCCAGTACGCGGCGATCGAGCCCTGGATCAAGACCAGCTCGCCGGCCCCGACCAAGGAGCGGCTGCAGAGCAAGGCGGACCGCGCCAAGCTCGACGGTCTCTACGAGTGCATCCTGTGCGCCTCGTGCTCGGCCGCCTGCCCGTCGTATTGGTGGAACTCCGAGAAGTACCCCGGCCCCGCGATCCTGCTCCAGGCCTACCGCTGGATCGTCGACTCGCGCGACGAGGCGACCGGCGAGCGGCTCGAGCAGCTCGAGGACCCGTACAAGGTGTTCCGCTGCCACACGATCATGAACTGCGCCGACACCTGCCCCAAGGGCCTGAATCCGGCGCTGGCGATCGCCGAGACCAAGAAGCTGATCCTCGAGCGCAAGGGATAGAGGACATGGAACCCGGTCGCCGGAACGGACTGGAATCCTTCGCGCGCGCATGCACGCCGGCAAGTTGATCCAACGCTCGCGCCGCGGCATGAAGGAGCTCGACGTGCTGCTCGAGCGCTGGCTGGCGCGCGACCTGCCGGGAGCCGATCCAGCCACCGTGGCCTGCTACCAGCGGCTGCTCGAGCTCCAGGACCCGGAGCTCGCCCGCTACCTGGTGGCCGGCGAACCGCACCCTGACCCGGAGGTGGCGCGTGTCGTCGCCCGGATCCGCAGCGCCGATCGAGCTTGAGCTGCGCCCCTCGCGGCGCGTCGCAGCGTTCCTGTTCCTGACCCACGCCGCGGCGCTCGCCGCCGCTGCCTCGTTGCACCTGTCCCTCGAGCTGCGCGCCGCGCTCGCCGCGACCGTGCTCACCGGCTTCGTCGTCGGCTTCCGACGCCTGGTGATGCGCGAGGGGCGGGGCGCGCTGCGTCGCGTGACCTGGAGCGGCGAGGGCCGCTGGCGGCTGCGCGACGGCCTGGGCGAAGAGCAGGACGCGACGCTGGTCGGCGAACCGCTGGTCACGCCCTGGCTGGTCGTGCTGCGGCTGCGCGGCGCCGACGGCGTGACGCGCGCCGCGCTGCTATGCGCCGATTCGGCCGACCGCGACGCGCAGCGCCGGCTGCGGGCGCGGCTGCGGCTCGGCTGAGCGCGTCGCGCTCGGCGCTCACCGGCTCCAGTGCACGCCGCGGGCCGCGCCGGCGAAGTTGGGCGGCACCAGCACCGTGTCGCGGGCCGGTTTGCTGTCGTCGCGTTCCGGGAAGTCGAGGGTGTGATGCAGGCCGCGGCTCTCCTGGCGGCCGAGCGCACAGCGGATGATGAGCTCGGCGGCGAGCGCCAAGTTGCGGAGCTCGATCAGGTCGTTGCTGACGCGGAAATTGCCGTAGTACTCGGCGATCTCGCGCTGCAGGAGCGCCACCCGGCTCTGGGCGCGCAGTAGGCGCTTGGTGGTGCGGACGATGCCGACGTAGTCCCACATCATGTGGCGCAGCTCGTCCCAGTTGTGGGCGACCACCACCTCCTCGTCGGAGTCGGTGACCCGGCTCTCGTCCCAATCGGGGAGGGACAGGGTGCCGGGCGCGTTGGCCATGCGACGCTCGATGTCCTCGGCCGCCGCCTTGCCGAACACCAGGCACTCGAGCAGCGAGTTCGAGGCCATCCGGTTGGCGCCGTGCAGACCGGTGCAGGCCACCTCGCCGACCGCGTACAGGCCGGCGAGGTCGGTGCGGGCGTGGAGGTCGGTGAGCACGCCGCCGCAGGTGTAGTGGGCGGCCGGCACCACCGGCAGCGGCTGGCGGGTCAGGTCGAAGCCGAACCCCAGGCACTGCTCGTAGACGGTCGGGAAGTGCTCGCGGGTCCAGGCCGGATCTTTGTGGGTGACGTCGAGCAGCAGGTGCTCGGCACCCAGGCGCTTCATCTCGTGGTCGATGGCGCGCGCCACGACGTCGCGGGGCGCGAGCTCGGCCAGCGGATGGAAGCGCTCCATGAAGCTGCTGCCGTCAGGGAGCTTGAGCTTGGCGCCCTCGCCGCGCAGCGCTTCGGTCAGCAGGAACGATTTGGCGGCCGGGTGGTAGAGGCAGGTCGGGTGGAACTGCATGAACTCGAGGTCGGCGACCCGGCAACCGGCACGCCAGGCCATCGCCAGCCCGTCGCCGGTCGCGCCGTCGGGGTTGGAGGTGTAGCGGTAGACCTTGCTCGCGCCACCGGTGGCGAGCACCACGCAGGAGGCGGGCAGGCTGCGGACCCGGCCGCGGCGTCGGTCGAAGGCGTACAGGCCGAGCACCCGCGCCGGCGTCAGGCCGAGCTTGTCGGCTGTTATCAGGTCGAGCGCGACGTGGTCCTCGAGCACCTCGAGGTTGGGCCGGGCGCGGACCAGCGCTTCGAGCGTCGTCTGGACCGCGCGGCCGGTGGCGTCCGCGGCATGCACGACCCGGCGATGGCTGTGGCCGCCTTCGCGCGTCAAGTGCAGCGCGTCGCCGGCGTCGCGGGTGAAGGCGACCCCGATCTCGCCCAGCCAGCGGATCAGGGCCGGGCCGCGCTCGACCACGAAGCGCACCGCGGCTGGGTCGCAGAGCCCGGCGCCGGCCTCGAGCGTATCGGCGAGGTGGCTCTCGACCGAGTCGGTGGCGTCGAGCGCCGCCGAGATGCCGCCCTGGGCCCAGGCCGTGCTGCCGGCGTCGAGCGGGCCCTTGCTGAGCAGGGTGATGCGCACGGTCGGGGGCAGGTGCAGGGCCAGGGTCAGGCCCGCGGCGCCGCTACCCACGATCAGGACGTCACGGTCGGTGGAGCGCTGCATGGGGTCGGGAGAGGGTCGTTTAGAATCCGCCCCGGGTCGCGCGGTCGCGCCGCCCGCAGGGGCGAGGGCAGGATACCCGCAAACCCCTGATCTCCGCGAACTTTCCACGGCGCCGGTGGTCTAGTGCATCAGGCTAGCCCACCGTGACCGCCAGGGTGCGTGCCCGGATGGGCGTCGAAGAGACCGACCAGCGGCTGGTGGAGCGCGTGCAGCGCGGCGACAAGGCTGCGTTCGACGTGCTGGTGCTCAGGTACCAGCACCGGATCGTGAAGCTGGTGAACCGCTACGTGCACGACGGTGCGGAGGCGCTCGACGTGTCCCAGGAGGCGTTCATCAAGGCGTACCGGGCCCTGCCGCGCTTCCGCGGCGAGAGCGCCTTCTACACCTGGCTGTACCGGATCGCGATCAACACCGCCAAGAACCACCTGGTGGCGAACAAGCGGCGCGCGATCGACGAGACCATCGACCTGCAGGACCCGGCCGAGTACGACGCCAACTCGCGACTGCGCGACGTCGACACGCCCGAGGCGCTGCTGCTGAGCGCCGAGATCCAAGCGACCGTCGAGGCCACCATCGACGCGCTCCCCGAGGAGCTGCGCACCGCGATCGTGCTGCGCGAGCTGGAAGGGATGTCTTACGAGGAGATCGCCGCGGCGATGGATTGCCCGGTGGGCACGGTTCGCTCGCGGATCTTCCGCGCGCGCGAAGCGATCGACGCACGGCTCAAGCCGCTGCTCGACTGAGGAGACCGACGATGAGCGACGACCCGATCCGCGAACAGCTCTCGGCCCTGGCCGACGGCGAGCTGCCGCGCGCCGAGAGCGAGCTGCTGCTGGCGCGCCTGGCCCGCGACCCGGCGCTGCGCGCCACCTGGGCCCGCTACCACACGATGGGCGAGGCGCTGCGCGGGGCGCTGCCGGCGCGCTACCCGCAGGCGCTGCTCGAGGGCGTGCGCGCCGGCCTGGCCGCCGAACCCGACCACCAGCGCGCCCGCGGTTGGCGCGCGCCGCTGCTTGGCGCGGCGGTCGCGGCCGGCGTGGCGATGCTGGCGGTGCTGGCGATGCGCATCCAGCTCGCGGCGCCGCCCGGCGAGATCGTCCCGACCAACGCCGGCTCGGGCGGCAGTGCCGCCGGCGAGGCGCGCCTGGTCGACTACGACCCGGCGCTGCAGGCGCGCCTCAACGGCTACGTCGCCCGCCACGGCGGGGTGGGCGGCGCGCGGCTGCCGAGCGTCGCGCCGCACGTGCAGATCGCGGCCCAGGACCCCGAGGCGGTCGAGGAACCGAGGCCCGAGACCATCGTCGCAGCGCCGGCCAAGGTCGACCCCTGATGCGGACCGCGCTAGTGCTGTGCTGGCTGCTGGCCGCGGGCGTCGCGTCCGCTGCGCCCGAGCAGCTGCTCGAACGGATGGCGGTCGCGGTCCGCGAGCTCGACTACGTCGGCACGCTCAGCTACTCGCACGATGGCAAGCTCGAGACCATGCGCCTAGTCCACCGCGGCGACGCTGCCGGCGAGCGCGGTCGGCTGACCACCATCAGCGGCGTGCGCCGCGAGGTGATCTGCGAGGGTCGTGACGTCAAGGTCTTCCTCCCCGACCAGCGCACCGTGCTGGTCGAGCGCAGCGCGCGCGCCAGCACGCTGCCCAAGTTGGTGGTCGCCGACCCGGCGCAGCTCGCGGCCCAGTACCGGTTGGTCGACCTCGGCGCGGGGCGCGAGGCGGGGCGGGCCTGCCGCGCGCTCGGCATCGAGCCGCGCGATGGGCTCCGCTACGGCTACCGCCTGTGCCTCGACGACGCGACCGCGCTGCCGCTGCGCACCGAGCTGCTCGACGAGGGCGGCACGCGCGCCATCGAGAGCGTGGTGTTCTCCGCGATCGAGTTCCCCGAGCGCATCGCGGACGCCGAGCTCGCGCCCAGCGACCCGGGCCACGGCTGGGACTGGCAGCTCCGCGAATCGCAGCCCGACGCGGTGCCGACCGGGCTGCCGTGGATGATCGCGGCGCCGCCCAGCGGCTTCGCGCTCACCGATGCGCTGGCGACCCAACCCGACCAGCACCATCTGGCCTACAGCGATGGCCTGGCCGCGGTCAGCGTCTTCATCGAGCCGGTCGCTGCCGACGGCAAGGGCCTGGAGGGCGCAGCCCGCATCGGTGCGATGCACCTCTACGGGCGGCGGGTCGGCGACCACCAGATCACCGCGGTCGGTGAGGTCCCGGCCGCCACGGTGCGGGCTTTCGCCGAAGCGGTCGCCCCGGCGGTCGCCGCGCGCTGATCGTCCTCGCCAGGTCCGCCCGGCGATGGCGTAGACTGCGCCGCGCCGGAGGTCCCCGCGTGTCCGCACTCACCATCCTCGCCTTCACCGCCGCCGCGTCGACCGCCCCGGTGGTCGCCGCGCCCGACTTCACGCGCCTGGTCGAGATAGCGAGCCCGTGGGTGGTGAACATCAGCGCTCAGCTCGCACCACCGGAAGCGGGCGAGGTCGACCCCGACGCCGCGCCGTTCGACGAATCGTCGGGCTCGGGCGTGGTGCTCAGCGCCGACGGTTACATCGTCACCAACCACCACGTAGTCGCGAACGCCACCGACATCGTGGTGCGGCTCGCCGATCGGCGCGAGCTGGCCGCGACCCTGATCGGGACCGACCCGGCCAGCGACATCGCGCTGCTCAAGGTCGACGCCGCCAGGCTGCCGGTCGCGAGGATCGGCGACCCGAACAAGCTCAAGCCCGGCGAGTGGGTGCTGGCGATCGGCGCGCCGTTCGGCTTCGAGTACTCGGTGACCGCCGGCATCGTCAGCGCCAAGGGCCGCTCGGTCGGCGCCGAGCAGTACGTGCCCTACCTGCAGACCGACGTGGCCGTGAACCCCGGCAACTCCGGCGGTCCGCTGGTCAACCTGCGCGGCGAGGTGGTCGGCATCAACTCCCAGATCTTCTCCGAGACCGGCAGCTACTCCGGGATCTCCTTCGCCGTGCCGATCGATCTGGCGATGGACGTGGTCGGGCAGCTGCGCAAGCAAGGGCGGGTGGTGCGCGGCTGGCTGGGCATCAACATCCAGGACGTGACCCGCGACCTCGCCGAGTCGTTCGCGATGCCGCGCCCGACCGGCGCGCTGGTCCGTGGCCTCGCCGCCGATGGACCGGCGCGCGCTGCCGGCGTCGAGGTCGGCGACGTGATCCTGAGCTTCGACGGCCGCACGCTGCGCCGCTCCGAGGAGCTGCCCCCGCTGGTGGGGCGCACCGCGCCCGGCAAGCGGGTCGCGCTCCAGCTGTTGCGCGCCGGCAAGCCCTTGGCGCTCACCGCCACGGTCGGTGAGCTGCCTCCGCCGCCACCCCCGCCGGCGCCGCGCGCCGCGCCCGAGGGCGAGCGGCTCGGCCTCGCGCTCCGCGACCTCGACGCCGCGGAGCGCAGCGCGCTCGAGCTCGAGGCGGGTGGCGCGCTGGTCGAAGCGGTCGCGGCCGGGCCCGCGGCCGACGCCGGGCTGGTCGCCGACGACGTGATCCTGATGGTCAACCAGGTCCGGGTCGGCTCCGCGGCGCAGCTCGCCGAGCTGATCGAGGGCCTGGCCCCGGGCCGGACCGTGGCGCTGCTGCTGCTGCGCGACGGCCAGACCCAGTTCGTTCCGCTGCGCATCCCGGCCCCGTGATCGAATTCGAGGTGCTGGAACGACCGGGCTGCGGCTTGTGCGAATCGCTCGCCGCCGAGCTTGACGCGCTGCTGGAGGGTCATGCCGCGTGCCGGGTCGCGCGGCCGGTCGATTCTGACCCGACCCTGGCGCGGCGCTTCGGCCACCACGTGCCGGTGGTGCGGGTCGGTGGCGCGGTGCTGTGCGCGCACCGGCTGGACGCGGCGCGCGTCGCGGCGGTGCTGGCCGGCGAGCGCTGGGAACCGCTGGCACTGCGCTGAGACCGGCCCGGGAACGCCGGTTCGGGTAGGATACGCAGCGCGCCCGCGTCGCAGCCGTCGCCCCTGAGCGGCGGTTGGACGCGGGCTAACTTCGACAACTGACGGGCGCGGCCCGTCCGAGCACCTCGGACCGATGGACCACATCCGCAACTTCTCGATCATCGCCCACATCGACCACGGCAAATCGACGCTCGCCGACCGTTTCATCCAGATGTGCGGGGGCTTGAGCGCCCGCGAGATGTCGGCGCAGGTCCTGGACTCGATGGACCTGGAGCGCGAGCGCGGCATCACCATCAAGGCCCAGTGCGTGACGCTGCGCTACCTGGCCCGCGACGGGCGCGAGTACCAGCTTAACCTGATCGACACCCCGGGCCACGTCGATTTCTCCTACGAGGTGTCGCGTTCGCTGGCCGCCTGCGAGGGCGCGCTGCTGGTGGTGGACGCGGCGCAGGGCGTCGAGGCCCAGTCGGTCGCCAACTGCTACACCGCGATCGAGCAGGGGCTCGAGGTGGTGCCGGTGCTCAACAAGATCGACCTGCCGAGCGCCGACCCGGCCAAGGTCATCGTCGAGATCGAGGAGATCATCGGTCTCCAGGCCCGGGACGCGATCCGGGTCTCGGCCAAGACTGGCGAGAACGTCGCCGACCTGCTGGAGCGCTTGATCGAGCGGATCCCAGCGCCGAGCGGCGACCCCGACGGCCCGCTCCAGGCGCTAATCGTCGATTCGTGGTTCGACAACTACGTGGGCGTGGTGTCGCTGGTGCGGGTCGTCAACGGCACGCTGCGCGCCGGCCAGAAGATCCAGGTGATGTCGACCGGTCGCCAGTACCTGGCTGCGCGGCTCGGACGCTTCAAGCCCAAAGCCCAGGACTGCGAGGCGCTGCTGACCGGCGAGGTCGGCTACGTGATTGCCGGGGTCAAGGAGATTGATGGCGCGCCGGTCGGCGACACGCTGACGCTCGCCGACCGACCGGCCACCACCCAGCTGCCGGGCTTCAAGCAGGTCCAGCCGCGGGTGTTCGCCGGGCTGTTCCCGGTCGAGACCGAGGACTACGAGGACCTGCGCGAGGCGCTGCGCAAGCTGCGCCTCAACGACTCGTCGCTGCACTTCGAGCCCGAGAGCTCGACCGCGCTCGGCTTCGGCTTCCGCTGCGGCTTCCTCGGCATGCTCCACATGGAGATCGTCCAGGAGCGGCTCGAGCGCGAGTACAACCTCAACCTGATCTCCACCGCGCCGACCGTGATCTACGAGGTCCAGACCACGGCCGGCGACGTCGAGCTGGTCGACAACCCCTCGAAGCTGCCGCCGGTCGACCGCGTCGCCGAGGTCCGCGAGCCGATCATCGCCGCCAACATCCTTACCCCGCAGGAGTACGTGGGCTCGGTGATGACGCTGTGCCTCGAGAAGCGTGGCGTCCAGACCCGCATGCATTACGTCGGTAACCAGGTCCAGATGACCTACGAGATGCCGCTCGCCGAGGTGGTGATGGACTTCTTCGACCGGCTCAAGTCGGTCAGCCGCGGTTACGCGTCCTTCGACTACGAGTTCAAGCGCTTCCAGGCCGCGCCGCTGGTCAAGCTCGACCTGCTGGTCAACGGCGACCGGGTCGACGCGCTGTCGGTGATCGTCCACCGCGAGTCGGCCTACCCGCGCGGTCGCGAGCTGTGCGAGAAGATGCAGGAGCTGATCCCGCGCCAGATGTTCGAGATCGCGATCCAGGCCGCGATCGGCTCGCACATCATCGCGCGCAGCACGGTCAAGGCGATGCGCAAGAACGTCCTGGCCAAGTGCTACGGTGGCGACGTCAGCCGCAAGCGCAAGCTGCTCGAGAAGCAGAAAGAAGGCAAGAAGCGCATGAAGCAGGTCGGTAACGTCGAGATCCCGCAGGAGGCGTTCCTCGCCGTCCTGCAGGTAGGCAGGAAATGAACCAGCGGTGCATGCGGTGCGACGCCCAGCCGAAGCTGGGACCGACGTCGCGCGACGCCGGCGCAACCGGCGCGCGCAGCGTCATCCTCAGGCAGGAGGCGTTCCTCGCCGTCCTGCAGGTCGGCAAGAAGTGAGCCGGCGGCGTTGAGGATCGACTTCCCGTTGGTCCTGGTGCTGCTGACGCTCGCCTGCGGCGGGCTGTGGGCGCTCGACGCGCTGCGTGGCGGGGCGCGGCGTCGGGCCGCGAGCGGGGCACGCGAACCGCTGCTGGTCGAGAACGCGCGCGGCTTCTTCCCGATCCTGCTGGCGGTGCTGCTGCTGCGCTCGTTCCTGGCCGAGCCGTTCCGCATCCCCTCGGCGTCGATGGCCCCGACCCTCGAGGTCGGCGACTTCATCCTGGTCGACAAGTACGCCTACGGCCTGCGACTGCCGGTGCTCGACGCCAAGGTGCTCGAGGTCGGTCGCCCGCAGCGCGGCGACGTGGTGGTGTTCCGCTACCCGCCAGACCCGGGCCAGGACTTCATCAAGCGCGTGGTCGGCCTGCCCGGCGACCTGGTCGAGTACCGCGACAAGGGCCTGTGGGTGAACGGCGTCCAGGTCCCGATGGCGCTGGATTCGGTCCACGTCGGCCCGGAGGACGCGGGCGCCCGGGTCGGGACCGAGGCGCTGGGCGGGATCGAACACCGGCTGATGGTCAAACCCTGGGTCGACGACGGCCCGGGCAGCTGGACCGTGCCGCAGGACCAGTACTTCGTTATGGGCGACAATCGCGACAACAGCCGCGACAGCCGCGCCTGGGGGTTCGTCCCCGAGCGCAACCTGGTGGGCAGGGCGTTCGTCGTCTGGATGAGTTGGCGGCCGAGCGCGTCGATGCCGCGTTGGGACCGCGTCGGGCTCGGCATCGAATGATCCATGGCACCGGAACTGGAGGCTGCATGTACGTTCCCCATCCGCAGAGGGGCATGACCCTCATCGGTCTGATCCTGACCTTCGTCGTGATCGGTTTCTTCGCATTGATCTTCATGCGGCTGCTGCCGGTGTACATGGAGGACGCGTCGATTCGCGGCGCGATGAGCACCATCGCCCGCGAGCTGCCGCCCAACTCCTCCCTGACTGAGGTCAAGCGCAGCCTGGGCAAGAACTTCGACATCAACAACGTCAAGGCCGTGGTGCCCAACGATTTCCTGCTGGTCGACGATGCCGGCTCGAAGGTCCTGAGCATCAGCTACGAGGCGCGCGCGCCGTTCGTGTCGAACGTCAGCTTCGCCGTCGAGTTCGAGCACGAAGTGACGCTCGGTGCCCCTGAGGATTGACCCAGCGCAGGCGCTCGCCGAGCGCCTCGGGCATCGGTTCGCGGACGCGGCCTCGCTGCGCCGTGCCTTGACCCACCGCAGCGCGGCCAGCGCCAACAACGAGCGGCTCGAGTACCTCGGCGACGCGGTGCTCGGGCTGTTGGTCGCCGAGGCGCTCTACGAAGCGGCCCACGACGGCGACGAGGGCGCGCTCTCGCGCCTGCGGGCGAGCCTGGTGAACGAGCGCAGCTTGGCCGAGCTCGCGAGCGAGCTCGGCGTGGGCGAGGCGCTGGTGCTGGGCGCCGGCGAGCTCAAGAGCGGCGGCTGGCGCCGCGAGTCGATCCTCGCCGACGCGCTCGAGGCGCTGATCGGCGCGGTCTACGTCGACGGCGGCCTCGAAGCCGCGCGGCGCGTGGTGCGCCAGCTGTTCGTGGCGCGGCTCGCCGCACTGCCCGACGCCGAGCAACTCAAGGACCCCAAGACCCGCCTCCAGGAGCTGCTCCAGGGCCGGTCGCGGCCGCTGCCCGAGTACGCCGTGGTCGGCGTCGAGGGCGCTGACCATGAGCAGAACTTCCGGGTGCGCTGCGCGCTCGAGGATGGCGCCGGCGCCGAGGGCGTCGGTCGCAGCCGGCGCGAGGCCGAGCAGGCCGCCGCCGCCGCGCTGCTCGCGGAGCTGGGCCGTGGCTGAGCCGGTCCATCGCTGCGGGTTGGTGGCGCTGGTCGGCCGGCCCAACGTCGGCAAATCGTCGCTGCTCAACTCCCTGGTCGGCGACAAGGTCAGCATCGTCACGCCCAAGCCACAGACCACGCGTTTCCGGGTGCTCGGCATCCGCAGCGACGCCGACGTCCAGTACGTGTTCGTCGACACGCCCGGCATGCACCGCGACGCCCCGCGCGCGGTCAACCGGTTGATGAACCGCGCCGCGACCGGTGCGTTGACCGGCGTCGACGCGGTGGTGTTCGTGGTCGAGGCCGGCGGCTGGCGCGACGACGACGACCACGCGCTGCAGATGATCGGCCCGACCGAGGGCGTCATCGTCGCGGTCAACAAGGTCGACGCCCTGAAGGGCAAGGACTCGCTGATCCCGCACCTCGAGGCGCTGGCGGCGCGCCGCCCGTTCGCGGCCATCGTGCCGGTCTCGGCCCGCACCGGCGACAACCTCGAGCGGCTGCTGGCTGCGATCCGCGACGCGCTCCCGGAGTCGCCGGCGCTCTATCCGACCGACCGCAGCAGCGACCGCGACCCGCGCTGGCACGTCGCGGAGCTGGTCCGTGAGCAGCTGATGCTGCGGCTCGACCAAGAGGTGCCGTACTCGGTCGCGGTCACCATCGACCAGTTCGAGGAGCTGTCCAAGCTCACCCGGATCGCGGCCACGGTCTGGGTCGAGCGCAGCGGCCAGCAGGCGATCGTGGTCGGCAAGGGCGGGGCGCTGATGAAGGAGGTCGGGCGCGCGGTGCGGCTCGAGCTCGAGGCGCGCTGGGAGCGCAAGGTGTTCCTGCAACTGTGGGTCAAGGTCCGTGAGCGCTGGACCGACGACCAGCAGCACCTGCGCGCGCTGGGCCTCGACGAGACATGAGGGGCCGCGAACGGGTCTGGGACGAGGCCGGCTACCTGCTGCACGCCCGCGACTGGCGCGACACCAGCCGCATCGTCGACTGCTTCAGCCACGGCCACGGCCGGGTCGCGCTGGTCGCGCGTGGCGCGCGGCGCGCGAGCTCGCCGCTGCGTGGCGTGCTGCAGCCGTTCCAGCGCTTGGCGCTGTCTTGGGTCGGGCGTGGCGAGCTCGGCACGCTGACCCGCGCCGAATCGACCGCCGCGCCGCGCCAGCTGGCGCCGGCGGCGCTGATCGCGGCGTTCTACGCCAACGAGCTGCTGCTGCGCGGCACCGCCGCCCACGATCCCCACCCCGAGCTGTTCGTCGCCTACGAGGACGCGCTCGCCTCGCTCGCCAGCGGCGACGACGAGGCGGTGGTACTGCGTCGCTTCGAGCTCGAGTTGCTGGCGGTGCTCGGCTACGGTGCGCGGCTCGACCTCGACGTCGCGACCGGCGCGGTCGTCGATCCGGAGGCGTGGTACCGTCTCGACCCCGAGCTCGGCGCGGTGCGCATCGGGGTGCGCGAGGATGACGCCGAGGCCTGCTGGGGCGCCGACCTGATCGCCTGTGCGGCCGGGGCGCCCCCGGCGGCCGCGGCCCGCGGCGCGTTGCGGCGCGCGCTGCGGATCGCGCTCGAGCAAGCGCTCGGCTCGCGGCCCTTGCGCTCGCGGGCGGTGGCGCACGCGCTGCGCCGGCCGCGCGGCGGCGCGGCCTGAACCGGAGGCGGGAGCGATGCGACCGATCGCCTTGGGCGTCAACATCGACCACGTCGCGACGCTGCGCCAGGCGCGCGGCACCAACTACCCCGATCCGCTCGAGGCGGCGCTGCTCGCCGAGCGCGCCGGCGCCGACAGCATCACCGTCCACCTGCGCGAGGATCGCCGCCACATCCAGGAGCACGACGTGCGCCGGCTGCGGCAGGGGATCGCCACCCACCTCAACCTCGAGATGGCCGTGACCGAGGCGATGGTCGGTTTCTGCCTCGAGGTCGCGCCCCAGGATTGCTGCTTGGTGCCGGAGCGGCGCCGCGAGCTGACCACCGAAGGCGGGCTCGACGTGGTCGGCAACCGCGCCGCGGTCGCCGTGACGGTGGCGCGGCTCGCCGCCGCCGGCACGCGCGTCGCGCTGTTCATCGATCCCGATCCCGACCAGGTCGCGGCCGCACAGGCGGTAGGCGCGCCGGTCGTCGAGCTCCACACCGGGGCCTACGCCGAGCGTCCGCCGGCGGCCGCCGAGCCGGAGCTCGCGCGGCTGCGCGCTGCGGCGCGCCAGGCCGCGGCGCTCGGGCTCACGGTCCATGCCGGGCACGGGCTCAACGCCACCAACGTCGCGCCCATCGCACGGCTGCCCGAGGTCGTCGAGCTCAACATCGGCCACAGCCTGGTGGCGCGCGCGGTGTTCGTCGGCCTGGGGGCGGCGGTCGCCGAGCTGCGCGACGCGATGCGCGCGGCGCGCGGCGCGTGATCTACGGGCTCGGCACCGACCTGTGCGAGGTGGCGCGGATCCGCGCCGCGGTCGAGCGCTTCGGCGCGCGCTTCGGCGAGCGGATTCTGATGCCCGAGGAGCTGGTCCAGCTGCCGCGGGCCCGCGACCCGGTGCGCTTCCTGGCGATGCGCTTCGCCGCCAAGGAGGCGATCGTCAAGGCGATGGGCACCGGCTTCCGGCAGGGCGTGTGGGTACGAGACGTGGGGATGGTCCAGGAGCGCTCCGGCAAGCCGGTGCCGATCTTCTCGCCGCGGATCCGCGCACGCCTCGACGCGCTCGGCGTCGGCGAAGGCCACGTCTCGCTCTCCGACGAAGGCGGCTTCGTGGTCGCGGTCGCGCTGCTGCTGCGACGCGCCTGAGCACGCCGGTCGCGCTCGGTCGCTCTGCTAGACTGCCCGCCGCTCGCCGGATGGAACAACCATGACCGTGCTCGCCTTCGACATCGAGACCGTCCCCGACGTGGCGGCCGGCCGCCGCCTGCTCGGGCTCGACGGGCTCGACGACGCGGGTGTCGCCGAGGCGCTGTTCCAGCGGCGGCGCCAGGCCAGCGGCAACGACTTCCTGCCCCACCACCTGCAGCGGGTGGTGGCGATCTCCTGCGCGATGCGCAGCCGCGAGGGCTTCAAGCTCTGGAGCATCGGCGACCCCGGGGCGTCGGAAGCCGAGCTGGTGCAGCGCTTCTTCGACGGCGTCGAGCGCTTCACCCCCGACCTGCTGTCCTGGAACGGCACCGGCTTCGACCTGCCGGTGCTGCACTACCGGGCGCTTTTCCACCGGGTGCGCGCCGCGCGCTATTGGGAGCTGGGCGAGGGCGACCGCGAGTTCAAGTTCAACAACTACCTCAACAAGTACCACTGGCGGCACACCGACCTGATGGAGGCGCTGGCCGGCTTCGAGCCGCGCGCCCGCGCCTCGCTCGACGAGGTCGCGCAGCTCTGTGGCCTGCCGGGCAAGCTCGGGATCGGCGGCGCCAAGGTCTGGGATGCGGTCCAGGCCGGCGAGTTCGGCGCGGTCCGCGCCTACTGCGAGTGCGACGTGCTCAACACCTACCTGATCGGCTTGCGCTTCGACCTGATGCGCGGCGCGCTCGATGCCTCCGAGCTCGCGGCCGAAGAGGGTGTGGTGCGCGACGCGCTGGCGCGCGACGGGCGCGCCCATCTGCTCGAGTACCTCGCGGCATGGCCGCCGTGACGCAGGCGGCGCCGCGCGCCGAGCCGCTGCGCATCGAGGACCTGGCCCACGACGGGCGCGGCGTCGCACATCGCGGCGGCAAGGCGGTGTTCGTCGCCGGCGCGCTGCCCGGCGAGCTGGTGACGTTGACCAAGGTCCAGCGCTACCCCGACCACGACGAGGCGGTGCTCGACCAGCTGCTCGAGGCCTCGCCCGACCGGGTCGCGCCGCGCTGCGCGCACTTCGGCATCTGCGGCGGCTGCGCGCTGCAGCACCTGGCGCCCGCGGCACAGCTCGCCGCCAAGCAGCGCAGCCTGCTGGACGCGCTGGCGCGGATCGGCAAGGTCGAGCCGCAGCGGGTGCTCGCGTCGCTGGCCGGCGAACCCTGGGGCTACCGGCGCCGCGCCCGCCTCGGCGCGCGGCTGGTGCGGGGCAAGGGCCGGGTGCTGGTCGGGTTCCGCGAGCGCAAGGGCCGCTTCATCGCCGACCTGACGCGCTGCGAGGTCATCGAACCCCGGGTCGGCGCGCTGCTGGTCGAACTCGGCACGCTGCTGGCGCGGCTCTCGATCCCGGACCGCATCCCGCAGGTCGAACTCGCCGCCGGTGATGCGGCGCTGGTGCTGGTGCTGCGCCACCTGCTACCGCTCACCGCGACCGACCTCGCCGCGCTACGCGCCTTCGGCGCGGCGCACGGCGTCGAGTGGTGGCTGCAGCCACAGGGCGAGGGCAGCGCTGCGCCGCTCGACCCGCCGGGCAGCCCGCTGCGCTACGCGCTCGCCGGATACGACGCCGAGATCGAGTTCAGGCCGACCGACTTCATCCAGGTCAACGCCGCGGTCAACCGCCAGATGGTCGACCAGGCGCTGGCGCTGCTCGGGCCGGTCGCCGGCCGGCCGGTGCTCGACCTGTTCGCGGGCCTGGGCAACTTCACGCTGCCGCTGGCTCGGCACGGCGCCGAGGTGCTCGGGGTCGAGGGCGACGCGGGGCTGGTGGCACGGGCCCGCACTAACGCCGAGCGCCAGGGCATCGCGGCGCGGTTCGCGGTCGCCGATCTGTTCCAGCCGCTCGACGACTACCCCTGGGCGCGCCGGCGCTACGCCGCGGTGTTGCTCGACCCGCCGCGCGCCGGCGCGCGCGAGGTCGTGGCGCGGATGCCGCGCTTCGCGCCCGAGCGGATCGTCTACGTCTCCTGCCACTCAGGGACGTTGGCGCGCGATGCGGCGGTGCTGGTCCACGACCAGGGTTACCGGCTCGCGGCCGCGGGCGCGATGGACATGTTCACCCACACCGCCCACGTCGAATCGATGGCGCTGTTCGAGCGCGGCTGATGGGCATCGAGATCGAACGCAAGTTCCTGGTGGTCGGCGATGCCTGGCGCGGGGCCGCGACCCGCCGCGTGCCGATGCGCCAGGGCTACCTGACGCGCGATGGGCGTTGCTCGATCCGGGTCCGGGTCACCGCCGACGAGGCGCGCCTCAACCTCAAGAGCGCGGTAATCGGCCGGGTGCGCCAGGAGTTCGACTGGCCGATCGCCGCCGCCGAGGCGGCCGCGATCCTCGATGAGCTGTGCTTGCGGCCGCTGATCGAGAAGGTCCGCCATTTCGTTCCCCACGCCGGTCGGACCTGGGAGGTCGACGAGTTCGAGGGCGACAACGCCGGGCTGGTGGTCGCCGAGCTCGAGCTTGAGCACCCCGAGGCGAGCTTCGAAGCCCCATCCTGGCTGGGACGCGAGGTCACCGACGAGCGGCGCTACTACAACCAGGCACTGGTCGAACGACCCTACAAGAGCTGGTCACCGTGAGCGACGGGCCGCACATCGAGGTCGACCTGGGCGCGCAGCGACTGCGGCTGTTCGAGGGCACCACGCCGCTCGCGACCTACCCGGTGTCGACGGCGGTCAACGGTCCCGGCGAGCTCGCGGGCAGCGAGTGCACGCCGCGCGGCCGGCACCTCGTGCGCGCCAAGATCGGCGGCGGCTTGCCGCTCGGTGCCGTGTTCGTCTCGCGCCGCCCGACCGGCGAGCGCTGGAGCCCGGCGCTGGCGGATGCCGAGCCGGGCCGCGACTGGATCCTGACCCGCATCCTGTGGTTGTCGGGTTGCGAGCGCGGCCGCAACCGCCTGGGCTCGGTCGACACGATGCGCCGTTTCATCTACATCCACGGCGCGCCCGACGGCCTGCCGCTCGGCACCCCGGCCTCGCACGGCTGCGTGCGGATGGCGAACCCCGACGTGGTCGCGCTGTTCGACGCGGTGCCGGTCGGGACCCCGGTGGTGATCCATGAGTGACGCCATGCTCGGGCCTCTGATGATCGACGTCGCTGGCCTCGCGCTCGACGCCGAGGACCGCGAGCTGCTGCGCCACCCGGCGGTGGGAGGCTTGATCCTGTTCGCGCGCAACTACGCGGACCCGGCGCAGGTCGCGGCGCTGGTGCGCGAAGTCCACGCGCTGCGCGAACCGCGGCTGTTGGTCGCTGTCGACCACGAGGGCGGGCGCGTGCAACGGTTCCGCGACGGCTTCACCCACCTGCCGCCGATGCGGGCCTGCGGTCGCGACTTCGAGCACGCGCCGCGGCCGGCGCTGGCGCGCGCCGAGCAGGTCGGCTGGCTGATCGGCGCCGAGCTGCGCGCCGTCGGCATCGACCTGGCGTTCGCGCCGGTGCTCGACCTTGACTTCGGCGTGAGCGGCGTGATCGGCGATCGCGCCTTCCATCGGCAGCCCGACGCCGTGTCGCGGCTCGCGGTGGCGGTGGTGCATGGCATGAAGCGCGCCGGCATGGCGGCGACCGGCAAGCATTTCCCGGGCCACGGCGGCATCGCCGCCGACTCCCACCTCGAGTTGCCGGTCGACCCGCGGCCCTACGCCGACCTCGCCGCCGCCGACCTGGTCCCGTTCCAGCGGCTCGTGGATGCCGGCCTGCCGTCGGTGATGATGGCGCACGTGGTCTACCCGGCGGTCGACCCGCTGCCGGCGAGCTTCTCGCCGCGCTGGATCCGCACCGAACTGCGCGGCGCGTTCGACTTCCGGGGCGCGGTGTTCTGCGACGACTTGTGCATGGCTGGCGCCAAGGCGATCGGCGACCCGCTGGCGCGGGCCGAGGCGGCGCTCGCCGCCGGCTGCGACATGCTGCCGGTCTGCAACGACCGTGCCGCGGCGGTCGCGGTCATCGCGGGCTTGCGTGTCGAGCCCGACGCGACCCGCCAGCTGCGGCTGACCCGGCTCCACGGCCGGGCCGCGCCCGGCGACCTCGCGGCGCTGCGCGACAGCCCGGAGTGGCGCGCCGCGATCGCCGAGCTCGCGGCGCTCGACCCGGCGCCGACCCTGGCGCTCGACGCCTGAGGCTCAGGGGCGCGGTTCGCGCCGCAGGTCGGCGCGGCGCGTGGCCAGCACCCGTTCGACCAGCGCGCGGCTGCGCGCGAGCCCGTCGGCGGTCGGTTCCGTCGCCACTGCCGCCGGTTTGGCGGGCGCGCCGCCGGTGAGCGATAGGGACCCGACCGGCAGGGCGTAGACGTCGGTGCGGTTGGCGGTGCCGGCGTTGTTGGTCTGCACGAACAGCGGCACGAAGTCGGCGCCGCTCGCGACCAGGCCGTGGTAGTCGCCGATGAACAGGCCACGCGCGTTGGGCGCGAGGTTGAGGTCGAAGGGTGGGGTGATGCGGTGCTCCGACCAGGTCGCGCCGTCGTCGTCCGAGGTCAGCAGCCAGTGGGCGACCCGGAAGCTGGCCGTCGACGGGCCGTCGTCGCGGTCGTCGAAGTAGCTGACGGCGATGGTGCCGTCGCTGGCGATCGCCACGCTGGGCGTGAAGGCCTGGGCGCTGGCCACCGCGTTGATGCGTGCCGCCGCGGACCAGGTCAGGCCACCGTCGGCGGAGCGTCGGAAGTAGATGCCGTCGCGCGGTCCGTTGCTGTCCTGCCAGACCGCGACCAGCTCGCCGCTCGGGCCCGCGGCGAACGCGCCGAGGATTGCGCCGTCGCGCACGTCCGCGCCAGTGCCGGGCGCAGTGACCCCGACCGGGGTAAGCACGTCGATGGTGGTGGGCGCGGACCAGGTCGCGCCATGGTCGGCGGAGCGCAGCGCTTGGAGCGCAGCGATGCCGCCCTCGAGCTCGGTATGGAACAGCACCAACGAGCCGTCGGGGCGCACCACCACGACGTTGCCGATGGTCTGGTCGCCGACACCCGGGTCGTGGACCGAGACCGCCGCCTGCCAACTGGCGCCACCATCGATGGTGCGGGCGAACATCGCCGGGCCGCGGCCATCGAAGGTCAGCCGGTCCCAGACGGCGTAGGCGTAGTCGGCGTCCGTCGGGTCAGCGGTCAGCGTCTCCTTGTCGTTGAAGTTCGCTGCGCCGTCGCTGATCAGGGTCTGCGGCGCGCCGAACGACAGGCCGCCGTCCAGCGAGCGCGAGACCAGAATCGCGTTGGCGCCGCCCGATGAGTCGCTGTTGAAGCTCAGGGAGATCGCGAAGACCGTGCCGGTCGGTCCGATCGACACCCAGGGGTCGGAGGCGCGTTCGTAGGCCGCGACCCCGGTGCACGCCGAGCTCGGCACTGCGAGCCGGGTCCAGGTCGCGCCGCCATCGAACGAGGCGGCGGCCATCAGGCCGCGCGAGCCGCCGTTCGACCAACGGTCCTGCTGCCAAGCGCCGATCAGGTGTTGCGGGTTGCTCGGATCGCTGGCCAAGTGCGGCTCAGCCTCGGCCTGCTGGTAGTTCACGCCGCCATCGCTCGGCCCGGTGCAGCCAGATGCGAACGGGCTTGGGTCCGAGACCTGCACCAAGGGCGCGGCCGGCGCGACCAACGGTGGGTCGTCGTCGGTCGGGCCGCCACCGCCACCGCTGCAGCCCGCGAGCAGCGCGATGCCGAAGATCGTCGCGGTCAGGGTCGCGCGATGGAAGTTGGATCGCACGGCGGGCCTGCGTGTCGAACGAGCGGTCAGCGCGCGGCGCCGGTGGTGCCAGGCGTCGGCTCCGGTGGCGCGGGCCGCGGCGTCACCAGCGCGAGGGCGCCGAATGCCGGATGGTCGAAGTAGTGCAACTCCTTGCTGCGCATACGCCGGACCTCGGTCAGGCGCCAACCGCCGAACGGCTGGCCGTCGGGAGCGAGCGCCGCCTCGGGTGGCAGGAACACCAGGTCGAGCGCCAGGTACAGGTAGCGCTGCACGCTGAGGGTGGCGGTGCCGTCGAGCGGGGTGCGCAGCGGCGGCAGTACGGGGCCCTCGGGAACGGCTGCGGCGGGCGGCGCCGTGCCGTCGAGCACCGCGGCCGCGTCGATCGGCGGCAGCGGCGCCACGTCCACCTCGGGGGAGGCGAGCCGCACCGGCAGCGCCAGGGCGCGCTCTAGCGGCGGCTGGAGCCAGCTGAAGTAGGCGATGGTCTGGTAGCGCGAGGAGCGGCGTAGCGCGTCCCATTGCGCGGTCAGGCGCGAGCTCCCGGTCGGCAGGGCGTTGAACGGCAGCGCGAGCGGCGCGACCGGCCCAGGTTCGGCGACCCCGTCCACCGCGGGGCGCCCCGGCAGTGCCGGCCAGGATTCGGTGTTGGCCGCGCCCGTCACGGTGTGGCGGAACACCAGCACCTCGACCTCGAACCAGTTCTCGGGCGGCTCGGGCGTCGTGCTCGGGACGGCGGCGCCGGTTGCGCTCGAGGCGAGCGCGGCGACGCACAGCAGTGCGGCGTGAGGCTTCATGGGCGCAGGGTAGCAGGGTCGGTGGGCGCGAGCTCGGCGAGGATGCGTTCGAGCGCGAGGAAGCGGCGCTCGTGGTCGAGCAAGTCGAGCCGGAAGCGCAGCCGGGTGCGGCCTTCGAAGCGCCAGACCTTCGGTTCGCGTTGGACCAGCGCGATGACCCGTGCCGGATCGATCCGCGGCTGTGGATCGAGGTCGAGCCGGCCGCCGCCCGCCCCCGCATCGATGCGTCGCACGCCGAGCGCGGAGCCGGCGATGCGCAGCAGCGCGATGCGGAACAGTGCCAGGGTCGGCGATGGCAACGGCCCGCAGCGGTCGACGATCTCCTCCTTGAGCTCGTCGAGCGCGGCGGGGTCGGGAGCGCTCGCGATTCGCTTGTAGAGCACCAACCGGGCGTGGACGTCGGGCAGGTAGTCGGCGGGCAGCAGCGCCGGGATGCGCAGCTCGACCTCGGTGCCGCGCTTGGAGTCCGCGTCCAGGTCGGGGATCCCGCCGGCCTTGAGCGCCGCGACCGCGCGCTCCAGCAGCTCGGCGTAGAGCGTGAAGCCGACCTCGTGGATCCGCCCGCTCTGGCCCTCGCCCAGCAGTTCGCCGGCGCCGCGGATCTCCATGTCGTGGGTGGCGAGGGTGAAGCCGGCGCCGAGCTCCTCGAGCGATTCGATCGCCTCGAGGCGCTGCTGCGCCTCGACCGTCAGCGCGGCACGCGGCGGGGTCACCAGGTAGCAGTAGGCGCGGTGGTGCGAGCGGCCGACCCGGCCGCGCAGCTGGTGGAGCTGCGCCAACCCGAGCCGGTCGGCGCGGTCGATGATCATGGTGTTGGCGGTCGGCACGTCGATGCCGCTCTCGACGATGGTGGTGCACAGCAGCAGGTCGAAGCGCCGGTGGTGGAAGTCGAGCATGATCCGCTCGAGCTCGACCTCGCGCATCTGGCCGTGCGCGACCCGCATTTCGACCTCCGGCACCAAGCGCCGCAGCCGCTCGGCGGTGCGCTCGATGGTCTCGACGTGGTTGTGGATGAAGTAGACCTGGCCGCCGCGCCGCACCTCGCGCAGGCAGGCCTCGCGCAGCAGCGCATCGCTCCACTCGGTGACGAAGGTCTTGACCGAGAGCCGGTCGGCGGGAGGGGTCGCGATCAGCGACAGGTCGCGGATCCCGGCCAGCGCCATGCTCAAGGTCCGCGGGATCGGGGTCGCGGTCAGGGTCAGGACGTGGACCTCGGCGCGCAGCGCCTTGAGGCGCTCCTTGTGGCGCACCCCGAAGCGGTGCTCCTCGTCGACGATCACCAGGCCGAGGTCCTTGAAGCCGACCCGCTCGGCGAGCAACGCGTGGGTCCCGATCACGATGTCGAGGCGGCCGGTCGCGAGCTCCTCGAGCGTGGCGGTGGTGGCGCGCGAGGTGTTGAAGCGCGACAGTACCCCGATCCGCACCGGCCAATCGGCGAAGCGGTCGCGGAACGTCTGGGCGTGCTGTTGGGCGAGGAGCGTGGTCGGCACCAGCACCGCGACCTGCTTGCCGGCCAGGACCACGGCGAACGCCGCCCGCACCCCGACCTCGGTCTTGCCGAAGCCGACGTCGCCGCACACCAGGCGGTCCATGGGTTTGGTCGCCCCGAGGTCGGCGACCACCGCGTCGATCGCCGCTTGCTGGTCGGGCGTCTCGTCGAACGGGAAGCCGGCAGCGAAGCGGTCGAGCTCGAGCGCCGGCGCGCGCAGCGCGGCGGCGCTGCGCGCCGCGCGCTTGGCGTAGACCTCGAGCAGCTCGGCGGCGGCGTCGCGGGCCTGCTCGGCAGCGCGGCGCCGGGCCTTCGGCCACTCCTCACCGCCGAGCTTGTGGAGCGGCGCGTCGCGGTCGCTGGCCCCGGTGTAGCGCTGCACCAGGTGCAGCGAGGAGACCGGCACGAACAGCCGGTCGCCGCCCGCGTACTCGAGCGTCAAGTACTCGGTGGGGGCACCGTCGTGCTCGAAGACCTTCAGACCGCGGTAGCGCCCCACGCCATGGTCGGTGTGCACCACCGGCGCGCCCAGCCGCAGGTCGGTCAGGTCGCGCAGCACCGCCTCGGGGTCGCGGACCCGGCGCCGCTGGCGTTGGCGGACCCGCTCGCCGAACAGCTGGGCCTCGGCGACCAGGCTCAAGCCTGCGCCTGGCAGGTGGATGCCGTCGACCAGCGGACCGACGCAGACCGCGAGCGGCGCGCCGCCGCTCGCGAACTCGCGCCAACCGGCAAGCACCGTCGGCGCCAGCGCGCGATTGCGCAGCAGATCGAGGATGGTCTCGCGACGGCCTGGGCTCTCGGCGACCAGCAGCACGCGGCCGGCGAAGCCGGCGACGAACTCGGCGAGCGGCGCCGCCGGGTCGGGGCGGCGCGCGTCGAGCATCAGCGGCGGCGGCTGGGTGCTGCCGAGGTTGGCGGCGGGCGCGCCGCCATCGTCCGGTCGCAGCTCGAAGCTCTCGAGCGCGATGCTGGGATGGTCGGCTAGTGCCGCCTCGACTTCGACGGGCGCCACGCAGCATTCGTCGGGCCGCAGCAGCGGACGCTCGAGGTCGTGGCGCAGCTGCTCGTAGCGCGTCTCGACCTCGGTCCAGGCGGCGTCGAGCGCGTCGTGCGCGCCGGGCAAGGTCGCGATCAGCGCCGCGGCGGGCAGGTGGTCGAGCAGGGTGCTGGTGGCATCGAAGAACAGCGGCAGCCAGCACTCGATGCCGCCCGGCGCCGAGCCGTCGCTGACGCTGCGGTAGACGGGCGCGCGGCTCGGGTCGCCTTCGAAACGCGCCCGCCAGCGGGTCCGGAACTCGCGGACCGCGGCCTCGTCGAGCGGACACTCGCGCGCCGGCAGCAGCGTGATCGCCTCGAGCCGAGCGCCGGACAGCTGGGTGTCGGGGTCGAAGGCTCGCAGCGATTCGACCTCGTCGTCGAGCAGGTCGATGCGCAGCGGCGTGGCGCTGCCCATCGGGAACACGTCGAGTACCGCGCCGCGCACCGCGAACTCGCCATGCTCCAGTACCTGGCCGACCGCGCGGTAGCCGGCGCGCTCGAGCCGGGCGCGGAACGCCCCGAGGTCGAGCCGCTCGCCGACCCGCAGCGCGAAGCGATGCGCGTCGAGGTGCCGGCGCGGCGGTAGGCGCGGCAGGAGCGTGGGGGCGGCGACCACCACCGCACCGCGCGAGAGCGCCGGCAGAGCGGCGAGCGTCGCGAGCCGCTCGGAGATGATGTCCTGGTGGGGCGAGAAGGCGTCGTAGGCCAGCATCTCGCGGTCGGGGAAGCTCAGCACCGGCAGCCCGGTGCCGGCCAGCAGGAAGCTGAGCTCGGCGGCGAGCTGCTCGGCGCGGCGCACGTCGGCGGTGATGCACAGCAGCGGTGCGGTCGCGCGCTCGACGGCGGACGCGAGCGCGAGGCTCGCGGCGCTGCCGTAGAGCTGGCCCCAACGGACCCGCGGGTCCGCGGCGTTCGGCAGCAGGGGCGCGGGGATCAGGGTCATCGTCCAGCCGGACCGGAGGGGCGAGCATTCTACTCGACGCACCGCTCGCGTAGCATGCGCGCCATGTCAGGACGCCCGCACGACTTCGACCCGAACGGCCCGGCCGACGCCACCGACGGGATCTTCGGCCTGCCGTACACCGAGCAGCAGGCCGCGCTGGTGCTGGTGCCGGTGCCGTGGGACGCGACCACGAGCTACCGCCCGGGGACCGCGCGCGGCCCGGCCGCGCTGCTCGCCGCCAGCCCGCAGCTCGACCTGTTCGACCTCGACCTCGACGCGCCCTACGCGGCGGGCATCCACCTCCTTCCCGAGCCAGCCGAGCTGGTGGCGCTCAACGCCGCGGCGCGCGCCGATGCCGAGCGGGTGATGGACGGCGACGACCCGGCGGCGCTGGCACGCGCCAACGCGGCCTGCGCGCGGATGGTCGAACACGTGCGCGCGGAGACCCGCCGCCTGCTCGCGGCCGGCAAGCTGGTCGGGATCGTCGGCGGGGACCACTCGGTGCCGCTGGGCGCGATCGCGGCGCTTGGCGAGCGCCATCCGCACTTCGGCATCCTGCACTTCGACGCCCACCACGACCTGCGCCAGGCCTACATGGGCTTCACGGACTCCCACGCCTCGATCATGCACAACGTGCTGGCGCAGGTGCCGCAGGTGACGCGCCTGGTCCAGGTCGGGATCCGCGACTTCAGCGGCGACGAGCACGACCAGGCGCGCGCCGCCGGCGCGCGGGTCGTGGTGTTCTACGACCAGGTGCTGGCCGAGGCGCGCGCCGCGGGCACGCCCTGGCAGGCGCAGACCGAACGCATCGTCGCGGCGCTGCCCGACGACGTCTATGTCTCGTTCGACATCGACGGCCTCGACCCGCGCTTCTGCCCGCACACCGGCACGCCGGTGCCGGGCGGCCTGGCCTACGACGAGGCGGTGCACCTGATCCGCGAGGTGGTCCGCTCGGGGCGGCGCATCGTCGGCTTCGACCTGGTCGAGGTCGCGCCCGATCCGGGCGGCGACGAGTGGGACGCCAACGTCGGGATGCGCTTGCTGTACCGGCTGGCGTGCTGGACGCTGGCTTCGCAGGGCCTGGTCGCCCGGCGCGCGCGCTGACCATGTTCGCGCCCTACGAGCTCGCGGTCGGGCTGCGCTACCTGCGCGCCAAGCGCCGCAACCACTTCATCTCGGTGATCTCGGCGATCTCGGTGGTCGGCATCGCGGTCGGGGTCACCGCGCTGATCACCGTGCTGTCGGTGATGAACGGCTTCGAGACCGAGCTCCGCGAACGGATCCTCGGCATGACCTCCCACGCCACGGTGAGCGCGGTGCCTGGCCCGCTGCGCGACTGGGCAGGCGTGGTGCGCGCGGTCGAGGCCGAGCCGCACGTGGTCGGCGCCGCGCCGTTCGTGCAGGGCGAGGCGATGCTGGGCAAGCAGGGCCGGCTGAGCGGGATCGCGCTGCGCGGCGTGGACCCCGGGCTCGAACCGCGGGTCTCGGAGGTCGGGGCGCGGATGCAGAGCGGGGCGCTCGACCAGCTCCGCCCCGGCGAGTACGGCATCGTGCTCGGCAACGAGCTGGCCTACGCGGTCGGCGCGGGGGTCGGCGACCGGGTGATGGTGCTGGTCGCCGAGGGCAATTTGACGCCGGCCGGCTTCGTGCCGCGGACCCGGCGCTTCACGGTGGTCGGGACCTTCGAGATGGGGATGTACGAGTACGACCGCTCGATGGCGATCGTCCACCTCGAGGACGCGGCCAAGCTCTACGACAAGGGCGACGGGGTGAGCGGGGTGCGGCTCAAGCTCGACGACATGCTGCGCGCCCCGGCGCTGGTCGCCGAGCTCGAACCGCGGCTGCCGGCCGGACTGGTCGCGTCGGACTGGACTCGCCAGCACGTCAACTTCTTCCGCGCCATCCGCACCGAGAAGACCGTGATGTTCGTGATCCTGGCGCTGATCGTGCTGGTCGCGGCGCTGCAGATCATCTCGACGCTGGTGATGGTGGTCACGGAGAAGGAGGGCGACATCGCGATCCTACGCACGCTGGGCGCGAGTCCAGGCTCGGTGATGGCGGTGTTCATGGTCCAGGGCACGATGATCGGCGCGGTCGGGACCGCCCTCGGCCTGGTCGGCGGGATCGCGCTGGCGCTCAATGTCGAGACCATCGTGCCGCTGCTCGAGGGCGCGTTCGGCGTCCAGTTCATGCCCGCCGACATCTACTACATCAGCGACCTGCCGTCCGAGCTGCGGCTCGGCGACGTGGCGAGGATCGGGCTGCTGTCGTTCACGCTCTCGGTGCTGGCGACGCTGCTGCCGGCGTGGCGCGCCGCGCGCCTGCGACCGGCAGAGGCGCTGCGCCATGAGTGACGCCGTGCTCGAGGCCCGGGGCCTGGGCAAGCAGTATGCGGACGGGACGCTGCGGGTCGCGGTGCTGGGCGGGATCGATCTGGCGGTGCGCCGGGGCGAGCGGCTGGCGGTGGTCGGCGCCTCGGGTTCCGGCAAGAGCACGCTGCTGCACCTGCTCGGCGGTCTCGACGCGCCGAGCGCCGGCCAAGTGCTGCTGGACGGCGCCGA
>Ga0247727_10004784_pt1 | contig 28268 bp, 12 predicted proteins | sample WisWelCaveWW1625_FD_202498 | JGI IMG/M metagenome (GOLD analysis project Ga0247727, IMG submission 202498) | Biofilm microbial communities from Wishing Well Cave, Virginia, United States - WW16-25 | ecosystem: Environmental > Aquatic > Deep subsurface > Groundwater > Cave microbial mat | place...
GACATGGCCCTTCCGGTACAACGTGAAATCCAACTGGACAATCAATCAACGGACCGTTTGGCGGAATGCAGCCATTATGTTCAGGTATATAAGTCCATCCACTCGGACATGATGATCGGCCTCCACCAGGAATTACGCAATACGGTGGAGGAGAACCAGGTGGATCAATTTCAGTCCAGCTGGGGGGACAGACAGATTCCTGTGGTGAAAGACAAAATGTTCCATCCCACACCCAACCATTAGGACAGCGAAATGAGTGTCCGCTCGGAGATGAGCAGCGTGATGTTAATGGATCAAAAGTCCATCCGGAGGGCAATCCGGAAAACAACATGTATGCCCGTTAGAGCACTCCAGGTGGTACCTCCATCCTGGCGGACACGCATTCGGATCATCAGGGTCGCAAACTCCACCGGTGGCCCGAACAGAGTCTTGCAGTACAGGCGCAAGGTACTGGTTTGATTGTGTGACCTGTGTTTCGAATTGTGATGTAGTCGGAATATCTTTTTCGTTACCACAGCTAGTGAGCAAGAGTACAAATGGAAATAGAAGGATAGTTCTTTTCATGGATTCCCCAATCCTGATAACTCTAGCATATCAAGGAGATCGACCGGATTGCAAATAATAGGCTTCGTTCGGGTCACAGCGTGTGCAGCAATCGTGAAGATGGAACTCCTACTCATCGGTAACATCGTTACCATGGTAGAATTTTACTTGCAGCATGGATGAAATTCCGTTCGAAAAGTATTCGCAGATTCTGGATACGCTTGCTAAATTAGCGATACAGATCGATTCGAGGAATCTTCCGTATCTGATCATTGAAGAAGTAAAGAAGATTCTCAATGCCGATCACGCGAGTTTTGTGATTCAGGAAGAAGGCGTTGCCCGATACGGCGCATCTACTGATAGAAACTGGGAAAAGCGTAAGCCTTCGCAAACAGTGATAGCAGACGCGATCAATGCCGCTGACGGTATAGCAATTCAAGGTAGCCAACACAGCGATGATTTGAGCGAATCGCAGCTACAGCAGAAAATTCGTTCCTCCATTGCTGTGCGTGTTGATCTTGCCGGTGGAACAAAAGCAGCAGTTTATTGCGATATTCGAACTGTGGACCGCCTTTTTACCAGAGCTGATGCCGAAATGCTCAGAAGCCTCTGCCATCTGTTTGCTCCCTACTTTTCTACTTTCTATTTAAACGAATCGATATCCGATTCAAAACAACAAAATTTACATCACCTTGACTTAACAATCAGCGATCACACTGATCTGAATCGAATCATCGGACGATCTCCTACGGTAGTTCAACTCAAAGAACAGATAAGTCACGCCGCTCGTCACGCGTGGCCCGTGTTAATTCAAGGCGAAACCGGCACAGGCAAAGAGCTAGTTGCAAGAGCTATTCACTTCTGTTCGGCTCGCGCGAAAGGTCCGTTCATTCCAGTAAATTGCGCATCTCTCAATCCGGAGCTCATCGAAGCCGAATTGTTCGGCACCAAGCAAGGTGCCTTTACGGGGGCCATCTACCGTAAGGGTAGAATTCAGTCCGCTATTGCTGGCACTTTGTTTTTGGACGAAGTGGGCGAGCTTCCTCTGAGTGTTCAGGCCAAGCTTTTGCGCGCAGTGGAACATAACGAAGTTCAAATGCTCGGAAGCGATGAGCTGATCGAAAATGTTGATTTTCGGTTGGTAAGCGCCAGCAACAGAAATCTCCACGACATGGTAAAAGAATCAAAGTTCCGTATGGATTTCCTTGAACGAATCCGGGTCAAACGCATCTATGTACCGCCACTCAAAGACAGAAGAGAAGACATACCTGCTCTTTCAGAGTATTACGCCAGCCCAAAACAATTGAGTCAAGAAGCCGTCTCCCATCTCATTTTGCTGGATTATCCTGGAAATATCCGTCGTTTAAGGACGATCGTAACGATGGCGAGAGATCAATCTTCTGGATCAAGAGTTGAGAAGTCAGATATAGAAGAGGTCTTGCTGAGTTTTGAGGACCACAATGTTCCTTCCACCTCGGCCGAACTTTCTATGGATGTTTCGATTACGGAAAGGGACTCCGCCGCGTTTCGTAAGCGGTACAAAAAGGCCGTTCGGGAGTACACTCTCAATTTCGAAAAAGAAGGGGACGGATTTTTTAACCTGGATCCTCTTGATGCAGGTCTCCTGAAGGAAATGTCTGAAACACTGGTGGCGCTTTTTAAAAAGCATGGCGCAAGCTGGACAAAGGTAGCGCGAGAACACTTCGATCTAGAGGATCCCAATGATCGCAAAGCTTTCATTGGATGGGTATACGGTCTTCAATCGAAGAAGCTGATACCTAGAGCCGGTTCCGGCGAACCAGCCTGAACTACCAATTGCCTCAGCATCATCGTATTCCGCAGACTCCCGCTTTTATCCAGATTCTGGTAGTCCATACATCATCTTCATTCCGTTCATAAAACGAAATCTTTGACATTTTTCCTCATGATTTCTTGAGCGCGGACACTCCAAACATGATAACCGCTCCTTGGTATGGGAATTGCTCTTTCATTTGTTGCAACTACTAAGGAGGGCTCATGATCATGTTTGCCGGAGATGATTCCATCTCGTGGCTCATTGTAGTGATGTCTTTGAAATGTTATTTGCCGCAATGAATTATCCCGCCAAGTGAGAATTTCTTCAAATTAGAGTACCAGCAGAGCCTTTGCCAATGGAAAGGATTCCGGTAAAGTTTTTAGCGGATTCTTTTATCAAGGAGAGTGAAAGGCGCCTGCTTCTTTTCTTGCCAGATGGGAACAAGCGCCTTTCCATCACAAAACTGCAAGTACAGTATCGAATTGAAGGTCCTGTGTCAAATTATGTAAAGGAGGTTAAGGATGGCAAGTGGGAATTTCCGTCATTTGCAGCATATTGCCTGATATGCGGTGCGAAGAGTTGCGCGGTACGTCTGGGATTCTATGAACGATGGTTTTTTGATGGATTGGTAAAAATGATGATTCCGGTGATTCGCTATCGCTGCCGGAAGAAAGGGAAAATTGCCGCCGGGTCTCATACGACCTTTTCTCTTTTGCCTTATCAGAGTCATCCGTACGTTCGATATTCTTCGCAGGATTGCTATTTGATATTCAAAGAGTCGGTTGAAAACAGTTTGACCCAGGCGCTGAACCGTATGGCGGCAATCCATGAAGATCTGTCAATGGGGACGGTTTTACGAATCAGGCGGGACTTTCAAAGTGCTGCCAATCGTCTTGTATCATCGGGTGAGTTGCAGATTCCGGATGGGAATTGGAAGGGACAACTGATTGCTTTCATCGGTCCCGCAAATGGGAGTCTGCTTTTGTTAAAGCATCGATTTTACGATCGTAATCAGCGGTTTCTTTTGGGCCTTCCTTCACAACTTCGCTAGGCGATAGTCTGCCTGGCCCTTGGAAATTTCATCGCCGGGGAACAGAAAGAGCACATAGATGGCTTGGAAATCCGTGTGAATCTATGTGTTCTTTTCCATCCGATCACTTTGGGCTAGTCGCTGGCCTCCGCCTCCACACTCCCCGGTAAAGACGCCGCCTGAAGGTTATCTCTACAATGGCAGGTCAGGAGGTTACTCATGGATGAAAAACTTGCAATGAGAATTGCATTATTCCGTTACAAGATTCTTGCTCCGGCTTTGCTCAAAGATGTGGTGGAACAGAAGGATTATTTTGCTGCGCAAGCAGATAAAGTCTGGGAAGTTCCCCATTACGGGAGCCGGAAGTTTACGCCCTCGGCGTTCAAATCCTGGCTTCAGGATTACCGCAAAGGAGGATTTGATGCTCTGCAGCCCACGCCCCGCCGGGATGCCGGGAAGGCTCGAAAGATTGACGCTCAGTTGGCTGAGCGGATTATTCAAGAAGCAAAGGACTTTCCGGGTTGCTCAGTTTCCCTGTTTCATCGGCGTCTGATCGCACAAGGGATCATTAATCCCCCGCCGGTATCGGAAAGCGCGTTGCGGCGCTTCGTCTCGGCAAACGATCTGCTTTCGAAGCGAACAGAGCCCACACCGCGCAAAAAATACGAAAAGGAACACGTCAACCAGCTCTGGATTGCCGACTTTATGTACGGACCCTACCTGCGAGATGGAAAAAAGAAACGACAGGCAATTCTTTGTGACTGCATTGACGACCACTCTCGGGTGATCGTTGGAGCGCTGTGGTCTTTTACTGAAAATTCTCTGGCCCTCGAATGCACCCTCAAGACGGCTATTTCACGTTTTGGTCTGCCGGAAATTTTATATGCTGACAACGGTTCGGCATTTTCTGCGCTTCATCTGGAAGTTACCTGCGCCCGGCTGGGAATTATTCTCATTCACTCCAAGCCTTACGATTCTCCCTCCCGCGGAAAAATTGAAAGATTTCATCGCACGATCCGGGACAAATTCCTGGCGCAGCTCGATGTCAAGCAAATCGATTCGATCCATCTGCTCAATGATCACTTTGCCGCATGGCTCAATTCCGGTTACCACAAGGTCTTTCATTCCGGAATCGGAACGACTCCCTTTGATCGCTGGGATGCCGATCTGCAGCAAACATCGATACGATTCCTTTCCCAACAAGATCTGTATTTTGCCTTCTATCAGACCTTCAAACGTAAAGTAAAGAACGATTCCACCGTGCAATTAAATGGGCAGCTATGGCAAGTGCCGCCAACTTACATCGGTAAAAGTATCGAAGTTCGTTACCCTTCCGACCGGCTGCAGGAAGTCTATTTGTTCGAAAACAATCAGCCTGTTTGAAGGCTTTCTCTTTGTAAACCCACTGAGAACGCTTCTTCTCCGTCTTCTGCTATCCGCTTCTCTGACGATGATTCCAACGAGGAAAACCATGATTGATAAACGACTTGCCGCTTTCTACAACTTCAAAAAAATTCCTTTTGGCAAAGACCTGGCTGCTTCTGAACTTTATGTTTCTACTGCCTTCAAAGAGCTCCGTTCCCGCTTGGAATACATGAAGGATCATCGCGGCTTGATGCTTCTTTCCGGTTCGCCGGGTGTTGGTAAGACTGCTGCTCTGCGCTCTTTTGCCGAATCGCTCAATCCTGCTTCTTATCTCAAAATCTACACACCGCTTTCCACAGTTACTGTCGCCGATTTTTATCGACAGCTCAACCTGGCACTGGGCGGACAATCCCGCTGGCGAAAAAATGAAGTCTTTGCTTCCATTCAGAATCAGATACGGGACCTGGTTACTCAGCAAAAGAAAATCCCCGTGATTATCCTCGACGAGGCTCACCTTCTGTCGATGGACAATCTAATTGAAACGCTCAGCATCGAGATAGCTGGATCGTCTTGAAATTCTCCAAGTATGTTGCGGGAAAATTCGCACACGTGTCATATCACACAGGAGAGTTGTTTGCGCATAGCTACTATTTTGTTCGTGCTAATTTCTGCAATCTTCGTAAATTTTGCGAGCGCAGACAATCCGGCGCTCGTACACGGACAAATCACGGTCTTTGGACCGCGAATTGAAGTGTCTCCGGCGGTGCCTGAAACGTCTGCCAGTGTGCAGGTTTTCGCGAACACTACAGGAAAGGGCTTGGCCGGGACTTGCGCGGACCAGGCATCAAGCGGTGACCGGCGTCCTACTACAGGTCAGCATTTAGCGGAAATCGTCCTTGTCTATTAGGAGGAAAGGATGTTTGTACAACGCAGTGATCAGCTTCTTTGCTTGCAGTCCGTACACCCAGGTAATGAAGGCTTTGCGATCGTTCGCATCTGCCAGCGCAAAGTGTTCCCTGCCAACCTTTGTCCAGCTTTTATCATACTTTCTGAAAAGGCCCATCAGCGTCTCATTGAGCTCTTTTAGAAGACCAACATCAAGAGGATCCAGATTGGAATAGCCGTCACCATTGTTGTTTTCAAAGTTGACAGTTCTTTCGGGTTTTGAAGATATCAATACCCCTTCAGAACCATCCGAATTCACGGACGATATACTTCTTGAAAAAGACTCTGATGTCTTTCGTAAGAGGTATAAGAAAGCGATCAGCAAGTATACTCACTTGCGATTTCCGATTTCTCAACGGTTGTACCGTGAGATTGGTCCCTGGCCATGGTAATTATCGTTTTTAAACGCCTGATGTTTCCCGGATAATCAAGCGTCATAAGATAAGAAAGCGCCTCTTTTTCTATTTGCTTTGGATTTGCATAGTGTTCAGCAAGAAGAGGTATATCTTCTCGTCTTTCTCGAAGAGGCGGCACATAGATACGCTTGACTCGAATTCTTTCGAGGAAATCTAAGCGAAATTTGGATTCTTTTACCATCTGATGAAGATTTAGATTTGTGGCGCTGATCAGCCGAAAGTCAACGTTTTCGATGAGCTCGTCGCTTCCGAGCATCTGCACTTCGTTGTATTCAACCGCGCGTAAAAGCTTGGCCTGCACGTTCAGTGGTAGTTCACCCACTTCATCTAAAAACAGGGCCCCGCCTTTGGCAGACTGAATCCTGCCTTTCCGGTAGACAGCTCCTGTAAACGCGCCTTGCTTGGTTCCAAACAATTCTGCTTCAATGAGCTCCGGATTAAGGGATGCACAATTTACCGGAACGAAAGGACCCCGGGCACGGGATGAACAGTAATGAATTGCTCTTGCAACAAGCTCTTTCCCTGTGCCGGTATCACCATGAATCAATACGGGCCATTTGTGGCGAGCGGCATGTACAATCTGCTCTCTGAGCTGAACAACAGCATGCGATCGGCCTACAATTCGATTGAGATCCGAGTGATCCGTAATCGTACGTTCGAGATTGGTTGAATTTTTCTGCTTTAGCCTCAGATATGGAATCACTCAGGTATGAGGAAGAAATGTAAGGAGCAAAAAGAATGGACAGGCTCCTGAGAAACTCTGCATCCGTTCTGGAAAAAACGCGATCTCCGCTTCGCAAATCACAATAGACGACAGCCTTCGTTCCTTCAACAAGGTCAGCGCGGGCCGCAATACAGGAACCAATATTTTGCTCAAGTTGGGATTCGCTTCGCTCTTCCCGGCGCCCACCCGTGTGAATTGCAATGCCATCGGCGCTCTTGAACGCACTGGATATGACTGTCTGGGAAGGCTTTCTTCGCTCCCAATTCATGTCCGTAGACGCGCCGTATCTGGCCACTCCTGCCTCTTGAATAACAACACTCGCGTGGTCCGCTCCAAGAATCTTTTTGATTTCTTCAGCAACAAGGTAGGGCAGAGCCTTTGACTCCAACTGCATCCCTATTCTGATAAGCGCATCCAGAATTTCCAAGTGTTTTTCCGGCGGAATTTCAAACATGCGTTGCTGGTATTTTATCACGTTGCCCGCCGGTTAAGTCCAATGTTCCATGAAACCAGTGATATAATCTCGACAACTTCTGAATGCTCTCATGCTAGAGGATCTTGAGAAAAAAGTCCTGCTGGCCGCAGTTGAAAAAGAACTCCTGGCTTTTGACGACGTTGTCCGTCTACTTAACGAAGAACAGGTTGAGAGCCTCTTTGCCGAGGCCTGTAAAGATACCAACACCGAAAGAAGTTCCTCATCTCCTGTAGCACCTCCGGAGAAATCAGCGCCGGAAGTAGTCGGTTCCGGAAGTACTTTCGGCTGTTATGAAAATCTTCAACTTATCGGGGAAGGAGCCATGGGGAAGGTGTATAAAGCGTTTCACATCAGCCTGGAAAGATTCGTAGCGCTTAAAATTCTCAAAACGCAGGACAAAGAAATGAAGGCTCGATTCGTTCGAGAAGCCCACGCCCTTGCGAAAATCGAACACCCCCATGTATGTAAAATATTTGAATCCGGAGAAATCGCCAGTCATGCCTATATTTCCATGCAGCTCGTTATCGGGAAAACGCTGAAGGATCTTCCGGATGAATTTGGTCTTGAAGCGAAAGTCCAGTTGATTCGGGATGCGGCGCTTGGTCTTCATGCCGCACACAAAGCCGGACTTGTTCATCGGGACTTGAAACCATCGAATATCATGGTCCAGGAATCGGAGGATGGCAGCCGGCATGTGTACGTCATGGACTTCGGAGTCGCGCGTCATCTTGAAGCTCCGGACCTTACTACCACAGGTGCGCTTATAGGAAGCCCGCTTTACATGTCGCCGGAGCAGGCAAGGGGAGAGAACAAATCCATTGACAGGCGAACTGATGTCTATGCTCTTGGCACTATTCTTTATGAATTGCTTGTCGGCGCTCCTCCGTTTCAAAGCGAACTTCCAGGAATGGTCATCAAAGAAATCATTGAAAAGTATCCCGTCCGACCACGGAAACTAAACGACAAGATTCCAAAAGACATAGATACGATTATTCTAAAATGTCTCGAAAAGGATCCCGGCGGGCGTTATGACTCGTCAAAAGCGCTTGCCGAAGATCTCGATAGATATCTCAATGGAGATCCGGTTGCTGCAAGACCTACGGGTACGCTCGCGAGACTCATCCAAAAGGCAAGAAAGAACAAGACCATCGCGGCACTTTCAATCGGTTCGTTTATTGCCGTGACGGTTTTCGGAGGTATTGGGCTTCACGCAACACTTACGGCAAAGTCGCGCGCGCAATTTGCCCAGGAGTTTGGTGAAGAAGTTAAAGAAATAGAGACTTCTCTGCGGCTTGCGTACCTTGCGCCTCTTCATCCTGTCACTGTTGAAAAACAGAGGGTGTTCAAAAGAATCGAAAACATCTACTCAAAGATTGGCAAGATGGGAAGTATTTCAAGAGGCCCCGGATATCTCGCCATTGGCAAAGGATATCTTGCACTCCAGGAGTACGAGAAAGCCTACGAAGCATTGCAACGTGCGTACGAAGAGCACTTCAACCCGAGAGACGTGGCATATTCTCTTGGCGTTGCTTCCGGGCGGTTGTACCAGAGAGAACTCCAGGAAGCAGCAAAAAATCCCAATAAAGCCTTTCGCATCAAAGGCATGAAGGAGGCGGAAGCAAAGTATCGTGCATCAACTTTAAGTTATCTCGAATCCGGAATGGCAACGGGCAAAGGTAATGTATCCTACGGTAAGGCATTACTTTCATTCTACGAGAACGACCACACAAAGGCCCTACAGGAGGCCCGAAATGCTTCCAACGAAAATTCATCACTTTATGAAGCGGTACTGCTGGAAGGGGATATTCTTGTGGACGTTGCAACCAGGGAAAGCTCGACAGGTAAGTATGAAAGCGCAGCTTCTTACTTCAAAAGGGCAGCAGCCTTTTACAACACTGCCGCGAATCATGCGAGAAGTGATCCCCTTGTGTATATGGGAATGTGTTCATTGGCAGAGAACATGATCACAATGTGTACCGATCTTGGCTCTATTTGTTTGAAAGAATTTCAGGAAGGAGAAACCGCCTGTAATAACGGACTGATTGCAGATTCGGATTATGTTCCGCTTCTCGAGGCAAAAGCCTCGTTGTACCTCGCATGGTCTGAAAATATGGCTCGTACCGGCCAGGATCCAACCTCATTTCTTGAGAAATCAATCACCAGCAGCAGCCGAGCCATTGAGCTTGGTTCTTCTGATTCAGCACCAGAGTTGATAGCACGCGCTTACCTGAATCAGGGCGAATACTTTCATGACCACGGAACCGACCCGGAGAATCATTACAGGAAGGCAATTGCATTATCAGAGGAAAAACTTAGGAAGCACACAAACAATTGGAAAACCGTCCTGAATCTTGCTAACGGATACTGGCTCCTGGGGTTATACGAATCAGAAAACGGGCGCAACCCGACGGAATTATTGACGAAAAGTGTAAAGCAATACGAAAGCGTGCTGCGCGAAGTCCAGGATATCAGAATATATCTTAACAAAGGCAACGCGTTCCAGATTATGGGAACGTATGCGTTCGATAATGGCAAGGACAATTCCCGGTCGTTCTTGAATGAATCAAACAAGGCTTATTTGCAGGCAACGAACATAAATCCACAATCAAGTGTTCCGTACGCGAATGCCGCGATCACCGATTTTTATCTGGGGCTTATCAGCATCCGGTCTGGAAATGATCCAAAACCGGAGTTTGAGTCCTCGCTCAAGAACTGTGAAAAATCAGTGCAGCTGAACCTGGCTGATGAGTTCGCATTCATCATGAAAGGAATCACAAATGCACATTGGGCCAACTATCTTTTTCAAAACGGAAAGAATCCCAGCGGCCTCGCGGACACTTCCATCGAAGCGTTTCTTCGTTCACTGAGTATCAATCCTGATTCTTCTGTATCTTACGCGAACCTCACTCTGCCTTATCTGACAAAGGCGGAATATGCGCTGATAGCGGGAACTGCAGAAGTAAAAGATAACCTAGCAATAGCCAGAAATTACGCTAAGAAGGCTATTGAAGTCGATTCCGATGATTCCTGGAACCATTATGTTGCCGGTCGAACCGAATGGATTGCCGGAGATCTGCTCATAAAACAGGGTGGGCGTCCAACACCATGGGAAGCGGCAGCGAATCACTATAAGAAAAGTCTCGAACTCAATACCACAAGTTCTGAAACACTGCGGGCTCTTGCCGGTTTACAGGCAGAGATGTGGTATACCGGACTGCTTCAGGGGGAGCATTCGATTCAAGAAGCGATCGGTCTGGCGGAAAAAGCCCTAGCGATAAACAAGATGGATCCGGAAAACCACGAGTCCGCAGCGACAGTTGTCTTCCTGGCTTCTATGCGGACAAAAGATGCCGTTCAAAAATCCGCTCTGATTCGATCTGCCACGGAACATATCGATCGCGCGATTGCTCTAAATTCTAAGAGGGCAAACTCATACGCATTAAAAGCTCTCGTGTGTTTCCACACTGTAAATCCAATAGACACTCTGCGGAAGTCTACTGTGAAAAGCGCAGAATGTGGCCAGGCGGAAGAAAAAGCCCTGCGTCTAAATCCATCGTCATTCAGTAGACATCAATGGATACTGAGGTATTGATTCGCGCGTTAAGCACAGTTATTTGTTATATTCCATCCTTCGGGGCAATCTGGTGTTGGATTCCTGCACCCTTTTTCAGCACCGCCTTCGAAAATGAGGGGCCATCCCGTTGGACAGCGACCTCCTTCTGGAACGAGACAGTACCCGGCACTCGGCGCGTTCAAAATAAAACCAGGAGGGCATGAGGCAGCGCAGAATCCTGACGGATGGCAGTAGAGACCGTTTAAGTCTCCCTTGGAGTTGCACTGTTTTGTAATTCTCCATCCTTCCGGGCAGTTGAAACTTGGATTGATGCACCCGGTTCCAAACGGCGAACCAACATGGCCCCATCCGGTTGGACAGCCACTGAAGGGTGAAGTCAATACCCGGAGAAACGATGCAAAAATCAGAGTAGTAAGCATGCGGCTCAAAGCCTGACGGACATGCATCAATACAGGCGCGGACTGTGTCCAGTCTTTTTTTAGTCTTAGACGGGATTAGCGGCCTCGTGGTCGTGGCGTTTTTCCGGGTTCTTCGCAGTCCTCAGTCCCTTTGCCCCGACAACATGAAACAATGATATTGCCGTCCTGCTCGACAAAGCGCGGTTGCCGTGACCGCCCACACAATTTTACTCCGACACAATCAAAGTCAGATTGATGTTTGATCCCAGCAGGACAGCATACTACTCTCTCTATAATCTCCGATCCAAGGGTAACGAATACGGTAAGGTTAAACCGAGGTGGGCAGACTTTGGTACCTGCGTGGTAGTTGGAGCAAACCCCTGGCGATTCTTCAACCCAACCCGGCGGGCAATTAGACTTTCCGCCCCCAATGCCAGTAGTAACGACGGATCCAGTCGAGAGCAAGGTTTTGTTTGTTATTTCAGTATCCTCTGAAGAAGTTGGTACAATCTTGGGTTGGCACGCTATCATGCTTAAGAGAACGAAATAAACACAGATCGTTCGGAACGCACGTAGTAGTTTGTACTCCATTATCCTCCCTAATTTAACCAGCGGATGCTACTGCACCGTTTATACACCTTCGCTTATACAGCAATTATCATACTCCACAGAATATTTCTCAACTTCACTTTTTACGGTTCTGTTTTGATTCTAGTGTTATTTGGTGTACGGATAAATACAGTCTCCTCCCTTAACACTACTTCCCACGCTTTCCTGTTATCACTCCGGAACTCATTAGAAATTTCTGCAATAGACTGAGCAACCGACTGATCGGGCACGAAATATGCCGGACCGGCAAATACTGCGCAAACCGGAGACGAGATGAGGACAGATGTTTTAAGGCTTGCCCCGACCTGAAAAGATGAAAGCAAAGAAACGCTGTCATAGTTTCGCGCCGGCCTCATATCAAGGTGGTCCGCTTCCGGAACATGAAATCCCGTCTTGATGGAGAGCGGTTGATAGAAAAGCGAAAACCCGTGATCAGATTCCGGTGAAAGAAAGATGATCGATCCACTTTGCGTCCAGAGGAGAAGATTTTTTGTTTTCGCTTCGTCTGGTGAGAGAATGGTTGAATCTCGAAGTTCTTCCATTTCAAACCCAAGAGCAAGTGCGTTGATTCGGACTTTGAGTTTTGTCCAGGACCAGGCAATGAGATTTGCAAGTGCGCTGTGCCTGATTCCAAGAAATGATGGAAAAGCGCTTTCGGATATTTCCCAAACAGTCTGCTGTGCAAAAGGATCAAGCGTTGAAAAGTACCGATCGTCTTTATTATAGAAAAGCGAAGAAACAGCAGATTCTTCTAAAAGCGTAACATTCATTTTTCGTTTTCTCCTTGTAAATCAAATACTCGTCCCTGACCAAAAGCGATTCCCAGATCACAAAGCGCCTTGAGCTCTTCTTTCGTTTCGATTCCTTTGGCAATGACTTTTGCTCCGGAATCATTGCCAATTAGAAGGACGGCATGGGCAATTGAAGAACGAAGTGTGTCCATTTGAATATCCCGAATAATGGATGAATCAAGCTTCAGGTATTCGGGCCGGAGTTTCGCAACCAGGCTGAGCGAGTTATAGCCGGCGCCAAGATCATCGAGCGCAACTGAAAATCCATGGCTTCTCAAATGTGCAATGGACTCCCGGAAAATTCTCAAGCTCGATACTCGGACACGCTCTGTGACTTCGACGACTATTTCTTCAGGCTTAAACCCTGCCTGATTCGTACTTTTCACAAGCTCATTGATACTGAAGCTTCGGCCCTGCAGGCTCCCAGTGGAAATATTTATGAACAGCTTCTGTTTGTCGCCGATATCGGATTGAAACCGGGAGGAACTTAACCTCAAGGCATTCTTCCAGCAGAGAAGATCAAGGTCAAAAACCATGGCGGTTTCCTCCGCGAACGCTAATAGGGCTTCAATGGAGGAGAAAACACCGGAGTTATTCCCGGGGAATCGCGCTAAGGCTTCATAGCCAAACACCTCCTGGCCAGGAAGCCGAAAGATTGGCTCATATACGACCTCGATAGAGTTTTCTGAAAGCAATCGGCCAAGGAGGAGCAGTTGCTCTTCATTTGTGTATGTTGAAACGTCGTTTTTCATCAGTTTTAATTGTTGTTGGATTAGTCCCATACCAATCGTAAGTGCAACTGTCGTGCCAAAGTTTCTTACCAGTGATGCAGCTGGTGCATAAGCTCCAGCAAGACCGTAGTTGGAATACGACCGTCCCGCCTGCGCCGGGTTCACCGATGTTCCGTGTTCATGCCGGGCTGAATACTTGTTGCGGAATGAATGGAGAAGGACGCCAATACCTGGAGACCGCAGGACTTGTTTGAAGACGGGCGTAAATGGGTGCCTCAACTGTTGGATACGTGGTTAAGGTGCAGACTTCAAGTGACGGTATCTTGCCGATGAGTAGAGTGATTTCGCGGGTGACAAACACGACATTGTCCAACTGGACCATCTGATCTGACGCTAACTGCTATCCAGAAAATCGAGTGGCAAGCGAACCAGCCTGACTTCGCAATCCGGCTGAAATCAAATCGTATTTCACAAGGCCGCTCTATCCAGATTCTTGCTGGATTTGCAGGAATCTGGCAAAAACTGCCGGATTCTGGCAGTCGTGTCTCTAAGCATAAGTCCGTTAAAAACGGAATCTTTGCCATTCTTAGGCTCATGATTTGTTGAGTGCGGACTCTTCGAGCAATAAAAGCAGCTTTTGGTATGGGAATTGCTCCCTGATCTGTTTCAATTATTACGGAGGGCTCATGATCACACTTGCCGGGGAGGATTCTATTTCGCTCCTAATTGTTGTCATGTCGTTGAAACGCTCAGCATCGAGATAATTGGAGCGTCTGGATATCTCCGGCCAACGTCAAAACGGCCTGGGCTTCTGGAAAATGGAAAAATCCTTTCAGGGGCCTATTGACAGCGCAGCATACCTCGTGGTATAAAATCGCCGGTTTTTGGAGGCGGGGAATTTGGATTCCAAAAACTACTATGGGTTGATCCGAAAAATCGGGCGGGATAAAGATTAGAAAGCGGATCAACGCAGCAGGGAATACCACCAGATGCCAAACAGACACAGGAGGGTTGTGTGCCTATGGATGTGCTTGTGCATAACAGAATCAGGGTTATCCAAAATGTGTGTGCTTTAAACATACGGGAACCAGAAAGCTGAATTTCAGCTTTCGTTCAGCAGGATTCCGGATGACGCTGCACCGGTCGTGCTCGACAACATAAAAGACGGACCACTGGCACACTCTTTGCTGTCTGCGAAGAAAAGATAAAGTGACGGAACGAACGATTTCAGAAATGTGTCTACATAAGAAATTCTCAGAGATAAGTTGCGGGAAGGCTCGCACACGTGTCCTACTACACAGGAGAGTTGTTTGCGCATAGCTACTATTTTATTCGTGCTAATTTGTACAATTGCAGCAGGTTTTGTAAACGCAGATAATCCGGCGCTCGTTGACGGACAAATCACGGTCTTTGGATCGCGGATCGAAGTGTCCCCTGCGGTGCTCGAAACGCCTGCCGGCGTGCCCGTCTTCCTGAATACTACGGGGAAAGGGTTGTCCGGAAAGCTGGCCGGGGATTTGCGCGGACCCGGCATCAGCGGCGCGCTCACGTTTGAAACAACGCCGGGATCGCAGTTTCAGTTGCCGGCGCTGCAGACAAAGGGCGTTTATTATCTGGAGGACATTCGCTGGGAAAACAACGGACAAATCCTCGGGTCTGCGACTCCGAATCGTGTTGAAATCCGCGTGATCGATCTCCTGATTTCAAAGATCACCAGCCGTCCGCTTTCACTGGACGAGATACGAAGTCTTGGCATCGTCATTGACGAAAAGAATTTTTCTGCCGTATCGTTTGAAGTCGGACTTCAGTTCAACAGCCAGACGATCCAGTTCAGTTTTCCGCTGCTTATACCGAAAAGTCCCGGGTTCGCGCCGCTCATTCCCGTGCCGCCACAGAGCGTTCAGTTTGCTTCGCCTCAGCTCAAGACCGGATCGCCGTCAGGTGTAGCCGGACTTCCCGGTTTTGTGCCGGTTACGTTTAAGCCGTCTGCAGAATTCAATATCGATTCGCTTCCCGATATTCCGGGCATTATTGTTTTTCCAAACGACATCGCTTTCTTGAATCAATTTTTCTCCGTGTTACTGATGGTGCAGAATGCAGCATCTCCGGGAAGCAGTCTGGCGGTCGAAGATTTGACGGCCCGGATGGTCTTTGATCCGCAGGACCTTTCGCTCGCAAAAACCACGCCGTCAGTCCCGCTCGGGTCGCCCGTTCCGGTTCGTGTTCCGGGCGCTGATGGGGTCATGGGTACAGCAGACGATCTCGACATCATCATTGCAGGCGCTCAAGCGCAGTCTGAATTCACCGTAGAAGGCCTTCAGGAAGGAACGCACATAGTGAAGATGAATCTCGCGGGCACTTTACACGGACTCCTCCAGGGCGAAATTCCGATCAGCGGAACCGCTGTTGGAGCGGTGCTGGTCCGCAATCCGAATTTTTCGATCACTTTTTCGCATCCCTCTGTCGTTCGCGCGTTTGAAGAATACGACCTCTTCGTAACGGTGACCAACACTTCCAATGTAGACGCAAACCTGGTGCGGCTGACGATTCCTGCAAATGAGTTGACCAATTGCACGATCGTTGGCGATCCGTATCAGGATTTTGAAGCGATCCTTTCGGGAGAATCGGGAACGGCAAAGTTCAGGGTGAAGCCTCTCGTAACCGGACAGGTGGTCACGGCAGTGATCACATCTTCGGGTAACGTAACCGGACAATTCCAGTTCCGAATCGGTGTCGGTGAAAAGGGGATTCCGCTTTCGCCAAACACTTTGCTCCTTCCCGAGTACGCACATCAACTGGGAGACGATCTGCTTCAAAAGGGGTTGAGCATTCTCGGCCTTGCGTACAGCGCAGCAAGCGCGCCTCCAGGCGGACTCCCCCCGGGCATTCCGTATGTGAGCAAAGCGATCGTTACGCAGCGGGCCATTGAGCTTGCTCAGGCCGGACAACGCTTCCAGCTTGGAGAGCCGCGAGCCACAACTCTCTCGCATCTTCTTCTGGACTGGCTTGGAAACAGCGTTCCGGATCCTGCCGTCGATAACCTTCTTCACACAAGCAATTCCGGAATGGCGTTTCTCAGCGAAATCTTCCGGCAACTGAATATCGGCGAAAACAACGCGATTTCTTTCCATGACGATTTTGCGCAGTCCACGTTTTATCGCAACCGCTATCTCTCGGTGATGGTCGCTTCTTCCGCAACAAAACCCTTGGTGTCGATTCTTGACTCAAACGGAGACCAGGATGCGGATGTCTTTGTCAGCGAAGACGGCCTTGCGCAGTGGGCGCTTGCCGGCGTACTTGCCGATCCGGCATCGCACAAACTCACGATTTCAGGAAACGGCGGATCCAGCGACATCAGCATCATCGTTCCCATCGGCTCATCCTTATATAAAGGTGAAATCAGCAATCTTTCCACGCAGACCGGCAAATCGTATGAAATCGTTTTCGATAACACGCTGACTCCGGCCGATCCTGAGCTAAAACTCAAAGATGAAACGGGCGCAATCACAACGGTTTCGCTTTCGCAGATTAACGGCAACCCGCCGCAAGCCATCGCGGCGATGCAGGATGCAAAGGCCGACAAAACCGGACACCTCGTAGCGGTGCTCTTCGATCAGCCGGTTACTGAACAAACGGCCGGCGCCGAATCCAACTACTTTGTGGGTGCAAACCGCACCGCCGATGCAACGCTTCAGTCTGGAGGAAGAATCGTTTATCTTGCGTTTCAAAATCCGATTTCACCTCTTGTCGATACGGATCTTGTCATCAGCGGAGTTCAATCGCAGGCTGGAACCGGCGCCGCGACAAACACACTGCGGATCCTGACTACGGTTACGACGGAAGCGGGCAAAGTAACCGGACGCTTCGTTGCAGCCGACGGCACTCCGATTCCACTCGCACAGGTGACGCTGACCGAAATCGATTTTGACGATATCGTCGGCCAAAAAACAGAACACATTACTGCCGCAACAACGACCAACGCCCAGGGCGAATTCAGTTTTGACTATGTACGAAAACTTTCCGATCCGTTCAGGCTCTCCGCTCAGGATCCGCTCACAGGCGATATCGGGACCTCTTCTGCAATCATCTCGTTTACGAATCAACTGGTTCGTCTTGACATCGTGTTGCTTGGTCGAGGCACGATAAAAGGAAAAGTGTTCAAGCTCGTTTCCGGAAGCGTTGTGCCTGTTACGGACGCCGTTGTCTCGGCGCTTGCGTTAAATGAACAGCAGACCCGGATGGTGGCTACCGACGCATTTGGAAATTATCTCATTGATCGAGTGGCTGTCGGCACCGTGAATTTGAGCGCGCAAAACGCAAATCTTGCCGATCCGGCAAAGTTTTTTGGCGCGACAACCGCAGTAATCCCGCTTGCAGGATCCGTAGTTACAGCAGACATCGAAGTCACTACAACGCAGCCGGGCTCCGTTAAAGGACGAGTCTTGCAATCAAACGGCACAGATCCCATTGTCGGCGCTTACGTCATGCTCTCAATCAACTCAAAGCCTGCTTTTGCCGATATTACCGATGATTCCGGCTGGTTCCAGTTCGATCAGGTGCCGCCCGGCGCAATCGCGCTTGGCGCGACTGATACGGCAACCGGACAATCCATCGGGACGGCAAACGTGACGCTTTTGGCCGGAGCATCCGTAACGGTCAACATCGTCGCTTCCGGAAACGGCAGAATTGAAGCGATCGTTACACCCGCATCCGGCATGACGCTTTCCGACATCGTTGTCTACGTTGCCGGCACGCCGTATTCACAACGCCTTTCCAACAACAACACGGTCATCTTTAACAGCATTCCTGTCGGATCCTGGAGCGTCTTTGCCAACAACACTGCGGAAGGTGTGCTCGTTTCGGCGACGGCCACAGTCCTTTACTCCGGATCGACCGCCATCGTTTCGCTGCGATTCCCCGAAAAAGGAACGGTCAGCGGCCAGATCAAAACGGTCGATGGCGCCGCTGCGCCAGGAAGCACCGTGCTGCTCTTTGTTGAACCCTGGTTTGATTATCTGGTCAAAGTCACCACCGCTGATTCAAACGGTCATTATCTGTTTAAAGACGTTGATCATGCGAAGTATGTCGTTCATGCGGTGGCTGCAAATCAGAATGACGGCGGTTCGGGACAGATCGTAACAGTTTCAGACGCCGTGAGAAACGCTGTTTCCGATGTGACGTTTATCGGCAAAGGAACGGTTACGGTGCACGTGGAAACTTCAGCCGGACCGGTCCAGACGGCGGTAAAACTTTCTACTGTAACGTTTGACGTAGACGGACGCATCACGCGGGAGATTACGTATACGAAAACATCCGATCCGCAAACCGGAAACGCTGTCTTTGATAACGTTTTCCGTTTGGGATTCGTGGCCGAAGCAAGCACTCTCCTTACGCTTCCGGCAAAAGTTTCAGGCACCCTTACTGGACCCTCCACAACGGTAAACATTTTGCTGACGCCGAATCCGAATATTTCTGGAATCGTGCACGATGCAGACGGAAATCCTGTCGTAGCCGAGGTTACTTACACGGGAGGTTCTCTGTCGCAAACGGTTACTTCGTATCCCGACGGCACGTTTACGTTTGACCGAATTGCGCTTGGCGATGCATTGTTTGTTGCATGCGCCGGATTATGTGCCCCAGGATCCACAAAAGGCGAATTGCGTACAGTCATCACTGAAACGAACAATCCGATCGACATCCATCTGCTGGGCTCAGGTTCGGTTCACGGCATGGTTAAAGACGGCTCCGGAAATCCAGTGGGCGGAGCAACCCTGAGACTCGATGTGCCCGGCATTCTGAAGCGAACGCTCCAGGGCCTTTCAGCGCCGGACGGCACATATCGGTTCGATACGGTTCCGGAAGGACAGTTTACGATTGAAGCAACAAACGGCGTTACAGGCGGACGCGCCGGCGATCGAATCATTCATCGCGCAGACATTCCTCTCGATATCATTCTGGAAGCAACGGGCACGGTGCAGGGAACCGTCTTCCAATCGGATGGTGTGACCCGCGTGGTCGCAACCGAAGTCACTCTGCAAAATTCGAACTTGTTTGCCATCGCGTTTGCTACAACCGATGGAAACGGCAACTATCTCATTCCGCACGTCCCCGTAAGCAGAACTTCTTCTGAAACGTATAAGCTCGAAGCTTTCTCAAAGAATTTTGGACGAAGAGCCGCATCGCAGCGGTTTCTCGTTGCTTCCGATGGCGATGTGGTCAATCAAAATCTGCTGCTGGAAGGGTTGGGCTCGGTTGGCGGTTTTGTCTACGATTTCACAGGAGTCAATCCAATTTCCGGCGCATCGTTGACGCTTCTCTCTTCCGGTGTGCAAACACAAATGCTCGTTGCATCCAGCGGTTCCGCCGGTGACTTCCAGTTTGCCGGAGTCCCGCAGGGCGCATATTCACTGACGGCTGCAAAGAACCTGCTTGCCGGTCAGGTCACGGGAAGTGTGACGCAAGACGGACAGTCCGTGCGGCAGAATGTTCTGCTTGCCCCGTCTGCGGAAATTCGCGGGACCATCCATTTCTTCGATGGCACTCCTGTTCCTGCAGGTGTAAACCCAATCGTCAGCATCAACGGCTCGGGCATCTCGTTTAACGTGGACGCTCCGGATGGGGCATTCTTCGTCTCCGAACTTCCGCTCGGTTCGTACAGGCTGCAAACGAACTTTACGTATCAAAACAAACCGTACAGAGGCATTGCCAGAGTTACGTTGAATCAAACCGGGGAAAGATTCGTGACTCTGAGCCTCAAGGGATTGAACACGCTTAATGTTGCGATTACCGGTTTTGTTCCAACGGAAGCAAACAGCGTATCGCTTACCTACAGCAATGATATGGAAAACCGGACCGAGTCGCTGGCGATTCCATCAAACGGCATCGTGCAGTTCATCAACGTTCCGGAATCCACGTACACGATTATGGCCCGCTCCGGCGAACTTCTCGCGGGAAGCGCGTCCGGCAACTTCACCGGTGACGGCGAAACGAGAAACGTGACCGTGCCGCTGACTTCATCCGGACGCGTCACGGGGACCGTCAACTATAACGGTAACCCGGCTGCCGGTGTCTCGATCACGCTGACCGGCGCAAGCTATGTGCTCTACAGCTATACGGACGGCGCCGGACAATTCAGCATACTCGGTGTCCCGCTTGGCGCGTATACGATTTCGGCCGAAAATCTGCAGTCCGGCGGCAAGGCGCGCGCTACGGGTTCCATCGACTTCGAAAACGACATCAAGAGCCATCTGCTGAATCTGGACGCGATCGCGCCGTCTGTGCAATCGACAACGCCTTCGAACGGCTCAACCGCAGTACCAAACGATAGTACGATCCATGTAGTATTCAGTGAACCGATGGCTCCGGCTTCCACGCAGGCAGCTTTCTCACTCACTTACGCTGGAGGCGCGGCAACAGGCACAGCCGTTATCACTGGAAACGAGCTCGTCTTTACTCCGGCGTCTGCACTCGCGCCGCAGCAAACGTACAACATCGTCGTTGCAGCAACGGCCGAAGACCTGGCAGGCAACAGACCGGCAAATGCGTTTGTCGCATCCTTCACAACGATTGATACGGTTGCGCCAACACTCACAAACAGCGTGCCGGTCAACCTTGCGTACAACGTGCCGCTAAATACCACGTTGCAACTGTATTTCAGCGAAACAATTGCCAATCGTGGGAACTACACGGTTAGCAGAAGCAGCGGATTTCCCGCGTCCGTTTCCTCCGAAACATGGAACGCGTCACACACGGTGCTCACGCTATCGTTTGCGTCCGCATTCGCGCAAAACGAGCGTATCACGTTTTCGATTTCCGGATTCGTCGATTCGGCAGGCAACACGCAAACGTCAACTTCAACCGTTATCTTTGACACGATCGATAATCAGCCACCCGCTGCGCCTGCGCTGAGCGCGAATGATCCGGACGGCCAGATCCGCGAGGGTTCAACGCCAATTATTCTTGCAGCAGTTTCAGAACAGCTCGTAAACGTTGACTTCTTCATCAAAGGTGTCCTGCGTTATCGTGACACCACAGCGCCGTATGACTACGTCGTTCCGGCATCGCTTACGACAATCGCCGCAAACGGAAGCAATTTGCTGGTGGTGGAGGCAACGGCAACAGATCGCGCCGGTAACGTGTCTACGAAAACGGCTCTGACTCTGGTGCTTCTACCCGATACAGCGCCGCAGGTCACGATCAGCAGCAATCCTGTGCCGGGCGATATCTTCCCGGGCACCAGCATTAATGTGAACTACAGCGTTTCCGATGACGGCTTCCTCACAAAAACTCTGCTAATCGTAACAGGCGCCATGAACGAAACAACGGATCTTGGCGCGCCAACTTCAGGCTCAAGAGTCATCGAAGTCGATCCCGCTGCGCCGGTTGACACAGCGCTGATGATCAAGGTCCGCACAACGGATGATTCCGGCAAATCCACAAACAGCAGCGAACTGGTCTTTACCACGAAACTCGATACGACGGCGCCTTCGGTGAGCTTCGTGCAGCCGGCAAACGGATCGGGTACGGTCACAGAAGGACAGTCCTTCACAGTATCGGTGAATGCTGCGGATAACGTTGCCATCGATCGCGTCGAATTCACGTTTAACGGAAACGCGATTGCCGATAACTCAACGCCATACGAGACGCAGTTTACTGCGCCCGCCGTTACGCAAGACACCGTCTATACGGGAACCGTCACGGCGTTTGATCTGGCGGGAAATCCGAAAGCAGTCAACTTTACGATGAACGTTCAATCATCGTTTGATCCGGATCAGCCGACGGTGCAGTTCGTTTGTCCGACAGGCGGACTCTTCCCGGCGAACTATACGCTTGACCTGACCGTCCAGGTCACGGACAACAACAACGTGGAACGCGTCGAGTTCTATCGCGACTCGGAGACAACTCCGTTCCATACGCGCTCCAACATCGCATCGACGAATACAACGATTACAACGACGGATGTTTTGAGCGGGTTGACCACCGGACAAACCCGCGTGTTTAAAGCTGTGGTTTACGACTACTCCGCAAAAACGGCGCAAACCACAACGACAATCGAGATCGTTTCAGGAACCCGCATCACAAGCGCCGTTACGATCCCCAATACTCCGGTCAATCCATACGAAAACCAGACTCTCATCGTGGAAAATGCGCTCACGATCAACGGACCGCACACGTTCCAGGATTTCATCATCCTTAAAAACGGAGCCGTGAACCATCCGGATACGACTTCCGCATCCGAATTCAAGCTCAGTCTCACAACCGCTCGCGCTTACATTGCCTGCGGCGGAAAGATCGATGTCATCGGACGCGGCTACGATCAGGGCTTTACGTATCCAAATACCACGACCGGCGCTACAATCGGAAACACCAGCTCCAGCAGTAACTCCGGAAGCTACGGCGGATCCGGCGGAATCGATCCCACGCTCAGCGGCTTCATCGCAAAAACCTACGGAAGCTTCGTGAATCCAAACGAATCGGGTTCGGGCGGGGCGGCAAGCTGCTGCTCTTATTCAGGCGGCGGCGTAGTGAATCTGCAGTCCACCACGCTTGTATTGGATGGAAACATTCTGGCAACAGGAGCAGGAGACGGCGGCTTCAGAGGAAATGGCGCAGGAGGCGCGGTCCAGATCAGAACCGGAGCCATGGGTGGATCCGGATTGATCACAGCAAACGGCGGCGCCGGCGATCGAAGCGGTGGCGGCGGACGCGTTGCCGTTTACTACACGCAGGACCAGATGACCGGCGGCATGTCCACTCACATTCAGGCGCGAGCCGGAAACGACGACTTATCAACAGGCGGAGCAACCGGAGGCGCAGGAACGATTTATCTGCACCGCACCGGCGTTTCAACTTACGGCGATCTCATCGTGAACAATACGGGGGTTGGGTTCCCCGCCAATTCAAGCGCAACAAGACTTCCGGAAGTTGGAAGCGGACCAATCTCCGCAACAAACGGCAGCATCGTTACATGCACCAGGCCCGGATGCGCTGCAATGCCTTCGGGATTGCGCAACTGGTGGCCCGCAGAAGGCAATGCAGAAAATATCGGTGATGGCGGCAACGGAACGCACAATACTCTCGGGGTCTCGGCAGCCGAATCGGTCACGTACGCTCCTGGAAAAGTCGGACAGGCCTTTAGCTTGAACGGAATCAGTTGGGTGGAAGCCATCGATCCGGTTCAATTGACGACAGACTATACGATGGAAGCATGGGTGTTTCCAAAGAAGTCAGGACCCATGGGCATCATTTTGAGAACAGACGTTAGAGGCCCCTGCTGCGCCTTCCAGAATGAATTGCGTATTGCAACCGACGGCCGTTTCGAACATTATGCGAATGACGGTTCATCCAAAATCGTAAAGGGTACTACAGTTGTAGTACCAAATCAGTGGTACCACGTAGCAGGTGTTGTATCCGCCGGAATGATCAGACTCTATGTGAATGGTGTACAGGAAGGTACAGCGTTTGCAATCGGCACGATCGGTGGCGGGACCGACAGATTCTGGATCGGAAACAGCGGAAGTGCCCGGTTCGAAGGACTCATCGATGAAATCGGTGTCTTTACGCGCGGCCTGTCTTCATCCGAGATTCAGTCCATCTATAGCGCAAACACTTCCGGAAAATGTCTTGTGAAATTCCCGTTCAGCATAACAGGACTCTACCTGCGCGTCATCAACGCGGATGGAACTACGTTTGGTGATTTCAAGATTGCCTCGCAAAACGCAAGAAACCTGACGCTGGAAGGACTCACCGCCAACGTCACCGGCAAGACTTATCGCGGCATCGTGAAACTGGATTCACTTTCCATAACGGGCGGCGCGGTGCTGAAAACTCAGGATCTGCTGGAAATGTCCGGAACATCGGTTCTTGGCGGCGCCGGAAACCTGGATGCCGAAGTGCATTCCATCGGTGACATGATCCTGGAAGGCGCCGGTGTCAAAGACGTAAGATTATCGCTTGTTGTTGACGGCGACCTCACTGTGCGTAATGGCGCCACTCTGAAGATGAGCGCTCCTTTAAGTGTAAACGGAAATTTGAATCTGCAAAGCAGCTCTGTCCTGACGCACAGGGATACTTCGCTTGACGGCGAATTCAAACTCGATGTCACGGTTGCAGGCGACTTGACTGTCGATTCATCCAGCAAAATAGATGTAAGCGGACTTGGCTACGATGCCGGGACGATCCTGAACACGACCAACGCCGCATCGGATCGCTATATTGGCGGAAGCTACGGAGGCCTGGGAGGAACAACCGGCGGAGGAAATGTCACCCGTACCTACGGCAGTTTTGCCGTTCCTTTTGAATCGGGAGCCGGCTCCGGCAGCTCATTCGGATTTTCAGGAGGCGGTGTTGTAAAGATCACTTCCGGATCGCTGCAACTGGATGGAAGCATCCTGGCAAACGGCGCAGGACAAGGCCTCGATGATGGAGGCGGCGCAGGCGGAGCCATCCGGATACATACAGGCGCCATCAGCGGTATCGGAACGATTGCTGCAAACGGCGGCTTCGCGAGACGCAGCGGAGGCGGCGGAAGAATCGCAATCTACTATACGCAGGACCAGATGGGAGGCGGACTCACCGCGCACACCAGCGCTTCCGGAGGCGCGGGCGATTTCAATACGCCCGGCTATGCAGGCGGAGCGGGAACCATCTTCACATTCCGGGAAGGCGTGTCGTCTTCAGGTGATTTGTTGCTCGATAACCTTGGTGTCGATTTTGAACTGAATTCAAATGCTACGTTGATTCCTTCAGCCGGACGCTCCACGGTTACGGCTGTTTCCGGAAATGTTGCCACATGCCAGCGAAGCGGCTGTATCACGATTCCATCCGGCTCAAGAAACTGGTGGCCATTTGAAGGGGACGGCTGGAGTTTTTCAGGCGGACGCCTCGCATTCCTTCACGGTGCAACATCTCAACCGGCAGGCAAAGTGCAGGGCGCCCTCAACTTTAACGGCACAAGCAGTTACGTGGATGCCTTCGACCCGCTCGACCCTACGACCTACACGATTGAAGCATGGGTCAATCCGCGAACCGTCAGATACATGAGCATACTCTTCCGTACAGACGGTGCGGGAGGCAGGTCGCAACAACTGCGCATCGCAGCAGACGGACGCTTCGAACACTACACGTTTGACGGAGCAGGCAAATCGGTAAAGGGTACTACAGTTGTAGCAGCAAATCAGTGGTATCACGTTGCGGGTGTTGTCGATGGAGGATTGATGCGGCTCTATGTTAACGGAGTCCAGGAAGGAACGCCCGTATCGGTGGGCACACTCTGGACCGGCGGCGATCGATACTGGATCGGAGCATCCGATGGCGGAGGCTCGTTTGACGGATTCATTGATGAAGTGACGATGTACACGCGAGGACTCACCGCATCCGAAATTCTCTCGATTTACAGCGCGGGCGCCTCCGGAAAATGCTTCGGTGGATTCCCGAACAGCGTGATCGGATTCACACTGCGCGTCTTGAACGCGGACGGCTCCACTTACGGCCACTACAGAATTACAGCGCAATCCGGACGCAACCTCACACTCGAAGGCCTCACCACCGACATCACCGGCAAAAACGTTTACGGCGTACTAAAGCTGAATTCACTGACCGTTCGAAACGGCGCCGTCTTGCAAGTAGCGGATCCCGTGGAGGTGCAGCCATGAAGAATGAAAAAATCGAGATTTGCGCTACAGATGGAACGCAGGCATCCTTACCTGCATTTAGGAGCGCGGAATTCCAGTCCGCTCGCGAGTTTCCAGCCCGCCAGGCTGGCCAGAGGCCGGCGACCCTCAATGCCGGCGAGACGCTCGCGTCACGTTGTTCACAACTTATTCCCGGGGGACTCATGACACGTTGGTACCATATAGCGCTGCTTCTTTTAGCATTCTCAACTGCATTGTTCGCAGCAAACGATATTCCACCAGGCGCCTATAACAACGACAAGCTGCGACTTGTTGCCACAGAAGTAGACGACGGCAATTTGCCGATTGTGTTTACGCCGGCTTTTGCCGTGCGCGACTCGGACGGCCTCGTGCGGCAGGAGAATACGGGCGATCGCTTTTATGTGCGCTGGACCCTCGAAGTGCTAAAGGGTTCGACGGTTGTCCGCACCCTGACGCATGATGAGCCGATCGTTGCTCCGTTTGACTGGCAACAGTATCCGCGGCAAAACGGAGCAGGCACAGAACCGTTCGTGCGGGTCATTTCGACTCTGAGCTTTGATGGGAAAAACGAAGCCGGACAACCCGTGCCGGGTGCAACGCTCGACTATCGAATCTCGGCCCTCTATATCCGGGTGTTGCCGCAAAACAACCAGACAACGATCATCGGAGCGCTCGCAGCTCCTCCCGGATCGTTTGAATCGGACAACGAACCGCCGGTCATTGTAATTGAAGGTGTGGCAAAAGACGCATACACAAAGAATTCCGTCAACATCACGATCACGATTACGGATAATAATGAAGTCACGGAAAAGGTCATCAAACTCGACGGCATACCTGAAGACGAACAGTTCTCAGTAAGCAGCGAAGGCGCGCACTTAATTGAAGTGCTTGCGCGCGATGCATCCGGAAACACAGCCACCGAAGAATGGACCTTCACTCTGGATTTCACGGACCCGCAAATCGTTTTGCCGGCAATCCTGCGTTTTACCAATATGGACGCGGTCATCGGACCCCCTCAAGTCATCGATGCAAATCCCGACACCGCATCACAAACGCTTAACGGCGCAGATTTTACCGCTGGCGGAACCGTCCGACTGGATGGTGACTACACCCTCATCGTTACGGCAACCGATAAGGCCGGCAACTCCTATACAACAGCACCACCATTTCAGTTTACGATCGATAAAATTGCGCCTGCTATCACAATTCCAAACATTGCGCTTGACCATAAAGAGTTCTTCGATACGGCGATTACTCCCGAAATTCAGGTGGTCGAAGTGCACCAGACCCCGGGATCCCCAGTTTGTACGCTCAATAACCTTGCGTATACGCCCGGAACACCGGTTTCAGGCGATGGGGATTACACACTCTCCTGCACTGCCGTAGACCTTGCTTCAAATTCAAACACTTATACGGTAACCTTCGGGATCGATTCACTGGCTCCGGCTATTTCCGTTACTCCGGATCTGACCGATGGAACCTATCGCAACCAGGACATCTCATTTGACGTTGTCATCACCGATGCGAATCTCGTTGATTCGGAAGTCCTGCTTGATGGAACTGCGTACGTTTCCGGCACGCCGGTGTCTTCCGAGCAGCAGCATACACTGGCTATCACGGCATCGGATCCGCTCCGGGAATCGACTTACAGCCGGACTTTCACGCTCGATAAAACTTCGCCCGTTGTAACGATTACCGATCCGGCAAACGGTAGCTTTATCAACCATAGTATTACAACGGTAGTAGATGTCCAGGATGCAAATCCGGATGCGATTGTCTGTAAGGTCGATAACGCGGTGGTCGCTTGCGCGCAGCAAATCACAGGCGACACGCCCGCGCCACACACCGTGGAAGCGACGGCTACCGATAAGGCGGGAAACATCGGATCCGATACGGTTTCGTTTACGATCGATACCGTAGCGCCTGCGCTTAGCATCAGCGGTGTCACAGACGGACAGCTTACGAATCAGGATATTACTCCGCACGTGACGGTAAACGATGTCAACCCGGACCGCCTGGATATCGCGATCAACGGCAATCCCGCGGCGAACGATACGACGGTGTCCGCTGAAGCCGACTACACGCTGACTGCACAGGCAACCGATAAGGCAGGCAATGTCTCGAGTTCTGTTTCGTTGAGTTTCTCGATCGACAAGACAAAGCCTTCGATCACGGTAACAGGCATCGCCAACGGTGCTTTCGTCAATGCAGCGGTAACG
>Ga0247727_10004785_pt1 | contig 28266 bp, 23 predicted proteins | sample WisWelCaveWW1625_FD_202498 | JGI IMG/M metagenome (GOLD analysis project Ga0247727, IMG submission 202498) | Biofilm microbial communities from Wishing Well Cave, Virginia, United States - WW16-25 | ecosystem: Environmental > Aquatic > Deep subsurface > Groundwater > Cave microbial mat | place...
CGACGGAATGCCTGCTCGGCGTCGGCGCCCAATTGCTCCGCACGAGGCCGATCGGCGGCGGATTGTGACAATTGTTCCAATGAACCCCCGCGAGCGAATTCAAGCTCCGCAAGTTTGCGTTGTTGCGGTGTGACAGCATCTCGATTTGCCGGTGGATCGGGTGGGTCGGGAAAATTCTTGATGGCGGCTTCGAGATCAGTTGCGGCGTGTTGCCAATCGTCGCGTGAGCCGTCGGCTTGTGAAGCCTTGCGAGCGTAGGCCGATCCTCGTTCGGCGAGTGTTTTCCAGCGTTCGGGGTCTGAGGCAGCCGCTCGCGAGAGCGATGAATCGAAGTCGCGAATTGCAGCGGCGAGGTCGCCCTTTTTCGACGCGATCAATCCACGGGCAAAATGGGCCAGCACGTGATCGGGGTCGCGTTTGGCCGCCTCTTGTGCCGCTGAGGCGGCATTGTCGAGATCGCCGGCCATTGCCAGTTCGATCGCCCAGCGGCTGTAGCCTTGCACAAAATGCACGGCAGCCTGCTCGGCCTGTCCGACGTTCGCCTCCAGTTCAGCGAGTTTGATCAGTATGACGTGATCGGTCGGCGAGTTCTGCAACTCTTTGCCCAACTCGGCAATCGACTTTTGGAGCTGCATTGCCTGCATGCGTTTTGCGATGCGTGGCAGTTTGCGAAACGCATTCAGGTCAGCGCGGTAGGACTCGGCATCTTCGATCTTTAGTTCCTCGGCCAGCGCGGCGGACGCCGTGAAATGTTCGGCGGCCTTCTGGTCCAATTCTTCAACTTTCGTCGCGTCCGGCGAATCGGATTTTTCGAGCTGCTCGCTCAATCGAGCGATGGCGCGCGCGGCGTTGCGATGGGCACGAACCGTCAAGTGGCTCTTTTCTTGGCCGGTGCTCTTGAGTTCTTTAAGGAGTTGCGCGGCCGTGTCGCCGGCCAGTTCGGAGGTGCTGTGTTCGAGCTGTAGGTCGCTGAGTTCGAGCATGATTGCGGGGTTCTTTTTTGCCTTGAGCGCTTGTTCCAGTGCCGAAATCGCCTGCTTCGGACGATCGTTAACACGATGCCATGCCGCACTCTTGATCCACGTGGCAGCCTGTTCGGGCGTCTCGTTGGCCTGAGCGAATGAATCGGCCGCCTGCTTGAAATTCTCGGCGGGGTCATCGCCATGTTCTGCCAAACCCAGTCGGGCTCGAGCAATAGCCGCGTGATCGCGAGCAGTTGCTTTCCCTTCGCGTGCGAGCGGCTCCAGCGACGCGACAACGTCCGCGTAGCGTTTCTCCAGAAGTGCCAGCGCCGCCTTCTCGCGCGCGGCCAACACGGGATCGACGGCCGGGACCGATGGCTTGGTTTGGGTATCCTGCTCCGAAGTCGAAGGCTGCAGATTGTTCGAGTCGGTGCCGGCGGAAGTTTTCGACGGCGGCTCGGTCTTGTTGTCTGGCAGGAACTTGTTCACGACCAGCCAGCCAATCGGCAACGCGATCACGACCACAGCGGCCACGGCAAGCGCGGTTCGGTTCGATCGCCGCGCGGGGGCCGATGCTTCTGTTTTTGCGAGTGATTGATCCCGATGCATTACGGCAGTGTTCGCCCCCAAGCGATCGGTAGGGAGTTCTTTCGGGCCGGTCTTGCCGTCCGCGATCGAAGCCGCATGCGGAAGCGTGCTGTCCCGGTAGTAAGCTGCGGTCGGCTGCGGGACCGGACGAACAATGCTCGGGTCGAGACATTCGGTCTGCGATCGGGCATCGGCGGCGACCAGGGAGGCCGGGCTTGCCGTGCCGCCGGTGAAGGCCTGAGTCGGCGTTACTTGCGGTCGATTACCGGATCGGGTGCCGCCCGTGGAGACCAACCCAAGCCCGGTTGTCGATCCGGGGGCATCGTATGCACCGCCTGCTCGCAAAGCCGCTTCGAGTTCCGCGACCAACTCGTTACAAGTCGGGTATCGTTGCTCCGGTACGGGCGAGGTGGCACGCCGCAGCACATGTACTTCGCCGTCGGTGATTCCGTCAAACGCATGACCGCTCTTCATGTGAACCATCATGGCCGCCGTCATCGAGCAGTTCTCGGGAAACGGCAGCCGACCCGTACGCAACTCGAAATAGCTGATCGCCAGTGCGTACTGATCAGTCCAGATGGTTGACTTCATGTCGAACAGTTCCGGCGCGGCGTACCAGATGGTCATCGCCGCGGTTTCCGTGTGCAGTGAACTGTGACTCTGTTCCATCACGCGAGCGATGCCGAAATCGGCGAGCATGACGCCGTCGCCGACAATGAGCAGGTTTTCCGGTTTGATGTCGCGGTGTTGAATCGAGACGATGTTGTCGCCGAGTTGATGCCGGGGGCTGTTGAGGTAATCGATTCCTTTGGCAGCGTCGCGCAGGTAGGGAATCAACTCGCCGGGCGGAATGCCAGCCACGCCGGCCTTCAGACACTCATCCATCCGGTTCCGCAGGCTCTTGCCACCAAGCAGCATGGCGATGACGAGCGTATTGGCCGGCCGGTCGTCCTCGATCACCTGGCCTTTGTCATCGAGGATCCAGTATCCCTGAAGCGGCAGCAGATTGGGGTGGCGGAGATCGCGCAAGAGATCGAGCGAACGGAATTCGCGTTCGCCGGCCTTCGAGCCTTTCAGCTCGATCACTTTCAGGGCCACCGGCACCCGGCCCGGCCCGGTCGCCTTCCAAACCTCGCCGAAGCCCCCCTTGCCCAGGAACTGCACGAGGCGATAGCCAGGTACGATAGCCAGACCTTCCACGAGCGTTCCGGTCATTGAGTCCTCGACGCATCAGTAATCTATGAGTCGAAAATGCCTTGCGGCGACTTGACATAGTAATGTCCTGGATCAGGAGACTCAATGCATCACAAATCTGCGTGAGTCGATTGCGATGCGGGAGCGACTCGTGGCGTAATGCAAGTACCCGACAAACTCGATCATCAGACCGCCTGGCAGATCGCAATGCCGTGCGCGTGGGCTCCGGCTCCGGCCGATTTTTCTGAGAAACCTCGTCCACTCATCGATCCGAACAGTTGCCGCCGTGATCTCCTTGCCGAATCGCCTCCACGGCCGCTCCGATCCATCGATTTCACCGCTTGCAACGCAAGCGGATCGGTGCGAGATGGTCGGGCGAGGCTCGATCTCGATCAATCGTACGTCCGCATGATCGGCAAGGTCGGGATGCCCTTCAGGGTTTCGTAGCGGCCGTCGATGATCATGTCGGCCAATTTGCCCACGCTTCGGAAATAGCCGTCGGACGGGCGCTGGCCGGTCAGCTTGCGGCGGAGGTCGTCGCACAAAATATCGGCCGCCGCGATGACGACTTCGTCTTTCTGCTGGTTGGCATAGAGCGCGGTGACGAGCATGACCACGGTGTCCTGCACGCGCTGCGAAAGTTCGGCGATCCGGCACTGGCGGTCGGGCAGTCGGAGCTGGTGCTTGACCATGATCGAACTCAGTTCGCGCGGGTGTTTGCCGAACATGTCGAGAGCAAAATCGACGTGCTTGGCCAAGACCGGATTCATGCCTGGAATGACTTGACGTTTGCTGCCGGCGAGCTTCTGCCCCATGGTCCACTTGGCGTACGACAACATTTCGTTGCGCAGTCGCCAGGCGTGCAGCGGATTCGCCGGGTTGAATGTTTTCATGTTGTTCCGGTGCAATGCTTTGCCGATCGGCTCGAAGTAGGCCATGCCGTGCTGCTTGGCCAGTGACTTGAAGAACGCCATGCCGAGCATTTCGCCTTCGCCCTCGTAGATGCACGGGGCGAGGAAATCGTATACGTTGTCGCCGAACGGGTGTCCCTTGAGGAACGATCGGCCGCCGTGCGTCTTCATGAATAATTCGATGGCCGCCTCTTTCAGCGACTCGCTGCCGAAGATTTTGGCCACGACGCATTCCAACTCGCCACGGTAACCGGCGTCGATCAGCCACGAACACCACTCGGTCAGGGCATCGGCCCCGGTGATCAGGGCGGCCAGGCGAGCGATGCGGCGTTTCACGAGCTCGCGCGTGTTGATTTTTGCCCCATAGGTCCTTCGGAAGTCGGCCCAGGGCAGCACGCTGACGAGCATCTGTCGCATGACTCCAGCCGCGCTAGCACACAGCGCCGTGCGGCCCAGGTTCAGTCCGTGGTAGGCGATCGTCAGACCATCGCCGGTCGCGGGGAACAGCCGATTTTCCTTCGGCACGCGGAAACGATTGAAATTCAGGCCGTTATTGAACGTGTGCTGCAAGGCGTGCAGGCCATAGGGCACGACTTGCCATTCGCCGTTTTCCTGCTTGGGCAGATCGGCGATCAGCACGGCGGTCGCGCCATCGATCATGCAAACCAGACCGATCATGCGGCCAGGGATTGCGTTGGTGATGAATAGTTTTTCGCCCGTGACTTCGTAGTAATCGCCGCACAGTTCGGCCTTGGTTCGCAGCGCGGTTAGATCGGAACCGGCAGCCGGTTCGGTTAGGGCGAACCCGGAGAGACATTCGCCACTCGCCAGTCTTGGCAGAAATCGTTCCTTTTGCTCGGGGTTGCCAAACGTACGCAGTGGGTCCACCGCCCCGATGCAACCGTGAACCGAGGCCGTGCCAGCCATCGTCGCCTCGATCGTGGCGATCCGCGTGAGCATTCGCGCGAACCGTCGGAACGGGGCACCTTCGCCACCGTATTTGCGATCCACGAGCATTCCCCAATAGCCCGCCTCGGCCATTTGGTCGAACGCCTTTTGTGAAAGTCTGCCCGTCTCGTCGTAGATGCTGCCGTCTTGACGAGTGCGAAAGACGATGTCGATACTCCGCTGGATTGCGGCGTCGCATGTGTGGGGAGTCGAATCGGAAGGGGGAGCAAACAACTCCACCGGCACTCGGCTGTCCCAAACGGCTCGGTGAATTGGGCTGTTGACGGTCTGATACTGGGGTGCGAAGAGCGATTCGACCTGATCGTCGGCGGTATCGACCGCACCCGTGCGACGGGCCTCCTCCTCGCCCTTGCCGCCCAGTCGCATTGCAGATTCCGCGAAACTCGTCCGTTCTGTTCGAGGTTCAGTCACAGTAGCCAAGGCTCGTTCCTCCTGAATGGCTCAACAGTTTTGTGGGTCGAGTACACCCGACTGACGCCGCATTCTGGCGAAAATAGCGAAAGCCGTCCAGCGAAATAGACGCTTTTCCTGCTTCCTTTGTACCATTCTCGGCAACTTCACACATCTATATTGAATGAGTTGGAGAAACTTGGCGACCTTTGCCGAAAGAGCACACTTCGCTCGCCGGGTACTCATTCATCGACTCTCCTTGCCCACCCGATATCCAAGATCGTTTATCTGTTGACCGTGAAATGTTGATTGCGTAACTTTAAGTCAACGTTTGGAAGTGCTCGGGGCTAATCCCGCGGGCACTGGAGCCGCCAGGCAGCCGCTGTGGCCATGGATTTGCCTGCCGAATTGCACTGAGTTCATAGGAGCCAACCATGCTGACAATCGTTTCCGGGGCGAAGGGGAAAACTTGTGACGGCGTGAGTCGTCGCGATTTTGTTCGCGTTGGGTCCTTGGGGCTTGCCGGACTGACATTGCCAGCGCTGTTGCAGGCAAGAGCCGAATCAGTGGCAGCAGGTAATCCAACGAAGAGCACCTCGGTTGTCTGGCTTTGGCTTGGTGGCGGACCGACACACGTCGAAACGTTCGACCCCAAAATGGATGCCCCGGCGGAATTTCGCAGCACGGTCGGCGCCGTTGACACGGCCCTGCCTGGTGTGCAGATCGGGGCCTTGCTCCCGAAAATTGCATCCGTCGCAGATAAGATGGCATTCGTTCGCTCATTTGCCCACAACAATTCCGGACATGGTGGCGGCACGCACTGGGTGATGACCGGTTACGATAATCGTCTGTCGGACAACGGCGGCGTCCCGATCCGGCCTTCGCTCGGTTCGATCACATCCAGATTCCGCGGATCGAACCATCCGTCGACCGGCATCCCGACCTATGTTCGTTTGAACGGCGTCGGTGCCGACGGGGCCGCGTGGCTTGGCAAGGCGTTCGAGCCGTTCGAGCCGTCGGGCCAGGGCCGGAACAACATGAATCTGGGCATCAGCCCCGAACGATTGGCCGACCGGCGGACCCTGCTCGATGCATTCGATCGCGCGAACCGATCGGCGGACGCCAACGGCATCATGGACGGCATGGACTCGTTCGAAAGCCAGGCATTTAACCTACTGCTCGGCAGCGCCAAGGAAGCGTTCGATTTCAAGAAAGAGAATCCCAAAACGGTCCAGAGCTACGGTCCGGGCCTGGGCGAACAGCTCCTGCTGGCCCGGCGTTTGTGCGAAGCCGGCTCAGGGTTCGTCACCATTCAGTACGGCGGCTGGGACATGCACGGCAATATTGCCAACGCCTTGAAGCAGCGTTGCCCACAATTGGACCACGCCGTGGCTGCATTTGTCCGCGATGTTCATTCCCGCGGAATGTCCGACAACATTTTGCTCGTGATCACAGGCGAATTCGGCCGCACGCCGCGAGTGAACAAAAACGCCGGCCGCGATCATTGGTCCAACCTTAGCACGCTGGCTCTGGCGGGCGGCGGGCTGAAGATGGGTCAGGTCGTCGGAGAATCCACCGGCAACGTCGAACGACCCAAGAGCAAACCGATCACGCCGCAAGACTTGATGGCCACCGTGTTCCAAGTGTTGGGTCTCGATCCAGGCCTGCACTACTACAATCAGGCGGGTCGCCCCACACCCATGATCGAAAGCGGCAAGCTGATTTCCGAGCTGGTTTAGTGCTCCGGAATGATTGCTCGTCTCCAGTCGCCGATCGTTCTCGCCCACGGGTTGCTCGGCTTTGCCCGCATGGCCGTGCGAGGCATTACGCTGGCAACGTACTTTCGCGGCATCCCAAAATTCCTGGAACAGGCGGGGAACCGCGTGATTCTGTCGGGCGTTCCGGCCACAGGATCGGTTGCAACGCGGGCTGAATCCCTGAAGCGAGAGATTCGCAATCAAGCTGGTCACGAACCGGTTCACATCATCGCCCACAGCATGGGCGGGCTGGACGCGCGGCTCATGATCACGCATCTGGATATGGCCGGCCAGGTGCGATCGCTCACGACTCTGGGGACGCCCCATCGCGGAACTTGCCTGGCCGATAAAGGTGTCAGCCTAGCCGAACGCACAGGGGTGTTCGGTTGGCTTCGCCGCTCGCCGATCGATCACGAGGCATTTGAGGACCTCCAAACGGCCGCCTGCGCCAAATTCAATTCGCTGACTGTGAACATGCCCGGCGTGCGATATTTCTCCGTGGCCGGCAACAAGCGACGCAACGAAATGCTCTACGCGCTTCGCTTCTGCTACGACGTGATCGCTCCAATGGACGGCCCCAACGACGGACTCGTCCCCGTGAAGTCGGCACAGTGGGGCGAGTTCCTGGGTGAATGGAATTGCGACCACGTCAACCTGGTTGGCTGGACCGGCCCGCGCGAACGATTGGCCGGCTACTCAATCGATGTGCGGCCGAGTTATGGACGGATTGTCGAACGCCTGGTCGACTGTGACTTCTGAGAAGAAAGGGGTCAGGGTTCAGTGAAGAGAAGCTGATCGTTGTCCTGTTCCCCACTTCCGTATTTCTGAACCCTGAACTCCTGAACCCCGACCCTTGAACCCTTTTCTTGCCTGATTCTGCGTATTCTGATAGGGTCTGAACCCGCACGAATGAGTGAGCCTCGCGTGTCCAAATTCGATTTCGGTCGAGCACCTAACGATGCTGGCCGGTCACAATGCGCGGGCGGTTCGTTTGCAATAATCGCGGCTAACCCTTTTAGCGGTTCGGGTCCTACTCGTCGCCGCGTGGCGGACCTGGCCGCTTCATTGGCGCGTCGGGGGATTGAGCCGCGGATCATCTGGGATCGAGCCGAACGGACGGCCGCCCTCGAGCAACCGAATTTGGCAGAGCGGTGTTGTTGTGTCGTTGCCGCGGGCGGCGATGGTACCGTCGCGGACGTTATCAATGAGATCAGTGATTCGGTTCCGTTCGCGACGCTGCCGTCCGGCAATGAGAATCTCTTTGCCCGACAATTTGGTTTCACGCGGAATGGCAGAGTGCTTGCCCGTGCAATTGCCGCTGGGCGAACGCACCAAATTGATCTGGCACGCGCGGGCGAGCGGCTTTTTAGCCTCATGCTGAGTGCCGGTTTTGACGCGGCAGTGGTTCACCAGGTGGTTCAATGGCGAATCAGCGGGAAGTCCATGCGGCGAGTGAATCGGTTCAGCTACGCCAAACCAATCGTCGATACGCTTCGTAACTACGGGTATGGCCGACTAGAACTGGAGGCGGATGGCGTTCGGATGGCTGGCACTCATGCCTTTGCATTTAATTTGCCGCAATATGGATTCCAAATGCCGTTCGCGCCGATGGCCAGTGGCGACGACGGCCTACTCGATTGGTTGGTCTTTGAACGGCCCGGCTTCGGATCAATGGCGAGTTACCTGATGTCACTAGTTCGGGGCAAACATTTTGAGCGAGCGGATGTGCACCATGGTCGCGCTCGCCGGATTAAGATTACTGCCACCGTGCCAGTGCCGGTTCAGATGGATGGCGAGGCGGCTGGGTTCACGCCGGTGGAACTCGAAATCGTACCCCAAGCCCTGCGCGTGATTGCATCATGAAACAATGTAGTCGTCACGCTCCGCGTGACGATGCCTCATCACGCGGAGCGTGATGACTACTCGAATAGGAGGTCAAGGACGATGGCAAACAATCCAGTTCGTGTGTCAAATTCGGTGGTCATCGGAAAGGGGCAGCCGTTGGTTGTGATCGCCGGGCCTTGTGTGATCGAGTCCCACGAGCTAACGATCGAGATCGCAGAGCGGTTGGCGGAGATGCGCTCGGAGCTGGAGGTACAGCTCATTTTCAAGGCGTCCTTTGACAAGGCGAACCGGAGTTCGATCCACGGATTTCGCGGGCCGGGGATCGACGAGGGCCTGCGGACACTGGAAACAGCTCGACAACGAAGCGGGCTGCCCCTGACGACCGATGTCCACGAACCAAACCAGGCCGCGGCAGTCGCATCAGTTTGCGAACTGTTGCAGATTCCGGCGTTTCTCGCGCGGCAGACCGACCTCATCGCGGCAGTCGCGTCAACGGGCAAGCCGCTCAACGTGAAGAAGGGTCAGTTCATGGCCCCGTGGGATATGAAAAACGTGGTCAAGAAGGCGGCTGAATGCGGCAACCATGATGTTCTTCTGACCGAACGCGGCACGACCTTTGGTTACGGACGGCTGGTGAACGACATGCGAGCGATCCCGCTGATGCAAGAGACCGGGTGCCCGGTCGTGTTCGATGCAACACATAGCGTGCAGCTACCGAGCGCTGAGGGTGACCGGTCGGGCGGCGAGCGCCGCATGATTCCGTACCTGGCCCGCGCTGCCGTGGCCTGCGGTTGCGATGCCCTCTTTCTGGAGGTGCATCCGCGACCGGATGAGGCGAAGAGCGACGGACCGAACATGGTGGTACTCGACCGCCTACCAGAATTGCTGCGCGAGTGTTTGAGAATTCGTAATGCCTTGTCCAAGGAAGACTCCTTCGCCGCACCTTCGCAGGCGGCTTAGCCAAAGATTTCACCATGAGATGTGCATCCCGTTCGAACCGTTGTTTGAGGCTGACCGTTTTTCATGTTGCCGTTCTTTCATTCCTTGGTTGTCGGCCGGGGACCCCTGGATCTGCTTCGTCCGGTTCGGCTACAACGGAATCAGCTAAAGACGATGTTGGGGCTGACACGCTGCTCGACAGTGCCATAGAACTGCTCCAATCCAATAAGCGTACTTCGACGGCGCACCTGATCGCTGCCCAACGCCTCAACCAATATCTCAATTCATCCCGAGCGTCCGGTCAGGCCTTGATCGATTCGATAAGTGCCGACGTCCGGCGCAGCCTGGGCGCACGGCTCTCACCGCGGCAGCTTTCACTGATCGAAAACACACAGTTTGACCGCATCGATTCGGGCCACCTGGAAAGATGTTTCTTGCTGCGCGACACTGCCAAGCTCGTTACCGGAGGTATGCGTGAATCCAATACCAAAGTTGAAGCCCTATTCGACTGGGTGGTCCGCAACATTCAACTCACTGGCCCCGACAACAGTGTTCCCATTCCCTTGTCCCCACAATTGGCTCTCCTGATTGGCCGCGGCAACGAAATGGAACGGGCATGGTTATTCATGGAAATGCTGCGGCAGCTTGAGATCGAAACCGTCATGTTGGGTTATCTCGACAAAGACCCCGAGAGCAATCTGACCATCCACGTGCCCTGGCTGCCCGCCGTGTTGATCGACGATTCGCTGTATTTGTTCGACACGACGCTCGGATTACCTGTGCCCGGTTCGAACGGACAGGGCGTGGCTACGTTACAACAAGTTTTGGACGACCCTGATTTGCTCGCGGAACTTCAGGTGGATGAGAAACAGACGTACCGCGTGGGGCCGGAGCAATTGAAAAAGCTCATCGTACTGCTCGAAAGTACGCCGACCTATTGGGCACCGCGCATGCGGTTTCTGCAAGATCGTTTGTCCGCGAACTCGCAGGCCGTGCTCTGGTCGGATTTGACTGATTTGTCTCTACGAATCCGCAAGGCAACCGGCGATGGCATCGAGCAAGACCTGTGGCTCTTGCCCAAAACGGTGGAAGAGGTGAGTCACCAAAAAGAATATTGGGAACAATTGATGGGCAGCCGTGAACAGCCTCTTGGGCTCATGACGGCCTATCAGTTCCTGACGGGCATCGATGCCCGAGTCGCCCACATGCAGGGGCGCTGGACCGATGCGATTCCTCTCTACATGGGCAACCGAATCGCATTCTTTGAGTGGCTGGCGGTGCAGCGAAATCAGGATGGTTTCAAGGCGATCGCCTTCCATGCCAGCGCGCCCGAAGCACCGCAACCCGATGTCGTCGCGACGATCGCCAGCAAGATGCAGGAAATCTACGAATCGCTACGCGAGGATTGCACGTATTTCCTCTCCGTCGCCAAGTTCGAGCAGTGCGAGCATGAGCCCGCGATCAGTTGGGCAAGTAACTACTTGGCAAAGTATCCAAATGGCAAATGGACCGCCGGAGCACGATTCCATCTGGCACGCTGTGCCGAAGCTCAAAAGGACGTTGCGAAGGCCATCGAGTATTACACGGCGGACCGAGATTCACCCCAAGCAATCGGCAACATGATTCGCGCTCGCCGACTTGGCTGGAAGCCGGACACTGCCGAAAACACTTCCGACGTGAAAACCATTCCCCTGTCCGGCCAGACCGACTCCTCGACCTCCAAACCGTAGCCGGCAGGTTTCCGATCTTCAACACGCCCGCATCATGTCGCGCGCCAAGCTCATGTGCTGATTGATCACGAGGTTGTGTCGACGGTGACCTGTTCCACTGTTGATTTCGAGACCACCAACGCTTTACTTGATACACTCGCTCAATCCCGCAAGAAGACTACAGACATAAGTTCGGTCGCGGAATCAGTGCAAAAAGTAGCTTCAATTCAACTCAAAGAGCTGTCGCGCGATCCAATTTCGAAAGATTTCGCTGCCGTCGATCCGCTGGCATTGCCTTTGCTTTTGCACACTCGCGAAACTGCTCATCAAAAAAACAAAACGACCCGTCGCACGCAGTCTCAACAAAATTTCAAGCGCGCGTGCAACAGTCCCATGGAAGGGGACAGGTGGTCGTCCCGACGGTCTGGGCATACCCCCCGTCCAGCCGTCGGGATTTTTTTTGCGCGCGGCAACCTGGTGAGCGACAGGAATTGAGAATTGAAACGCCGCATGATCGAATCGGAAAATATCAGTCCGAGGGCTGGGCTGGCTGTTTGATGCGACTACCTTCGGCCATGTTCGCAGCACTGCCGCTTTCATTTCGCTCGCGATTACTTGCCTCGATGCTCTTCGCCAGTTCGTGCAACAGCGGCAGGTCCCCATCCTCTTGTTTGCCACCAGTAGGCTTGAATTGGGCAAGCTGTTTCACCACATCTTCCGGCGCCAACAATCGCAACTGCGAGGTAATATCCTGCAGCGACTGATCGGCCTGCGAATGTTCGGAGATAAACAATCCTTCGATTGATAGTCGCCTGAAGATGACCACCTTTGCGTACTGCGGTGCCATGTCGCTCGCAGCGAAATGCAAAGTGACATCCGTAATCGGTGTGAAGTTTGGTGTGGTTCCCTTCTCGCTCAGCAGCATCCAGTGATTCGCTCGCGAGGGCAGATGAAGCGTACCCTGAAGCGCATAACCGGGCAGCGTCACGTGGGCCGTGTAGTGTTGCTTCTCCACAAAGTTATAGAGTCGCTTGGCCGGAGCCTCATAACTTCCAGTGGGAATGGCCAGATGAATCGCATCTTTCTTAAGTTGCACTTGCGGACAGGTGATCGCCTCGGCTACACGGTTCTTCGGCTGCGAGACCTGGACGTCCAATAACTCCACCGTCTCCGTGGTCGGATCGTTCAAGAAATCGGCCAATCGGCTGCCTCGCGTGTTCACTCGTCCGGAGTAGCGATGATGCTGTGTGTAGATATCGGCGGTAACTTGGTTTGTCGTTTGGCTCATGACCGTCTCACCTTATTTCCCGCGTGCGTCGTTTGAATCCACCGTATAGTCGCAACGGAAGTATAGGTCAAAAAATGCCAAGAAGCTTTGCGGTTTGCACGGCCAGAGCTTAGAACATGGTCCGCAATGAACACCTCCTGGCATGAGTCGCAATGCATCGAGTCAAAAGCATAATCTCAGAACATCAACGCCACGTTGGCCGCACCCTGGTCGTTTGGACTTTTCTCTTTGTGGATTCGCCACAACTTGAATGCTCAGGACGCTGGGTATTCATGATGGACGGCCGACCCGCGGCAAGCGACTCCTTCGTGCGTGGCCTTCAGACATCTGGACTGGCCTGGGATGGCCGGCTGCTCTGGTCGGTCGGCGATCAACGCTCGGAATTCCCAGGCCACATTTTCGCGATAAGCCCTGAAACATCTCGCCTCGTCCGGGCCCCCGTTGCGTTGCGCTCGGACCACGAAAATATCGAGGCCCAGTTGCGGGCGTGGGGACGGATCGATTTGGAAGGCATCGAGATACTCTCGCGAGTTGAGAATCGGTTCCTTGTCGTGGTCGAAGACGAGGCAACGGCCGCCCTGATCATGCGAATCAACGCAGCCGGCTCCGACGCCCAAGTTGAAGCGATCTGGCAATTCCGGTTTCCCGACGGCCAGGTGCCGACGCCGTACCGCAACGACCAGAATTATCGGCTCGAAGGTGTTGCAATCGACCCTATCGCCGCGCGAGGCTACGTGGCCTACGAACGCGACGAATCCGGCCGCCCCCTGCTCTACCAGTTTGATCTGCGGCGATCGCCCCAGACTGGCATCGGGCCTGTGGAACTCGAACCAGTCCCATTCGGCGACTGGGACCGACTCGACGGCAAGAAAGGCGCGATACTGAACGTGAATGGGCTGGAGTTCGTTCGCACGGCGGCCGGAGCGGCGCGGCTATTTGTCCTCTGCCGTGACCGTGAAATTCTCTTCGCGATCGACCCGGCCACCGGCCAACTGATCGGCCAGGTCGAACTGGACCTGAGGTCGCCGGAGGGCGACAAGATCGAATGGGTGAGCCCCGAGGGCATCGCTATCGATTCCGACCGCGGGGTCGTTTACATTATTAGCGACCCGGATTCGACAGACGGGAACTGGCGACTGCGCTCGACCCCGCAGGCCGCCGGCAATTTCTCCAAATTCGTGCCGCTCTTGTTCGAGATGAAGATTCCTTCTGAGTTGATGCGCTAAACATGTCCACTGAGAAAACAGAGTTGGTTGTCATTGGCGGCGGACCCGGCGGCTACGCAGCCGCATTTCGCGCGGCCGATCTCGGCAAATCAGTCACGATCGTAGACCCCGAACCGCTGTTGGGCGGTACCTGCTTGTTACGCGGCTGTATCCCGTCGAAGGCCCTGATCACGGCCGCCGAACTCGCCGAGAGCATTCGCGGCGCCGGAGCGATCGGCATCGAGGCCGGCCCGGTAACCGTCCACATGGATCGGCTCAGCCAGTGGCGGCAGAACATCATCACGCAAATCGGAAAAGGTCTCGGCGAGTTGGCCAAGCGTCGCAACGTCCGATGGATTCGCGGCACGGCAAGATTCGCCGACCTTCGACATCTGTCGATCGCAGCCGAAGGCATTCCAGAAACTACGATGGAATTCGACCAGGCTATCATCGCGACCGGCGCTCGGCCAACCTTCCCCACAGGACTCGAACCCGACGGTCAGCTCGTTATCGGCTCCACCGAGGCCTTGGAACTCGATCACGTACCCAAACAACTTCTGGTTGTCGGCGGCGGCTACATCGGATTGGAATTGGGCACTTGCTTCCGCCTGCTTGGTAGCGCGGTGACGATCGTCGAATTGACTGCCGGCCTGCTGCCCGGCACGGACACCGAGCTTGTCCGGCCAGTGCACCGGAAACTGGACTCAAAAGGGGTGAGAGTGATGCTTGAATCGCGAGTCACCGCGTTGCGAAAGATGGCCGATTCCGTGGAGGTCGAAATCCAACCGTTCCGCGGCGCGACGGTGATTCGCAATTTCGATCGCGTGCTGGTTTGCGTGGGGCGTGGTGCGAACACGTCGAATCTATCACTCGACCGCGCGGAGGTCCAAACCGACGCCCGAGGCTTTATTGTTTGCGATGCCCAGGGCCGCACGAGCCGGTCGGAAATCTTCGCCGTGGGCGATTGCTCAGGCGGCCCGCTCTTGGCCCACAAGGCCCGGCGCGACGGCCTGGTCGCCGCCGAAGCCATCTGTGGACAATCATCCACGCGCGACCAACTCACAGTCCCCGCCGTCGTCTTTTCCGATCCCGAAATCGCTTATTGCGGCATCAGCGAGTCAGAAGCAGTCTCCGCCGGCCACGAGATCCTGATCGGCCGCTTCCCATTCGCCGTCCTCGGCCGCGCCGCCACCCAACGCGCCCCGGAGGGTCTGGTGAAGCTCATCGCCGATCGAGCCACGGAGCAAGTCTTAGGCGTCGGCATCGTCGGCCCCTCCGCCTCCGAACTCATCGCCGAAGCCACTCTCGCCATCGAGCTGGGCGCCAAGGTTCACGACCTCATGCACACCATCCACGCCCACCCCACGCTCTCCGAAGCCATCCCCGAAGCCGCCGAACTCGTCCGCGGCGCGAGCATTCACATCTACAAGAAGGGCCGCTGATGCTTACGCCGGTTCTGCAAGTGCCGTGTCGCGCACACCGCGGGTGGCAGGAATGCTCAAGGCCATCGGGGATGCTACGGCTTGATAACGTGTTCCCGCCCGTTTCGGTCTTTCACCTGCAAGAAAGTGCCGGTACGTTTTTTTGCCATCAACCGAACACCGCCCTGCTCAGAGTCATCCGAGAGCCCAAGCGCTGAGCCTTCCTCCGATGCTTCGAGCTTCACGACGGGTCCGCTCTTCGGATCGGTTAGCCGCAACAGGACCGTCTCCGGGTAGTCTCGTCCGTCAACCCTTGTTGGTGGCAGCACTGCGATCATCGCCCGAATTCGTCCGCGCTCGTCCACGATCTCGAGCGCGCGACCGCGGAGCACTGGTGCCACGTCGCCCCCGACGGTTTGTGCCACGGCTGGACGCATCGTCTGTGCCAATAGGAACAGTAGAAGCATGAAGTTAATCACCGCGAGGACCGTCGCGAGTCGTTGAATCCTCATTGCATCGCTCCTGTATGTGATGTGAAGTTCAGGCGCCCTGGGGAATGAACCGCATAACGCGGCATCATGTCGGCTCAGGCAGTGACGTGTCGCGCACGCCGCGGGCGATGGTGATGCCGTCGCCGTTGCGCAGGTCCAATTCGTCGATCTCGCCGATAACGGTCACACCGCTGAAGTTGTACACGTCGATGTCGCCGGGCGTGGTCGTGGTGACCGGCAGGGTCAGCTCGACGACGCCCTCCTTCAGGAAGACGAGTGCCGCGTCCGCCAGAGCCGGCGACGGCGGGTTCAGCCAGAGTTTCACGATACTTCCCGGCTGCAAGACCCAGTTGTATGCAAACGTGGGCAGCGGCGTCTCCGGGCCGACCGGGAATATCTGCGGCAGGCTGTCGGCGATCGGCTGGTTCGGGAACATGGCCCCGATCGTGGCGTGATAGAGCAAGAGCCGGGCAATGATCGAGGTCAGCTCGCGCAGCTCTTCCGGCTCGTCGCCGAAGAGTTGCAGAGCTTGCTCGCGTTTCAAGGCCAGGGTGCTCAGGGCCGCTTCGATTTCTTTCATCTTCGCGTCCAGGTTATCGTGGGCCGTCTGGAGATTCGCGATCGAATAGGTGCCGAGCAGCAAGGGGCTAGGCAGGGCGGCGTTGACCCGCGCCCAATGATTGATGAACTGGTGAATGATCGAGAGCATTGGCTCGAAGGTAGGCTGGCCGAGGTTGGGCACGGTCCGCGTCAGCGGATGCCGCGCTCCCAGCCGTGCCCGCACCATGGCCTTATAAAGCGTGAGCCGAAACCAGACCCCGTTATCGTCCTGCGGGCTGATACCCCAGATCGCGGTGCGCTCGGCCCGCAGCGTCGGCAGGTCGCTCTCAAAGATCAGCGTGAGCTCATCCAGTAACGTGTGCAATTCCGTGCGCTGCGCCTGCAACTGGGGCCGGCCATAGCCCAACACCAACAGGATCGCACTCCCGTTGATCGTTTCCGCCTCGCCATAGTGCCCGACGTGCGCATCGACGATCGGCAGCCAATCGGTTTGCTGAATCCGTCCCATGTTCGACCCCCCTTCGTGAATTCGGGTATGCGATGTGTCCCCGTGCCGGCAATGTAGCGAGGAGTTCGGTGCGTTTCCTCAAGAATTCCGGTATTCACGGCAGCAAGTGGCAGGAATGGTCAAGGCCGTCGCGGACTGGGACTCTGCCTCAGGTCGATGTGATGTTTCTGCCGGTAACGTTCAGCATCAGCGGGTCGGCCCCAAGTTGGCGAACAGACCCGCAAACAACGAAAAAACTCTACCGAAGGTGAAGACCCCGAACAACCAAAAACTGGGGGCCGACTCCGCTGGATGCTGTCGTTATGCCGGTCGGTGTCGTAGGTCTCTCGATTACGTCGTCCGCCAGAACACAGTCGCACCCAAAGCGAATAGGACAACGGACGCGAGGAATTGAGGCACGTAACGACGATCATGCGTGCGAAGCCACGCCCACCCCGCTGCCGCTGTGCCCACGAGTGACGGTACCCATAATACGTTGGGGCATTCTTGGAACGCCGACCGATCGAAAAACCACCAAGCAAGACTGGAAGCGCCAAGAATTGGCCAAGCCCAAAACCAGTGCTTCAGCAACGCACGCGCTCGATACTCAAGGTAGCGTTTGTAGGCTTTGGTTGATCGCACCCGACCGCCTTCCACGATTTGCTTTTCGCACGAAGGACAGCACCTGGTCTTAAGGAGTCGCTCGGTACTTCGTGTGACGTCCGAGCTACACGACGGGCACACGATCGTAAACCGGCGGGCGTATCGATCGGCGAGCGCCATAGGCACAAGAAAAATCGCAAACGCCGGAAGAATGAGAGGGATCGGCGCGAGTTCCCGGCTGCCCTCTCCGAAATGACTGGAGACGAAAGACACAAACGGATCGCGGACAAGCCCTATGACAGGGAAGTAGATAAGCACTGCGGCGACTGCCAATACCGCCACGGGCATCAACACACGCGCGCGACGTTTCGAGCTTTCGCCGAGTTGTTCCTGAGTAAACATGCTTCGTTCTCATGCACCGCGTGATTGATCGGCATAACTTGTGAGTATGCAGATCTGCGTATCACGGCCGCTCATCTGCATAGCACCAGGATCACTGTTGCACACTTCAATCGGCAAGTTACTCAGAGTCAATGGCTTTCTCTGAAATGGTACGGAGATCGGTCAGGTGATATGCAAGTGGCTTGATCTGCATATTACTTATGGTCGGAGTTATGCGGCCGGGTGCCGCGATCTTCAATGGGCGTGGCGGATCGCTAACTATTCGCCTGTCGTGCCTGGATGCAAGTCCTGACTTCTTGAGTGGCTGGCTTGATCGCTTGTATGCACACCTTGAATGTTTTGGCCCACATCTTGATCGCCTGTGCACAGACCTGGAATCGTTAGATCGCCAGCTTGAATCTAGGAGCACTTGCCTTGAAATCCTGTGATGGAATCTTGATGCCATGAGCTGTGACGTTGAAGGCCTGGAGAATCAAATTGATCTATTGTGTGAACATCATGAAGCCGTGTGGCGACAGCTTGATCCAGTGAGCTGGAATTTTGAAGCTGTAAGTTATCATCTTGATCGACATAAGTACAAATCCAACAGATATTTGTCGAAAACAATCATATTATCTATCAGACTGACGCAAGACGTGGTGCCTATATGGCAGATACGAAGAGTACATAGCTCTCTGATTCAGACTCCGTGGCATAGAAGATGATTTCTCCATTTTCATCGACCATCATGATGGATGGGCCATGCTTGCTGAACTGGACAAGGAATGTTCGGAGCTTTCCAGCCTCATAGCACAGAAAGACACCGTGTGAGTCGTCTCGCACGCCCAAGGTGAGCAGCGGGCGGCTTTGGTTATCGCAGAGGTAAATGCTCGGGCTGCCGTCGGGCTTGATCGAGATCTTGATGCGTTGTGCGTCGTTCCCGTCGCCGATCGCGATCCAGGGCTTTTCATCCGGGTCCACCCCCACCAACAAGCGTCCGCGCTGACCGTAGTCGTAGATCGTCAGGCCGTTGTTCAGGTCATTCGCGCCGAGCATGACTCGCGTCTGGCCTTCGGAATTGTACATCGTAACCGCCGGTTGATCGTTCTCGGCCACACCGACGAACAGCCGTGGGACTCGTCCCTGCCAGTGTCACGATCCCGTTGCGATTGCAACTCGACCCGACGACAAGTAACGTCTGGCAATCGATAGGATCGCTCAGGTGTAGGATGGGTCGAGTCTTCGAGACCCACCATATTGTGGGAAAAAACTCTGGTGGGTCTCGAAGACTCGACCCACCCTACCCCCTACTCCCTTTGGTGCAAGACCCATGGCCATCCGCATCGGCATCGTGGATTTCGACAGTTCGCATTGCGTCGAGTTCACGAGGCGGATCAATCACTTGGAGATTGGCGATGACCAATGGGTCGAGGGTGGCCGGGTTGTGATTGGGTGTGCAGGCTCGTCGGTGCTTTCGCCCGAGCGGCTGCCTGGGTTCAATCAACAAATGGATCAGATGGGCGTGCCACTTGTCGCCAGCCCCGGCGAGATGCTTGGCAAGGTGGATGCGGTGATGATCCTGTCGGTCGATGGCAGCGCACACTGGGACCGGGCTCGGCCGTTCATCGAGGCGGGGGTGATGTGCTTCGTGGACAAGCCGTTCACGTGCTGCCTCGCTGAGGCGAAGGCGATGGCGGATTTGGCCGGGCGCCACGAGGTGCCGATCTTCAGCTCATCCGCCCTGCGCTATGCGGCGGAGGTCGTCGAGTTTGTGGCTGAAACCAAGGGGCCGAATTCACCGACAGGTCCGATCTTGGGGGCGACAGTCTACGGCCCGGCACCGACTCGCCCACGCAATCCGGGACTGTTTCACTACGGCATGCACGCGGTCGAGGTGCTGTTCACACTCATGGGCCCGCAATGCGAGTGGCTCACGTGTGTGCGCGAGGGTGGCGAGGCAGGCAGCGACGAAGTGGGCGCGGAGGTCGTGACGGGGTACTGGTCGGGCGGCCGGCTAGGGAGCGTGCATGGCATCCGGTCGGGCACACGAGCGTACGGGTTTGTGGCCTTCTGCGAGAAGGCGGTTCGACACGTGGCGATCGAATCCAAAGACTATCGCTTTTACCGCGACTTGCTCAAGCAGGTGATTCGCTTCTTCGAGACCGGTCAGCCGCCGGTTGATATCGACGAGACACTGAGGATCATGGCATTCATCGAGGCAGCCGGAGTCAGCGGAAGATCGTGCGGGGTACCAACCCGATGTCGCCATGACTGAGAGGAGTCCTTTTGAGCAACGTGACACGATTCTGATTCGTGGGGTGCGACCAACGTGAACTCATTCACTTGGTCGATCCGGGACCGATTCCCACGAGACTTTGAAATATATGTCGGTCAGCCTCAGGCGACAGGGGACGGTTTCGAGTTCCAACACGGACTCCAGCCCCTTGAACACGGTCAAGCGCCACGAGTCGTCAGGTTGACGCACGAACCGCTCGACCAGCGGCTCCGCCTGGGATACCAGGAGGTACTCGGAAAGTGACGGGACTTGTCGGTAGTGGTCGAACTTCTTGCCGCGGTCGTATGCTTCCGTGGCCTCCGAAAGCACTTCGAAGATCACTCGTGGGTTCAGAAGCGTGTCGGCGACTTGATCGTCGAACTGTAATTCACCGCAAGCGATGATCACGTCGGGATACGTGTACAGCCCGGTGGGCGACACTTTGACTCGCAGATCGCTTCCGAAGACTTCGCATGGCGTGTCACGTAGTTGCCTGCCGGATTCGATGATCAAGTTCGATGAAACTCGGCAGTGCTCCCGGCTCGCCCCGGCCATGGCGAAGATTTCGCCGTTGAAGTATTGGCTTCGGTATTCCGCCGCACGTTCCAGCACGAGGTATTCCGCCGGGGTGTAGCGTTTTTGGGGTGCGGAGGACATAAGAGGGATTCCCAAACGTTAGCAACCAGCGACGGAGTAATCTTAACCGCGCCCTTGTCAGATCTCAAGGACGGGCAGGACCGGCCGCACAGATCGAAGTTTGACAACGAGGGTGAAGGTCGTCTGTAATTCGATCGCTCCCCGTCACGACTTGTTCACCGTTCGCTGGTAGAGGTCCAGCATCTCCGGCAGCTTCTTCGCCAGGCTGTACTTTTCGTCGATGAGCTGGATGCCGGCATGGCCGAGCGGCCGAAACTGGTTCGGATCATCCAGCACGCGCAGGGCCTGCCGGACGAATTCGTCAATGTCGTAAAAGCCCGCCAGCAGTCCGTTCTGTTCGTGCTGGATGACTTCGCGGACCGGGGCTGTGTCCGAGGCCAGTACGGTGCAGCCGCAGGCGAGCGAGTCCATCAGCGACCAACTCAGGACAAACGGCACGGTCATGTAGATGTGCAGGTCGCTTAGGCTCAGGAGTTCAACGAGCTGTGCGGGCGGAATGCCGACGAACTTGGACTTGCGGGCCAGGGCTTCACGCAACGGGAGCATTTGCGGTTGTGCGGCGTTCGGCGGCTGGCAACTGATCAGGAAGCGTTCGTGATCGTATTTGTCTTGGGCGAGCACGTGTTCGAGGAATGATTTTGTTTTGACGTGCTTCAGGTCGCCGCCGTAACAGACTCGGTCGGAGCCGACCAGGACGAAGACGACGTTCTTCCGCATGTCGCAGATTCGTTTCGCCACCTTCATGAAGATGTCGAAGCCCCGCATCGACTCGTAGCCACGCGAGACGTAGGTCACGATGCGCAGGTCGGCCGGGATGTCGTAGTTCCCGATGCGGCGCGGCACCTGGCGGCGATACCAAACTTCGCGGTCGATGCCGTCGAAGATCGTCTGCAACTTGTGCTGGTATTCTTTCGGAAACAGGCTGCGCTGCCACTCGGTCGGGCAATAGCCGGCGGCGGACGTCTGCAGGTCGCAAAGGATCATGGCGTTGCGCGTGCGTGCCCGCAGGATATCCATCTCGCTTGTGGCAAATTCCGGGCGGAAGTCCATGTCGGAATTGCGGCCGCGGTAGTAATACTCGAAGTAGTTGATGATCGGGGAGTCGTACAGGTCGGCCAGCCAGAGCGTGGAGCCAAAACCGCTGTGGCCCACGACGAGGTCGGGCTTGATCTCCGGGTGGGCCTTCATGGCCTCGAAGATCGCGTGCGTGTGCCACGTGCAGTTTTCGAATGTGCGGCTGCAGTAGTGCGTGGTCTGCGTGGCTCCGCCTTTGGTTTTGTACTGGATGAGCCGGATGCCGCCGACGTTGCCCTCGGGGAGTTCCGAGATGAAGGTGCAGCGGAAGCCCTCGCGTTTGACCAGGTAGCTGCCGATGTGGCCGAACTGGGCGGGAAAGTTTTTGTGGACAAAGAGAACGTGCATCGGGCCACTCGGGTTTGTGTCGTTGGAATGCTCGACCTAGATATCGCACCGACCGGTGCGGCAGGCACCAGCACCTCAAGTGGGCCCGCTGCTCGCCTGAGAAATCGGCAGGCCGCCCAACCCGGTGCCGCTGTGGGCGGCCGGCACGCTCAGTTGCCGTTCGATTCGGCGACCGCCGCAGGTTGGGCAGAGGGGTTGTTCACTTCCCCGCACGAGCAACTCGAACTCGTGCTCGCACTCGTGGCACGCGTATTCGTAGATTGGCATCTCCGTCAACTCCGAGTGTTTCGTTGCCCTATCCAAATTCGACTGGTCGCATTCTAGAATCTATGCCGAACCTGTCAACCAGAGGGCCGACCATGAAACTTCGTCCGCTGTCCCGCGCCGAGGTTCGAGAACTCGATCGCCGAGCTATCGAAGACTTCGGTGTGCCCGGGATATTGTTGATGGAAAATGCGGGGCGAGCCGCCGCCCAGTGGGTCGACGAACTGGGCATCGACGGGCCTGTGCTCATCTGCTGCGGCAAAGGCAACAACGGCGGCGACGGCTACGTGATGGCGAGACATTTGGAAGCGTGGGGTTATCGCGTACACATTCTTTTGGCGTGTGAGCCGGCGGAACTGCACGGCGACGCGCTCGTCAACTTTCAGATTCTGCAGGCGAGCAAGACGCCGATTTCGCATTGGAACGCCGAGCCGGACAACGCCGAGATTGCCGAGGAGTTTCGTGAGGCGTCGTGGATCATCGACGCCTTGCTCGGCACAGGAATTCAGGGAGTCGTTCGGGAACCGCTCCGATCCGTCATTGAAACCATAAACTCCGCGGCTGCACGAAAGCTCGCCATCGATATTCCGTCGGGACTCGATTGCGACACCGGGCGACCGCTTGGCGTGGCCGTACGCGCTACACACACAGCGACGCTCGTTTCCACCAAGGTCGGGTTCACGAATCCGGAGTCTCAGTCGTACACCGGCATCGTTCAAGTCGTTGACATTGGATTGCCGCGTGCGTTATTGGACGAGTTCACGGTTGAGTGAATCTATGCAAGAGGCTTTCGGCGGCGCTGCGACCGGGGTATCTTGGGCCATTCGGCAAGCACGAAAACCGAACCAGAAAAGGGAGTCACCATGAAAAGATTGATCGTTGCGCTCGCGTGCGTGGCATTGGGTTGTGGAGGCAAGGTTCCGCAACTGTCGGAACAGGGCAAATCATTCATGAAGCGATTTGAACAGCAGATGCCGAATCACAAGACCCCGGCATTCAAGCAAATGTGCGACGAGATTGAAAAGCTTCACGACCAGAAGAAGATGTCCGACGAAGAATACAAAGCCTTGCACAAGGTGTGCGGGCCTGGCGGTGAAGGCCAGTGGGATCGGGCGACCGCGGGGCTGAAGGCACTCACGGCCGCGCAGAGCGAGAAGAAGTCGGAATAAAGATGGGCACCGGTGCAGGGGGTCTTGCAGGACTGCAACCGGTGCCCGGCTGGGAGGTGGATCACTTTCTTCTACGAAAGCTAGACCACAAAAGATCGTTTCGGTTCGCCTATTCCTTTGTACTCGGACTTGGGCGTTCGCCCGTTTTGTTTTGCAACCGCTTTTCTATCTCCTCGAGCTTTTTCTCCAGTGAAAGCACACGATCCTCAAGGGCATCAATCCGCCCGTTGTGTTGGCCGTGCCAAGAAATGCGAGGATCGATCGGACTCATGAGCCAATTTCCAAATTCGGGGCGGACCGGCGCCTGAGCCAGCGTGACTTCAACTTGCCTTTTGCCGCCGGCGCTCACCACGCCCAGTTTCACCTTTGCGCCTGGCCCCGACTTTTGGATCAGTTCGTGAAGCTTCTGTGGAGATGTCACCAACTCATCGTTGAACTCCACAATTACGTCCGACACTCGAAAACCAGCACGGTCAGCCGGAAGGCTTGGAACGATTTTCTTCACGAGTGCCCCATGAGTAGCAGCCAGGCCAAGTGATTTTACTTCTGATTCAGATACTTGCTGAGTCAGCACTCCCAATAACGCACCTTCGGCGGCAAAGAAACTCGCAGCTCGTCTCCATTGCTCGGCGTCCCAAATACCCGGCGACCTGGCTCCGATATCAAATCGCTCCATCCAAGAGTCCCAGGCGTTTCGGTTCGACGGAGTCCGGCTTGGTGGCCGCTCTGTGAGTTTGGCCGCCAGCGTCATGGTTTCACCGTCGCGACTGACGCGAAACTTGACTTCAGTCCCCGGGCTCATTCGTTCAATTCGATCCGCCAGCTGATCAAAGTTTCTTATTTCATCATCGTCGAAGGCCATGAGGACATCGCCGGTTTGAAAACCGGCCAGTGCTGCCGGCGAACCATCGGCAACAATCTTGATCCGGATCCCCGTCGGCTCGACGTCCTCGGCTGTGACACCTAAATAGCCGCGTTCGACCTTCCCACCATCTCGAAGACGCTGGGCGACCAACCGGAGTTCCGCGGCCGGTATGGCAAATCCGATCCCAGCCACGCGGCGATCCGCGGCGTTCTCGGTACCCGGCTCACCCAGCACCGTGCTCACAATGCCGACCATCTGGCCGTGCCGGTCCGCCAAAATGCCGCCACTGTCGCCGGGGAAAACGGGGGCGGTGAACTGAATCAATCCGCGTCCGACACCGCCGGGCAGACTCACGCTACGGTCCAGGCCGCTGATGTTCCCCACGCTCACCGAATGATTCAGCCCGAACGGATTGCCGACCACAATTGCCGCCGCACCAAGCTCCGGCAGCCCGCGAACCATGCTCGGCGATTTCACAACGCCAGGCGCTATCTTCAAAAGGGTCAAACCCGTGGCCTCATCCGCCGCGATCCAGCGAGCCTCATAGCGTTTTCCCGCACTGTCTCGAACACAGACCTTGCGATCGCCCGATGATCGCAGCCCGACGGTAACCAAGAACCCATCGTCATCAATCGCTACGGCGCTCAGAACTTCCGGTAGGCTCTTGCCTTGCCAGTCTGAGCACTCCACTTTGAATACGAACGTTCGTGCTCGCTCCACCGCAGCTTTCAAGTCTTCTTCCGGTGGCCGGGCCAGCGGTGATTCGGCCAAACTCTGCGAACTGCTAGCCAGCAAAACGGCCATCAGCCCAGCGGCGCGAGTGAACGACCTCGCTAACCGCCAATGCAGAAACCAATTCAGTTTGGAGCATGCAGCTTTCATTGGTATTCGCTCCCGGCTCAAAGATCTTTTCAGGCTAGAAATCACGCGGAGTCAGCTCGACAGGTCGAGCACTCTCCAGGTGAAAATAAGCGTTCCACGATCGAAGTTCATCGAGGAGGGCCGCAGGGTCAGGCCACACTTCCACGGAAGGTACGAATTCAGTCAGTGTTGAGCCCGCATCGTCCGCAGGTCTCAGCACAGCAGTTTCCAGAATTGAATGACGGCTCGGCGGCCGACTGGTATCGATAGTCCCATGCACCAACACGACAGCAATCGCAACGCTGGCCGCCAGCAAAGTTCCCACCGGCATCCACGAATGAGCCGGCGGCGAAATTGTCTCGACACGAATCAACTGGCCTCGAATCGCCGGCCAAAGTGAAGTGACTTCCTGTGGTTCGCCGATTGCTTCCCGGCATTGCAACAGCAAATTGTGACTGTGCTCCAGTGCCGCCAAGTGCTCTCGGCAATCGGGGCAAGCATCGACGTGCAGATCGACCGATTTCTTTTGCGACCCGGTCAGGTCGTCGCCCAATAACATCGGCAACTGTTTGCGAACTCGCCAGCACCGCAAGCCCATTCGGTTTACCTCCCAGACTCCTGACGTCGTTCCCAGATTTTTCGAAACATTTCGCGCGCGCGTGACAGCCGCCATCGGATGGTCGCCTCGCGACGACCCTCGATGGCGGCCACCTCAGAGCAGGAGAACCCTTCCAAGTCTCGCAGGATCAAGACCGTTCGATAGTTCAGCGGAATCTCTTGGAGCACGTGATGTACCTCTTGTTCCAGCTCCAATTGCGGTCGTGGGTCTGGATCGAACACTTCGATCGTACTTCCATCTTCCCGAACAATCTGGCTGAGCCGCACAGTTGGCTTGCGACGGCGCAACCAGTCCACCGCCAAATTCACACCCACTCGAAACAGCCACGGACCAAAACGCCGCGACGTGTCGAACTGGTCGAGGTGCTGGTAGACTCGCAGGAATGACTCTTGCGCCAGATCACGCGCCTGTTCCGAGTCGCGCACCAGCCGCAGCAGCACTCGCTGAAGCTTCTTCTCATATCGGCCCACCAACACCCCGAACGCATCGCGGTCGCCACGACGAACCTGCTCAACCAGGCGAGCATCGGTTGTTGGTTCGTGTTGGGAATCGGTTAGGCAATCGTCCTGACCCGAAACGAGGTTCGGTTGAATGGCCCCCGAGCCAATCTTGATCATTGGGATCGCTCCTGCTCTATTGGCTTACTACGATCTGTGAAGCCCGGGCGTTGGACTCCCCAGAACAAACGGGTCCTATCACTGATAGCGCCCAATTGCCGAGATTCCGCACACGGCATTCCGAGCCCGGATTGGCAGACTCAAAGGTCTTTGTAAGTCTTTTTGGGGCTTGGGATTCAATTACGCTCAAGGTCAATCCATGTGTCCTCGCGAGGCCCTACCAATATGAATTCGGATGTCAGGGTGGCAGATTGCGACTCGGACAGTTTGCAATGGGTCATCGGGCAACTTTGTGGTGACTCATCCGAAACGAAGCGCGATTCGTCCAGTTGCAGGGTCTTGCGAGGGGCAGACGCCGAGGACGTGCTCGTCGCCAGGAACAATGACTCTTTGGTCGGAGCGATTGTCGCGAGGCATGCGCCTGGCCGAGTTGGTTGGCTCTGGCCGCCCATCGTCTCTGGTTCCTTCCCGCCCGACGCTGATTGTGTCCAAGTCGACCATCAACTAATCAGCGCGGCACTCTCAAAACTTACTCGGTCAAGAGTGCGAATTGTTCAGGCACTTATTCCAACCCACGATCCCGGCGGGCACGAACTAATTGCCAGCGGTTTCATTCGCCTCACAGAAATGATTCGGATGGAGAGGCCATCTGACCTGCCATCAATAAATGCGACCCACTCCCCTTCACTTGAATTCGCACACTTTAGCAAGGAAACACGGGCCGAATTCCTCCGCGTCATCGAACGAACTTATGACGGCAGCCAGGATTGCCCGGAACTCGACGCATACCGCTCTGTGCCTGAAGTGGTTGAGGGCTACCAGACGAGCGATTCGTTTCGACCCGATCTCTGGAACTTGGCCCGTGAAAACGCCAGATCGGTGGGCTGTGTCTTGTTGATGCACTTTCCGGAAGAAAACAACTGTGAACTGCAGTACATGGGCGTGATTCCTGAGGCGCGACACCGACAAATCGGGCGAAGACTTTGTTCGCGTGCAATCCTTGACTCGGTCCGAATCGGGGCCCGAAAACTCTGCCTGGCAGTTGATGCGAGGAATCGGTCCGCCCTAAGACTCTATGAGTCTCTGGGTTTTGTCGAGACCGAACGACGTACTGCCTACATCCTCAAACTGAGTGATCGATAAAAGCAAAAAGTTATCCACAATTTGAAGATGGATTTTCCAAAAAACTTGTGAACGATTTCACAGGAACATCTGCATTTCTCGGAAATTGTGGTGCTCAAGTTTATCCGGGCCAGATCTCAAGCATGATTGTCGGAATTTTCTTTTGACAAAGCTTGACGCCCGACTAGAATCCCGCCTTGCTGCATTGCGAAAATCAAGCAGCGACTCATTCCCAAACGGTTTCCAGTAGATTACAGTTTGCGACCGGCAACGCGGGGAAGTGCCACGCGACGGGGAAGATGCTGTCCGAATGTTTGCGTTTGCGTTGGGATAAGGATTGCGCTGGGGGTGCTAAGTGGACAGGACCGATACGGACGTCGCGGCGGCGATTGCGCTCGAGGTGGCCGCCCAAGTAGGTGAGCTGCGCTACAACCTGTGGTTCAAAGACAACGCCAGGCTGGAACTTACCGAGCAAGAATTGATCGTCGGCGTGCCCAACCTGTTCTTTCTGGAATGGCTGAACAGCAATTTTCTCGGTCCTCTGCGTAAAGCCACCGAAGTCGTAACCGGCCGAAAACTTTCCGTTCGAATGGTCGTGGATGGTGAGATGTTCCGAGCGCTTCGCTCACGAGAACGCAAGGACGGCCAGAAGTCCGAATCGGCCAAGTCGAGCACCCCACCGGCAACCGCCACT
>Ga0247727_10004786_pt1 | contig 28255 bp, 28 predicted proteins | sample WisWelCaveWW1625_FD_202498 | JGI IMG/M metagenome (GOLD analysis project Ga0247727, IMG submission 202498) | Biofilm microbial communities from Wishing Well Cave, Virginia, United States - WW16-25 | ecosystem: Environmental > Aquatic > Deep subsurface > Groundwater > Cave microbial mat | place...
GGCAACGTGGTGTCGAAGGCATCGGCCGTGGGCACCAACGCCGCCAACGGCACCTGGACCTACGACCTGGACGGGGCCTCACGCATGACCAAGGCGACGCTCGTGCCCACCACGGGTGCCACCCAGGTCTTCGACCACGCCTACGACGGCGGGTCGAACCGCACGAAGGCGAAGCTCACCACCGGGGCGGTGGTCACCTCGGACTGGACCTCGGTGCACGACGCCGCGGGATTGGTGACGTCGGCGACCAACGCCGTCGGCGGTGAGGCGGTCACCTACTCCTACGACGCCGCCGGGATCAGGCTCACCACCGCGGACTCGACCATGAGCGCGAACGACCGGGCCTGGGCCTACGACGCCTACGCACGCCTCGTCTGCACGAAGCTCGCCGCCACCACGTGCACCTCCGGCACCACCCGGGTGCTCCTTTCCCTCGACGGCTTCTCCCGTACCCATGACCGCACCACCTCGGGCACCACCACGACCTGGCGCTACCGGGGGACGGCAGAAGACGTGGTCGCCTCGGTCACATCGGGCACCACCACCACCTACGCACGTGGCACCGGGGCCCCGATGGGTGAGAAGGTCGGCTCGGGCTCACCGACGTGGTACATGAGCGACGTCCACGGCGATACGGTGGGGTCCGTGAGCGCATCGGCCACCATCGCCTCCACGACCGCCTTCGATCCGTTCGGGAAGGTGATGGCCCAAACGGGTGTGGCCCCGGTGTTCGGCTACCAGTCGGACCTGACCGATCCGACCACCGCATCGGTGGACATGGGCACCCGTTGGTACGAGGCGGGCCTGGGGCGGTTCTCCACCCGTGACGTCGTGTTCGGCACCCCGACCTCCCCGGTGAGCCTCAACACCTGGGCCTACGGAGGGGCCAACCCCCTCACGATGGTCGACCCCACGGGGATGAAGGCCGTGACGCTTCACGAAGGAGGCTGCGGCTCGCTCGGTGAGAAGACGTGCCGCGACGCCGTGGACTCGTTCATCGACCTGGAAGACGAGAACCCTGGGTACTGGACGGGCAACTTCACCGGCCCACCGAAGGCGGCGCCACCACCACCGGAGCCGCCATCACCGGCCGCTGTGGAGATGGTCATGCGTTTCTCTGGCGGTGGGGCCGTCAGCGGTACGGGGATCGCGGGCATGACCATGGACTGAAGCGTCCGGGGTTCGGTAGAGACATTCAGCCTTTGATTTCCTCCTGGGTCCGTGAACCGTAGAACACCTCCTCGAACTCCGCTGGCGGGACATGACCGATGACGCCGTGCAGCCGGCGGTGGTTGAACCAGTCGATGTATTCGAGCGTTGCGATCTCGAGCTGATCGACCGTCCGCCAGGGGCCGCGGCGCCAGATGAGCTCGGCCTTGTAAAGACCGATCCCGGACTCGGCCATGGCGTTGTCGAACGAGTCCCCGACCGTGCCGATCGACGGCACGATGCCATGGGCGGCCAGCTGCTCGGAGTAGACCACTGAGGTGTATTGACTGCCCGCATCGGTGTGGCAGATCAACCCCTCGACCGCCGCCTGGCGTCGCCACACCGCCATCTCCAGCGCCTCGGTCACGAGCGAGGATCGCATATGGGTGTGCAGCGACCACCCCACGATCATCCTGGAGAAGACGTCCTCGACGAAGGCGACGTAGCAGAACCCCGCCCACGTCCTCACGTAGGTGAAGTCGGCGACCCAGAGCTCGTTGGGCCGCTCAGCCGAGAAGTTCCGCTCAACGAGGTCAGGCGGTCGCGGGGCCGCCGGGTCTGGCTTGGTCGTGAACTTCGGCTTGCCGCGGCGGGCCCCGCGCAGCCCAGCCTCTCGCATCAGCCGCCAGACCCGGTCCTTGCCGATCTCGACCCCTTCGCGGCAGCTGGTGCCAGACCTTGCGGACCCCGTAGACGGCGTAGTTCTCCTCGAAGATCCGCTGGATCTGCTCGGTGAGTGCCGCATCGGAGATCGCTCGTGCCGAGGCAGGCCTGCTGCGTGCCGCGTAGTAGGTCGACGGCGAGGCCCCGAGGGTGCGGCACATGAGCTCGACCTGGAAACGACCGCGACGCTCTTCGATGAAGCGGGTCACCTCCGGGGCCGATCGAGCTCCTGGGCGAAAAACACGCTCGCCTCCTTCAGGATCTGGTTGGCCTTGCGGAGCTCACGGTTCTCGCGCTCAAGCTCCTGTATCCGCTGGTGCTCAGCCGTCGTGACTCCCGGGCGGAGACCTCGATCGATCTCGGCCTGGCGGACCCAGTGGCGAAGCGTCTCCGGTCCGATGTCGAGCTGGCGGGCGATGCGGCTGACGTGGCCGTGCCGCTCACCGCTCTGCTCGATCGCCGCCGCCACCAGGTCGATCGCTCGTTGCTTCACCTCAGGCGGGTAGCGCCTCGATGAAGGGTGCTTGGTTGCCATGGTCCTTCCTCCATTTCCAAGGTAAGAAGTCTCCATGGAACCCCGGACGCTTCAGTGAGCCTCAACACCTGGGCCTACGGAGGGGCCAACCCCATCACGATGGTCGACCCCACGGGGATGAGGGCCGTGACGCTTCACGAAGGGGGCTGCGGCTCGCTCGGTGAGAAGGACTGCCGCGACGCCGTGGACTCGTTCATCGAGCTCGAAGATGAGGACCCCGGCTACTGGGCGGGCAGCTTCACCGGCCCACCGAAGGCGCCACCACCACCGGAGCCGCCATCACCGGCCGCTGTGGAGATGGTCATGCGGACCTTCGGGATAACCACAGGCGCTGGCGGGCTCGCCAACGACTTCAGCGACTACGCGATCGAAGGGGGCATCGCAGCTCTCGACGCCGAGGCGTTCTACATAACTCGGAGCGCAGGCAGCGGTTTCTCGACCAACCGTGGGGCAGACCTTTGGCTCGCGAAAGCGGCCCAGATGCGCCGGCTCGCGAGGTACGCGCGGTGGGGCGGAGCGGCCGCGGGCGTCGTCGGGGGTTACCTCGACTATCGCGAGTATCGGAGTGCAGGAGACTCGTGGCAGGTCGCGGCCGTGAAATCGGCGACGGTCGGCGCGGCAACCCTCGCGGGAGGTGCAGCAGGCGCTTACTACGCTGCCGGGACATGCGCTGCGACGGTGGTATTGGCGCCGGTTTCATGGGCATGTGGCTTGGCCGGAGCAGTCGTCGGAGGGGCCGCTGCCAACTTCGCATCGAGCGCTGCCGTGGACAAGGTAGATGATCCCTTTGCGTCCTAGCGCCGTCAGTCTTCGCATGAGCCAGGGAGGTGATGAGCGGTGACGCGCTATGGCGTCGGCACGATGCCAAAGGGAGCTCCCTACGTGACGGCGGCCCTTTCCGTGGCAGGAGCAACTGCGATGTTCATCGTCGCCGGGAGACTGGGCAATGGTGGCGGTGTGGCATTCGTTGTAAGTACCGCCGGAGGATCGATAGGAACGGCGTTGCTAATCGCTTGGGCGAGGCAGCGCCATCGCAAAGCGGCCAGCCACACGCGCGCGGCAGAGAGGGCGGCGAATGCATCTCCGTCGGTTCGGTGGTGGAGCACCGCTGGCCTCGTGGGCGCCGCGGTTGGTGGCGGGATAGTTCGTGACCCAACTGTCATGGGCGTCGTGATTGGGTCTGTCGCGTCCGGTGCCCTCTTCGTTACGGCCATTTACGTTTGGTGGGAGGTTCGAAACCGGAAGAAGGGGCAAGAGCTGGAACCTCCACCCACGACACCGCGGGATTGGTGACGTCTTCGACCAACGCCGTCGGAGGTGAGGCCGTCACCTACTCCTACGACGCCGCGGGGATCAGGCTCACCACCGCGGACTCGACCACGAGCCCCAACGACCGTTCCTACGCCTACGCACGTCTCGTCTGCACGAAGCTCGCCGCCACCTCGTGTACCTCGGGCACCCGGGTGCTCCTTTCCCTCGACGGCTTCTCCCGTACCCATGACCGCACCACCTCGGGCACCACCACGACCTGGCGCTACCGGGGGACGGCAGAAGACGTGGTCGCCTCTACCGCGTCGGGCACCACCACCACCTACGCACGCAGCACCGGGGCCCCGAGCGGTGAGAAGATCGGCTCGGCCACACCCACCTGGTACCTGAGCGACGTCCGGCGAGGAGATCCTGGCGTGACGCAGTCCGGCGACACCAACAGTCTCCCGAGCGCCTTGATGGAAGTACTGAGTGTTTGTTTGATCGTGTTCGCCATGCTCGTTGGAAGAGCCTTCGCGTCCCGCTACACAGACGCCGCCTGGCAGCTGATGGGACTTGGTTCCCTCATAGGAGGCAGCGTGGGCGGATACATGGGGCTCCGCACGAAGCTGACACCCACGGGAGTGCCAGCTGCACCACACCAACGGGGCAAGCTGGCGATCGGGTCCCTGGCGGGGTTCGCTGCGCTCGGTGTGTTCGGGGCGAGGGTGCCTGCCTTGGGGGCCTTCATCGTGGGTGTGGCGGGTTCATGGCTTGTCGCCGTCCTCGTGAGCGTCATGGTTCGTTCGGCGAGACGTCGTCGACGAGACGACAACGCGTCGACCTGACGATCCTGCCGGGCGACGAGACGGTCACCTGTTCCTTCGACGCCGCGGGGATCAGGCTCACCACGGCGGACTCGCACGAACGCCAACGACCGGGCCTGGGCCTACGATGCCCACGCACGGCTGGTGTGCACCAAGCCCGCCGCCACCTCGTGTACCTCGGGCACCACCCGGGTGCTCCTGACCCTCCACGGCTTCTCCCGCACTGAACCGTGCCGGGTTCATCGGAGGCTCGGGGGTCTGAGTATCGCAGGGTCAATCTCACATCCGCTTAGACCACGCAAACGCGTCGTTGAACGGCGTCACTTGCATGGCGAGCGGGGATATCACGCAGCTACACGAGCATCCTCGACAGCACGACTTCGACATGCCTGCACGACAACATCGACAACCACAACGACCCCGAGACCATCGCCGCATCGCGCAGCATCCCTTGTCCGCGCGAGCATGAGGAGCGGGCACACCGCGCGCGGGTCAAGCGCGTGAAGAGGGCGACCCGCCCTCACCGGCGACCGTGGTCGAGCCGTGAGGCAGGCGTGGGCGCTCGAACCGACCGAAGACGGCCACCAACCCCACGAGGAACACGGCGGGCACCACCACCCACACCGGGCGCTCCAACCACCACCGCAGCGTTCCCTCGGTCTCGCGACCGAACCCCAGCGGCCACACGACGAAGATCGCCAACAGGTAGGCGGTCATGTGCCACAAGAACAAGGTCATGATCACGCCGTTCACCGTGATCGTGAACGCCCACGGCCCCCGTCGCTCGAGCCAGGCCGCGAGACGATCGCGGACCAGCAGCACCGCCCCGATGGTCCAGATGCCGCCGAGGGCGAAGCAGACGGTCGGCGGATACGCGTTCGAGACCAGCTCGACATCGGTGCCCAGGAGGCTCTTCGGGTAGTGCCCGATGCCAGGGAACCACGTGAAGCGCACGTCGCCTGCGAACCTGAACAGCCAGGGGGTCGTGAGCGCCACGAGCCCGATCAGCCCACCGGCGACCATGGCCCACGCCGCGCGGCGAGGGAGGCGGCGAAGCGACCCCTCGGCATAGAAGAAACCGAGCTGGTGCGGGAACAACAAGACGAAGGCGACGTTGGCCCACCGGATCTCCCACGAGCCCGTGGTGAACCCGATGACGTCCGCGACGACGGTGCCGGCGGCCATGACCGCGAGCACCCTCCAGCCGAAACGCCGGTGCAGCGCGATGAGCCATGGCGCGAGCGCGACCACGCCGAGGTAGACCCCGAGGAACCACAGCGGCCCGAACGGCAACGTCGCACCCGGCGGCAAGAACACGCGGAGCAGCGTCGTGTCGCCCCACACGCGCGGCCCTGTAGGCGCCCCGATGTCGAGCACGTGCATCGCCACCACGACCGGGGCCCACACGGCGAAGAACACCAGCGATGGGCGCAGCAGCCGGGCCGCCCGGGCGCGCACGAACGCGAGCGTAGCGCCGCCACGTCGCCGGTGCGACTCGTACGCGGTGAGGTTGGCGAACCCACCGACGAAGAAGAACAGCGGCATGACCTGGAACAACCACGTCGCGAGCCACAACCCCCGGGTGACCCCGACCGCGTTCGTGCTCCGCATGATGCCGTCTTGCCAACTGAGCAACCCGATCCACCAGTGGCCGACGACCACCGCCAGGATGCTCGCCGCGCGGACGAAGTCGACCACGCGTTCGCGATCGGCCGGCGTCCGCGCGGCGAGATCGGCGACCCCGGAAGGCTTCACGGACCACAGGTACGCCTCGATCAGGCCCCGGTCAAGCTCCGCGAGGACCGTCGCCGGACGATGAGGTTGGCTCCCCGCGTGCGAGGATGACCACATGACGCGGAAGATCCGTATCGGACTCGGCGTCGCGCTCGTCGTGGTCGGTGTCTTCGCCACCATCGGCGGGGTCGCGCTGCTCGCCTTCGTCGGGCCCGACGGCCGGTTCGAGGTGCCGTCGACCCGCGCCAGGAGCGCCGGGTACGCCTTGATGTTCGACGCGATCTACCTGCGCGACGAGCTGCCCGCCGACGGCTCGCTGTCGGCGACGCTCCGCATGTCGGTGACCGGGGAGGGCGATCCCGACGTGTTCGTCGGCGTCGGTCCTTCGCCGCTCGTCGCCGACTACCTCCGCGGCGTGGCGGTCGACCGCGTCGTGCAGGTCGACTGGCCGGGCGGGGTCCGCACCGAGCCGATCGGGGGCCAGCGTGAGCCCGGCCCGCCGGGCAGACAGACGTTCTGGGTCGCCTCGAGCGAAGGCCCCTCCGCCGCCGTCGACTGGACCCTCGCGGCGGGCGACTGGACCGTGGTCGTGATGAACGCCGACGCGAGCCGGACCGTCGACGTCACCGGGTCGGTGACCTTCGCGGTGCCCATCCTGGGGCCGATCTCGATCGGCGTTTTCGTCACGGGCCTCGTGATGCTCGGCGGCGGGGTGTTGCTCACGGTGAAAGGGGCTCGCACCCCGCGATCATCATCACCCTTGGCCGCGGCGGGGCCGCCGCCGCGCCCCGACGCCGGCCGATAGCCGCCGTTCGACGGAGGGCGCTCAGCTCGGCGGTTCGGCGGTGTCGAGATCGGCGAGCGCCGAACGCCGCGCCGCACCCACCACGACCATGGCGGTCGACGCGACGACGACCGCCCCACCCGCGATGACGAGGGGTGTGACGGTCTCACCGAGGAAGATCCATGCCAAGACGACCGAGATCACGGGCGTGCATTGGGTGATGAGCGCCGAGCGCCACGACTCCACGGATCGGTGCGACCAGATCACCAGGGTGTGGCCGACGAAGCCCGGGAAGATCGCCACCGCGACCACGGTCGCCCAGTCACGCGCCGAGGGCGCCGCCGGCACCCCGCCGACCGCGAGCGCGAACGGGGTCATGGCCAGCGCACCGCCGATCATGACGCTCGCGAAGTACTCGATCGTCGGTGTGTGCTCGCGCGCGCGGCGCGAGAACATCCAATAGCTCGTCCACGTGCCGATCCCGAGCACCGCGAGCAGGTCGCCGAGCGGGCTCCAGCTCGGCGAGCCCGACGAGCCGATCGCCACGATCAGCACCCCGACGAACGACACGGCCACCAGTGCGGCGTCGCGGCGCACGATGCGCTCGCCGAGCAGACGCGTCGAGATGACGGCGATGACCACCGGCGCGAGCGCACCGATCATCGCCACGTCGGCGATGTTCGTCCGCTTCACCGCAGAGAAATGCAAGCCGATGTCGGCCGCGAACAGCACACCACCGGGCGCGCAGGCACGAAGGGTCGTCCACGTGAGCCTGCGGCGCGTGACGAGGAGCGCCACACCCGACACGACGACCCCGGCTCCCAGCCGGAACATGGCGAAGTGCGGGCCCGACAGGTCGTTCGACTTGGCCAAGATGGTGCCGGTCGCCCACACACATGTGGCCACGGCGACCGCGATGACGCCCAGCCGCCGCTCGGCGGCTGTCGTCATCGCGGTCGCGGCCATGCCGGTCATCATGCCAGCCGGTCACGTACGCTCGCGGGATGCACGAGCATCGGGGCACCGCCCTCGCCGTCGCGGCGGTGTGTGTCACGTTCTTCGTGTCGCTCGGCGCCGTGGTGGTGGTGCTCGGGTGGATCGGGTTCTCGATCTACGCGCTCGTGAAGTGGATCGGGGCGGCGCCCGAGCAACCGAACGCGACGGCCCTGGTCTTGCTGTTCGTCGGCATCGTCGCGGTGCTCACCACGCTGCTGGGTGTGGGGGCCGGGCTCGTGGGTCGCTCGATGACCCCGAAGAAGCGCGAATGACCGCCGCTCACCGGGCGCGTGCCCACCAGCGTCCGTCGCGACGCTCGACCAGCACATCCATCCCGTAGAGATCCGACAACGGTCCGTCGGCGAGCACGTCCTCGACCGGCCCCGACGCCACGACCGCACCGCCTCGCAGGAGCGCCGCGTGCGTCGCCGCGGGGGCGATCTCTTCGAGGTGGTGGGTCGCGAGCACGGTGGTCGGCGCCCCCACCCCGCGCGTCGCGGCGCCGACCGCGGCGACCAGCTGCTCGCGGGCGGGCAGGTCGAGCCCAGCGGCCGGCTCGTCCAACAGCAAGAGCGGGTGTTCTCCGAACAGCGCCCGTGCGATGAGGACCCGCTGGCGCTCACCCAACGAGCAGGTGGCGAACGCTCGGTCGGCGAGCTCGGCGCATCCCATGCGGGCGAGGACCTCGCCGGCATCCGCGCGGTCGTCGTCTGTCAGCTCCTGCCACCACGTCTCGAGCACCGAGGCCTTGCCCGTCAGCACGACGTCGCGCACCAGTTGTGACGGGCGGAGCCGGTCGGCCACTGCGTGTGAGACGTGCCCGATCGACCGGCGCAGCAGTCGCACGTCCGTTCTCCCGAGCCGCTGCCCGAGCACGCACACCCGCCCGGCCGACGGCTGACGCCAGGTGCCGGCGAGCGACAGCAGCGTCGTCTTGCCGCTGCCGTTCGGACCCAGCAGCACCCAATGTTCGCCTGCACGAACCTTCAGCGTGACCGGACCCACGAGGGTTCGGCCGCCGACCCGAACCTCTGCCGCCGCGAAGTCGAGCACCTCCGGCGACGAGACCACCTACCGGACCGCCAGGCCGAACGGCGACTCGAGCAGCTCCGTCACGCTCCCGTCGTCGGCGAAATACAAGAACCTGTCGAGCACACGCATGAACCAGCGATCGTGGGTCACCGCCACCAAGGTGCCTTCGTAGCCGGCGAGGGCAGCCTCCAGCGCGTCCGCCGACGCGACGTCTAGGTTGTCGGTCGGCTCGTCCAACAACAACATCGTCGGCGAGTCGATCTCCATCAACGCGATCTGGAACCGCGCCTGCTGGCCACCCGACAGCAGCTCGAACGGGTTGCCCGCGACGCGGTCGAGCACGTAGCGCCGAAGCGTCGAGTGGGCGCGCGAACGTTCCAGGCCCTTCTTCAACAAGACGTCGAGCAGCGGGCGATCGCCGATGTCGGGCCGTTCGTGGAGCTGGGCGAACAACCCCGGGTCCACGCGGGCGCCCAGCATCCACTCGCCGTCATGCGAGATGTCTTCGCCTGCGAGCAGCCGCAGCAGGTGCGACTTGCCGGTCCCGTTCGGGCCCACGACCCCGAGTCGCTCGCCGAACCGAACCTCGACGTCGAACGGCGACACGATCCCCGTGATGGCGAGACCGCGGGCGCGGAAGACGACCTTCCCGGTCCGGCCACCCGCCACCCGCATCATCACGTCTTGCACGGCGGCCTTCTCGGGGGGCTCGTTCTCCTCGAACCGCTCGAGGCGGTGTTCGGCCGACCGCGCCTTCGACGCCCAGCCGTCGTTGTACGCAGCCTTCCGCTTCATCTCCTTCACCATCTCGGTGAGCCGGCGATGCTCCTCGGCGTAGCGACGGTGACGTTCGTCGAGCCGCTCGATCCTCGCATCGCGTGCCTCGCCGTAGATCGCGAACGACCCCACATGGGTCCAGGTCGCCCGACCCTCGAGCGTGACGGTCTGCGTGGAGGCGCGTTCGAGCACCGTCCGGTCGTGGGAGATGAACGCGATGGTCCGGGGGTCCGCTGCGATGGTCGCCTCGAGCCACTCCTTCCCCTCGATGTCCAAGGTGTTGTCGGGCTCGTCGAGCAGGAGCACGTCGAACGGCCCGCCCAGCACGGCTTCGAGCGCGAGCCGTTTGCGCTCACCGCCCGAGAGCGTCTCGATGAGGCGGTCGGCGCTCTCGGGATAGCCGCCGCCGAACGCGAGGTGGGCCGCCTTGTCCCACCTGACCTCGGCTCGGTAACCGCCGGCCGCCTCCCACGCGGCGAGCGCGCCGGCATACGCGATCTGGGCGCGCTCCCCCGCATCGCCGGCGAGCCGGCCCTCGGCGGCCGAGAGCCGCTCGGCTGCTCGACGGACCCCGGGCTCGGCGTAGGCGAGGAGGAACGCGCGCACGGTGGTCGGCCGTGCGTCGGCGCCGATGAACTGACGCATCAGCCCCACGCGGCCGTCGATCCGGACCGAGCCGGCCGACGGCTCGAGCTCCCCGGCTATCAACCGGAACAGGGTGGTCTTGCCGATGCCGTTCGCGCCGACGAGCGCCGAATGGGCACCATCGGGCACCTTGAAGGTCACGCCTTCGAAGAGCGTCCAGCCACCGGGCAGCGCGTAGGCGACGTCGTTGACCTCGAGGTACCCCATGCCGTCAGGCACGCTACCAGCGGCGATGGTCGCCATCGCGGCCGCCACGAGGCCAAGGAGACGACGCTTGCCCGCCGCCGTGTGGCGTTCCCGTGACGCGGCCGCTCGGCGGCGCCGACCCGGCTTCCCGGCTCGAGCCGGTGTGGGGTACATTCCGGGGGAACGATGCGCGTCCCCACCGTGCGGCCCCTGCCGCCTCAACGTGCAACGCAACGCGCCCTGGGGGCGTCTGTTCTCAGCATGCTGTTCGTGGCGCTCGTCGCCGCGACACCTCGCTCGCCGTTCCCTCCCGTCTTGCCACAAGGCATGGAGCCGGGCGGGCCGTTCCGGTGGCTCTCGGACCTGCTCGGTATGCACCGGCTCGACGAGAGCGGGCTCATGCTGGTGGGGCTCGCGTCGACCATCTCGGCCGCGATCGGCTTCATCCTGCTGGCCCGCGAGGCGTTCGCCGGCCGGCTCTCGATGCGCACCGCCATCTGGCTCGCCGTCGCCTACCACGTCGCCGTGTTGTTCCTGCCGCTGCTGTTCTCGCGCGACGTCTACAGCTACGCGTATTACGGGCGCATCGTCTCCACCTACGGCGCCAACCCGTACGTCGACACGCCCCGCGATTTCCCGTTGAACTCGCTGTTCCCGTTGACGTGGCCGGGTTGGCGTGACACGCCTTCGGTGTATGGCCCGCTGTTCACCTGGATCTCGGCCGGCATCACCTGGTCGACGAAAGGCCTGCAGGCCACCATCACCGGGTTCCAGCTGCTCGCCGCGGCGGCGAGCCTCGGGACCATCGCCGTGCTGGCCCGCGTGGTCACGCGAGTCAAGCCCGAACGCGCCGTGTTCGCGGTGGCCATGGTGGGCCTCAACCCGATCGTGATCTTCCACGTCGTGGGCGGCGGGCACAACGACATGCTCGTCGCGTTCTTCGTGACCGTGGCGGCGGCCTTCGTGCTGGCCGACCGGCACCTCGTGGCGGCGGTGATGCTGGGGCTCGGTCTGTCGGTGAAGGCGAGCGCCGTCGTGCCGCTCGTCTTGCTGATGGTCGTCGTCGTCGCCATGGCCCCGCCCGCCCGGCGGCGCTCGATGCTCGTCACCTATGTCGGTGTGGTCGGCGGCGTGTGGCTCGTCCTCGCACTGCCGTTCCTGCAGACGACGAACCCGACCCTCGGCCTCGTCGAGGTCTCGGGGCACGACTCGTGGATGGCACCGGGCCAGGTGGTCGTTCGCGTCTTCGGCGGCGCGGGAGCGCTCATCGCCGGGCACGGTGGCCGCGAGGTTGCCGCGCAGCTCGCCCGCCTGTTGTTGTTCGGCGTCTCGGCCACCGGTGTCGTGGTGGTGGCGCGGCGTCTGTGGCGCGACCCCTCATCGCGAACCGCTGTCGCGCTCCTGGCCGCGTGGGGATGGGCCTTCTTGCTCGTGATCTTGCCGTCGCCGGTGCTGTTCACCTGGTACCTGGTGTGGACGTTGCCGCTCGCCTGGGCCCTGCCACGGGTGGCGCGGCGCTCCATCGTCGTGTTGTCTGGGTTCTTCGTGGTGACGCAACTCGTCACCGAGTCGGGGCGGCTACCCGAGCTGCTCGCCGGGGTGCGCATCCCCTTCGGTCACCCCATCGCCCTCGCCGTGTGCGTGTGGATCGCCGTCGACCTCATCCGCCGGATGCGAGCGGGCACACCGCTCGACGCCGAGACCGGACGCCCCGAGTTCGGCGACGCATTCGAAGCCGGGGGAATGGTCGTCGAGTCAACACCTGCCGCGATCGGGGCCGCGCCCGTCAGGGCTCTTCGCCGCCGGCGCTGATCGCGGCGCCGTGCTACGGCCGCCGCACGCCATCGTTCCATCACCGAACTGACCGCGGGTCACCGCACGGGTCGCGAGCCCGGTTCACACGCCCTGCCTGCACCCCTATCCTCGGAGGCACACCAGCTCGCGAGCTCGGTCTGACCTGCGGTCACGTCCGAGGCAGCCGCCGGATCTCGAGGAGACACGATCGTGTCCGAAGTCGCCACCACCACGCTCCGCTCTCACTCCGGCGCCGAGGTGCCGATCGGTGACCATCACCCGTTCGTCATCATCGGCGAGCGCATCAACCCCACCGGCCGAGCCGCCCTCGCCGAAGAGCTGAAGGCAGGACGCTTCGACACGGTGCGTGCCGACGCGCTCGCGCAGGTCGAAGCAGGCGCGAAGGTGCTCGACCTGAACGCCGGGATCCCGGGCTTCGACGAGGTCGCGATGCTCTCGGCGATGGTCACCACCGTGAACGAGCTGGTCGACGTGCCCATCTGCATCGACTCGTCGACCCCAGAGGCGTTGGAGGCCGCCGTGCCGCTCGCCGGCGGCAAGGTCTTGATCAACTCGGTCACCGCCGAGCGGCACTCGCTGGATCGCCTGCTGCCACTGGTTGCCGCCCACGGCGCGGCCGTGATCGGCATGGCCAACGACGAAGACGGCATCTCGATGGATCCCGAGGTTCGCTTCGCGGCCGCCGCAACCATCGTCGAGAGCGCCGAGCGCCATGGCATCGCTCGAGGCGACGTCATCATCGACCCGCTTGCGATGCCCATCGGTGCGGCGCCCGACGCGGCGACCGCCATGGTCGAGACCATGCGTCGGATCCGACGCGAGCTGGGGGTCAACCTGTCGTGCGGCGCGTCGAACATCTCCTTCGGCATGCCCGGACGCCATGAGATCGACGCGGCGTTCCTCACGCTCATGATCGGTGCTGGCATGGATGCGGCCATCACGAACCCGCTCCGCCGGCCAGTGAAGAAGGCGATCTTGGCCGCAGACCTGTTGTTGGGCCGCGACCAGTACGGCAGCCAGTGGATCGCGGACCACCGTGCCGAGATGGCGGCCGTGGAGGCGGGGCCGTGACCGAGAAGGTCGACGTCACCTACGAACCGAGCGGCACCGCGGTGCGCGTGCCCGTGGGCACGACCCTGTTCAACGCCGCGCACTGGGCCGGCCTGCCGATCGAGTCGACCTGCGGCGGCCGCGGTACGTGCGGCAAATGCGGGGTGCGGGTGCTCGAAGGAGAAGCCGAGCTTTCGCTCGCCGACTACCGGCACCTCGCGGGCAAGCTCGACGACGGCTGGCGCCTGTCGTGCCAGTGCCCTATCACCGGCCCCATGACCGTCGGCGTTCCCCGGCTGATGAAGATGCCGAAGGCCGCGACGATGGGCGTCGGGCGCTTCGTCTTGCTGGAGCCGAACGTGGTGAAGCTGTTCTGCGAGCTGGCGCCGCCCTCGCTCGAGGACCATCGCTCGCACCTCGCCCGCGTCCTGGATGCCGTGGAGGAGGCGGGCTACGGCCGCAACCACGACTGGCAGGTGTTGCCGCGCGTGGCCGAGGCGTTCCGCACGTCGTCGGACGTGACCGTCACGCTCGTGGGCGAGTACCTCGTCGACGTCGAGTCGGGCGATACACGCGACCGCATCTTCGGGGCGTCATTCGACATCGGCACCACGACGTGCGTGTGCAACCTCGTCGACCTGCGAAGCGGCATGACGGTGGCGGTGGCGAGCACCATGAACCGCCAGGCCGCCTATGGCGCCGACGTGATCGCGCGCATGGCGAAAGCGATGCACGGACAGGAAAACATCGACGCCTTGCAGACCGCCGTGATCGCGACGGTCAACGAGTTGCTCGCGACGGTGCAGCGCGAAGCGGGGGTCGAGCCCGGCGAGATCTACGAAGCCGTCGTCGCCGGCAACGCGACCATGATGTCGTTGCTCTGCGGCGTGAACCCCGAGTCGATCGCGCTGGCGCCATACGTCGCCACGTTCGTGGAGCCGCTCGACCTCCGCGCCGACCAGATCGGCTTCGCGATGCACCCGCTCGGGTGGGTGGCCATGTACCCGTCGATCGGCGCCTACGTCGGCGCCGACATCGTGGCCGACATCGTGGCGACCGGGCTGGTGCGCGACCCTCAGACGCGGTTGCTGGTGGACGTGGGTACGAATGGCGAGATCGCGTGTGGCAACGCCGAACGGAGCGTCGCCACCGCCGCGCCCGCTGGTCCCGCGTTCGAAGGCGGCGAGATCATCTGCGGGATGCGGGCGACCGAAGGCGCGATCGAAGGTGTGACGCTGGCCGGCGCCACGGTCACCCTCCAGGTCATCGGTGGCGACGACGTGGAGCCGCAGGGGATCTGTGGCTCCGGGCTCATCGACATCGTGGCGCAGCTGCGGCTCGTGGGTCTCCTCGACGACGGCGGCAAGATGACGACGCGTGAGGACGCCGAGGCGCGCGGGCACCCGCTCGCCGACCGGTTGGTCATGCGTGGCGACGTCCGTGCCTTCCGGCTCGCGGGCGACATCGTCTTGACCCAGGCCGACATCCGCGCGTTGCAGTTCGCGAAGGGCGCCATCTCGACGGGCATCGAGACCGCGATGCGCACCCTGGGCGTCACCGCCGAAGATCTCGACGAGGTCATGCTGGCGGGCTCGTTCGGCTCGTACATCAACCCCCGAAGCGCGCAGGTGATCGGTCTGGTCCCGCCGGTGACCGTCGACAAGATCAAGGCGGTTGGCAATACCGCGAGCGAAGGCGCGAAGATGGCGCTCATGTCGTTCCGCGAACGCGAGGTCGCCTGGCAGGTCCCAGCGGTCGTGGAGTACATCGAGCTGTCGGGGGTCGAGGACTTCAACGATCGCTTCATCGGCAACCTCGGCTTGCCTCCCCTCGACACGCTGCCGGACCTCGACGCCGAGGTCGCGGTGTGGGAGGCGACGGCGTGACGTCCACCGGCGCCAAGGTCGCGCTCATCGCGTGCGGCGCGGTGGCCAAAGACGCGGCCGCGCTGGTGCAGACGCACGAGTGGGACGCCGACGTGCACGGCATCTCGAGCGAGCTTCACATGACGCCGGCCGACATCGCGCCCGCGGTCGAGGCCAAGATCCAGCAGCTCCTGCCGCGCTACGAGCGGGTCATCGTGGTGTACGGGGATTGCGGCACCGGCGGCAGGCTCGACCAGATGCTCGAGCGGTACCCGGCCGTGCGGCCCGCCGGGGTGCACTGCTTCCAGTGGTACGCGGGGGAGCTGTACGACGAGTTCCACGAGTCGACCGGCACGTATTTCTTGACCGACTGGCTCGTGCAGAACTGGGAGCGCGCCGTGATCCACGGGCTGGGTCTCGACCGGTTCGACTGGCTGAAGGAGACCTACTTCGGCAACCTGACCCGGGTGCTGTTCGTGCGACAGCACCCCGACGCCGGGCGAGAGGCCAAGGCACGCGAGATCGCCGCCTACATGGGCAAGCCGATCGAGATCCGCGACCTCGGCATCCGACCGCTCGACGACCTGCTGACCCCACTCATGGAGGACGCCGATGCTGTACGACCCTGACAACGCACCGCGCGTCATGACCGACGAGCAGGAGGACCTGGTCCACCGAAACGCGATGTTGATCGTCGAGCAGATCGGCGTCGACGTGTTGCACGAAGGTGCGCGCATGCTCCTCGAGAAGGCGGGGCAGCGCGTCGAGGGTGACCGCGTCTACTTCGATCCCGCGTTCTTGATGGAGCAAGTGGCGAAGGCACCCGCGACGTTCACGCTGCACGCTCGCAACCCCGACAACTCGGTGGAGGTGGGGGGCGGGACACCGTTGTGGATGGGGATGGGCGGACCGCCTTTCCAAAGCGACCTCGACGACGGACGGCGCAGCGGCTCGCTCACCGGGCACGACGCGTTCATCAAGCTCACCCATGCGGCGTCACCGTTGAACTGCGCGCAGACGGGCGCGTGCGAAGCCATCGAGCTGCCGGTGCACACGCGGCACATGGATATGGAGTACTCGACGCTTCGGTGGACCGACCTGCCGTACACGACGTACGGGACGAGCGGACCGAAGGCGCGCGACGGCATCGAGATGGCCCGCATCGTGCGCGGGGGTGACCTGGGCGACCGCACGGCGCTCATGGGTGTGGTCAACTCGATCAGCCCACTGATCTGGGACTTCCGCATGGTCGACGCGCTCATCGCTTGGGCCGAGTCGAACCAGGCGACGATCGTCACGCCGTTCCTGCTGGCGGGCGCGACGGCCCCGGTCAGCGTGGCCGGTGGGTTGGCACAGCAGGTCGCCGAGGCACTCACCGGCATCGCGCTGGCGCAGGTCGTCCGCCCCGGGGCTCCGTGCCTATACGGGTCGTTCTTCCAGGCGACCGACATGCGAAGCGGAGCGCCCGCGTTCGGCACACCCGAATCCATCTTCGGCGTGTTCGCCGGAGCGCAGCTCGCCCGGCGCTACGGGCTCCCGTTCCGCGGCGGCGGCGGCCTCGCCTCGTCGAACGCGGTCGACGCCCAGGCGGCGGCCGAGGCCACGATGATGTTGTGGGCGACCATCCTCGCCGGAACCGACGTCGTGCTGCACGCGGCAGGCTGGCTCGAAGGCGGCCTGACCGCCTCGTTCGAGAAGTTCGCCCTCGACGTGGAGCTGCTCGAGCAGTTCCGGATCCAGCAGGCGGGCATCGGGTTCACCGACGAGGAGTTCGCGATCGAGGCCCTGCGCGAGGTGGGGCCGGGTGGGCTGTGGCTCGCCGCGGAGCACACCATGGAGCATTTCAAGGAGTGGCTCTACATCTCACCGCTGTTCACGACGCAGGACTTCACGACGTGGAGCGCGCAGGGCGGCGAGACCGCCGATCGTCGCGCCAACACGCGGTGGAAGAAGCTGCTGGAGTCCTACGAAGACCCGGGCCTCGACGGCGCGATCGACGAGGAGCTGCTGGCCTTCATGGATCGGCGCAAGGCGGAACCGCCACCGCCCGAAGACTGAGCGGTTCGTTATCGACACGTAAGGTTCGCCCCGGCAGACTGCGGCGAGATGCCTGACGTCGTGCTGCCCGTGCTGAACGAGGCCGACGCCCTCCCATGGGTGCTGGGGCGCATGCCATCCGGCTACACGCCGATCGTGGTCGACAACGACTCGACCGATGGGTCGGGAGCCGTCGCCGAAGCCCTCGGCGCCCGGGTGGTGCACGAACCGATGCGGGGCTTCGGTTCCACCTGCTTCACGGGTCTGTTGGCCGCGACGGACGACGTCGTCTGCTTCATGGACGCCGACGGCTCGCTCGATCCGGTGGACCTGCCGGGGGTGGCCGGCCCGGTCGCCGACGGTGCGGTCGATCTGATGCTGGGGGCGCGCGACGCCGATCCCGGGGCGTGGCCGATGCACGCGCGGTGGGGGAACCGGGTCATCGCGTGGGAGGTTCGGCGCCGAACCGGGCTGCCGCTGCGCGACCTGGGGCCGATGCGCGCCACGAAGCGCGCGGCCCTGATAGAGCTCGGCATGCAGGACCGCCGGTACGGCTGGCCCTTCGAGATGGTGATGCGGGCGGCGGCCGCGGGGTGGCGCGTCCACGAGGTCTCGGTCCCCTACCGGACCCGGACCGGCAAGAGCAAGGTCACGGGCACCGTGAAAGGCACGGCTCGGGCGTTCACCGACCTGGCGAAGGTGATGCGGTGAACCTCGTCGTCATGGCGAAGGCCCCCGTCGCCGGGTCCTCGAAGACACGTCTGTGTCCTCCGTGCACCCACGAGCAGGCAGCGATGCTCGCCGAGGCCGCGTTGATCGACACGCTGGCCGCCGCGGCGGCAACCGACGCCGACCTGGTGGTGGCGCTCGACGGAGCCCCGGGCCCATGGCTTCCCACCGGCATGCGGGTGGTACCGCAGCGGGGCGACGGGTTGGCGATGCGGCTCGCCGCGGCGTTCGACGACGTCGGTGGCCCCGCGGTCGCGATCGGCATGGACACGCCACAGGTCACGCCGGCGCTGCTCACGCAGGCGCTCTCTGCCCTCGACGATGCCGACGTGTCGTATGGACCGTCCGACGACGGGGGCTACTGGGCGATCGGACTACGCCGGGCCGACCCGCGGGTGTTCGACGGCGTGCCGATGAGCGCCGACGACACCGGCGCCCGGCAGCTGGAACGACTCGCCGAGCTCGAGCTGTCGGTCGCGCACCTCCCCCGTCTTCGCGATGTCGACATGTACGACGATGCGATCGCCGTGGCCGCCGACGCGCCCGCGACGCGATTCGCGGCCGCGATGACGGCGCTGCACCGCGAGGAGCCGGTGGCGTGAACATGACGATGACGCGCGAGCCCGTGGCCGCGCCGACGGCTCCACCCGGCGGCGCCCGTTTGCGGGTGGCGGCGGTCCTCGCCGGGTGGATCGTGCTGGTCGTCGCGGTGGCCGTGACCGGCGATGTGCTGCTCGACCGAGGGGTGGAGCTGTGGACGAGGCTCCCGCCGCTCACCGGCCGGTTCGACCCGCGCGCCTCGGTGCTGGTGGTCCCAGCACTGACGGCGTCGCTTGCGGTGGTGTGGTGGGGACCCAGGCTCGCCCGCACCATGGGGTGGCGCGAGCTGCTGTGGCTGTCGTTCGCGGCCGCCACGGTGTGGGGGGCGGCGCTCGCGTTCGCCGACGGCGCCGACGGGTTCCTCGCCTCGCCGTCGGCCGCTGACGACTACCTCGCGTCGCTCGGCGCCGTCGGGGACCCGGTCGGGTTCCTCGGGCACTTCATCGCCGACCTCCCGACCTATGTCACGCACGTGCGCGCCCATCCACCGGGCCTGTTGCTCGCGTTGTTCGGCATGGACCGCGCCGGTCTGGGCGGGCCCGGCTGGTTCGCGGTCCTGCAGATGCTCGCCGCGGCGGCGCCTTTCGTGGTGCTGGTCCCCGCCGCGGTGTTCTGGTCCTCGGGCGACGCGGTCCTGCTCGGGGTCAGCGCCTGGGCGGCGGCCCTGCTGGTCCTCGCCACCGGCACGACCGCGACCGGGCGACGGGGCACGCTGCTCGCTCTCGCCGGCGGCACTCTGTTCGGGGTGTCGCTCTTCCTCTCTTACGGGCTCGCGCTGCTCGCCCTCGTCCCGCTCGCCGTGGCCTGGAGGCGGCGGGTGCGGCCGCTCGTCGTGAGCGCGGCTCCGGTCGCCGTGATCGTCGCGCTCTTCGGCGCGGCCGGCGTGTGGTGGTGGGACGGCCTCGCGGCCGCGGTGCATGAACACGACGTCTTCGTCACGAACACCCGCCCGTACTGGTATTTCCTCCTCGCGAACGTCGCCGCGCTGTCGCTCGTTCTCGGTCCGGCGGTGGTCGCGCTTCTCGCGCGCCCGCGCGAGCGCCAGGTGTGGCCGCTCGTCGCCGGCGCGCTCCTCGCGCTCGTGGTCGCCGACGTGTCGGGCTTGTCGGAGGGTGAGGTCGAACGCATCTGGCTGCCGTTCGTGCCATGGATCGTGGTGGCGGCGGCCGCGTACGCCGGCGACCCCACCCGGCGGATCCGCGCGTGGCTCACGGCACAGGCGGCGATGGCCATCGGGCTCCAGACCATGGTGAGTACCCATTGGTGAGCCCGGGCCGGGTGCTCGTGACCGGTGGCGCCGGGTTCATCGGGTCGGCCATCGTCGACGCGTTGGTCGCCGATGGCGTGGAGGTGCTCGCGGTGGACTCGCTGCACCCCGGCGCGCACGACGCCGAGCCGGCGTACACCAGCCCGGCGGCCGAGCACGTCCGTGCCGACGTTCGTGACACCGATGCCATGGCCGGCGCCGTGCGGGGCGTCGACGCAGTGTGTCACCAGGCCGCGATGGTGGGGCTCGGGCTGGATCTGGGTGACATCGCCGACTACGTCGCGAACAACGATCTCGGCACGGCCGTGTTGTTGCGCGCGCTGCACGAACGCGGCTTCGAGGGACCGATCGCGCTCGCATCGAGCATGGTGGTCTACGGCGAAGGCGCGTACCGGTGTTCGACGCATGGCTCGGTGCGTCCGGCGCCACGGTCGCGCGCCGACCTCGACGCCGGTCGATACGAGCCGCCGTGCCCGCGCTGTGAAGCACCGCTCACGCCGGAAGCGATCGACGAAGACGCGCCGCTCGAGCCGCGAAACGTCTACGCCGCTACGAAGCTCCACCAGGAGCACCTGATCGCGGCGTACGTTCGCGAGCATGGCGGCTCGGCGGCCTCCCTCCGCTACCACAACGTCTACGGTCCGCGGATGCCGCGGGACACACCGTACGCGGGCGTGGCCAGCATCTTCCGCAGCGCACTCGAGCGCGGCGAGGCCCCGCGCGTACTGGAAGACGGTGCCCAGCGCCGGAACTTCGTGCACGTGAGCGATGTCGCCCGGGCGAACCTCCTCGCGCTCGGTTCGGGCGCCGACGGCGCCTTCAACATCGCGAGCCCCGAGCCACACACCGTCGGTGAGATGGCCACGGCCCTCGCGGCGGCGTTCCCGGGCGCGCCGGCGCCCGAGGTGGTCGGCGGGTACCGGCTCGGCGACGTTCGCCACGTCTTCGCCTCGCCAGAGCGTGCCCAACGCGAGCTTGGCTTCGCGGCAGCCGTGGGATTCGACGACGGGATGCGCTCGTTCGCCACCGACGAGCTGCGCGCGCCGGCCGGTCGATCGGCGATACGGCCGTGAGCGGGCCGATCGTCCGCATGCTCACGGGAGACACCGCCCCCCTCACCGCGCGACGGGTCTTCGAGCGTGGCGACCCCGGCCCCATCGCGGCGTCGCTCGCGCACGTCCCCGAGCTGCTCGAGGTGGGGCTGCCGTTCTTCGGCAGAGCGCTTCGCGGGGTGACCGTCGGCCTGCGCACCGCCGAGCTCGTCATCGTTCGAGCCTCGGCGGTGCTCGGCTGCCGTTACTGCACGTTGACCCACGCCGCCGTCGCGCTCGACGCCGACGTCACACCCGAGGAGGTGCGAGCGCTCTGCAGCGACCAGCCGGCCGCCGCGGCGCGCGACGACCGCGAACGTTCGCTGCTCGCGTGGGTCGACGCGGTCGCCGCGGGTCACGGCCCGGTCGTCACCGAGCTCACCGATGCCATGTCGGCGTGGGCCGACGATGCAACCCTCATCGAGCTGACCACCATGGTGGGGTGCACGGTCTTGCTGAACCGCTACTGCTCCTCGCTCGGTCTGCCCGTGTCGGCGGGCTCGATGGCGCGGCTCGACGAGGCCGGCGTCACCCCTGACGCCTTGGGCTTCGGCGAGGGCGAAGACACCGGCGAGGAACGCGAGATGCCGGCATGAGTGCGGTTCGCACGAGCAGCGTCCGCTCGGCCATCGACGACGGCCGCCTCGGCGAACGGCTGTGGTTCTACGCGAACTACGTCTGCAACCTCGCCTGCTCCTATTGCCTCACCGAGTCGGCGCCGGACGTGCCGGCGCGCGAGCTCGACGGCGCACTCATGCGTTCGCTCGCGGCCGAGGGGGCGGGGCTGGGCTTCAGGTCGATCGGCGTCACCGGCGGCGAGCCGTTCATGCGCCGCGACGCCGTGCCGCTGCTCGCCGACCTGGCCGACGTGTTGCCCCTCGTCGTCTTGAGCAACGGGACCCTTTTCACGGGCGCGCGGCTCCGCGCGCTCGGGCGGCTCGCGGCGCATCCGGTGCGGATCCAGATCTCGCTCGACAGCTCGACGGCCGTGGCCAACGACGCGATGCGGGGCCCCGAGAACTTCCGCAAGGTGGTCGAGGCCATCCCGAAGCTCATCGACATGGGCATCGGCGTTCGCATCGCGACGACCGTCCAGCACCGAGACGCCGACGATCTGGCCGCGCTCTGCGAGCTCCACCGTTCGCTCGGCGTCCCCGACGACGACCATGTCGTGCGCGGCATCGTGCGCAGGGGCCGCGCGCTGATGAGGGGCATGGGCGAAGACGCCGGCATCGACCGGCTCGGGCCCGAGCTAACGATCACCACAGACGGTGCGTTCTGGAGCCCGTTCGGTCCGACGATCGCCGAAGGCAGGCTCGACACCGACCTCATGGTGGCCCGCGATGTGCGCACACTGGCGCCGGCGGCCGGGGCCTTGATCGGTGTGATCGACGGCAGCCGGTACACGGGACCCGAAGACGACCGCTTCACGTGAGTGTGAACGCGAGGCGCCCGGTCGGGCGCCCTGCACGACATCCGGCGCGAGCCGGCGGAAGGAGGCACGGTGGCCACGTTCACGGCGAACGAAGGGAGCCGCCTCGAGAGCGAGGGCATCGCGAGGGCGGGCGTCGCCGCCGTGCGGATCGTGTTCGGGTTGCTCTGGTTGTCGCAGGTCGGGTGGAAACAGCCGCCGTTCGACGCCCTCCGTGAGTTCACGACGTTCGCCGTCGACCACCCCGTGTTCGGCCCGTACGCGTGGGTGGTCGACAACGTCGTGCTCCCCAACTTCACCTTCTTCGCGTGGGTCACGACGCTGACCGAGGCGGCGATCGGGGCCTTCTTGCTGGTCGGCCTTCTCACCCGGTTCTGGTCGCTGGTGGCCATCGTGCAGTCGATCGCGATCACGCTGTCGGTGATCAACGCGCCGCACGAGTGGTCGTGGGCGTATTACATGTTGATCACGGGCCACGTCGTGCTGTTCGCAACGGCGGCGGGGCGGACGTTCGGTCTCGACGGCGTGTTGCGGCCGGCGTGGCGTTCGCGGACGGGCACCGTATGGACCTGGCTGGGGAGGGCGTCGTGAACGACGAACGTGCGAAGGCCGTGTACTGGATCGCTGCGCTCGCCATCGCGGCAGGGCTGCTCGGCGCGATCAACGCGATCCGTTTCCCTGTCGATCCGATCGGCCGCGTGCTCGTGGGGCTGTTCCCCATCAACGTGCTGGGGGGGTTCGTCCTCATCGGCCTCGGCGCGGTCGCCGTGGCGGGCGGGTACCGGCGCTCGGCCGCCATCGTGGTGCTCGGCGGCCTCGCGTCGGGGTTCCTGGCGTTGACCCAGCTCGCCGGGATCGGCGAGTCCTGGAACCGGCTCGGCGGTCACGCCAGCACGGCATCGCTGTTCCTCGCGATCGCCGTCGGTTTGCTCGCGTTGGGGCTGACACCGCGGGAGTCCGGGCCCGTCGGCGGATGAACCGGGGCCGCGGGGCTCGGGGCGCGACCCGGCTGCCGCTCGCGGGCGCGCTGGCCACGCTGCTCGTGGTCGCCGGTTGCACCGCCGGCGCCGACGTGCTCGTCGAGGCCGACCAGCCGGCGGCCATGGTCGCGCTCGCCGACGGTGGCCTGCTCGTCGGGGAGCGGCTCAGCGGCCGGATCGTGCGGGTGAGCGCCGGCGGCGACACCACCCCGGTCGCTGTCGTCGAGGTCCGCACCGATGGCGAGCAGCGCGGTCTGCTTGGTCTGGCGGTGGATCCTTCGGACCGGATCTTCGCCGCGTTCACCAGGCCGGGCGACGGCGCCATCGTGGTCGCCCAGGTGGCGCCTGAGCGTCGCGACGTATGGGTCGGTCCGGCGAGCGTCGACCTCGCCAACGGCGGGCACATCGCGTTTGGCCCCGACGGCCGGCTCGTCATCGGCATCGGCTCGCTCACCGACGAAACGCTGATCGAGGAGCCTGGGGTGCCGAACGGCAAGCTGTTGACGCTTGATCCCGACGGGGACCCTGGTCAGGAACCGGTGGTGCTGGCCAGCGGCTTCCACAACCCCTTCGCCTTCGTGGTCGCGCCCGACGGGGACATCTACGTGGGTGACAACTCCCCAGGCGACGAGCCCGAACGGCTGCTCGAAGTGCGCGCGCCGCTCGTCACCGAGCCACAGCCGCCGCCCGGCACACCGACGATGCCCGAGCCAACGCTCCTGGCATCGATCGACGCGCACACCGTGGCGAGCGGTCTGGCCCTGTTGCCCGGCGGGCGGCTCGCGATGTGCACGTACCTCGGTCGCACGCTCCAGCTGTGGCAGCTCGACGAGATCTCGGCGTCGGCCGTCGGCGAGCCGCTCGCCAGCGACTGTCTGCTCGGGGTCGTCACGCTCGCCGACGGCCGGCTCGCCTACGCCACCGGCGACGACGTGCGCGTCGTCGCCGGTGCCGCCTCCACGAGCGCGAACTGACCCAGGCTGCGACCTCTGCGCCGATCCAGGATCTCCTTCTGAGCATCGCGTATCTGGCATGGCCGATCGGGACCTCGTTCAACGAACCTGACGAGACCGGCATCAACAACCGCCAGTACATCCGTGACCCCGAGGGTTCGTTTCCGGGGAGGCAGGCCGTGCCGTTCGAGGTCGGCGGGACCATCCCCGACGACGCCGCCTTCCGGGGGTTCCAGCGCGGGGCGTGGCAGCTGTGGGTCGCGCCGAGCGATCAGGACGAGGCCATCTACATGGTGCGCGGCGATCCTGCCACGGGCAGCACCTGGGAGCGCTGGCCCGCGGCCAGGTCGGGTGCTTCTGAGCCGCGAGGCCTACGATCCGGTCGCTGAAAGCGCGAGCTGACCGCAGGCCGCGTCGATGCGGCGCCCCCGCGTGTCGCGTACGGTCACGTTCGCGCCGCGGCGCTCGAGCACCTCCACGAACCGCCTGATGCGCGCCGGCGAGGACCCGACGGCCGGGTAGCCGGGCGTGGGGTTGAGCGGGATGAGGTTCACGTGCGCGCCGAGCCGGCGTGCGATGGGAGCCAGCAGCTCGGCCTGCTCCGTGGTGTCGTTGACACGGTCGATCATGGCCCACTCGATGGACGGACGCCGCCGTGTGCGGGCTCGCCAGGCGGCGATGGCCTCGGTCAGTCGTGCGATCGGGTACAGCCTGTTCGGCGGCACGAGCTGGTCGCGCAGATCATCGCTCGCCGCGTGGAGGCTCACGGCGAGCCCTACCTGCGGGTGGGTCACGGCGAGGTGCTCGATACCGGGCACGAGACCGACAGTCGACATCGTGACGTGACGCGCACCCATCCCGAACGCTGCGCGATCGGTGAGCCACCCGAGGGCCGTGGACACGTGCCGCTCGTTGGCGAGCGGCTCGCCCATCCCCATGAAGACCAGGTTCGTGAGCCGCTGCGGCGTGGTGGAGGGCAGGCGCGCCGCTTCGCGGCGCGCCCACGCCGCTTGGGCCACGATCTCGCCGGCCGTGAGGTTGTTGCGAAGCCCCATCTGGCCGGTCGCGCAGAAGGTGCAGCCCATGGCACACCCCGACTGCGACGACACGCACACCGTCACCCGGTCGCGATACCCCATGAGCACGGCCTCGATCACGTGTTCCCCGCCGAGACGGAGCAACGCCTTGCGTGTCGCACCTCGATCGGCGGTGCGCTCCTGGAGGACCTCGACCCCCAGCGGCAGCTCGGCCGTCAGCCGTTCGCGGAGCGCCGGCGACACGTCCGTCATCTGTTCATAAGTCGAAGCCCGCTTCCACAACTGCGTCCAGACCTGCTTGGCTCTGAAGGCCGGCTCGCCCCACGCGACAAGACGGTCTGTGAGCTGCTCGAACGAGAGGTCGTAAACCGTCGGCACGAGGCCAGCCTAGACGGGCAGCCGAACACGGTACTCGAGTCGCTGCTCAAGGACCCCGACATCACCGAAGACGTGGTGAACGGGCCGGATGATCTCGCCATGTCCCTGGTGGAGGGCAGAAGTCCCTGATCTCGGCGGCGGCGTGCGCCCGGCGCGTGGCACCGGCTATCAGGGTGTGTACGGCGGCAGGAGAGCAGTTCCGAGCCGTGCGGTAAGAAGTCGCATGTCATGAAAGTCCGACTCGCCCGGCGTATAGCCCCATGCGTGGTCCGTCATCTGCGCTTCGGCAGACAGGCAGGCGAGGCGGCGACCAGCGATGCTCCCCACCGCTGCGAAGGCGGCGGCTGGATGTTCGAACGACCCCCGGTCCTGTTCGAAGTGGCCGTTACCTCGGTCGTCGAATCGAACCGGGTGAACATCGACTAGGCGGTCTCGCTCGTCGCGTAGGTTGAAGCCGCCCTGGGCTCCACGCGACAGAAGGAATCCGTGCGGGTATAGAACATCGGACATGCGAGACACGTCGTCATCTCGCACGATGAGGTCCAGATCGTTGTGGTCACGAGTCTGCTCGCCGACCAACGCATCCACACCCCATCCCCCCTTCAGCCAGACGGCAACCTCCCCCTCGCCCAGCCACCCTAGAATCTCGACGACGTCGGGCTCGGTCATCGTCATGCAGCCAAGGTACACACCGGCGAATGACACCCCAGGCGCGCCCGTAGGGTGAAGGCGGCCCGGGCTCTTCGACGGCGCCCTGATTGGTGTCCACGCGACGATGACGACTCGGTACGCGCTCCAGCGCTTTGGCCTCCTCTCTCCGTCTAGGAGGGTCTTTCAGGATCATGACTGAGGTCATGTTCGTCGGACCCGATGTGCGTTCGTGTAGCGGGAGGAGCATCCGGAGGACTTCCTCTACGCGATCCTCAGGCGCCGCGAGGCAGGCTAGCCTGCCGCGGGGGGTTGGACCGGATCTGTGGGGCTCTCCGCGATCCTTCGAGGGATCGGCTGAGGCGACCGCGCTTGAAGCAGCCATGTCCTCATCTCACCCTTCCCCTTCACAACGACGGTGCCTCGCTCCACGAACGAGTATCGATCACGGAGTTTCTCGTACGTCCGCTCAGTGACCTGGATGCCACCAGGGATCCCCTGGGACTCCATCCGACTCGCCGTGTTCACGGTGTCGCCCCACAGGTCGTAGATGAACCGGCGGACGCCGATCACTCCTGCAACGACGGGGCCCGTGTCGATCCCGATGCGCAGCTGGCTGGCTCCAAGTCCGTTGCCGAGCACGTTGAGCTCGTTCATCATGTCGAGCGCCAGATCGGCGACAGCTTCGGCGTGATCCTCGCGAGGGAGAGGGAGTCCACCAGCCACCATGTAGGCATCACCGATCGTCTTGATCTTCTCCAGGCCGTGTCGCTCAGTGAGGCGATCGAATCGAGAGAACAACCCGTTGAGGAGCTCGACCACCTGCTCGGGGGCAACCGCGGCCGATATCGTCGTGAAATCCACGATGTCGGCGAACAACACCGTGACCTCGGCGAAGCCATCCGCGATCGTGCCGTGGGAGTCCCGCAGGCGTGCCGCTATCGGCGCCGGCAGGACGTTCAGCAAGAGGCGCTCGGACTTCGCTCGCTCTTTCTCCCGTTCGAGCACGAAGAACCGAAGCAGTAAGAACGCCGTGATCGACAGCCCGGCGAGGTTGAGCACGAAGAATGCGATCTGGATGGGCGTGGGTATGTCGGCTGGGCTGAGTAGCGACTCCAGGAGTCCCGCGACGGCCAGGAGGACTGCATACGCCACGAACCACCGGAGCGAGCTGTGGGTCGACTTGAACATGAGCGCGCCGACTGGGGCCGTGAACGACCAGAGGATCGCCGCGCTCGAGGGAACGAATCCTCCGAGACTCAGCTGAAGCAGGAAGGGCAGGACGAGCATCATCGTCAGCTGGCTCGCGCGGAAGGACTCGAGGCGCTTCGTCCTTCCGAAGGAGAACAGCCAGCCGACCGAGATCACCTGATAGGCCAGCGGGATGGCGGCCGACACCGGCAGACCGAGGGCGAAGTAGGTGATGACCCACACGCAGGAAAGTGCAGCGACGAGGAGCATCGCCAGGGTGAGGACGATCTTGGCAAGCCGCTCCTGCTCGTCGTCGTGAGGCGACACGCCGGTCATCGCGATGCGAGCGACGAAGCTCCTTCCACGAGGAATGGCGCTCGCAGTCACTCGACCATCCTGCTATGACGTCGAGACTCGGTAGAGGTGCCAGCGGTCGGGGACCCCTTTGAGTTCGTGCTCGCCCGCATCCTCGAAGAGGAGGCCAGCCCCTGCCGTGAGGTCCTTCACGGTCGAAGAGACGAGCACTTCGCTCGGCCTGGCGAGGGT
>Ga0247727_10004787_pt1 | contig 28251 bp, 25 predicted proteins | sample WisWelCaveWW1625_FD_202498 | JGI IMG/M metagenome (GOLD analysis project Ga0247727, IMG submission 202498) | Biofilm microbial communities from Wishing Well Cave, Virginia, United States - WW16-25 | ecosystem: Environmental > Aquatic > Deep subsurface > Groundwater > Cave microbial mat | place...
ACGACGCTCGCATTCACGGATCGTTTTCTTGGCCAGCAAAGCCAGGAACGATTGCTCGTAGGCACGCAGGAGGGCATTTTCATTTGGAACGAAAGCAATCACACTTGGCAAAGAGCGCAACAGCCCACGCGCAGCGCGCTTGACCCAACCGATCTGCACAAGAAAGACGGCAAATATCCCTGGATCAGCATCATTCGCCAATGTCCGCCCAATGCGCAATTTCTCACCGCCGGTATCGGTGAGGTTCGCATTGACAATGCGCAGAAGGATTACAGCAAGTACGGCCTGAGCACGGTGTTGCGTTCCAGTGACGGCGGGAATAGTTGGACGGCTTTCAAAATCCCGCAAGGCATTGCCGTGGCCGACACCGAAGAAGTTTTTGATATCGATTACATCATCACGCCCAATTCGCAAGGGCAAACGCTCGACTATACTTTCCTCACCACGGATTTCGGCATTTACGTGTTGTGGGATTCGGTGAATACACAAACCGGCCAGGTTTTCAAAACCTCGGTTCGGAGAATCTCCAACATCAGCGGGATTGCGGATTGGCGCGCGGTCGTGGTTTTAGGAAACGTTGCCGGCGCCGTGCAAACGACCGGCAATTTGCTCATCTTCGCGAGTCGCATTGTTAAACAGGGCAATGGCACAGGCATTTATCGCTTGAACACGACCATGGCTTCATTGCTCGATACCAATTATACTCCGGTTTGGCAGGCAGAGGATCCGGGGGGCGAGACGAACTTGGGGCAAATGACGGCGAAGCCGGGCAGTCGCACCGGTTCTTTTCAAGTGTTCGTGGGCAAGCGCAACCAGCCCTCTGCGTTGTGCGTACGCGCGGATGCCACGCTCGACCCGACGCAATCGTGGCAAAAAATTTATACCGCTCCCAATACCAACAACATTGACAACGGCTATCGCGAAGACAAAACCGAAATGGCGTTCGGCAGTTTGGATATCAACCCGAGCGAGACCCAGGCTAACCCCACGGTTTATGGCTGCGCACGCTACGGTCCGATGCTCACCAAGGGAAATAATGGCTCGCAAGCTTTCAATGCGACGCGCCAAATCGAGCAGATGTTTACAGTGCAAACGGCCACACCCGGCGACGGCGATAATTATTTTGCCAGTCGCGGAGCTTTGGATGAAGTGGATTTCAAAGGCTGCCCGCCGGTGTTTCATCCGAATACTTCGGACACCATTATGATCGGGTGTTATGACAACGGCATTCTACGCAGCTATAACGGCGGCCAAAGCTGGTCGCAGCGCCGTTTGCGCGACACCGGTACATGGAAAGGTGATTCGACCAATCCCGGTTATGGCACCAATCGGCAGGGCGTGTTTCACCTTGCGTATCATCCCAGCAATCGCAATCTCGTGATCGCCGCGGCAGGTCCGGTGGAACCGGAGGGGCAAGGCGAGCTTGCGTTGAATCGCAAAGGCGGACGCGGAAAAGAGGATAATTGGAATACGCTGGCGGGCGGGCCCAATGCTGCCGTTGCGAACGGCTTGCCCAACGCGAAGATTCGAGCTTTTGTGTTTGATGAAGGCAGCCCGGCCAAAGTCGATCGCAATGGCATCTTTGCGGTGGTGCATAACAACGGGCTTTACTATGGCAAAGTGGATGGCACCGGCAACGTGACGCAGGCGTTTCAAAAAATCACGGACGCGACCTTAACCGCCGTCATTCCGGTGTCAAGCGTTACCCGGCAACACCGTTATACGCGCTTGTTGTTCGACCCTTATGATAGCAGCCGCAACACGCTTTACTTGGCGCGTGAGGGTCCGGGCGGCGGCGTGTTTCGTATTCAGCTTGATTCAATTCGAACGAATTTGAGCGTCGGCAATTGCATTGCGCGCGTGGATCAAGTGATCAAAGGGCGATACGTCGGCGTCAATCCTGGAGCATATAGCTCGAATCACGCCATCGAAGTGAACGATCTTTTGATTACGCCCACGCACGTCTTTGCCGGCGTCGGGCCGTATGTGGACGTTTCGCGCAATGAGCATTATGCGGGAGGGTTGGTGCAGTGGGCGAAAATTGCTAATCCACCAAGCGCAGATTCAATAGTGAATGTATGGAAGATCGGTGGCTCAACCAAAATGCCGGATGGGACAATCAATATGACTGTGAGCATCGGCGGTTTAGCGCGGGACCCGAATGACGCATCCATCTACGCCATCACCTACCGCTATGTCATGAAAGACACCAATGGCCTGGATCCGAACAACACGAGGCGTCAGGGCGAAGAGAATTACAAACTCATGAAGCTGTGGCGCAGCAACAACGAAGGCCAGTCTTTCACCGAGGTGCAAAATACCGGTTTGCTGTTTCCAAACGCGGTGAGCATGGCGTTTTTTTATGCGCCACAGAACAAGCTCAAGCTGCTGGTGCCCACTAAAGGCAATGGCGTCTGGATTGGCGAGAGGACATATATCCCTCTGCAAAAGCAATTGACTTCTCCGGACTCTGCTGCTACCGATGAAAACCTGCCCAAACACTTTGCCTTGCACGTGAATTATCTGAATCCCTTCAATCCCACGACGCTGATCAAATACGATTTGCCGCGAGCGACGGAGGTGCGATTGACGATTTTTGATGTGCTGGGCCGCGTGGTACGCACACTCGTGGATGAAAAGCAAAAAGCAGGATACCACGCGAAGACATGGGATGGCAGAAACGATCAGGGCTTTCCCATGTCTTCCGGCATTTATTTTTATCGGCTGCAAACACCGGAATTTTCCAAAGTGCGCAAGATGATGCTGGTGCGATAAGGTCCAACGATCACACTTGGATTTCAAATTTCCTGAAAAGACAAAAGGAGAAGGCCTGCGAACCTTCTCTTTTTGTTTTAAAATTTGGCCAAACGCTGAAATTGTGCCTCTTGTTCGCCTGAACATCAGGTAGGTCTGCGCTCCTGGCGCACTGCTTTTTTCCTCACTTGTTTGAGCTAGTCGGTATAGGTTAAACTTACGGGAGTTCAGATTTACAGCGTCCAAGACTTGAAGCGATTCATCAGCCTACACTCAAAAAATTAGGAGGAAAATGCCCGTGCCCAAATCATCCTTCACTTTTTTTTCTGTACTTTTTTGTTTCATATACAGCTCACAGGCCTTGAGCCAAACTGCCCAATTCGTCTCTTTCAATGCTGATACTCAAATCGGGGTTTGTGTTGCTACCTCGCCCGATGGTGCCAATGTTTATGTTGGCGGTAGCTACACGATTGCCATCTTTAAAAGAGAAGAGAACGATTCATTAAAGACTATTCAAGTGCTCAACAATGATCATTTAGGAATGACCGGCATCCAGCAGGTGATTGACTTGGTTGTTTCGCCGGATGGCAGACACCTTTACGCAGTCGATATTTTAGATCATTCTCTCAAGCTTTTTGAGCGCAACTCGTTGAGTGGAGAGATCAACCTAATTGAGAGCTTAAAAGACAGCGTGTTTACGAGTCTCTATCAAGTGCCTGCGGAAGAAACTGGATATAAACTTTTGATCTCTTCCGATGGGGTGAACCTCTATTGGTTGTACAGTCCCTTCGCATATACTACCGGCAACGTCTTGGCGGTATTCGCTCGTGATAAGGAAACGGGCCGGCTCGAAAAAATTCAAACCTTGAGAAATGGCGATGCCGCCCTGAGAGGCTATTTTGTTCCACAGGCTTTGGCGATTTCACCAACGGGTGGATATTTATATGCCGTTGGCTATAATCAATCCAACTTGCTCGCTTTTGTTCGCGATACAATCACGGGGCGTATTCAACTCGAACGAGCATTCGAATTTACCGGTTCGCCGCAATTGGTTTGGTGCTATAGTAGCCTCGCCGTTTCGAAGGATGGCGCTTCAATCTATGCTTCCAATTTCTGTGATGAAAAGCTTTTCGCATTTCATCGTGATTCGGTCACGGGAGCATTCAACCTTACCGCTGCAATTGATAAAAATGCAGCCCACGGAGTCCTGCTTTCACCAGACGATCAGCATCTCTACGTTTCAGGTAATGACGGCCTCTCGCTTTATACAAGGGATCAAACCTCCGGAAAGCTTGATCTTATTCAGAGTTTCAGTCGCATATCTTTTTTTCTGCCCTCTGGCTATACTGCTTCTCCAGATGGAAGCCTCCTCTTTTTACCTAGTGTGTACCGCAGAGATGTTGTAACCGGCCAACTATCACCGTTGCAACGCATTGATCAAAACATCGGTGGCACAGATCAACTCTACACCTCGCACGCGGTCGAAGTTTCGCCGGAGGGCGAGCACTTATATGTCGCGGCGCGAGAACCGGCGCGCGGCATCGGCGACGCCGGCATCAGTCTCTTCCGCCGCAATCAAAGCGAGGGCCGCATCACCTTCGCAGCATTCGATACCCTCACGGACATCGGCGGCATGCTGCTCTCGCCCGACGGCCGGCATCTCTACGTGCAAAGCTCAGCGAGCAACGCCATTCAGGTGTTCGCGCGTGATGCTCAAACCGGCGTTTTGCAAATGGCGCAAACCGCGCAGCCGCTGCCGAAAACTCGCGATACGATTCTTTATACCCTCTCACCAGGTATGATGGCGTTTTCGAGCGAAGTCGCGCATTTTTATTTCAACACCTCCGAGCATTTGTTGGTTTATGATCGCGAGGCCAGCACCGGTCAATTGACTTTGCAACAGACCATTCAAATCGACGACTATCAACTTGGCTCGAAATCGGCGTTCGCGCTTTCGCCCGAGGGCACACATGTTTATTGGGGCGGGTATGAGCGGAACGTGAGCCTGCACAACCCGCGATATGAAATGGCTATTCTCGCGCGCGATCCGGCTTCGGGCGCGCTCACTTTTCTCAAGCGCGTGAGCTTCGAAGGCATGTTCCCCGGCTATGCGATCAAAGTTTCGCACGATGGCCGACATGTTTACGCGGGCTTGCTCGCCGCGAATTACGAGCAAAACACCGGCGAGATGCTGGGCGTGTTTGCGCGCGATTCCAATTCCGGCGAGTTGCGCTTGCAGGAGATCATGCGTTATAGCGGCTATGAAAACTGCGTGGATTTGGCGATCGCGCCGAACGATAGCGACGTCTACGCCGTGTTCGATGATCCCGGCTGGAGCGGCTCGGCGTTGGCCATGTTCGAGCGCGAACGCCCCACCGGCACGCTCAGGCAACGTAAAATTTTTCGCTCTTGGCGCGAGGGCATTTACGGCCTTTACGATCCCGTAGATTTCAAACTCTCACCCGACGGAAGGTTTATCTACATCGCGGATTTGCAGGGCGTGGTGACGTTTACTACGGGCAGGGAAAATACGACTGCGGTTCATGGAAACGAAGCCTTCACATTGCTCCCGCGTGCGATTACATTGGAGCAGAACTATCCCAATCCCTTCTCCACTTCGACAACGCATACCTCGCAAGGCACGACCCTCATTCACTACGAGATCGCCGCAGCGAACAACAACAGCGTGCCGATTGAATTGGCAATCTACAACACCCAAGGCCAGCTTGTGACTATGCTCGTCAATAAAGCCCAATCTTCCGGCAAACACGCCTCGACTTGGAACGGCTTAAATGCAAAAGGCCAATTCGTTCCTTCCGGCGTTTATTTCTATCGCCTCAAAGCAGGCAAGCAAATCGTGACGAAGAAAATGTTGCTCGTGCGCTAGCCGCTCTGCTTTGGCGGCGCCATGCGAGCACGGCGATTATTTTTGCGTTACAATCCCACCATTCTCCGAAATTCAGCTTGCATCACTTTGGCAGTGATGTTATATTTGCCACCAATTTTAAGCGAACTCGAACTCGTTGCATTGCAGGCGCGCCATGCGATACGGCCTCATTTCAGACATTCACGGCAATCTCGAAGCGCTCAACGCCGTCTTGTCTGAGATTGATAAATTGCAAATCGACACGATTCTGTGTCTCGGCGACGTGGTGGGCTATGGCCCGAATCCGAACGAATGCGCGAGCATCGTCAAAGAACGCGCCGCGGTGTGTTTGATCGGCAATCACGACGAGGCCGCGCTCGGCCGCGTCGATCTCGAGTTTTTCAATTACATCGCGCGCGAGGCGATTGAGTGGACGATGAAGCAGCTCAACGCCGAGTCCGTTGACTATCTCACCCCTCTGCCCTACACGCACGAGTTTGAGAACAATCTGCTCGTACACGCTTCGCCCGACGAGCCCAGACGGTGGAATTATATCATTTCTTTGGAAGACGCGGAGCAGAGCTTTGCCGCGTTCGAGCAGCAGTTGTGTTTCATCGGCCATTCGCACACGCCGTGGGTGATCGATCTTCCGCCCGAAGGCCGCATGCAGGTGCGGCAAGATTATCCCTTGACTTTTCGCGAGCCGCATCGTTATCTCATCAACGTGGGCAGCGTCGGGCAGCCGCGTGATCGCAATCCGGCCGCGGCGTTCGGGATTTTGGACACGAAGAAAAATGAATACGTGCTGAAGCGCACGACTTACGACGTGGCCAAAACGCAAAAGAAGATTCGCGCGCAGGGCTTGCCGAGTTTTTTGGCGGATCGCTTGGCGAGCGGGCAATAGCGCGCGCAAGCGGCTCGGTTCACACTCCGAGAAGCATTGCAAATTTTAAATTGAAAATTTGCAATTGAAGCAACACAAAGAGCAGGCGAGCACCGTTAGAATTGCACAAGGATCTTTTCATATAACCAAGAGGATGAGGTTATGCAAGTAGCAGAACGCATTTCACAGCCGCTGATGTTGTCCACGGCCACCTTCAACAAGATCGCGGACATCATGCGGGATTTGGTGGTGAGCACGCGTTCGGATTTCGCGATGTTCTGCGACGTGAACGGCAACCCGATTACGCACTTCGGCAAAAATATTACGCTCGAGCTTTCGGGCCTGGCGGCTCTGGCTGCCGGAGATTTCGCGGCGACCCGCGAGATCGCGCGCGTGATCGGCGAGAAAGAAGGCTTCAAGTTTATTTTCCAAGAAGGCGAGCGCCGCAACATTTATCTCTGCAACGTCGGCTTCAACTTTCTGCTCGTCATCATTTTCGACAAAGCCGTGGCCTTGGGCTTGATTCGCATCTTCGCCAACAAGACCGTTGACAGCTTGAAGCAAGTTTTGGAAAACGCGGCCGAGGCGGAAGACAAATCTTCGGAGTTTCTCGACCTCGAATTTGGCGAGCTCTTGGGCCAAGAATTGGACAAGTCCTTCAACTTGTAACCGAACCGCAACTGCCAACAGGAATAGGAAGTTTATGTTTGTGAATTGGGCGGTGCAAGAAGTCAATCTCAAGATCGTCTACTACGGCCCAGGATTGAGCGGCAAGACCACCAATCTCGAACACATCTACCAAAAGATCGATCCTTCCCTGCGCGGCGATCTGATCACGCTTAAAACCCGCGAAGAGCGCACGCTCTATTTCGATTTTCTGCAGCTCGAAGTCGGGCGGATCAAAGGCATGAAGCCGAAATTCAATCTCTATACGATTCCCGGCCAGGTGTACTACGCCTATAGCCGAAAGATCATTTTGCGCGGCGTGGACGGCATCGTGTTCGTGGCGGATTCGCAGGCCGATCGTTTGACCGAGAATCTCGATTCGCTCATGGATTTGGAGCAGAATCTCATCGACGAGGGCAGGACGCTGGAAGATTTTCCCTGGGTGTTGCAATACAATAAACGCGACGTGCCGCGCATTCTTTCCGTGGCCGAGCTGAATCGCAAGCTGAATTTTCACGGAGTGCCGACCATCGAAGCCGTGGCTTCGAGAGGCAAAGGCGTTTTGGAGACTTTGAAAATGGCGATTCAAGGCGTGGTCAATCGCACGCAGAAAGTGATTTGAGGACGACTATACTCGTTACGGTTTAATTTGTAACTCCTCTTACGCTGTCATTCTGGAAGAAACTTCCCTCGCACTGGGAAGACAGTCAAGCACGAGGGAAGTTCCTTTCAGGATGACATTTCAAAAAGGGCATTACAAATTAACCCTGAAGCAGAATAACTTCATGGACGAAGTAAACCAGCGAGAGCACTATGTATTTCGACAACGACAATCTCCACGGGGCGCAAGCTTTCATGGACGAGCCTTCCGATGCGCTTCCCGAAATAACGCTCACCAACGTTCCGCAAGTGGCCATCGAACAGAAGATGGCAGAAACCGTGGCCGCGGGCATCTATGAAGTCGCGCACTTGTTCAGCGACGAAGGCTTGCCGATTGCGCAAGCCGTCAGCCCCAATAGCCAACACGTCGAGCGCGACCGCATTGCCGAGATGGCCATTCTCTTTCAAGACGTGCGGCGCATGGCCTCGCTCATGGGCGGCATCTCGCGTTTGCGCGAAGTGACGATTGAAGGCGAGAACCGCCGCAAGATCGTGTTTCGTTTCTTCCGCGCGTTCGAGCAGCAAGTCATACTCGCCGTGGTCGTGCCTCCCAACAAAGCCTACCGCCAGCGCACCAACGAGCTAGAGAAACTCGTGGTTGGAGTTTCGGTTTAGAGCAACGCTGCGAAGGCTGCAAACCTTCGCAACGTTGGAATCCTTTCTTGCATTTCAAAAGCCGAATAACTATATTTTCGCGCTGTCATTCACCAGAGTGGCGGAATTGGTAGACGCGCTAGACTTAGAATCTAGTGGGCGAAAGCCTGTATGGGTTCGAGTCCCTTCTCTGGTACGTATAAAACCCCGCGCCCAATTCGAGTGCGGGGTATTTTTTGATATGCCGTAATGCGCTGGCCTCGTTTGCAAACTGGAAGTCTGCGCTACAAACCTTGCGACCATCTTTTTTTTTAATAAACCAGAAACAGGAGTAGGAGTTGGAAGTCAACATCTCAACCGGCGAAAAGTGGAAGCGCCATCTCGAAGTCAATCTGCCTGCCAGTGAATTTCAGCCGCAAGTAGACAAACGCATACGCACCGTCCAAAAGCGCGCGCACGTTGACGGCTTTCGCCCGGGTAAAGTGCCTCTGCAAGTCATCGAAAGAATCTATGGCAAAGCTCTGCGCCAACAAACCCTCGAAGAAATCCTGCCCGATCTGCTGAAAACAGTTTGCGAACAAAACAACCTTCACCTTGTCGGTCCGGCCAATTTGGAAGAAGTCAAACTCGAGAACGACAACAGTTTGAAATTTCGCGCCACGGTGGAAGTGGAACCGGAAATTGCATTGGGCAAATATAGCGGCTTCGAGATTATCAAGACCGTACATGAAATCTCTGCCGAGGACGTCGCCGAACGCCTGGAAGCGATTCGCGCCTCGCACGGCTGGCTGGAAAGCATCGAAGACGGCGCGAAAGCGGAGCACATAGTCACCACCGATATTCAAGTTTTGGATCCCATGGGCGTGCCGTTGATCGGCCAGAAAATTGAAAACGAGCGCTTTCGCGTTTCCTCTCATATTGCCTCCGCCGAAGATTTCTCGCCGCAACTCCTCGGCGTGAAGCCGGGCGAAATACGCAACGTGCGTTTCGTGGGGAAGAATCCGGACGGTCAACCGGCCGAGCGCCACTATCGTGTGGAGGTGAAAGACGTCCACGAACAAAAACTGCCGGAGCTGGATGACGACTTTGCGCGCGATCTCGGCAAATTTGAAACGCTCGAAGAATTGCGCCAAGCGGTGAGCGATGAAATAAAATATGAAGTCGAGCGCACGAGTCGCGATGCGTTTCGCCATCAAATCATCGACGAAGTGCTCAAGCACAATCCCTTCGAATTGCCGGAAGGTTTGCTCGAAGCCTTTACGAATGCTTATCTTGAAGACTTGCAAAAGAAGCACAAAGGCCTCAAAACCGACGATATTCGCGAAGAGGCGAGAAGCCAGGCAGCGCGCACGTTGAAATGGCGCTATGTGCGCACTCGCCTCGCCGAGGTCGAAAGCCTTTTTGTGAACGACGAGGAGGTGCGCACATATCTCCAGGCGCTCGCCGAAGCCGGCAAAGAAGACCCCAAGAAGTTGATCAACAAAGTCATGAATGATGAAAAAGAACTTGCCAACGTGCGCGACCTGATGCAAGAATCCCGCGTCCTCGGTTTTCTCGAAAGCCAAATGAAAACCGTCGAGCGTCGCGTCGCGTTCAAGGAAAGAAACCAACCCCCTCTGATTTCAGCATAAGAAAGGATGAACCATGGGACTCGTCCCCATCGTTGTAGAGCAAACCGGGCGCGGCGAACGCGCTTTTGATATTTACTCCCGCCTGTTGAAAGAGCGCATCGTGTTTTTGGGCACCGCGGTCGATGACTACATCGCCAGCTTGACCATCGCGCAGTTGCTCTTTCTCGAAGCCGAAGATCCGGAAAAAGACATTCAGCTTTATATCAATAGCCCCGGCGGCTCGGTCTCCGCGGGCTTGGCGATTTACGACACGATGCAATACATCAAGCCGGACGTGAGCACGATCTGCATGGGGCTCGCGGCCAGCATGGGCGCGGTGCTCCTGGCCGCAGGCGCGAAAGGCAAACGTTATGCGCTGCCGCACTCGCGCATTATGATTCACCAGCCGTGGGGCGGCGTGCAAGGCCAGGCGGCGGATATCGCCATTCAAGCAAAAGAGATTTTGAACACGCGCGATCGCATCAACGATATTTTGGCGCAGCACACCGGCCAGGATCGCACGCGGCTTGAAAAAGACATGGACCGCGATTTTTTCATGTCTTCACAAGACGCCGCGGAATACGGCCTCATCGATGAAATCATGTCCCGCAAGGGACTGGCAAAACGCAAATAGGCACACCTCATGGCCGACTTCAGCAAACGCGACCGCTTATTCATCTGCTCGTTCTGCGGCAAAAATTCGAACCAAGTCGATTGCATCGTCACCGGGCCGGAGGTTTACATCTGCAACGAGTGCGTGCGCAGCGCCGGCGAAATTATTCGCGACGATCTGCACAAACGCGCGTTGCCGTTTTATGGCCGTATTCCCACGCCCACGGAGATCAAGCGCGAGTTGGATGACTTCATCATCGGCCAGGATTATGCCAAGCGCTCGCTCTCCGTCGCGGTTTATAATCACTACAAGCGCATCGAAACCGGCGACACGATCGATGAAGTCGAGCTCGACAAGAGCAACATTCTGCTCGTCGGCCCGACCGGCACGGGCAAAACGCTCATGGCGCAAACGCTCGCGCGCTTTCTGCACGTGCCGTTCACGATTGCCGATGCCACCACGCTCACCGAAGCCGGGTATGTCGGCGAAGACGTCGAAAACATTCTCGTGCGCTTGTTGCAAGCCGCGGATTATGATTTGGAGCGCACGGAAAAGGGCATCGTCTTCATCGACGAGATCGACAAGATCGCGCGCAAAGACGGCAACCCCAGCATCACGCGCGACGTTTCCGGCGAAGGCGTGCAGCAGGCCTTGCTCAAGCTGCTCGAAGGCACGATTGCCGCGGTTCCTCCCAAAGGCGGGCGCAAACATCCCGAACAAAATCTCATCAACATCAACACGCGCAACATTCTCTTTATTTGCGGCGGCGCGTTTGAAGGCCTCGACAAAATCATTTCCCGGCGCATCGACAAAAAGCAAATCGGCTTCGGCGCCGATCCGCAGCGCACCGAAAAGAAGCTCGGCGCGGCTTTCCGGCACGTGGCGCCGGAAGACTTGCTGCGCTTCGGCTTGATTCCGGAGCTGATTGGACGCATGCCCGTCATCGCGCCGCTCAACGAATTGGATGAAGCCGCGTTGATGGAAATCTTGGTGAAGCCCAAGAACGCGCTCACCAAGCAATATCGCCGGCTGCTGCGCATGGACGGCGTCGAGCTGGAGTTCGAAGAGGCGGCCTTGGGCGCCATCGTGCAACGCGCGCTCAAACGCGGCACCGGCGCGCGCGGCCTGCGCTCCGTGATGGAAGAAACCATGCTCGATCTCATGTACAAAATCCCGAGCATGCCGGAAATCAAAGGCCTCGCCATCACCGCGGAAACCGTGCTCTCCGGCAAAGAGCCGGAGTATACCTATGAGAAGCTGAAGAAGCGCGCGTGAAGCTTTGAAGCAATGAAAATTAAAAAGCCCATACATACTTTTGACAAGTATGCGTGGGCTTTATTATTTAGTGATCACGCGAAAATGTTCCAACCTCGGCTGAGCCGAGGTTTCTAAAACTGAAAGTCGCGTGAGCATTCCGAGCTTTTTAATGCAACGGCCAAGCCGTTGCAGGAGCCGCTTCATAAAAGACGGCACTTTCGGCAGCACGATTTAAAATCATTCTGCCGCACTTCACACGTTCCAAAATTTCAAATCCTCCCCGCTGCGCATTTTGGTGAGATAAACAATCTGTCCGGTGTGATAAGAGAAGTGCTCGACCACGTGAAAAATCGCACTGAGCACGGTTTGATCGAAGCCTTGAATTTGGCGCGGCTGCGCCAACTCCTCCGCGGTGACGCGCTGCAAAACTTGATCGACCTCTGCCAGCGTTGCTTCCAACTTCGCCAGCAGCTCTGCTTTGGGAACCGGGCCGCGCTCCGCAAACTCCGCGCTGCGTTGCCGCACATCCTCTGCGCCGCCCACGCCATGAATCACCCACTGCCGAATGTTGCCGCACAGGTGCAAAATCAAATTGCCCGCGCTATTGCTCTTCTCGTTGGGTCGCCACCAGACTTCTTCTTCCGATAGTTTTTCCAAACACGCGCGCAGCCACGGCAGATATTGCTGCAGGAGATGAAAGCGCGCTGCGGCGAGGAAGAGTTGCGAGAGTTGATCGGCGCTGGTCATGGGCATTTGCTTTGGGAAGGCTAGCTTGTAAGAGGCTTACTCATCGTTTAATTTGGGTGGGTGCTGCCCAATGGAATACAACAACCGGCGTATGTTTACCACCCCGGGCCGGTTCATCTGCAGCGCCTCTATTGTGGCCCGCCCTACCGAGGTTAAACCGAGGATACGTGTATAATCATCACTGCAGCTAAAATGCGTTTGCCATTGTTCTCGCCTGGGATTGAAGAGCGCAACGACTTTCCCATCTGCAGGGTCAAGCGCTTCCGTCTTATTGTATTTATGCCCGTTGCAGCCCGAGCACGACAACGCCAGATTATCCAGGTCGCTTGTGCCGCCGCGACTCACCGGCAGGATGTGCTCCACGGCAAACGTCTCCGTTGCGTATTCGCTCAAGCTCAAGCAGTATTCGCAACGGCCTTTTGCCCGTTTGATGACGGCTTGCTGCCTGTCAATCGAAATGTATATTCTCGGCATGGGCTGGAGGCCGAATCTCAAGTTGGCTCATGAGCTTATCAACGGAAATATTTCGAATGGCTGCCAACTCAATTAAGTGCTTCAGCCGCTCGGCGTCTGCAAGCTCGATGTGCTCGATCAACTGCAGCAATTCACGATGCTCCCGCGGAGTTATGGTCTCTTCGTTGAGCTCGTTATTCAACTCGGCATAACGTTTTCGAGCCGCAACCGGCAGCCCTTGATTGATCTTTTGCAAAAGCTCGGCTTCATGTTTGGGCAAACTAGGAGCGCGGCGTTGGGCTTTGAGCGCGAGGGCTCTATCGATGAATTGCTCCATTGCGCTCGTCTCCAAACTAGCAATGCCGCTCAACACTTCGTCAAAATCAATCTCAGTTTTAGAAGTGACTTGAACCGTTGCCATATGATTTTCCTCATAGAAGATATACATGAGAAATGACGCTATGCAGCCGCACCAAGATAGAAAACCTTGATCAAAGCCACAAGTTTGATTTCGATTCCGTTTCAGCGGCGCCCGATGAGCAACACTTCATTCCTCCCGCTTCTCGTTTGGGTCCTCGCACAACACGGCTTCGCTCAATACAGCGATTCAATCCGAAACGTGCGATAGGCAAAACGATTCGGCTCCTCGATTCTCAAGTCCCACACTTTGTTGCCGCCGGCATCGACTTCGATAATGCGCTGCGCGGTGCCGTAGCAAATCAGCGTATTGCCATTCGGCAAACGTTGCGCGAAACCTAGAGCGAATCCATAAAGCGCCGGCTCGTGGCGATACTCCCAAACCAGTCGCGCGGTTTTGGCGTTTTCATCGAGCGCATATTCCACGGCGCGGCTGGTGGGCGGCGTGTGCAGATTGCCGTTGTCAAAAAGAATAATGTTGCCGTTCGCCAAACGCCGATGCCGTGTTGATGCGAAAAGCCGTTGAAAGAATCGTTGCTGAACGTGAACTGATTTTTTTCCCCGCCCAATCTCCAAATGATCGCACCGGTTTGCGGATCGATCTTGACGATCTGATCACTGTTGCGAAACGAGACGAGCAAGTGGCCGTCACGATCGATGTCGATCGCGTTGCCGTGCCAGGGATTGACTTGCGCGGCGCTCATATCAACATCGGCCGCGCCCTCCGTCACTTCGAGATAATCGAAAGTATTCCACAGCAAAGAGGCGTTGCTGCCGTGATACTCCACCACGAGGCCGCGCACGGAGGCCTGTGCTTGTCCGTCCATCGCAGTCAGATCCATCGTGCGAAACTCGATGCCGAACAGGCAATAGCCGTTGTCGAACACGCGCAATTCGTGCGGCCCAGTGGTGAGGCCGGCGCCGGCGGCGAACTCGCGCAAGATATTGCCGCTGTGATCAAATTCAAAAAAGCGCGAGGGCGAAGCGTCAAGCGAGGTGTATGCGGTATAATGGCCGTTCGGCTGCTTCTAAAAATCGACGACAGGCTGCGCAAATTCGCGATACCAAACGATGCGGCCCTCGTTGGTGATCACTTGCGCATAAGGCTTTGCCGATGAACTTGTGGCAATGAAGCTCAACATCACCAGCCCGTCTGCCGGAAGTTTATTAGTGAGCACAGTAAAAGAAGTGAAATCTTTGGGGAGAGTGGTTGTCGTAAAAATTTGCGGAGCGCTCGTAGCGTGATGGCCGGTGGGAGAAATGGCGCGGCCACGCATGAAGTATTTCGTGTTCGCGTTCAAACCCAAAACGGCGAACTGCGTGGAAGTCGCGCCGGCTTGCACCATCGGCGTGCTGTAATGAAAGAGAGAATCCGCGCCGTACTCGATCGCAACCACGTGCGCGTGCTCGACGCGCACTTCGGCAATCGCGCTCAAAACATTGCGTGGGTTCGCTGAAATAGAGACGGCATGGAGGTTCGGAATGAGCGCGGGTGGCTCAGGCTCTACGATTTCATGTGCGCAGCCGAGCAGAGCGCATAACAGCGCGATTGTAGCGAAGCGATGAAAGCGTAAATGAAAAATTCGATACCGAATTTTTTTATCGCTTGCGGATCGCTTCATTTTAAAGGCCATCTCCAGCGCTCGAAAAGTTTTTTTTCCAGAATGACAGCTAGAGAAGCAGGGTGAGCAAAATCATGGCGCTCAATAAAATTTCCCCCGACCATCTTTTCGAATCTGCCGCGCTCGCGTGGCGTTGGAATCGGAATACTCCAACAACCAGAGGTCGCCGTTGGGCGCAAGCAAGCCGCCGGTCGGGGACCACGGCGCAGTGGAGCGCGCCACAACTTTGATTTCGCCCATGGGGCTGATCTTCTTCACCAAACGGCCGCCCGTTACTGCGACATAGACATTGCTTTTATTATCAAGCCAGAGACCCATAAGATTATGGCTGTCGCCAAAAATAAACTCAAAGCCGCGGCGCTCTTTTAAATTGCGTGCGAGAGTGCGAACCTCGCCTGCCGGCGTAACACAGCGCAAGTCGCCGTCATCAATCAGATACACCGTCCCCTCCGCGCTCGTAGCCATCCAGCGCACGTCGCGGAAATCATGCGTGCGGCACAAATCCGTGATCGTGCCCTCAGGCGCGCGCTTGCGAATGATCGTTGTGTCGCCGCGATCGGCCCAGTACATGTTGCCGCTGCGGTCGCGCACGAAACTATAGTTTTGCAAGAAGCCTTCGCGCGGCGGAAGCACTTGCTCGAGTTTGCCCTCAGCGCTCAACTTCCACACATAGTGTCCCCACTTGTCAATCGTTTCGCCTTCATACCACAAATGTTCGCCGTAAAGATTATCTTCGGCGTCGAGGCAAAGCTCGTGCGTGTGCACGTTGGACACGGCCACACTTTTTTTGCCCTCCGGCGAAATCTTCCACACTTGTTTGAGATCGGTGTAAAAGATGTTGCCGCGACTATCCCTCACAATGCCGATGCCGGGATGGGCGAGGGCGGAGGACAGGGCTGCAAATATTGTCAGCAGAATGAAGCGCTTCAACATACCTCATCGCTCCATGTACGTATATCCGTCGAACCCGCTGCGATAGGTTTCCAAAATCCGGCGCGCTTCTTCGAGCGTGCAATGGCCCGCGCGCACCGCGGCTTCCACGCTTTGGCGGAATTGATTGACGAGATCGTCTTTGCTCTGTTGCACGTAAGCGAGCACTTCCGAAACATTGTCGCCATATTCGACGTGCTCGATCCAATAGCTGTTCTTCTCGCCGTCGAGCGCAATGTGTACGGCATTGTTGTCGCCGAAGAGGTTGTGCAGGTCGCCGAGAATTTCTTGATAAGCGCCGATGAGAAATACGCCGATGAGATAATCTTCCTCCTCGCGCCATTCGTGCAGGGGCAGAACGTTTTTCACATCGCGCAAATCCACGAAGCGATCCACGCAACCGTCGGAGTCGCACGTGATGTCCGCGAGAATGCCGTTGCGGCTCGGCTTCTCTTTCAAGCGATGAATCGGCATGATGGGGAAAATTTGATCGATGGCCCACATGTCGGGCAGGGATTGAAACAAAGAGAAGTTGCAAAAGTAAATATCGGCGAGCGATTTCTCCAAACCTTCCAGCTCGTCGGGAGTGTAGCTGCCGTCTTTGGTGAGACGATAGATTTTGTAATTCGCGGCCCAATAAATCAGCTCGGCATACGCGCGCCACTTCAGATCCACATAACCCAAGTTGAACATGTTGAGCAATTGCTCGCGTGCGTGCTGAATGTCGTGATACGCCTCTTCGAAATTTTTTCGGCTCAGGCTTTGATAAGAATCCCACAAGTCTTTCACGAGCTGCGGCGCATCATCGGAAGCGGGCGGGTTCGGCTCCATGGGCTTGAACTCCGTGACGCCGAGCACGTTGAACACGAGCACGGAATGATAGGCCGTGACCGCGCGGCCCGATTCACTCACGAGAATGGGATGCTCGACTTTGGCCTCGTCGCACGTGCTCATGATTTGATAGACCACGTCGTTTGCGTATTCCTGCATCGAGTAATTCGCCGAGGCCGCGAAGTTGGTGCGCGAGCCGTCGTAATCCACCGCCAGCCCGCCGCCGACGTCAAGATATTGGAGGTTGGCGCCCATCTTTTTCAATTCGACATAATAGCGCGCCGCCTCGCGCAGCGCGTCTTTCACGCTGCGAATCGCGGTGATTTGGCTGCCGAGGTGATAGTGCAGCAAGTTTAAATAGTGGAGCAAGTTTCTTTCACGCAGCCATTCGACGGCTTGCAGCAATTCAATCGGGCCCAAGCCGAACTTCGAACGGTCGCCGCCCGAAGCTTCCCATCGGCCCGAGCCTTTGGCGGAGAGCCGAATGCGAATGCCGATGCACGGCTGCACGTTCAATCTTTCCGCAATGCGAATGATAAGCTCAAGCTCGCTCAACTTTTCCACGACGAGAATGACGTTCTTGCCCACTTTGCGCGCGAGCAGGGCCAGCTCGATGAACTCTTCATCTTTATAGCCGTTGCAAATGATCAAAGCTTCGGGATCGTCGATCAACGCGACCGTGGTGAGCAGTTCGGGTTTGGAGCCGGCTTCCAAGCCGTAGTGAAAAGGTTTGCCGGCATCCACAATCGTGGCGACGACATGGCGTTGTTGATTCACCTTGATGGGATATACGCCGCGATAGACCGATTTGTAGCCGCACTCTTGAATCGCGTTTTGAAAACTCTCGCACAGCATTTTGATGCGCGCGCGCAGAATATCCGAAAAGCGCACGAGCAGCGGCAACTGAATGCCGCGTTGCTGAATCTCGTCGGCGAGTACTTTCAAATCAATCGCGCGGCTAGGATCGCCGGTGGGATAGACTTCGATGTTGCCGTTGGCATTGATCGAGAAAAAATTCGCGCCCCAACTGGTGACGCTGTAAAACTCCATCGCATCTTGAATTTTCCACACGCTCATTTTTGCTTCTTTCCTTGTGATGAAATTTTTATCCAAACCAACCCTCTCGCGCACGAGTTGAAGTGCTTTGCGGCCTAATCACCGGCACGCGGCGCAGAGCGTTTTTCCTTCTCACTCAAAGTTACATGCGATGCCGTAAATACGCAAGCAGAGATTCTAGTTTGAGGCGAGAACCAACGAGAGGTGGCTGCAAAAAAAATGGGCGACGCACAAAGCCCAAACGCACACCGAAAAACTTCTTCGCGTATGCCAGGGTCCGTGCGCAGCCCATAAAATTTTGCCGTTCTCTTCCGTGTTTGGGCAAAACTTCTTTCGCTTACTGCAGCCGCTGCAAAGCCTCGGCGATCACAGCCATACGTTTTTGCGTCGCGGCCTCGCTGCACGCTTCTGTTTTGCACTCTGCAAGCGCAGCTTGATATTCATCCCGCGCGCGACCGGTCTGCCGCAAAGCTTCAAATACTTGCGCCAACTCAAGACTCACCTCGCCGCAATCTTCGCGTTGGAGAAATTTTTCTTTCACGCGATGCAGCTTCAACGCGGCATTGGTTAAAAAATTTTGCGCGCGCAGAGCGCGGGCGGCGTTGGTTTCCATTTGCCAAATATGCGTCGCGGCGCGCACACCGGCTTGCTTCGCGCTTTTATCTTCGCTGCGCACGGCGCTCACTTCGCCGATGCGCAGCGGAATTTTTTCCGAACGCGGCGCGAGCTTGCCAACCTTTTGCGACATGAGCAGCAGAAACAATTCGCGCTCCGTGATCTCGCGCAAATCCGCAATATCAAGAATCGCATTGCCGCCCAAACGAAACGTCGCGCCATTGCTCAATTCGAGCACCACTTCGCCGCGCTCCCAGGTTGTGATCGTATCAACCTCTTCGAGCAGCGTTCCAATCGCAGCCGTTTCCCATTTCTCTTCCACTCCGCGCCGCACTTTCACTTCACCGACGAGCTGCACAATTTTCACGCTCATCGCCGCCTGCGCCAATGCCTGAGATGTGAGCAAAAGCGCAAAAAGCAGTATCGTTTTCTTTCTCATAAAAGTTCCAAAAGCTGCAGTACGCCATCACTAGGTTTGTTCAAAACTCAAAGCCCATCATCTTCATGATGATATTCTCTCCTCGGCTTATTGGCTGGTTGGCTCTTTTTCTTTTTTGGCTCCTTAGCCTCATCGCACTTCAATAACATTCACCCAACCTTCTTGCAAACCGTTGCGCAATACGCCGTCCTGTAAATACTCCAACGCCCCGGCTTTCCATGCCTCCTCAAAGCCCTGCGCGAGCAACGTGGTTTCAATGGGAAGCCACAACGTTTGCCGGCCATGTTGATTTTCGCGCGCGACGTAGCGTTTGGAATTGCTGCTGATCAAATCGCCCCGGCCCTCCTCCACGCCGGCGTCGAACATGAGGTACAAATGCCCGAGCGGCTTTTGCGCGTCTTGCACGTCGACAAACGCGGTGTGAATGCCGAGGCTTTCGAGCAGCGTAGCGTAGAGCACGGCGAGATCGTCGCAATCGCCGCCGCGCAACGACAATGTTTCCGCGGCAAATTGCACGCGATCATCTTTATAAAAAGGAATATTCGGATCGCGGTGATAGCGAATCCGCATGCGCTGCAAAGAATCGAACACGGCGCGCGCGAGCACGATATTCTCCACTGCCGCGCTGTCGTTCCGCGGCCGAGCGCGTTGCACCGCACGCCTGAAGCGCAACACGGCCTCATCTTCCGGCGTGACAAAGAACCCGAGCTTGTCGATCTCGCCGTTCCATGCGTTGCGGCTATGAATCATGATCGGCGCGCTGAATTCTTTTTGTGCTTGCGCGCCGGCGCGCGCCTCGATTTTGAGATCGAGCACGGCCGCGGAGCGCTGCGTCGTGCGCCGCAATCGCGCGCCGAAAATGGCGGTCACGGGAATGTCTTTCGTCTCTCCCTTCGCGAGACGCATGAAACCGCTATCCTTCGGCCGCTCGGAATAGCCTTGAATCACGCTGCGCACATTGACTTCAATCGGATAACCCGCGAGGTTTTGCACGGTGACGAACGCCAGCGGATACGTGCCGTAAAATTGCGCGTACGCGGGATAAAGATCATTCACGATCATGTGCGCGCCTTTCACGCGAAACAGCTCCCGCTTACGTCCCCACATAAACGCCAAGCCCAAGCCAAACTCGAAGCCGCTCGTATTTTTAGCATAAGAAATTTTTTCGAAGTCGCCGTGCGTGCGCACGCCGATGAAGTGATACTTCAATTCAAAATTCCACGCAAGCCAACTGGTCATGACGAGATTCAAGCCGCCGCCAGCATAGCCGCCGAGCTGGATTTTGCCTTCGCCGGTAAAGTCCTCGCCGGTTTCGCGATTGCGCACTTGCAGCGAATTGTTCCAATACGGCCCGAGGCCTGCGGCGAGATAGGGCTGAAACGCGCTCGATACTTTCGTGGGGAGCAAATCATAACGCGCGCCAAAGAGGAAAGGCACGAGCACCGAGACCTGCACGTCCGCGTTGCTGCTGTCGCCTTCGTCGCCTTTCACGCGCGCAATCGCGCCGAGGTTGAAATCCAAATACCAATGATCGCTCACGCGCGAAAAATAATTCAGCCAGCCGCCCACGCCGCTGATTTCGAACGCGCTTTGTCGGGTCGTGCCGCTCCAGCGAATGGATTGATTGCCCACGTTCCAATAACTCGCGCGCAGGCCGATGCCGTTCGCGCGGCCGCGCTGCGCCGCAAGCTCGCTCGGCTGCAGCGCGGCGAGAGTCATCAAACAAAACAGAATGCAGCGAGATTGACGCATGCCAAACCCTTCAGCCGGTTTTATCCGAATCAAAACATGATTGCCGATTTTGAAAGCCAAAACTCATTAGTGGTATTCCTCTACGATGAGCACAAATCATTGCCGCCAATATACACCCGCGCCCCGCAAGCTCCAAGCGCGAACTCTTACACACATATCAAAACCCGCTCGCGCGAATCGTGCCGTTGACGGTTCCAAGCTCGATCTTGCCCGCGCCCGAACCCAATTGCCCGCGCACGGAATTGCGCGAGGTCGCGGCGTTTTGCAAAATCAAATCGAGTACGCTGATTGCGCCGTTCGTCACGTCCGCGGCGAATTGCGCGGAGGTATTTTTCGGAATCGCGAGTGTGATGTTGCCGTTGATCACGCCCACTTCACACGTGCCTGGCACGGGCAAAATCATCGCCGCGTCCACATTGCCGTTCGTCACCCCCACATGCGCGTTGCCGAGCAGGTTGTCGATCCATACATTTCCGTTCGTGAGCGCAACATCAAGGTCGCCGACGACATCGTGTACTTGCACCTGGCCATTGGCAATATCGAACGCGACGCGATTGCGCAATGAATCGACGCGCGCCAGGCCGTTGGCGTTGTGCAGTTGCACTTGCCATGCTGCCGGAATACGCACGTGATAGTTGACCACGGCTTCGCGGCCGTGCGTGTCTTCGGGCTGAATGGTTTCGACGAGCAGCTCATCATTGCTCGTGCTCACGCGCACTTCGACTTCGTCGAGATACGAGCGCGCATCCGAGGTGCTGCGCGAGCGCACGATGCGTTCGCCCCAAATGCGCGCCGTGGCCGCGCCGGCCACGCCGGTAATTTCAATCGATCCGTTGATTCCTTCCAAACGAAAACGATGACTGTTTACGGCTTGTACTTCAAACGAGAAAGATTCCGACGCGCTATAATTGCCGCCCGCATTGGGATCGGTAATGTCGCTCAAGTCGCACGCGGCAAACGCGAGCGCACAAGCGAGCGCCGCGAGATAAACGAGCTGCTTGAGTTTGAGGTTTATGTTAGAATACATGAAAGCTCCTTTCTGGGGAATGAATTTTTTCTTGTAATGCGTCATTCAGAGGGAAGCTTTTTAGAACCGAGCTCAATCTTCAAATTGGCTGTTTCTCCAGCGAGTAAAAAGATTCCTGCTGAATGACAACGCGGGAGACTCAATGACAACACCGCTCGCGGCGCGAGCTTCTTTCTGAACGATAGTTGCCCCACATGAACTGCAAACCGAGGCCGTATTCATAGCCGCTGTGCTCGTTATGTGTGTCGAAGCCTACGAAGTGCCGGCGCACGTCGAAGTTCAAGCCGAACCAATTGAAGATCATGAAATCCAAACCGCCGCCGAGATAGCCGCCGCCGAACAATTCGAAATCGACGCGCACTTCATCACGGTAGAAATAATTTTCCACGAGAATGTCCGCGACCCAATATGGCCCGGCGCCGAACACGAGATAGGGCCGCAATGCGCCGCGATTGTGCGACGAGAGCAAATGATAGCGCATGCCCACGAGCACCGGCACGACGGCCAGCACGTGCGTATCTTCGCCGCCGATATATTGCACGCTTTCCACTTCCTTCACGATGCCGCCGAGGTTGAATTCCAAAAACCACGAATCGCTCGTGCGCGAAAAAAAACTGAGCCACGCGCCGCCCGCGCCGAGATCGATTAGGCGATGCTCATTGTAGTTCTCGACGCGCAACAGCGTGCCGCTGCGATTCATATCCCAATAAGCGCCGCGAATGCCGATGCCCGCGCTGCGGGTTTGGGCGTGCGCATTCACAAAGAACAAAAGCATGGCCACGAGCAGCTTCGTAAAAAGACTTTTCAGCGCCATCTTATTCCTCACTTTCTTGAGTTGCCTCTTGAACAAAGCCGCGGCCAAGCCGTGGCTGAACATTTTTCGATTCTCTGAGACGGCAAGTGCAATGCCGTGAAGAAGGCGAAAGTTTAAGCCTAAATGATCGGTGACGTTGTCTCACTTCCGGCTTTTCCACTAACGCGGGAAGTAGTGCGGAAGCGCGGAATTTTTCCGCGGAGGAAAAAGACTTGTTTTATGCGGATGGTGAGATTATTTTGAATTCGAGGAAAAAAAACTTCCGAGCATCATAACCAAACAGAAAAGGTGCGTATGGCGCTTGCACTTGAAGACGTGGCGCAACAAGCTTTGCTGTTGCCTCCCGAAGAAAAGGCGAGTCTGATTGACCGCTTGCTCGTGACCTTCGATACGGAAACCTTGAGCGACTGGGAGGAGGCATGGTTCGCTGAAGCTGAAAAGCGTTATCGTGAATTGAAAGAGGGCAAGGTCGTGGGCATTCCCGCGGCTGAGGTTTTTGCAAGTATTCGGGCGGAATTGCAATGCAGACCCTGATTTTCCATCCTGAAGCAAAAGCTGAAATGAGGCAAGCAGCCAATTGGTATGAAGATCGACGCAGAGGTCTCGCAGAAATATTTATTACAGCAGGCGAAACTGCCGTTCAACAAATCCAATTGAACCCGTATAGTCGAATGAAAATTCGCAACTCTGCTCGTCGCATGCTGCTTAAAAAGTTTCCCTATGGGATTATTTATCTTGTTGAAGAAGACACAATTTTCATTCTTGCAGTTATGCATCTACGACGCCATCCCGATTATTGGGTGAATCGTTTGGATGATTTGCAGTTTTAAAGCCAGAATCACTCATGTCCTCCCTCCGTTCCGAATATCGCCGCTTCGTGCACAAGCCCTATCTTTGGATCGGCGCGGTGCTGCTGCTCTTGCTCGTGGCCGAGATGAGCTTTGATATCATCGAGCACGCGCTAGGCCGCTACATGGTGTGGCACAATCCTGGTCGGGAAAAAATCGGGCGCAGTTGGAAGGAAGGCGAGAATCGGTTGCTGGCCTCCACGCAGCTTGAGCAGATCACGCGCGACGTGCGCCAGCGCAACACAGCCATGGCCAGCATTACGACGTTCAGCGATCTGCTGGATTTTTTAAATGCCAACGGCCGCGCCGTGCTTGCGCCGGAGCAGTTCGGCGTGCTGTATCAAAACCTGCCGGAGTTTTTTCGGCCTCTCGTGATTCCGTCCGAGGATCTCATTGCCATTCATCGGCAGCAGCCGCTCTCCAATGTTCTAGTGGAGCGTTCGAGTGATCGCATGGAATTGGCGCTGCTCGATCAAAACAATCAAGCGGCTTATCGCCGCACGCTTTCTAATGAACAACTCACCGTGCTCGCGAATCATGGCAAAGAGGTGGCATTGGAAGCGGGCAGTGCGGAACGCTTTCAAGCCGCGCAATTCGAGTATCAAGATTTTTTAGAGGCGCTGGATCGCAAGTTTGTGGATGATCGCGCTAAAATCATGCGCGAGTTGCCGGTGCTCACCGATCTCGGCGTGAACGTTCAGCGCGTCGCGTTTTCGAGCCGCAGCGTGGCGGGCTTTGTCGAAACCGCGTTCGTGCTCGATGATTTTCACGCGCGCATTTATTATCTCCCCGAAGAATGGATTTCCGATTTCACGAATCGAAGCATGCGTTATGAAGAACCACCTGGTTTTTAGTTTCCTCGCTTTCACCACACTTCTCCTCTTGGCGGTCATCATCGGCTTTTTCTTCGTGATCAACGATCTGCCTTATCTCCCCGAAGATTTGCGCAGTTTGGTTTATGCGCGACCCACGGAGATTTACGCCGCGGACGGCAGCTTGGTCTATCGCCTTGGCGGGCGCTCGTATATTGCGCTCAATCAAATCAACCCGAGCTTCCGCAAAGCCGTCGTGGCCGCGGAAGACGGGGAGTTTTATCAGCACCACGGCATCGATAAGATCGCGCTCGCGCGCGCGGCCTTTCGCAGCGCGACCGGCGACGTGCTGCAAAGCGGCTCGACCATCACGCAGCAGCTCACCAAGAATCTCTTCTTCACTTTTCAAAAATCATATCTGCGCAAGTTCAAAGAGATGCTGGTGAGCGTGCAGCTCGAGACGGCTTTTTCGAAGGATCAAATTCTCGAGGCCTATTGCAATTTGATTTATTTCGGCGGCGCGGCCTATGGCATCGAAGACGCGGCGCAGCAGTTTTTCAACAAGCCCGCGGCGGGGCTGAGTGTTGCCGAAGCCGCGATGCTCGCGGGCATCGTCAACTCGCCGGGCAATCTCAATCCCTTCTCGCACTATGACAATGCCAAAGCGCGGCAAAGGCTCATTCTCGCGCGCATGCGCAAGCGCGGCTTTATAAACGAAACGGAAATGCAACAGGCGGCGAGCGATTCGTTACAGCTTTCACGGCGGCGCAGCCGAGGCAACGATTTCGTTGATTATGTGATCAGCGAAGCGGAGAAACGTTATGGCCGCGAAACGGTGCAGTTCGGCGGCTTGCGCATTTACACCACGCTTGATCAGCAGCTTCAAGCTATCGCCGAACAAGAATTGAGCGCCGGTGTGTCGCGCCTGCAAGCAGATTTGGATTCAACGCGCTTGCCCTTGCAAGGCGCGCTCGCCGTGGTTGCAATTGCCACGGGCGAAGTGAAAGCATTGGTGGGCGCGCGCGATTATGTGCCCGGCGGATTCAATCGTGCCGTCTCGGCGAATCGCCACGTCGGTTCCGGCATCAAACCGTTCATCTATGCCGCGGGCCTGGAGCAGCTTGGTTTGACGCCGCGCTCCGTGGTTTATGATACGGCCACCACGTTCAGCATTCCCGGCAGCCGTGCGTGGCGGCCTCGCAATTTTGATCGGCGCTATCGCGGGCCGATGATTCTGAAATCCGCGCTGCAACAATCCATCAATCTCATCTCCGCGAATATCGCGAATCAAATCACGCCCAAGCAAATGGTCGAAACGATTCGGCGTTTCGGCGTCACCTCGCCGGTTGAAGAAGTGCTCTCGGTCGCGCTCGGGTCTGCGAGCATTTCGCCGCTGGAAATGGCCGCGGCTTATGCCGTCGTTGCCAATCTCGGCGTGTATCGCAAGCCGGTCGTGATCAAGCGCGTGGAGGATCTCAACGGCGTGGTGCTCGAATCCGCGGTCGCGCTCGCGGGTTTTGGGGAAGCGCGTTTCGAGCCGGAGCCGATGTATGAGCTGCTCGACATGATGAAGGGCGTGATTGATAACGGCACGGGCCGCGTGATTCGCGGCATGGGTTTCACCGCGCCGGCAGCGGGCAAAACCGGCACGAGCACCGAGGCCACGGACGCATGGTTCAACGGTTTTACCACGAGTCTTTCGACCTCCGTATGGGTCGGCTATGATCGCGATCACGTGATGCGCACCAAAGAGGGCCGGGAGGTGGATGGCGCACGCGGCGGCGCGCCGATTTGGGCAAATTTTATGAAGCGCGCGGTCGAGCTTTATCCTGCGCGCGAGTTTATCATGCCCCAAGGTTTGCAAACGCTGACGGTCGATCCGATCACGGGCGAGGAAAAATCCGACAGCGAAACGAGTCTTACGGTTGTGGTGCCACTCGAGAAGGGCCGTAGCCCGTGGGTGCAGTGATGATGCGTGCCTCGTTTCAACACTGCTCCTTTTTTTGAATGTCATCCTGTAAGGACCTTCCCTCGTACTTGGCTCTCTTTCCGGCGCGAGGCACCGTTTTCGGGGCAGAATGACAATTAGAAGAGAGCCACAAGTCTATGTGCAATTGAAACGACTTTGAGTCTCCGCATGACGATCTATCGTTGGATCACCCTTCGCCTCTTTTGGAGTTTGCTGCTGCTCGTGCCCGCGTCATTCTTGACGCTGGGGTTGGTGCATGATTTCGTGCAACTCGGCTCCAGCCGGCTCGATCCAGTCATTGTGGCGATACTCTTCATCGCGCTGCTGCCGCCGGTGAGTCATGTGCTCACGCGCGAGGGCTTGCGGCGTTTCAATTTCTTGCACGATCGCGGCAAGACGCTCGTTGATGCGGGACATGAAGAGGCCGTACACGAAGTGTTCGCGCTCATTCTCGGCGTGATGCGCAGCGGCTTGCTCTCCCAAAGCCGGCAAGAGTCCTTGCGCCGCCATCTCTTGCGCAGCTATTTTCCTTTTTATGCCGAGCATCCCGAGTGGAAATATTTTCAGCAGCAATTGCTCGCGGCCATGCGCGAAGGCGTGCGCGCGCCAGAGGCGTATCACGTGCTCAAAGCCTTTGTGTTGAATCAAAAACAGCTCACGCTGGATATTGCCAATCTCGCGGAAGAGTTGTTGGATCATCATCCCGAGGACGAAACGTTAGCCGCGTTTTTCGTGCAGCATTTTTTGGCGGAGAAGAAAGCCCACTATCGCGCGGAATATTTTTACGGCCGCTACCTGGCGAAAGGCGGCGCATTGAGCGATGAGATTCTCACGCTTTGCTTGCCAAAGGTTCTCATGCACAAGCGCAAAGACGATTTTGCCGGCTGGTGCTGCGTGCGCGCGTTTGATCAAACGCGCCCCGAACAAGCGCAAGTACGGCAAGCGTTGCACGGTTTGTGGGAAGAATATCGCAAGCTGCAACGGCAAGACGAACTCTCCAAACAAGTCGCGCTCTGTGCCGCGCGCTTGTCGGCAAAGGAGATTGCGCGTTGGGAAACGCCCCAAGCTGAAGCGCCGCGCAAAAGGGCGAAGTCGTTTTGGGAAACGTGGCTGTACAACGGAAGCCAAATTTTGTGGGAAGTGATAACGCTGGTGCGCAGCCACAAGAAGTGGCTGCTCGCCGGCAGCGCGGGTTTGGCGCTCTTGTTGTCGCTGTTATTGTTTTGGCCGAGAGCAGCTTCAACTCCGACAACGCAAAAGAGCGCGACCACGGCACAGCCCGATACTCTGCACTATTATTCGCTGCAAGTGGGCGCCTTAAAAACGAAACGCAGCGCCGAAGCCGCAGTGCAAGCCTTGCAACGCCGCAAGCTCGCGGCCTACGTGCTGGAGCCGCAATCCGCGCGCGGATGGTATCGCATTCGCGTCGGCAAATATCCCAGCGCCATTCGCGCCCGCGCCGCGGCGGATAGCTTGAAAGCTATTGGCCTGATTGAGGATTTCTTTGTGACGAATTATGAGAGGAGATAAGGAGTATTGGTGGATTCGGTTATTGGGGTATTGGAGTGAGGATTCCTATCTCATCGCCGGAGGCTTCAAATGAAAATCCGTCGCGTCCTGATAAGCCTTCGCCACGGCGAGCAGAGTGGCTTCGCCGTATAATCTGCCCACAAAAGTAATGCTCGTGGGGCTGCCCTTCTCATTGAAGCCGTTCGGCACAACCACGCACGGATGACCGCTCAAATTCGTGAGCAGCAAATTACTCCCGCCAAACGAAGGCGCAAGGTATACGTCGATGCCTTCCATGAGCTTTCCCATTTCCTGCACCAACAAATAACGCGCACGATTGGCTTGCACGTATTCCACCGCGGGAATGAAGCGCGAGGAGCGAAACGAGTTCGGCCACGCGTTTTTGATTTGCCGCACGAGCAAATCATCTTTGCCGGAAAGCGTCAGCTCATCGAAGGCCGCGGCCGCTTCCGCGCTGAGAGTAATGCTCATGGCGTCCACGGGCAA
>Ga0247727_10004788_pt1 | contig 28244 bp, 24 predicted proteins | sample WisWelCaveWW1625_FD_202498 | JGI IMG/M metagenome (GOLD analysis project Ga0247727, IMG submission 202498) | Biofilm microbial communities from Wishing Well Cave, Virginia, United States - WW16-25 | ecosystem: Environmental > Aquatic > Deep subsurface > Groundwater > Cave microbial mat | place...
TTCTCCAGCGCTGCCTGGCGATCGCGCTCCACCGTTTGCCTCGCTTCAAACTGCGCTTGACCAACCTTGTGCTCGCACCTGTCCGGCCAAGACTGCCACAGGCTGAGATATGTCAGTGAATCAGCGGGCCGGGCTGGACCCTCGAGGGTCAGTGACCCCAGGGAAAGGCGTACTCCCCCCAGTGATGGCCGTACAGGCGAGCGACTGAAGTCGCTACTACGAATCCACCAGGCAAATAAAAAGGGCAGGGAGTTTTCCCTGCCCTTACGTTTTCCTGCCCACATATTGGTGGGTGGCTTTGGGGAGTGGGCAACCGGAGCGGTTGCACAAACTGGGGTCAATTTTTTCGTCGAGCGTTTCCACCCATAGCACTGCCGCCAACTCGTGGCCGATGATGTGCTCCTCCTGCCCGACCAGGATGCGCAGCGGGCCGTTGAACGGGCCGCGCGCCAGCACCTTGAATCCGACGCCGGGGATCAGGCCTTCGCGGGCGAGGTAGCGCAACATTTCTTTATCATGCGTGCGCACCCGGCTGACGTGGCCGACTTCATCGGCTTGCAGGGTCAGCATGGCGCGGTCTTTGACAATGGGGATGACGCCATCCCTGGAGGGGATTGGCTCCCCGTGGGGGCAGCGCACCGGATGCTCCGTGATCGTGTCAATGCGGTCTTCGAGTTTCTGGTCAATGCCGAGTTCAAAGCCGTCGGTGAGGTCGTGGGCTTCCTCCCAGCCAAAGCCCATGACTTTGACGAGGAAGACCTCGGCGAGACGGTGACGCCGGAGGGCGGGCATGGCGGCTTTTTCGCCCGCAGGGGTGAGGCGCACGCCACGGTAGGGTTCGCGGGTGAGCAGGCTGCCCTGTTCGAGGCGGGCGATCATTTTGGAGACAGCTTGCAGGGAGGCGTCCACGTGTTCCGCCAGCATGGAGAGGGTGGCGAAGGGGTAGTCCTGTTGCAGACGGTAGACTTCCGCAGCATAGCGCTGCATGGCGGGGCTGACTCGCATGGTGGGCGTTCCGAAGTTCAACCAGGGTGCAAACGGTGTTTAATACAGGTGTCTAGCAACGCTGGGGAATATTTTTATACTATACCCCATTCAACTATGATTGGCAATTAGGCCAAAAAATCAGAATAAGGAGCTATGGATTATGCTGGCTAGTTTTTTGTTGTCGTTACGTGAGGGATTGGAGGCGGCCCTGATTATCGGGATTGTGCTGGGTGCGCTGAAAAAGTTTGATCGAAGGGGTTTGTCCACGGCGGTTTGGCTCGGGGCCGGAAGTGCGGCGGTCGTCAGTTTGATCGCGGCGCTGGTGTTGCAGGCCATCGGTGCGTCGCTGGAGGGCGCGGCCGAGCAGTGGTTTGAGGGGATCACGATGGTGTTCGCCGCGGCCCTGCTGACGTGGATGATCTTTTGGATGCAGTCGCATGCCCGTTTCCTGAAAACGGAACTGGAAGCAAATGTCCAGCAGGCGACCCGCGGCGATGGGAAGATGCCAATGTTCCTGGTGGCTTTCCTGGCGGTGGTGCGCGAGGGGATTGAACTGGCGCTTTTCCTGGTGGCCGTTAACCTGACGACCAGCCCGGAACAAACGCTCTGGGGGGCGCTTTTGGGGCTGGCAGGCGCGGTGGCGCTGGGGTGGCTGTTATTCTCAAGCACGGTTCGGTTGGACCTCCGCCGGTTTTTCCAGGTCACAAGTTTTATCCTGATTGTGTTCGCTGCCGGGCTTTTGGCGCATGGCATCCATGAGTTCAATGAGTTGGGGGTGATCCCGGGGATCATCGAACACTTATGGGACATGAATGGTATTCTTGATGAGAACTCCCTGGTGGGGCAGATTCTGAAATCGTTGTTCGGCTATAACGGAAATCCATCCCTGACCGAAGTGATCGCGTACCTCGGTTATTTTGCCGCCATCTGGCTGGCTACCCGCCGCTCCAGCGCCAAACTGGCCCAGACGACCCCGGCCTGAAACTTGCCAAACTTCCACGCGGAATAAAACTGCCCCGACATGCGGGGCAGTTTTGTTTTCGTTATCACTGTAATTTTCACCTGACAATTTACTGGTTCCTGAGGATCGGGAGGTAAACACGGAAAATGACTGGGGTGGGTGATGGCGTTGGGGTCAAGGTGTCCGTTGGGGTCGGGGATGGGGTGAGGCTTAGCGTTGAGGTCATCGTTGATGTAGGTATTTCTGTTGGCGTGGGAGTGGGCGTGTTTGTAGGCGTCGGTGAGGGCGTAAAGGTCTGTGTGGGCGTGGGGGTAAAGGTCTGGGTCGGCGAGGGCGTAAAAGTCTGGGTCGGCGAGGGCGTGAAGGTTTCGGTGGGCAGCGGAGTGGGTGAGGGGGTATTGCTTGGGATGGGAGTTGGCAGGGTGCCGGTCGGGGTTGGCGTGGGGGTTGGCGTATCGGTGGCCGTCGGCGTGTTGCTGGGAGTAAGCGTTGGGGTTGGGGTAAGTGTGGGCGTTGGTGTTTTGGTGGGTGTGGCGCTTGGCGTGTGTGTATGCGTTGGCGTTGTGGATGGTGTGGAGGTGCTCGTGGGGGTGTTGGTCGGCGGGAGGGGTGTATTGGAGGGGGTGGCGGTGGGCAACTGGGCCAGGTCATAGATATAGACCGATCCGGAATTGCAGGCAGGGTTGATGGGGCAGGCATCGTCATCCTGGTAAGCGCCGATGACGGCGAGGCTGCTGTCCAGGGAAACGGCAAAGCCAAATTGATCACCGGCAAAACCATCGGAGGCGGCCAGGGTCTGCACCCAACCCCAGTTGTCTGCGCCGCCCTCGTTGCGCTGGTAGGTGTACGCTGTGCCGGTGTCGGTGGCGTTGCCGTCGCCGAGGTGTGCGCCGATGAGCAGGGTATCGCCATCCAGATAAATGGCTTTGCCAAAGCGGTTCCCTGAGCCGGGAGCCGGGGCGGTCAGCAATTTCCGTTCGCCCCAGTTGTTGGCGCCGCCCAGGTTTTGATCATAGAGATAGACCGCGCCGGAAGGGCCATACAGGTTTGCCCCAACGGCTACCGTGTTCCCGCTGATGGCGACCGACTCCCCGAAATTGATCGCCCCCGGGGATGCACCGGGGTTCAATTGGATCAGCTCTCCCCAATTGTCCGCCCCTCCCTGGTTTTGCGAGTAAATGTAGGCCGTCCCGGTATCCGCATTGTGGAGGCGCGCGCCAACCACCAGCAGCGACCCGCTCAGGGAAACGGAGTGGCCGAAGTTATCGCCGAGCACGCCGTTGCTGGCTGTGACCTTTTTGATCAGGCCCCAGCTATCCGTACCGCCCTGATCCCGGCTATAAATATACGCGCTGCCGGGGCCGGCAATCGCGGTGGCGCTTTCCTCACGCGCTCCGACGACGATCAGGTCGCCTTCAATGGCAACGGAAATCCCATAAAGCCAATCCGCCATCCCGTCAAACGGCTGGAGCTTTTTGACCAGGCCCCAGTTATCGGTGCCCCCCAGGTCGCGTTGGAATATATAGATGGAGCCTTCCTCCAGGTTGGGGCTGTCGTCATCGAAATATGCACCCATGACGAGCGTGTCCCCGCTGACGGCGGCGGAAATCCCAAAATGATCGCCGCTGGCCCCGTCAGACGCGGAGATTTTTTTCAAGAAGCCCCAGTTGTTTGTGCCGCCGAGGTTGCGGTAGTAGATATTGACTGCGCCAGCATCAGCAGCCACATCATCAGCATGCGGCGTGCCGACGAAGAGATAATCCCCCTCATGGGCAACGGCAAAGCCAAAGGTATCCGTAATGGCCGCGCCACCCAATTTTTTGAGATGGGTTGTGAGGATCGAACGCCCGGACTGTGCCAGCACGGTGGAAACCGGCAGTGCCAGTAACGCCAGCAATAACAGCGGAATCCAACGGGGACGGGATTTTCGGGGGGTTTCGAGCTTAATCATGATCGTTGGTATCCGTATCAGAGCAGCCAGGTGATGGCAATGATGATGATGAGGGGCAGGCCCAGCCCTACGGCATAGTTCAGGACGCGGTTCTGCTTTTTGGTGAGGGCGGCCCCGGCATTTTCGAAGCGCTCGAGGCTGCTGAAGATGCCCCCCAGCGCCGCGCCCCAGACGATGAGGTAGGCGAGGCTGAGGTTGTCACGCAACCAGGGAACGCCTGCGCCCAGCATGAGGGCCAACCCAATCCCGATGGCCATGCCGGTCAGTTCCCGGCGAAACTGGTTGCGTCGGTGATTATCCGGTGTGGGCGGGGCTGTCTGGTCTGTTTTTTTGGGGGGCATGGGTTTCTCCAGGCGGGATAAATTTTTGGGATTCACGTCCCCTGGCGGACGGTGGCTATTGTATTGCCAGTCAAAATTTTTGACGAGGGTGTCTGCCAGGGCAGGGAATCGTCCGTCCCTTGACATTGCCACGGAACGATGTGATACTCGCATTCGCTGAATAATAACAAGTTCAGCCTTCCCCCGCCATCCTAAACCAAGGAGGTGATGCCCATGGATAGTAGTTCCAGACCATACGCTGCGGCATCCCTCCCGAGTGAAAACTCCTGATGGTTGCCGCAGCGGGTAGGACGCCCTCACCAGAGGGCGTTCTGCTTTAAGCGGCGGTTTAAGCTTCGTCCCCCAGCACAATCCCAAGCGCCCGCGCCGTCTGCACCGAATCGCCGTTGATGTCCACGCGTTTGGGGGCGGCCAGCACCTCTTCCAGTTTGACGGAGGTGAGTTTGCGGCCGCGCAGCGCAACCATGCGGCCATATTTGCCCTGCGCCAGCATTCGCACAGCCTCGGAGCCAAAGCAGGTTGCCAGCCAGCGGTCAAAGGCGGTGGGTGTGCCGCCGCGCTGGAGGTGCCCCAGGACGGTGACGCGCGTCTCCGCGCCGCAGATGGATTCAACGAATTTGCCGACCACCTGGCCGATGCCGCCCAGCCGGGCGACGTACAACTCATCGCCCGCCCGCTTATACACCTTTTGGCCGCCGTGCGGGTGCGCGCCTTCCGCCACCGAGATGATGCTGAACTTGGAGCCGCGCGCAATCCGCTCTTGCACCTTGCGGCAGACGGCCTCAAACATGAAGGGTATTTCCGGGATCAGGATTACATCCGCGCCGCCCGATATGCCGGCATGTAATGCTATAAACCCGGCGTCCCGCCCCATCAACTCGAGGATCATCACGCGGTGGTGCGACTCTGCCGTGGTATGCAAGCGGTCAAAGGCTTCGCTGGCAATGTTTACGGCGGTGTCAAACCCAAAGGTTACATCCGTTCCGCCCACATCGTTATCAATCGTCTTGGGTACGCCAACCACGTTGATCCCGTGTTTCCAGAGATCATGGGCAATTTTGAGGGTACCATCGCCGCCGATCAAGACCAGGGCATCCAGCCCCAGCAATTTGATCCGGTCAATATATTTTTCGGTGATGTCTTCGATTACCACCTCGCCGTCCTCCCGCGTGGACTTGCGCACAAACGGGTTGCCGCGGTTGGCCGCCCCCAGGATGGTGCCGCCCTGCGGCAGGATGCCGCGCACATCCTCGTGCGAGAGCGGGAAAACACCGCCGGGTTCAAACAGCCCGTCCAGGCCATTCCGGATCCCGAAAACCTCATAGCCGTATTCATTAATCGCAGTCTTGCAAACCGCCCGGATGACCGCATTCAAACCCGGCGCGTCCCCGCCACCGGTGGAAATTCCAATCCTGCGCATAATTTCTCCTCGCAACAAAAATGCCCAGCTGAACTCCCGGGCAATCGTATAATCCAACCATGATGAACCGTGAACATCAGAACCCGGTTCACTGGCGCTCATTGTGCCAAGCGCGGCGAATTTTAACCCCATATGCGCTTCATGGCAGTCCGCAAATTCCACCCTGCACCCCTCAAAACTCCCTGCCCCTTTTCGCAGTGTGAAATTACGCAAAATGCTAGAATGATTCTTAAAATTTTGAGCACCACTTGGAGAACCGTGTACCGAAATCGCCGCCCCCTCAAATTAAATCAGGTTGTTCACCTGATTCTTCTGATCACTTTGTCGTGTTCATTTGCCGCGCCAGCCGCGCCTGTTCCAACCTCCACCGCCCAGGCTGAATCTGAGTTCACCGAGCCTGCCCTGAGCCGAGCCGAAGGTCCGCCTGACCCCACCAGCACCAGCCCACCCCCGACGGCCTCCCCGGCCCCAACCCCCACCGCACCCGAGGATGATCCCGCCATCCCCAACACCATCATCACCGGCGATTTGCTGGCCCCGATCATCCCCATCTCCCGCGGCGTGCTCGGCCAGTACATTGATACGCCCCAAACCGTCCTCTTCGCCCAGGGTTCCGGCCCATTCAACGGGGCCAGGGTTGGCACGCATTTTCGCGGCGTCTATACCGGTCTCTATGCCGAATATTACGACTGGCAGGACCCCCTCGGGTTAAACGACCCTCTGCGCCCCCCTCCCGCGCAATCCGAGATCAGCCTGCAAATCGGCACCCTCGACTTCCTGCGCCTTACCAAAATTCACGAAGTCCCCCTCATGCTCAACGTCAACACACGCGGGGTGCGCCAGGTTTTCACCTATCCGCTCATCCCTAATAACAGCTATGTAATGACCAATACCCAGGTGCTGGCCAGCCTGGCCGCCGACTGGGTGCATTATGTCAACTACACTGTACAGGAATTCACCAAGACCTCCCCGCCCTCCGCCGGTTCTCCCAACTACCTCGAATCCCATAGCGCCCAGATCCTCAGCGACATTATCTGGCAGAACCGGGATGGCACCAACGTCCGCGACGAACTCCCCAATGCAGGTGAAACCCTGCCAACGGTAACTTACTGGGAGATCGGCAATGAACCCAATTTCCCGCTGGGTGGGTATAAGCTTATCCCCTCACAATTTGCCACGCGTTATGTCACCATCACCAATGCCATGATCGCCCGCGATGTCCTGATCAACGGAACCAGGACGATCAAAATTGGCCCCTCCTTCATCGCCAACTTCCCGCCCACCCAAAACTCCGTCGTGGACTATCTTAATGCCCTCAACGCGGCGGGGGCTGTGATCGATTTCGTGTCCTATCATCCTTATGACGGGTTGTATGGCGGTTGGTATCAGGATGCGCAGGGCAATTATCACTCCGGCCTCCCGGATGATGCCGATGATTACTCCGCCCAGGACCTGGGGTTCATCCGTGGCATGATCAGCGGGACGTACCAGTTCCATGAGGCCAAGGCAATCATCGCGAGGGCCACGGCCCCCCTCGGGACCGAGCTGTTCGCCACGGAGTGGAATCCCAGTTCCTGGGAGGCCAGCTTTAATCAGATTTGGAAAGGGAAGAGCATGGCACAGGCGCTTGCCAGCATGGAAACGGTCTTCACCTTTACCCGGCTGGGGTTCAGCGGTGCGCATTTCCTGTCCAATGTTGCCTTCCAGAACAACGATACCAAACAGCCGCTTTACACAACTTTCCAGTTTATGGAGAATACCCTGGGCGACCAGTTGCTTACTGCTTACGATGGCGGCGCGCCGGGCACCACGACGCACCGCGCCTATATCACCTACCAGCGTGACCCGGCCTCGCCGCTTCCCGGTACGATCATGCTTTGGGCGTTGAATTGGGGCACCACGGCGCAGACGTTTGATTTCACGGTGAATAATCTGGATACCCCGTATGAGGTGGGTCAGCGCTGTACGCTGGCCGCGCCCTCCCTGCTCCACGGTTCCCTCATGGATGATGGTGCGCCCAGCAATCCCCCGCTCTCCACGCCGATCCCGCTCCAGTGCATTTACAACCCGACCGGCCTGCCGCAGGGGTTTGTCTGGAATAACCAACTGACGATGAGCGTGACCGTTCAGCCCAATAGCTGGGTGGCGTTCAGTTTCTGGCCGACGGATGCCGGGGTCAAAATCAATCCATCCCTGGGTGAGGGGATCGGCCAGCCGGGAACGCTCGTCACGCACACCCTGCGCGTCACCAATACCTCGACCATCAGCGATACGATGCAGGTGCTGATCACGGATAACGTCTGGGCGCTGGACGGCCCGACCGTGCTCCCGCCATTAATGCCCAACCAGGCGGTGGATTTCCAGATCGTCGTCTTCATCCCGGCCTTTGCGATTGAGGGGGCGGTGGACAGGATTGAGGTGGATGTGTTCTCCTCAGCGGGAGTCGCCCATGCCACGCTGGATACCATCTGCCAGTTTCCACGCCAGTACATCCCCATTATCAGCAGCCAGAGCCAAACAGTGACCATGCGCCCGCCGCCGCGCAGGGCGTTCCGGTAGCCAGGTGGGGCGCACTTGCAAGCTTATAAGGTTTTGCCCCAAAAATTGCGTCCGGAAGTGCGCCCCACCTTCCATCCTCTGCCTTCGTTGACACCCCTCCTCCCCCGCGGTATCATTCGCGCCGCTCGATTTTGGACGGCCCCGTAGCTCAATGGCAGAGCAGTTGCCTCTTAAGCAATTGGTTGAGGGTTCGAATCCCCCCGGGGTCACACGCCCGCCGCACCCGCGGCGGTTTTGTTTTAAGGGCAGAGTCTGGCTTTTGGAAACAAGAAATCAAATTTTCGGGATGCACATTGCTCAGGTGGAAATTGATCCGCCCTCTTTGACGCCCGGCTGAAATTCCGCTATACTGACAGGCGGATAATCCGATAGGCGGATTGCCGGGAGATTGACAATGAGTGACATTTATCAAGTGCAAGTTGGCCGCCGCGGGGTGATCACATTCCCGAAGGAACTCCGGGATCAAAACCAAATCGATCAGGGTGATGTACTTAACCTGATGACGCTCGCGGATGGCGTTTTCGTGCTGAGTACGCGCCGTTCCCAGGTGGACGAAATCGCGGACAAACTCTCCAAGGAATGGCGCGCTGCGGGCGCATCATTGGAAACCATGCTGGCGGAGTTACGCACAGTGCGGGAAGAGTATGACGCCCAAAGCGGATAGCGTTTTTCTCGATACCAGCGTCATCATTTCAGCCGTTCTTTCTGAAACAGGCGGGGCACGCCAGCTCTTTCGCTTGGGGGAGATTGGGGTTTTGCAGTTGGTTGTCGGTCCCAATGTATTGCGCGAGAGCGAAGAGGTCGTCAGACGAAAAGCCCCCGCATCATTGGAGAAGCTGGCATTCCTGCTGAATGTTGGCAAGGTGGAAACTTCCGTTGCGCCCTCCGGTGAACTCGTTCAACAGGCTCGTCTCTTCGTGGAGTATCGCCCGGATGCATACGTTCTGGCGGAAGCGCTTCAATCCAATGCCGGTTGGCTGGTTACTCACGATAAAAAACATTTCTTTGCGGACGGGATCACCTTCGATCTACCCCTGCAGATCGGCACGCCCGGCGACTTGCTCCAGGCCTTTCAAGCACGATATTCGTAATGCCCGAATCTGTAGACTGCCCGCGGCACGCCCCATCCCGACCAGACGCCCCCACCGCGTACGCGGCGGTTTTGTTTTAAGGCGAGTACGGGTTCGGCATTTCGAAACAGGAACTCAAATTGTTTGGGTCTACATATGCCTGATAAAAAGTATCAACATCCATATTAGTGGCTTTTTCTAATTGGTAAAACTCTCGTTGGAATGGTAGAGGGCCAAAGAGCATGTCTCCCCCTACATCTTTGAAGGTTCTTAGGCGACTTGGATCCCAGAGCCATAAAGCAGGCGCTGGTTTTTCGAGTTTATCCATGCAAATTTGGAGGGGATCACTTTTCGCTGCTATCCCATCGTATACCGCTAAAATTCCTTTCGTATCCCAAAATAATGCAATTGTAAAATTGCCCTCAGAGGAAAATTCTTCAAAGGATTCATCGCTAACGAAAACCCATATTTCTGTAGGGATTCCATAATCAATGAGTAGATTATTCAATGGATAATCCTGCCCGATGAGAATTTGTTCGATGATCCCATCGCGCACATCAATTGCAACTAATAACGTTTCTTCCACTCGAACTGTTTTCGGAACGACAAAGTAGGCATCATACAAAAAAACGTTTCCTTTTCGTCCAACAAGACGTATCTTCGAGGCAAAGGTCTGTAAAAATCTATCGGCCTCTTCCCAAGAGGTTTGTCCTGGCACAATCCACCCCCACCAACAGGGGAGTTTGCAACCCCCATTGGTTTCCATTAGCGTCAAGACAAGTTCCTGTGCTTCATCTGATGGCAATGTAGGAAGTGGCGTCAGAGTAATCGTGGGCGTGGGAGTGAGGCTGGGTGTCCCGGTTGGCGGTGAAACTGGCGTGGAACTTGGCGTTGCCGATGGGAAGAGTTCTTGCGTGGGGGTTATTATTTCCTGGATCATCGTGGGCGTTGAGGATGGAAGCGGTGAGGTAAGCGATTTACATGCAACTACAAGAAAACAAAACATGACCGTCGGTATCATCTGATAAGGGAGTTTACGTACTGACATCTGGCACCTCTTATGAAACATACTCTATCAGCAGTGAGCATGAATGGATTCGCAGAACCTGCCTCATTTTATGACCGATTGCAAATATAGTACGCAAGGAAATTGCTGCCCGCCGCACCCGCAGCGGTTTTGCTTTAGAGAGTGTTTCTTAAGTCCAAATCGTATCCAGGAAAAGAGCAGTTACCACGGAGACACAGAGTTCACGGAGTTTTTTTTATAGGCTTTCTCCGCGCTCTCCGTGTACTCCGTGGTGAAAAAAGCCTTTAAGAAACAGTCTCTTAAGCGCGCGGTATAATCGCTTTGGAGCATGTCTGAATATTTTATGAGGAAGCTAGGAAGCCAGGAAATAACCGGGTACAAGGAATCTCTTCCTGGTTGCCTGGGTTCCTTATTATTTTCGGTTTGTCTCATGATACCCAATTTATGACGGAGCACCCATGACCGAACGAAAAATCCGCGTCCTCGTCGCCAAACCCGGCCTCGACGGACACGACCGCGGCGCAAAAGTCGTTGCCCGCGCCCTGCGCGATGCCGGCATGGAAGTCATCTACACCGGCCTCCGCCAGACGCCCGAAATGATCGCCGAAGCCGCCCTCCAGGAAGACGTGGACGCGGTCGGCCTCTCCATCCTCTCCGGCGCGCACATGGCCCTCATGCCTCGCATCCTCGCCCTCCTCCGTGCGAATGGGCAGGCTGATGTCAAAGTTTTCCTCGGCGGCATCGTCCCAGACGAAGACATCCCCAAACTCCACGAAATGGGCGTCGCTGGTGTGTATGGCCCTGGCTCCAACACGGATGCCATCATCCGCGACATCACCAACGCCATCCTGTCATGATCGACATCCAGCCCATCCTGGGCGGCAACCGGCTGGCGCTCTCCCGTGTACTGACCCAAATCGAAAACGATACCCCCGCAGGGCGCGCCGCCCTGAGCGCCCTCTTCCCCCATACGGGACGCGCCCACCTGATCGGGGTTACGGGCGCGCCGGGAACGGGGAAATCCTCCCTGGTCAACCAGCTCGCCCGCTATTATCGCACTCCGTCCCCTGAGCTTGTCGAAGGGGGCGGTTCGACAGGCTTACCGCGCGGTTCGGGAGATTCAGGGGGCAATGCCCCTGAAGGGAATACCACGCCCCCTCGGGTCGCCGTTGTTTGCGTTGACCCATCCAGCCCCTTTACCGGCGGGGCCGTCCTCGGGGATCGGATTCGTATGATCGAACTCAGCGGGGATACCGGCGTGTTTATCCGCTCGATGGCGAGCCGCGGCGCGCTGGGCGGCATCGCCAAAGCCACCGCCGGGATCGTGCAAGCCTTCGACGCCGCCGGGTATGACCTCATCCTGATCGAGACCGTCGGCGCAGGCCAGGCCGAAGTGGACATTGCCCGCCTCGCGCACACGACCCTCGTCGTCGAAGCCCCTGGCTTGGGCGACGACATCCAGGCCATCAAAGCGGGCATCCTTGAAATTGCCGATGTCCTCGTCGTCAACAAAGCCGACCGTCCCGGCGTGGAAAACACCGAACGCGCCCTGCGCAGCATGCTCCAACTTGCTCATCCCGTCCAGCGCATCTTCCGCCATCACTCCGCGGCCCCCTCTCCGCTCGCGGAGAGGGCGGGGGGTGAGGTCTGGCTCCCCCCCATTTGCCGCACCGTCGCCTCGGAGGGGCAGGGGATTGCCGAGGTCGCCGCGGCCATCGCCAGCCACCGCGCGCACCTCGAAACCAGCGGTGACCTGCAACGCCGCGAGCGCGCCCGCCTGCAAAACGAACTTGAACTCCGCATCCAGGAAACGCTCGTCAGCCGCTGGCGCGCCGGGGCCAATGGCAGTTATGAAACCATGCTCGACAAACTCGTCGCCCGCCAGATTTCCCCTGAAGAGGCGGCGCTGACCCTGGTGAGGACGCCATGATCTACGGAGAACGTATCCGCCTGCGCAAAAATGAAAAGGAAGACCTGCCCGCCTTCGTGCGTTGGATCAACGACCCGGAAGTGCGCGTCGGGATCGGCATGTACCTTCCCATTTCCCATGCCGAGGAGGATCACTGGTTTGAAGACATGCTCAAACGCCCGCCCGCCGAGCGCCCCTTTTGCATCGAAATCCGCGACGGCGGCGGCTGGCGGTTGATCGGGAATACCAGCCTGTTCGATTTCGACTGGCGTTGCCGCAGCGCCGAGTTTGGCATCCTGATTGGCGAGAAGGATGTCTGGAACCAGGGCTATGGCACCCAGACCACGCGGCTGATGCTCCAGCATGGCTTCGACACGCTCAACCTCCATCGCATCACCTTGCGTGTCTACGACAACAACCCGCGCGCCCGCCGCGCCTACGAGAAGGCGGGCTACGTCCACGAAGGCATCCTGCGGCAGGACGAATTCCGCGATGGGAAATACGTGGATGTCCACGTAATGAGCGTCCTGAGCGACGAATGGAAAAATCGTAATTTGTAATGGGTAATTGCCCCAATTACAAATTACCAATTACTTTCTTATGCCCGAACTCCCCGAAGTGGAAACCATCGCGCGCATTTTACGGGGGGACGCGCACCCCAATGAGGGGGCTACGCCCCCGGGGGTGGGGAACGCGAGGGCGTTCCGGGACGCGCCCCGGGAGGAGTCCATCTTAAACCGGGAAATCCTGGGGGCAGAGATTTTCTGGCCTAAAACGGTGGCCGCCGGTGAACCCGGTTTTGTCGCGCGTATTACAGGGCAGTCCATTCGATCAGTAGGGCGGCGGGCAAAATTCCTCATCATCCAGTGTTCAGAAGACGCTCTCATCATCCACCTGCGGATGAGCGGCGACATCGTCCTGCGCCCGGCGGGTACGCCCGCGGCCAAACATGACCGCGTCACCTGGCAGTTGTCCGGCGGGCTGGACATGGCCTTCAACGATACGCGCAAATTTGGCCGTGTCTGGCTGTTCGACGACCCCGCTGCGCTCTTTGCCGGTTTGGGGCCGGAGCCGCTGGAGGACGCGTTCACCCCGGAGGGGCTGTACGACGCCCTGCAAACCCGCAGCCGCCAGATCAAGCCGCTGCTCCTCGATCAGGGATTCCTGGCCGGGGTGGGCAACATCTACGCCGACGAAAGCCTGCACCGCGCCCGCTTGCACCCGCTGCGGATAGCCAGCAGCATCACGCCCGCCGAGGCCGCCGCCCTGCACACGCACATCCGCGCCGTGCTGGAGGAAGGCATCGCCCGCAACGGTTCCAGCATTGACTGGGTCTACCGCGGCGGCGAGTTCCAGCACGATTTCCGTGTGTATGGCCGCGACGGTGAACCCTGCTACAATTGCGGCACGCCCATCCGGCGCATTGTGGTGGGACAGCGCGGCACCCATTTCTGCCCGACCTGCCAGCCCGCCTGACTACTGACACCCGACTCTTGTCCACGTTATGGAACTCGCCCAATTCATCCTGATTGCTGCTGTTCTTCTGGTTATTGCCGCACTGGCGCTTGGCGGTGGCATGGCCCTGCTTCGTGCGGACAAGCAGAAAAAGATCGCCGAAGAAAAACGCACCCTGCTTGAAGACCTCCCCTCGGCTGGCGCACCTGCTCCTGCGGCTCCCGCCGCCCCCGGCCAGCTCGAAATCCTGCGCGTCCTGCGTGACCCGATTGATGGGCGGTTGACCCTCGATATTTTTGGCAGCTCCGCCAACTCGCCCGAAGCGCTGACGCCCGGCCAAACGGATCAACTCAAGCGCATCCTGGTGGAACTGTATAAATGGATCGGCAAACCGGCCAGTGGGGGAGCGGACGCAGCCCCCGGAGCTGCGCCATCCACCGGGCTGGCGCCCGCCCCCGGGGTGGGCGTCCCCCCTGCGGCCCCCGTTGTTCATCCTGCGTCCCGTTCCTTTGCCGAAACCCTCCCGCCCCGCCCGGATGCCGCCAGTTACATCCCCTTCCGCAAAAAGACGCCGCCCAACCTGCCGCCCGCGCCCTTGCCGCCCAAAAGCATTGTCGCCCAGATTGATGAGCTGGTGCAGCAAAAATTGATCGGCACCCCTTTGGCGGCGCGCGGCATTCGGTTGGTCGAACTCCCCGATGGGGGGATGACCATCCTCGATGGGGTGCGGAAATATTTCGGGATTGATGAAATTGAAGACCTGGACGTCCGTGCGCTGGTGCGATCCGCCGCGCAGGAATGGAATGAGATGAACCGGATCAAGCCCGGCGCGCCGCGCCCATAACCCCCTGTGAATACCCGTACCCTGTCCGCCCTCCGCTTTCATCATCTCTCCCCAGCCAAACGGGTTGGCGCGATTGCCGCCGCCGGGCTGATGTATGGCGTTATCCTCGTGGCGATCTATCCTTTGGTGGGCGGCGCGGGGTTGGCGATTTCCCTGCTCCCGGTGATGGCGATTGGCTGGCTCATGGGCCTGCGGGCCGGGCTGGTGGCCGGGCTGTTAATGTTCCCGGTCAACGCGCTGGCGCTGGCGTTGGTGGACGTGGCCGACTGGCGCGGCGTCCTCTTCCGGGGGCTGCCAGGACATATCGTGCTGGTATTCCTCGGGGGGCTGATTGGCTGGCTGGGCGAACTGCTCTACAAAGTCCGTGACCAGTCCGAAGCGTTGGAGCAGGAGCGCGCTTCCCTTGAAATCCAGATTGACCAGCGCAAAACCATTGAAAAGGAAATTGCCACCAGCGAAAAACGCTTCCGCGCCTTTTTCGAGAACTCGCCCGATGCGATTTTTGTCGAGTCCATCGCAGGCCTCATCCTGGACGTGAACCCGGCGGCTTGCGCGCTCCATGAAATGACGCGCGCCGAGTTGATCGGGAGGAATATTATGGATCTTGTCCCCGAGGGCCAGCGGGAGACCTTTGCCGAGGATTTTGCCAAACTGGCGGCGGGGGAGATGGCGCGCGCTGAGGGGTTCAGTTACACCAAAGGGGGGCGCGAGATTCCGGTGGAAATCCTGGTCAGCGGAATTGATTACGCCGGCGAGCATTCCCTCCTCCTCCACGTGCGGGATACCACCCAGCAGCGCAAGGTGCAGGAGGCGCTGGCGGTGGCCTTTGATCAGGCGCTGGAGGTCAGCCGCCTCAAGGGTGAACTGCTGGCAACGGTCAGCCACGAATTGCGCACCCCGCTGAATGCGATCATGGGCTTTGCGGAGATACTTGGGCTGGGCGTGTATGGCTCGCTTTCGGATGAACAGTTGAGCGCCATCCGCCAGATTTCCGCCAGTACGGAAGAATTACTCAACATGGTCAACCAACTGCTGGATCAGGCACAGATTGAGGCTGGGCGGCTGCGGCTCAATATCGCCAGTTTTTCCATCCACGATATTATCGAGCGCGTCCAGGTCAAAATGCAGGCGCTGGCAGACGCCAAGGGTCTGCAACTTATATCCAAAATTGACCCCGCCCTCCCACAAAAGATCAGCGGTGATTCCGCCCGCATCAACCAGATCATCATCAACCTGGTGAGCAACGCCATAAAATTTACGGAGACCGGCCAGATCACGCTGTACGCCCACAAAAAAGATGATGCCCATTGGATGCTGGAAGTCTCCGATACCGGGAGCGGCATCCCGCTGGACATCCAGGAAGCCATCTTCGAGCCGTTCCGCCTCGCCGATTCCTCCGCCACCCGCATCTACCGCGGCAGCGGGCTGGGCTTGTCCATCGTCCGGGAGTTGACCCACCTGATGGGCGGGGATATCCGGCTCACCAGCGAAGTTGGCCGGGGCACCACCTTCTTCATTACCATGCCATTTAACCCCGGAAAATAATCATGCCCCGAAACCTCGCCTTTATCATCGAAGATGATCCCCAGCTCTCCATTATCTTTTCGCAGGCCATCAAAGCCGCCGGTTTTGAAATCCAACGCATCACCGATGGGGACAAGGCCATCATCGAACTGGAGAAGGGCACACCTGCGCTGGTCATCCTCGACCTGCACCTGCCGGGCGTGGACGGCAACCACATCCTGGAATTTATCCGTTCGCAGGAGCACCTCAACGACACCCGCATCATCGTGACCACCGCCGACGCCCGCAAAGCGGAGGAGCTGCACGAAGCCGCCGACATCGTCTTCGTCAAGCCCATCCGCTACAGCCAGTTGAAAGACATGGCCGAACGCCTCAAGCCGGAATAACCCATGCTCGCCAGTGTCTTTTCCTGCGCGGTGATCGGCCTGGAGGGTGTGGTGATCGAAGTCGAAGTGGACACCGCCCAGGGCCTCCCCAAAATCATCGTGGTGGGCCTGCCCGATGCCGCCGTCCAGGAAAGCCGCGAGCGCGTCCAATCCGCCATCAAGAACTCCGGCCATTACTTCCCGCGCAAACACATCACCGTCAACCTCGCCCCCGCCTCCGTCCGCAAGGCCGGTCCCTCCTACGATCTCCCCATCGCCATCGGCATCCTGATCGCCGCCAACCACCTGCTCCCCGAAGCCATTGCTGAAACGATGATCATCGGCGAACTCTCGCTCGATGGCGGCGTGCGGCACGTGCGCGGCATCCTGCCCATGGCGGCCACCGCGCGCGAAAACGGGTTCAAGAAGATCATCGTCCCGGAGGGGGACGCGCCCGAAGCGGCCCTGATCCCCGACCTTGAAGTGATCCCGGCCTCTTCACTGGCGGCCCTGCTGGCGCACTTTCGCGGGTACGCGCTGATCCCGCCGGTTCCATTTACGCCCCCGGAATTTACCGCGCCCCCCAACTACACGGATTTTCGCGAAATCAAGGGGCAGGAGCACGTCAAGCGCGCCATCGAAGTGGCCGCGGCGGGCGGGCATAACGTGCTGATGACCGGCCCGCCCGGCGCGGGCAAAACCCTGTTGGCGCGCGCCATGCCCGGCATCCTGCCCGCCATGACCATCCACGAAGCCCTCGATGTCACGCGCATCTACTCTATTGCCGACCAGCTTCCCGCCGACCTGCCACTTGTCCAGCAGCGTCCATTCCGCGCCCCGCACCACACCATCTCGCATGCCGGGCTGGTGGGTGGCGGCAATATCCCCCAGCCGGGCGAGATTTCCCTGGCGCACCGTGGCGTCCTCTTCCTCGACGAACTCCCGGAATTTGGGCCGCGCGTCCTCGAAGTCATGCGCCAGCCGATGGAAGACAAAGTTGTCACCATCAGCCGGGCGCAGGGGTCGCTGACGTTCCCGGCCAACTTCCAACTGGTCGGTGCCATGAACCCCTGTCCGTGTGGCTATTATGGGGATCCCGTCAAAGCGTGTACCTGCTCTTCGATGGCGGTCACCAAATACCAGAAGCGCATCTCCGGCCCATTGCTGGACCGGATCGATATTCATATTGAGGTGCCCCGCGTGGATTACGAAAAACTGAGCGACCGGCGGGTGGGCGAGTCCTCGGAGGACATCCGCGCCCGGATTGAGGCGGCGCGTACCCGCCAGCACACGCGCTTCGCCGAAACGGGGATGACGACCAACTCCGAAATGGGGCCGGGCGAAGTCCGCCGCCATTGCAAACTCGATGAGACCGGCGACGCCCTGATGCGGTCAGCCATGCAACAGATGCAGCTTTCGGCGCGGGCGTATCACCGCGTACTCAAACTCTCCCGCACCATCGCCGACCTGGTCGGCGCGGAACAGATCGCCCCCAACCACCTGGCCGAGGCATTGCAGTACAGGCCGAAGAATCAGTGATTGGTGATGAGTGATGAGTGATGAGTGATGAGTGATGAGTAAACCAGCCAACCGACGCTTTCAAATTAAGTGCTGGTCGAGTAGCCCCGCCCGCTTTTGGCGAGGCGTATCGAGACCCCATTTCAGGCAAATTTCGCCGCTATCGGTCTCGATACGGCGGGAAAGCGCCGCCTACTCGACCAACGAATTGCTCTTATAACAAAATGTCGGGTGGCTGGCCGAGTAAAAAGTAATCAGGTTTGGGAAAGCAGAGGCTGGGGGCTACGCGAGGAAGTGCAGGCTGGCCCCGGCGATCAGGGCGAGTTGGGCGAGGTGGTAGGGGATGCGCACCTTTATGTCACGCTGGGGGATTGGCATTAGGAAGCGATGCCAGGCCAGGACAACATCCGAGATAAAGAAGAGCAACGCCCCGGCGGTGACGAGCAGGGACGGCCAGGGCTGCCAGGTATCCTTCGCCAGGGTGGCGAGTGCGGAGAACAGGAAGATGCTTAATACAATGAAATAAATGGCAAAAGGGGGTAGCAGGTTGGCAGGTTGCTTTTTGCGAATTTCGGTCGCGAAGCGGCGGGAAAGCCGCCAGCTTACGGCCAGCACGACGGCGAAGAGCATGAGGGTGGAAAAGTTAAACGGGAGCGGATCGAGGTTGAGGCCAATAATATAGGCCAAATGCGCCCCCAGGAAGGCAAACAGCCTGGCGATGAAACGGTCGTGGGGGAGCAGGAGGATGACGTCCCCGAGGAGGGAGCAGAGAATCCCGAGGGTGAACCAGTTGAAGGGGGTCAGGAGGCTCCGTGAACCCGGCCCAATCCAGATGAGGATTCCCAGCACCACGCCCGGTTTGGTAATCCATTGGATTCCCTTCCAATCACGATAAACCGCCAGCCAGTCCAGCAGGCAGAGGGCCGCGGGAAGCCAGAGCAGGGAGAGGTTCACTTGGTTTTGGTGAAGCCAAAATTGTGCAGGGTGGCGTCGTCGTTGCGCCAGTTTTTGCGGACTTTGGCGTGGAGCTGGAGATGGACTTTGCGCCCGCTCATCTCTTCAATTTGCTGGCGGGCATGCGTGCCGAGGCGTTTGAGCATACTGCCGCCTTTGCCCACGACGATGGCAATCTGGGACTCGCGCTCGACGAAGATGGTCGCCGCGATGTACGCGCCGGTCTCGCCGCGCTCGGTAAATTCGTCCACCCGGACGGCGATGCCATGCGGGATTTCATCGCGCAACAGGAGGAGGGCGGCCTCGCGGATCAGGTCGGCGGCAATTTCGCGCTCATACAGGTCGGTAAGTTGTTCTTCAGGGAAGAATGGGGCGTTGAAGGGCAGCCGTTCCAGCAGGGCCGCAATCAACTGTGCCAGATTCTCTTTGCGCAGGGCGGAGATGGGCAGGAGGGGGCGGCCGGGGAAAAGTTGGGCAAATTCCTGTGTCCGGGTGGCGAGCGTTTCGGCGTCAATGCGATCGGTTTTGTTGAGGGCGACGATGCCAGGGAGCCGCGCGCCAACCCGCTGGATGGTCCCGGCCAGCAACTCGTCTTCAGCCTCCGGGGGCTGGGAGACATCCACGAGGATGAGCAGGAGGCTGGCATCTTCAAACGCCGTGGTCGCTTCCGCATTCATCCGCTCGCCGAGTTTATGTTGCGGGTGATGGATGCCGGGTGTATCCATAAAAATGATTTGGGCGTTTTCGAGCGTCAGGATGCCCAACTGTTGTTTGCGTGTGGTCTGGGGTCGGTAAGTGACCGCGGCAATTTTCTGCCCCAGCAGGGCGTTCAACAATGTTGATTTCCCGACGTTGGGCTTGCCAGCGATGGCGACAAAGCCGGCCCTGTATTCGGTTGGGGGAGTGATTTCCTGGTTCATATTTGTATTATAATTCACAAACTTGTCACAAAACTGTAGTCCGAGGAGCTATCCGATGAAACGAAAATTGTTTACCCTGATGTTGTTAATGCTGGCCGCGCTGGCTTTTAGCGGCTGCGGCGGCAGTTCCGGCCCGGTTGAAGTGAGTGTGCAAATGAGCGAGTTCGCTTTCACGCCAACCAGTTTCACCGTGCCGGCGGGCGGTGAAGTGAATTTGACGCTGGTGAACAGCGGTGCGCTTGAACACAACTTTTTTATCATGAAAGCGGGGACGACCGTGGTGGATGCCTGGGCTGACTCTGATGCGGTCAACGCCTACTTCCAGCACGAGCAGACACCCGCAGGGGAAACCGTACCCCTGACATTTACGGCCCCCACTGAGCCTGGCGAATACCAGTATCTCTGCTCAGTCCCGGCCCACCTGCAACAGGGGATGCAGGGGATCATGACCGTAACGGCTCCATAATCCAACAGACCAACCAGCCTCTTGAAGCGATCCTGCCCCGGAAACATCCGGGGCAGGATTCATCTCAAGGGGGGACGCGTACCCGTGGGTCCTGCCCCGCCCCGAGGAATTCCCCAGGCCAGCCTGTAAGCCGCATTCTGTGACTGGCAAGCCAGCCGGTGATCATCTCTCTGGGACAGGTGTCTCCACCTGCCTCGTGCAGCCTACCCGGGACTCAAACGGTACGAGCCGTACCTCATCCCTGCTTGGCCTTGCTCCCGTTGGGGGTTGCCTGGCCGCACATATTACTACGTGCGCCGGTGGTCTCTTACGCCACCTTTTCACCATGACCGGAGTCAAGTTGGGATTTCTCCCAGCCTGATCGGCTGTCTGTTTCTGTGGCCCTGTCCAATGGCTTGCGCCATTCCGGGAGTTACCCGGCAGCGTGCCCTGCGGAGTGCGGACTTTCCTCAACAGGGCGAACCCTGCTGCGATCACCCGGCTAACCTGGGGAAGAAACATCATACCTGTTGCAGCTCCCGGCGTCAAATCAGCGTTTGGTGCGGGATATTTGCCTCAAAATTGCAAATTCCGCGACCAAATCCTTGATAAATCTTCCCCGGAGGCATATAATCGCCCTTCGCCTGCTGACCAGTGGGTTATAACGCAATTAAACTAAATTTCGATGTTCTATCCCGGAGCAAATTGATATGGCACCAGCTTTACCCACCAAATCATATTCCCGTATTTCTGTTTCCCTGCCTTTACCCAATCTGATTGAAGTCCAGCTCGATTCTTTTGAGCGGCTGAAGAAAGAGGGGCTTTCTGATCTATTCGATGAAGTTACGCCAATCGAATCCTATAACCGGGGGATGAAGCTCTACTTTCCGAGCCGCATGAAGGAGTCTGAACAGTTTGGGTTGACCTATTGGTTTGGTGAGGCAAAGAACACGGTTGAAGAATGCATCGAGCGTGATCTGACCTTTGCCAGCGGGCTATACGTCTCGGTGCTCCTGGCGGGGAACGATATCCCCGAACCAGTCAAACAGGATATTTTCCTCGGCGATTTTCCTGAGATGACGGAGAAAGGCACCTTTGTCATTAACGGCACCGAACGCGTGGTCGTCTCCCAACTCATCCGATCCCCCGGCGTTTATTTTGAAGCGCCAGTAGACCGGGCAACGGGCCGGCCGTTATCCACCGCGAAGCTGATCCCGGATCGGGGCGCGTGGATGGAGTTCGAAACCCGCAAAACAGATTATCTGACCCTGAAATTTAACCGCAAACGGACCATCCCGATCACGATCTTCCTGCGCGCACTCGCCGCTGTTGATGATGGCACCCAAAGCTCCCCCCTGAACACGGGCGAAGATGCAGAGATTCTGGGTTTGTTTGAGGACATTGATAACAATCCGGATCGAATGTATATCGCCTCGACCTTGAAGCAGGAGCCCGATTGGGATCTGAGCAATGGGCACACCATCGCCCAGGCTGCGATGGTCGAGTTCTTCAAACGGATGCGCCCGGGTGATCCCGCCACGTTGGACAATGCCCGTCAGTTTTTGCAGGAGCAGTTGTTTGATCGCCGGCACTATGATTTGGAGCGTGTTGGCCGGTACAAGCTTAATCAAAAATTTGAACTGCAAGATACCGTTTCGCTTTTGCACCGCACGATCACCAAGTGGGATATCGTGCATCTTGTGCGGCGCATGATCAATATCAACAACGGCGTCATACTGGCAGACGATGTTGATCACTTGGGAAACCGCCGGGTTAAGACCGTCGGCGAGTTGGTGCAAAACAAGCTGCGTATCGGTCTTCGTCGGATGGAGCGGGTCATTAAAGAACGCATGTCCATCCGGGATCAGGACCAAATCTCACCGATCACCTTGATAAATATTCGGCCAGTTGTTGCGGCGCTACGCGAATTCTATGGTTCGAGCCAACTTTCCCAATTCATGGATCAAACGAACCCCCTGGCCGAGCTTAGACATAAGCGGACGCTCTCCGCGCTTGGCCCTGGCGGGTTGCGCCGGGAACGGGCCGGGTTTGACGTACGCGATGTCCACCACTCCCACTATGGCCGCATTTGCCCCATTGAAACCCCCGAAGGCCCAAACATCGGCTTGATTGGCCGGCTGGCCTCCTTTGCACAGGTCAATGAATACGGATTTATCGAAACGCCGTACCGGCGAGTCTATCGGTCGCTCCCGTCGGATGATCCGCGCCTTTCCGGTCGTTTGGTACGCGAAGACGTAGTAGATGATAAGGGAAAAGTGATTGCCAAAATGGATGAGCGGTTATCCGAAGATGCTGCTGCGAAAATCGGCAAGCTGTCCCGACGCCAGATTCTGGTTCAACCATTCGTCACGGACGAAATTGAGTACCTCTCTGCCGATGCCGAGGATAAGTTTTATATCGGCCAGTCGAATACGCCGTTGAGCCCGGAAAGGGAATTCGTCCGCAGCCGGGTATCTACACGGTACCATTCAGGTTTCCAGTTTTCCAGCCCCACCAATATTGATTATATGGATGTAGCGCCCCATCAGGTCGTGGGGATCAGCGCCTCGCTGATTCCGTTCCTTGAACATGATGATGCGAATCGCGCCCTGATGGGCTCGAACATGCAGGCCCAGGCAGTGCCGCTAATTTTGCCGGATGTCCCCCTGGTTTCCACCGGCATGGAGTATTTCGCCGCGATCGATTCCGGCCAGGTTATCATTGCCGAAGAAGAGGGGGAAATTAACTCGGTTACGGGCGATAAAATCGTCATGCGCACCAGCGACAACAGGGAACGGATTTACTCCCTCCGCAAGTATCATCGCTCAAACCAGAGCACCTGTATTGATCAGCACCCCGCAGTTCTAAAGGGACAGAAGATCAAGAAAGGCGACATCATAGCCGACTCATCCTCCACGGATGGCGGTGAGTTGGCCCTGGGCCAGAACGTGGTGATCTGCTTCCTCTCGTGGGAGGGTGGTAATTTCGAGGATGCCATTCTCCTTTCCGAGAAGCTGGTACAGGAGGATCGATTTACCTCGATCCATATTGAGAAATACGAGCTTGAGGCCCGCGACACGCGACTTGGCCCCGAGGAAATCACCCGCGATATTCCCAATGTGGGCGAGGAGTCGATCAAGGACCTTGATGAAGAAGGTATTATCCGCGTTGGCGCTGAAGTAGGCCCAAGCGACATTCTTGTTGGCAAAATCACGCCCAAGGGCGAAAAGGAACTGACTCCTGAGGAACGGTTGCTGCGAGCCATCTTTGGCGAAAAATCACGGGATGTAAAAGACACCTCTCTGAAAATGCCCCATGGTGAGCGGGGTAAAGTTGTTGATGTCCAGGTTTTCACGCGGGAAGAGAATACGGATTTGGCCGCTGGCGTGGACAAAATGGTCCGCGTTTATGTTGCACAGCGCCGCAAGGCCACGGCGGGCGATAAAATGGCAGGCCGTCATGGGAACAAAGGTGTGATTTCCAAAGTCGTGCCGGTCGAGGATATGCCATTCCTGGAAGATGGTACACCCATTGACATCATCCTTAACCCACTTGGTGTACCTGGTCGTATGAACATCGGCCAGGTTCTGGAGGTCCATCTCGGATGGGCAGCCAAGCAACTTGGGTTTAGAGCCGTGAACCCGGTCTTTGATGGCGCAAACGAACGCGAAATCGAGGCGGAGCTGGCCCGGGCCTGGCTCATTGACAAGGCTTGGGACGCGGTTGGCGAGAAAGCTTGGGCTTGGCTTGCTGGCTTTGAATATGATGTGGAAACCATCAGGGACGACGACGAAGTTCGCAATCTTTATATGTCTGAGTGGCTGGGGCAGCGGGGATATGATGTGTACAAGCTCGTCTCGGATAGAACTTACGGACGACGCTCGGTGTTGCGTGAATGGCTGCGGGATAAGGGTTTCGATCCCGATAAAATCCTGGTTTTTGAAAGCATGGGCGAGGGCGCTGAGGCCCGAATCAATTTTGACGACAATGCATTCCTGGCCTGCCTGACATTATGGCTTGAGGAACACAATAGCGCGCCAAAAACCACCTCACTGGAAGAGGTCCGGAAACAGGCCGAAAGGGTGATGCTCAAATTGGGCGTACCCCTCCCGACATCGGGTAAGCAGGTGTTATACGATGGGAAATCGGGCCTTCCGTATGACCAACCCGTAACCGTTGGTGTGATGACCATGCTTAAACTCCATCACTTGGTGGAAGACAAAGTGCATGCGCGTTCCACGGGGCCTTACAGCCTGGTGACCCAGCAACCATTGGGTGGTAAAGCCCAGTTTGGCGGCCAGCGGTTTGGTGAGATGGAAGTATGGGCGTTGGAAGCCTATGGGGCGGCGTATACGCTTCAGGAGATGCTTACCGTCAAGTCCGACGATGTGCAGGGGCGTGTGAAGACCTATGAGGCGATTGTCAAAGGTGAACCGATTGAAGAGCCGGGCATCCCCGCTTCTTTCCGGGTCCTTGTGAAGGAACTGCAAAGCCTGGGGTTGTCCGTTGAGGCCGTTACCAGCACCGGCGTGGTTCGGTTTGGCAAAGAAGAAGAGAAAACCAAGCCGCCGAGAATGGGCACTGGCCTGTATGAACTTGGTCAAAATTCGAGCTAACTGACAAAAGTGAAAAAATGCTCAATAAAAGCCTTGACTTCAAAATAAGGGACAAGTAGAATTGCCCTTCGTCAATCGGCTGGTAGGGCAATCTGTCTCGCCGATTGAAAAGTGAGTAAATCGCGAGGCCATCAACCTGATGGTCTCGCTTCTTGGAAAGAGAATGAAGGAATTGGAGTAAACAGTGCCAACGATTAATCAATTGGTTCGAAAAGGACGCCGGAATAAAGATGTAAAAAGCAAAGCGCCTGCCTTGCAATACATTTTAAATTCCATGAAACAAAGCCGTATTCGGCAGCCAAAGGGTGCGCCCCAGAAACGAGGCGTTTGTACGATTGTGCGCACCATGTCTCCCAAAAAACCGAATTCGGCCCTGCGCAAGATCGCGCGCGTCCGGTTGACCAATGGTCTTGAAGTCACCGCTTATATACCCGGAGAAGGCCACTCGCTGCAAGAGCACTCAGTTGTGATGGTGCGTGGCGGCAGGGTGAAGGATCTTCCGGGCGTGCGCTATCACATCGTGCGCGGCAGCCTTGACACGACGGGTGTGTCCGATCGAAAGCAAGGGCGCTCGAAATACGGAGCAAAACGACCAAAATAATAAAATCGCCGGGATAGACCGGCGATTATTTTGGTAAATCAAGTTTAGTTTTTTTTAGCCTGGAGTAAGTGATGTCACGTAGAAACCGACCCGAGAAGCGCCAAATATCCTCAGATGCCCGTTACAGCAACGTCGAGGTTCAATCCCTGATCAATCGACTTATGAAGGACGGGAAGAAGAGCACGGCAGCCAGAATGGTGTATGGCGCATTTGCCATTATTGAGGATAAGACGAAAAAGAATCCCTTGGAAACCTTCCAACAGGCCCTAAAAAATGTCGGGCCAATTATGGAAGTTCGTCCCCGCAGGGTGGGTGGTGCAACCTATCAGGTCCCGATGGAAGTCCCAACGCGCAGGCAGTTTGCATTGGCGACTCGTTGGATTATTGCTTCGGCGCGTGCTCGCTCGGGGCACACCTTCTCCGAAAAGTTGGCAGCGGAATTGTTGGAGGCTGCGAGCAATACTGGCCCGTCTGTCCGCAAACGGGAAGAAACCCACAAAATGGCAGAGGCCAACCGGGCCTTCTCGCATTATCGAGTTTGATTCGCTGAAACAGCATGGAACGTCAAAAATCCATCGAGCTTTTTAGAAATATCGGGATCATTGCCCACATTGATGCCGGCAAAACCACGACGACGGAGCGTATTCTCTTTTATACAGGGAAAACGCACCGGATCGGCTCGGTGGATGAGGGGACTACCGTCACCGATTGGATGGAGCAGGAACGCGAGCGTGGTATTACCATCGTTTCCGCTGCGATCACCGCCGAGTGGAAAGGCTATCAGATCAACGTGATTGATACCCCAGGGCACATCGATTTCACAGCTGAAGTTCAGCGATCATTACGCGTTCTGGATGGCGGTATTGTTGTGTTTGATGCTGTACAGGGTGTGGAGCCGCAAAGCGAAACGGTATGGCGTCAGGCAGATCGCTATGCTGTCCCTAGGGTCTGTTTCATCAATAAGATGGACCGAACGGGAGCTTCCTTTTTCCGGACGATTGACATGATCCGCGAGCGTCTGGGTGCAAATCCGATCCCGGTCCAGCTGCCAATTGGGAACGAAGCAAGTTTTACCGGCTCCATTGACTTGATTACTGGCAAGGCGTTTGTCTGGGAAGATGAGTTAGGCGCCACGCCGCGCGAAGTTGAAATCCCCGCCGACTTGGCGGCAGAATTTGTTGCCACCCGTAACATCATGATCGAACAAATTGCCGATCTGGATGACGAGATCGCCATGAAGTATTTGGATGGTGAGGAAATCTCGATTGAAGAGATCAAGGCTGCCCTCCGCAAAATTGTCATTGCCGGCAAAGCTAACCCTGTTTATTGTGGAAGCTCCCTCAAGAACAAGGGGGTCCAGCCCTTATTGGACGCTGTTATCGATTTTCTGCCTTCTCCGATTGATATCCCGCCTGTTACGGGGTACCACCCCGATCACCCTGAAGACCTGATTGAACGCGCTGCAAGTGATGATGTTCCGGCTTCAGCCCTCGTCTTCAAGATCGTATCCGATCCCTATGTGGGCCGCCTGACTTATTTCAGGGTGTACTCCGGGAAGGTGGAAAAAGGGGCGACGCTCCTGAATACCACCGATGATAAAAAGGAACGCATTGGCCGCCTGCTACGGATGTATGCCGATCACCGGGAAGAGGTGGATGAAGTGCTGGCTGGTGACATTGGCGCTGTTTTGAGCTTGAAGAATTCATTTACAGGACATACCCTCTCTGATGCCGACCATCCGATTGTGCTGGAGAGCATAACCTTCCCGGAACCGGTTATATCGATCGCCATTGAGCCAAAAACCAAAGCTGATCAAGATAAGATGGCGACGGCCCTGCACAAACTGGCAGAGGAAGATCCTACCTTTCAGATTCGGTCCGATGAAGCTACCGCGCAGACCATCATTTCCGGGATGGGCGAGTTACACCTTGAGGTATTGATTGACCGCATGAAACGGGAATTCCGCGTACAAGCCAATATTGGCAAACCGCGGGTCGCCTACCGTGAGACCATCACCCGCCCTGTTGAAAGGGCCGAGTTTCGCTATGTTAAACAATCAGGCGGACGCGGCCAATATGGCCACGTTGTGCTGGAAATTGAACCGGGCGAACCGGGTTCGGGTATCACCTTCGAAAGCAAAATTGTTGGGGGCGTGATTCCCAAGGAATACATTAACCCCATTGAAAAAGGTGTCCGCGAAGCCACCGGAGCTGGCGCGCTCGCCGGGTATCCCGTAACCGATATTCATGTCAGCCTCTATGACGGTTCGTTCCACGAGGTTGACTCCAGTGAAATGGCTTTCAAGATAGCCGGCTCAATGGCCTTCAAAGAAGGCCTGCGGCAGGGACGCCCGGTCATCCTCGAACCCCTGATGACGGTTGAAGTCGTGATCCCGGAAGAATACATGGGGGACATTATCGGGCAAATTCATGCCCGGCGCGGCGAAATTCAGGGAATGGAACCTCGCCCTGGGAATGCCCAGGCCGTGATTGCAATGGTTCCACTGGCCGAAATGTTCGGGTACGCCACCGATCTGCGATCTTCCACTCAGGGACGCGGTGTGTTCTCGATGGAATTCAAACATTACGCAAAAGTTAGCGAAAAGATCGCAGAAACGATCATTCGTGCGAACTAATAGAACAATTACAACGGAGCAAAGCGATGGCGAAGGCAAAATTTGAGCGGAACAAACCGCACCTGAACGTGGGGACGATGGGCCACATAGACCACGGGAAAACGACGCTGACGGCGGCGATTACGAAAGTCTCGCAGTTGAT